>BNJU01001669.1_pt1 | contig 171529 bp, 140 predicted proteins | sample 8539281 | NCBI WGS metagenome assembly BNJU01 (sample SAMD00202456, study PRJDB9452) | human saliva metagenome | isolation source: human saliva | place: Japan
TGGAAGTTACGTATTACTAAACCACAATAATATAAATCAGGATACCAGTACGATTGTCAGCAATCAACCTTTTCCAGTATGCCCGTGTCTCTTTGTCACGTTTTATATGCTCTAGAATCAAGACAGATGTAGATGGGAGTAGCTCGATTGCTTTATCAATAAACTCACGATAGTTACCTCTTAAACTAACACGAACGATTGTATTATCACCCACCTTATCAAGTATTTGTGCATATTTTTTTTCAGGTCTTATCCCTTGAGAAATAGACTGATAAAGCGTATTCTTAGCTCCTGTCAATACATAAATCTTATAACAGGAGGAGGAGGGAAGATAGTCTATAAAGCTATGAGGTTGCTGGAAATTAGATATACGAAAATAGAGTTTACAAAGTTTACGAACCCGCTTATCAATCCCATAGACCTGTTGCTTTAATTGTGCATACTTATAATATGGATAATGCTCATTCACAACATAACGAATAAACTTATATGCCCAAGGCGATTGTACACCGAACCCTCGAGAGTACTGTGCACGTCTTAGCCATACAACGGATCGTTTAATAAAGTATATCATATTAATGATTATGCGACTAACAAAAAGTAACGCTTTTTTTCTTAAACATCATATACATACCACATAAAAAAACAATAAAAAAATCATACATATTAGGTACGCTTTTTCTTCCCTATAATAGCTATTACTAATACAGAAAGGCACTTCTTCAACCAAAGAAGACGCCTCTTTAAAAAGGAAGGAAAAGGCTCTTCTTGAACGGAGAAGAGCCTCTATTACGATTCTTCACACCTACACATCAAACAAAAGATGGAACAAGAAATAACGATGAGCTGTAATTTATTACCTTTGCAGTAATATAATTAAAATCTATATCACAATATGAAAAGAAGATTCTTAGCACTATTATTAACAGGTATTACACTCTCGTTGAACGCTCAACAACCCAAACACGAATTAATATGGAGCTTCGGATTAGGGGACGAGCCACATTTGAAGAGTGTTAGAAACAATTACGTTAAACAGTTTCAACTTGAGGATGATGCTTCATTATTCTCTTCGTTTCAGAATATCAACAGCTCTCTTAACATGGAGTATATCTATCATCTGAATAAGAGATGGGCGATAGGAGCAGATATTAGCTACACTGAAGCAGCTGCAAAAGGAGCACATCGACCATTAACTGAAGAAGAGAAGGATAACCCTTTCAGACTTATTTTTGAAGGACTTTTCTACTCTATATTTCCTAATGACGAACTGAAGTTATCGAGTAAAGCATGGACTGTCATGCCAGAAGTGCATTACACATGGCTCGGAAATAGGAACTTTACACTATATTCAAAGGTCGGGATGGGGTTAAGCTACTATCAACTAAGATCAAATAGTAGCAACTTTCCTAATATCAAAGAGAATAAAATGAGACTTGCCTACCAATTATCGCCTGTTGGCATAGAGCTTGGAAGCCACCGTCTCCGCTTCACTTCAGAGCTAGGCTATGGTCTGCAAGGTATATGGAATATTGGTCTCGCATATTATATAGGTAAGAGCAATTAAACAAATAACACAAGACACTCAACAAATTGTTCGCGAACTCTTCTTGAATTGTTCGCGAACAAATTTTAGCCTGTCTTAGAAGTGCGTCTTCTTGATGCTTTCATAAAGTCTTATTGGCGTAAGATTATTAAGGTAAGACACTCTTGATGCGCATCCAACATATCTCGGAAATTACTCTCCATCAGCATTACTTCCCTACAGACGGTGAGGAATCGTTCGGAGAGAAGTAGGGAGAAAGTTGGGGAGAGGATAACTAAAACTTTACAACCTTTAGCCTTATTCAATATAAAAACAGGGTTATAAAAGAATCAATCAAAGATGCTGTAAACAGATGTTGTACGCTATCTCAATCATTGTAAAACAACAGTTTACAGAAATATCAGCTTTTCCTCGCCTATTAAGAACAACATTCAGCAGTCGTACTTACCATCAACATTATCGGTGCTCTGCATTAATACATCATGTATTTAGCCTAAATACTACACGCAGTTAGAATTAATTCTTCTTGCACACGTACCACTTTCATCATTCAATATTTATCCAACTTTTCAGTAAAAAACTACTGCTTGTGTGACCAAATACTTGTCTCTAAATATAAAGTACTATCATTTTAAGCAAAAAGTACTATCGTTTCAGTAAAAACGGAGGTACGTTTTACTAAAAACGGAGGTACTATTTATCGAAAACGGAGGTACGTTTTATTAAAAACCAAGGTACGATTTACAAAACACGGAGGTACGATTGAAGCAAGTCGATAAAAACATCTTGAGGCTTGTCTATGGTATTTCAGTAAAGTATCTCCATCTACATTACTTTCTTGCGGATAGTGAACGTTCGTTTGGAGAGGCTGGGAGAGAGAATTTGGGAGAAGGAGGTTGAGGAGTAATAAGGTGATAGAATTAAGAGTAAAGCCACAAAAAAGGGAACAAAAAAAGAGAGCTTCGAAGATTTCTCTTCGAAACTCTCTCATATTAAAGAAGGCGGCCACCTACTCTCCCGCATTGCATTGCAGTACCATCGGCGCAGACGGGCTTAACTTCTCTGTTCGGAATGGGAAGAGGTGGAACCCCGACGCAATAACCACCTAATATTTTGTTCGGTTGACTAGTTATGAAGTTGACAAGCTGACTAGTTATTACTTCTGTCGTTTGTCATTTCTTCTTTTCTAATCAGTAGATTCTTCATTGTCTTATATTAGTCTCTCGGACTAATAACTCGTTTACTTGTAAACTTTTAACTTGTTGTCTTGTTAACTTGTCTTATCGTAAACTAATCTACTAACTTGTCAGCCGTATAAGGTGACGTATTTTCACAAGCAAAGACTCGTATGTTAGAACTGATTAATTCATTTTAAAGATTACACAGCTCAAAGTCTGAGTCACTGGTCTGCACTATCGACTTGGATAGTGCCAGACCCGAAGAAAGTTTTGGGCAATTAGTAGTGCTCGGCTTTGACGTCACCGTCTTTACACCTACACCCTATCGACGTCATCGTCTATGACGACCCTTATGAGGAGTTCTCATCTTGTGGAAGGCTTCGCACTTAGATGCTTTCAGCGCTTATCCATACCAGACTCAGATACCCAGCGGTGCACCTGGCGGCACAACTGGTAAACCGGAGGTCTGTCCAACACGGTCCTCTCGTACTAGTGTCAGCACCACGCAAAACTCCAACGCCCACGATAGATAGAGACCGAACTGTCTCACGACGTTCTGAACCCAGCTCGCGTGCCACTTTAATGGGCGAACAGCCCAACCCTTGGGACCTTCTCCAGCCCCAGGATGTGACGAGCCGACATCGAGGTGCCAAACCACCCCGTCGATATGAGCTCTTGGGGGGGATCAGCCTGTTATCCCCGGAGTACCTTTTATCCTTTGAGCGACGGAGTTTCCATACACATCCGCCGGATCACTATGCCCCAGTTTCCTGCCTGCTCGGCATGTCTGCCTCCCAGTCAAGCGCCCTTATGCCATTGCACTCTATAAGGCCGGTTACCAATCGGCCCGAGGGCACCTTTGGAAGCCTCCGTTACGCTTTTGGAGGCGACCACCCCAGTCAAACTACCCACCAAGCAGTGTCCACGCAATCTGCGTGTTAGACCTCAGACAGCCAAAGGGCCGTATTTCAAGGATGGCTCCACGAATGCTGGCGCACCCGCTTCGAAGCCTCCGGCCTATCCTACACATCGGATGACCAAGGTCAATGCTAAGCTGTAGTAAAGGTTCACGGGGTCTTTTCGTCCCATCGCGGGTAATCGGCATCTTCACCGATACTACAATTTCACTGAGATCATGGTTGAGACAGCGTCCGGATCATTACACCATTCGTGCAGGTCGGAACTTACCCGACAAGGAATTTCGCTACCTTAGGACCGTTATAGTTACGGCCGCCGTTTACTGGGGCTTCAATTCAATGCTTCCTATTGCTAGTGACATCTCCTCTTAACCTTCCAGCACCGGGCAGGTGTCAGGCTGTATACGTCATCTTTCGAGTTTGCACAGCCCTGTGTTTTTGTTAAACAGTTGCCTGGACCTATTCTCTGCGCCTCATATTGCTATGAGGACCCCTTATCCCGAAGTTACGGGGTCAATTTGCCTAGTTCCTTAACCATGAATCTCTCAACGCCTTAGTATATTCTACCCGACCACGTGTGTCCGTTTGCGGTACGGGTCGTATGAACATTAAGTTTAGCGGATTTTCTCGGAAGTATGATTACCTGCACTCAACTCTTCCCGAAGGAAGTTCCGTACTTTCGTGTTTCAGCTCAAGTGGTGGATTTGCCTGCCACTCTCATAACCTACGCACTTAAACGCCCTATTCCGTCAGGGCGCGGCAGTGTCACTGCTCCGTCTCCACATCACTGAACATACGAGTTGCGGAATATTAACCGCATCTGCCATCGCCTTCGCCGTTCGGCTGAGACTTAGGACCCGACTAACCCCGGGCTGATTGGCATCGCCCGGGAAACCTCGGTCTTTCGGCGAAAGGGAATCTCACCCTTTTTATCGTTACTTATACCTACATTTGCTTTTCCATAAACTCCAGGATCAGTTACCTTCACCATTCGACGTCGATGGAATGCTCCCCTACCGATACTTTTAATATACATTACTATCCCGCGCCTTCGGTATCTGACTTATACCCGATTATTATCCATGCCCGGACCCTCGACTAGTGAGCTGTTACGCACTCTTTGAATGAATGGCTGCTTCCAAGCCAACATCCTAGCTGTCACGGGGACCAGACTTCGTTAGACTAACTTAGACAGAATTTCGGGACCTTAGACGGCGGTCTGGATTCTTCTCCTCTCGGGGACGGACCTTAGCACCCGCCCCCTTACTGCACATCTGCTGTCCATAAGCATTCGGAGTTCGTCAGGTCTCGATAGGCGGTGAAGCCCTCTTGACCTATCGGTCGCTCTACCTCTTATGGAGATCGATGCACGCGGCACCTAAATGCCTTTCGGGGAGTACGAGCTATCTCCAAGTTTGATTGGCCTTTCACTCCTACACTCACCTCATCGGGAAGCTTTTCAACGCTTATCCGTGCGGTCCTCCATTCGGTGTTACCCGAACTTCAACCTGGGCAAGTGTAGATCACTTGGTTTCGCGTCTACCCCATCTGACTTGACGCCCTATTCAGGCTCGCTTTCACTACGGATACGTAACTCTTGTTACTTATCCTTGCCAGACATGGTAACTCGTAGGTTCATTATGCAAAAGGCACGCCGTCACTGAATTAACAGCTCCGACCGCTTGTAAGCGCATGGTTTCAGGAACTATTTCACTCTCCTAATCGGAGTGCTTTTCACCTTTCCTTCACAGTACTCGTTCACTATCGGTCTCACGGGAGTATTTAGCCTTACCGGATGGTCCCGGCAGATTCGCGCAGAATTTCACGTGTTCCGCGTTACTCAGGATACCACTACGTCTCGTCATGCTTCGAATACGGGATTATCACCCTCTATGATTGTTCTTTCCAGAACATTCTTCTCACAATCTAAGTACGACAGCGTGGTCCTACAACCCCAGCAGCGCATTGCTACGTCACTGGTTTGGGCTATTCCCCGTTCGCTCGCCACTACTAGGGGAATCATTAGTTTATTTTCTCTTCCTAGAGGTACTAAGATGTTTCAGTTCCCTCCGTTTGCCTCACTACAGATGTAGTGATATCAGGTCTTCAACCTGATGGGTTGTCCCATTCGGAAATCCTTGGATCAAAGGTTATTTGCACCTACCCAAGGCTTATCGCAGCTTATCACGTCCTTCATCGCCTCCGTGAGCCAAGGCATCCGCCATGCGCCCTTTCTTACTTTCTTCGCCTTCTTTGTTATTGCTTACAAAGAATGTAGCTCATACTTTCAGCTGTTGTGTGATTCTAATTTTGAAGTTTAACCTCTATTAGAATACTAAATCTATTTATAAATGATCTAGTTCTACTTTACAGTCTTGCTTGTGTCAATATGTCAAAGATCGATGCTGTTTCAAACAGCAAAGTGGAGAATAAGGAATTGAACCTTAATATGAGCCTTTAACTCTAACTCCTACATTATATAATACAGAGTCATTGCAGTACAAGAAGAAACAAACCTAAGGTTCTTTTCTTATCTTGATTACCATTAACTTGTTGTCTCGTATACTTAGATACTTATCAACTCGATAACCGATAAACATCCTCTCCAGAAAGGAGGTGTTCCAGCCGCACCTTCCGGTACGGCTACCTTGTTACGACTTAGCCCCAATTACCAGTTTTGCCCTAGGCCGATCCTTGCGGTCACGGACTTCAGGCACCCCCGGCTTTCATGGCTTGACGGGCGGTGTGTACAAGGCCCGGGAACGTATTCACCGCGCCATGGCTGATGCGCGATTACTAGCGAATCCAGCTTCGTGGGGTCGGGTTTCAGACCCCAGTCCGAACTGGGACCGGCTTTCAAGATTAGATGCAATTTGCATTACACCATCCCTCTGTACCGGCCATTGTAACACGTGTGTAGCCCCGGACGTAAGGGCCGTGCTGATTTGACGTCATCCCCACCTTCCTCACACCTTACGGTGGCAGTGTCTCCAGAGTGCCCAGCACTACCTGATGGCAACTGAAGAGAGGGGTTGCGCTCGTTATGGCACTTAAGCCGACACCTCACGGCACGAGCTGACGACAACCATGCAGCACCTTCACAGAGACCCCGAAGGGCGTCATTATCTCTAAATCCTTCCTCTGCAATTCAAGCCCGGGTAAGGTTCCTCGCGTATCATCGAATTAAACCACATGTTCCTCCGCTTGTGCGGGCCCCCGTCAATTCCTTTGAGTTTCACCGTTGCCGGCGTACTCCCCAGGTGGGATGCTTAATGCTTTCGCTTAGCCGCTGATACCAGGTACCAACAGCGGGCATCCATCGTTTACTGTGCGGACTACCAGGGTATCTAATCCTGTTCGATACCCGCACCTTCGAGCTTAAGCGTCAGTTGCGCTCCCGTCAGCTGCCTTCGCAATCGGAGTTCTTCGTCATATCTAAGCATTTCACCGCTACACGACGAATTCCGCCAACGTTGTGCGTACTCAAGGAAACCAGTATGCGCTGCAAGTCAGACGTTGAGCGTCTACATTTCACAACACACTTAATCTCCGGCCTACGCTCCCTTTAAACCCAATAAATCCGGATAACGCCCGGACCTTCCGTATTACCGCGGCTGCTGGCACGGAATTAGCCGGTCCTTATTCGTATGGTACCTGCAAACAATCACACGTGATTGACTTTATCCCCATACAAAAGCAGTTTACAACCCATAGGGCCGTCATCCTGCACGCTACTTGGCTGGTTCAGACTTACGTCCATTGACCAATATTCCTCACTGCTGCCTCCCGTAGGAGTTTGGACCGTGTCTCAGTTCCAATGTGGGGGACCTTCCTCTCAGAACCCCTACTGATCGTTGCCTTGGTGGGCCGTTACCCCGCCAACAAGCTAATCAGACGCATCCCCATCCATAACCGATAAATCTTTTATCCTAATCTGATGCCATCAAAGGATTACATAAGGTATTAGTCTGCCTTTCGGCAGGTTATCCCTTAGTTATGGGAAGGTTGGATACGCGTTACTCACCCGTGCGCCGGTCGACGTCCATTCTGTGCAAGCACTAAATGCCGTTTCCCCTCGACTTGCATGTGTTAAGCCTGTAGCTAGCGTTCATCCTGAGCCAGGATCAAACTCTCCATTGTAAAATATGTTTGGGTGATAAGAATTGATAATAGTGATAAAAAATACCACATAAAAACAACTCTTCACCGAGTAATCTCTGTTTCAGAATGCTTATCCTTTAGTATCAAGTTTTAAAAGCACCTATCCCTATATAAGGAATTCAATTGAATTGATCGGTTCGTTTCTTTTACCCATCTATTTGATTCTTAACCAAACAGACGCTTCTTGTACTACTTCTCTGTTTATGTAAATCTTTTCAAAGAACTCTTTCTTTATCGCTTTAAGTACTCATAAGCAGTTAGCTTATTTCGTAAAAGCGAGTGCAAAGGTATACAGAATTTCTCTTCCCACCAAATGTTTTGAAGATTATTTTTCAAAAAAACTTAAAAACCAACCAAAGCCTTGATACAAATCAATCAAAACAGCATCAAACACACCCCTATCACAACCCAGGAAGCCATAAAGACAAAAATAGCACTACAAAGCCATAAAACAAGAAATAACCCCTTAAACACAAAATCAAAAACAAGGGAAATTTCAATTTTAGCCAAAAACTACAAATACCTACAATAGAACAAAACTATATATTAATGCCACCAAAGCTGGCGCACCCTGCTTTAAAATAATAGTCGGACTACTTGTAATACCGCCATAAATAGCCACCGATGCTACATATGACAAAAACAACGTGTCCAAAACAAATCATTCGTAACCCAAACTGCTATTAAAATCAACACTGCCAATAAAAGATTATAGACACCTTGATTCTTAAATAATATAGATACAGATGAGCGACTTAATTCCTCCATATTTATATTAAAAGTACGCGCAGTTGTTCTCGATTTAGTAAATATCGTTTCAAGACACATTATATATATGTGTTCGACAGCTACCAATGTAGCTAAAATCATAAAAGTAATATCCATATACAAGCCTTATATTATTATAAAGGAAAAATCTACACCTTGCCAATATTAAATAGACAAGATGCAGATTTATATTTATCAACATTTTCTGTTCTATCAATGCAATAAAGACCACATTGTTCCTCCAAAACACTTTCCACAGAAATAAATCACATAAACGGAAAGTGCAACCAACAACCATTTATATAATCATGGGCATTGCTGGAGTACTCCGACCAAAACGTTTTTACTCATCAATAAATTACTTTGTAGCCTTAGTCTCTGGAGCCTCACCAATGAGATCCATAAACTGATCAAGCTTTGGAGTAATGATAATCTGTGTACGACGGTTACGCTGCTTACCCAACTCTGTATCGTTAGTTGCGAGTGGGTTATACTCACCACGACCACCAGCTGTCAAACGCTTAGGATTAACATTGAAATGATCTTGCAGATATTGTACTACAGATGCTGCACGCAAACAAGAGAGATCCCAGTTATTGCGGATATTCTTCATCTTGTCATTTGCGGTATTGATTGGCACATTATCAGTATTACCTTCAATTAAGACATCATAATCTTTATAATCGGTAATAATCTTTGAAATCTTACTTAAAGTCTGCTCAGCACGATCGTTAATCTCATAAGAACCACTCTTATAAAGCATATTATCAGCTAAAGAGATATACACAACACCCTTCAGAACTTGTACATCAACTTCCTTCAACTCCTCACGACTCAACGAGCGAGTAAGGTTATTCGTCAGCACCATATTCAACGAGTCACTCTTCGACTTCACCTCTACTAAATGGCGAATATACTGATTACTCTCATTGATCTGATCAACGAGCTTCGAAATATTTATGTTGTTCGAATTAGCATTTCTCAAACTATTGTCAAGACTTCCTTGTAATGCGGCAGCACTTTCTCTTGCCTGAGCCAACTGATCCTCCAAGCTCTTAATGCGAGCATTATTGGCTGCAATTGTTTCCTTCGCACTCTGATAGTCTTCCGTAAGTTTACTATTCTCTGTACGACAATTCTCCAAATCCTTTTTGCTGGCACAGCTACTGAAAGCAAGCGCACCAACGAATAAAGCACCTATAAAAAGACCTTTTTTCATAATAGTATAATCGTATTTGTTTGTATTCTGCTACAAAGATATATCATAAACTAGTCCAAAGCAAGTGATTAGACGTATGCTTTAGTTATTTTAACTTTCATCTGTTGTATTCATGATACAATTTGATAAAATTATACAGAACTTGTTGCAAGAGAATAAAAGAGCACATATTACGATTCAAAAGGGCATCTTCTTGAGGCAAGAAGAGCACCTTTTCAAATCAAAAAGGGTATCTCTTTGTCAGCCTATAAGCTTACCCCCAATTCCACTTACTATCTCCACTGATGAAAAACTCATATTTAAGAAAAATAAGCCCTTCATCATCAAAGCCCATAGAAGATAAGTGTAAGAAGATAAAAAACACTCGCTAACATCGTTCCATACACCAAAAAAGCCACAACAAGCTACCATATATCCAAAGTAATTCGTATCTTTGCAAACAGAAGTTACACCAATTTTTATATAAAGACTATGATTCTTTTCTTCAGAACTCAGTCCAAGAGCGTGATTGCTACAGAAGTAGATCATGCTTTGTCTAACGCAGAAATCAACGAACTTTGCTGGCTTTACGGCGACGCAACCTACTTGCAGAATGAAGAATCATTGCAAGGTTACTATGTAGGGCCACGTCGTGAAATGATAACTCCATGGAGTACAAATGCCGTCGAGATTACTCAAAACATGAGTCTTGACGGCATTTTGCGTATAGAGGAGTACTTCCCAGTGAAGAGCAAAGAGGCTGATTATGACCCAATGTTACAACGTATGTATGATGGATTAGACCAATCCATCTTCACTGTTAACCATGAGCCAGAGCCCATCAAACATGTGGACGACTTAGAGAAGTTCAATGAAGAAGAAGGTCTTGCGCTCTCACCCGAAGAGATGGAATACCTTCATAAGATTGAAAAGCAAAATGGTCGCCCACTGACAGACTCTGAGATATTTGGTTTCGCACAGATTAACTCCGAGCATTGTAGGCATAAGATCTTTGGCGGAGAGTTTATCATTGATGGCAAAGTAATGGAGAGTAGTCTCTTTAGCCTCATCAAGAAGACAACTAAAGAGAACCCAGGAAAGATTCTGTCAGCCTATAAGGACAATGTCGCCTTTGCACAAGGACCAGAGATAGAACAGTTTGCTCCAGCTAATCAAAGTGTATCCGATTACTTCCGCGTAAAGCCTATTGAGAGTGTAATCTCACTCAAGGCAGAGACGCATAACTTCCCTACTACGGTTGAACCATTCAATGGTGCCGCAACAGGAACAGGTGGTGAAATACGCGACCGCATGGGTGGCGGTGTTGGATCATGGCCTATCGCAGGTACTGCAGTATATATGACTGCCTACCCACGACTTAAAGAGGACGATAATTCTACGCCAGTTCTTAGAGATTGGGAAGACATATTGCCCGTTCGTCAATGGCTTTATCAGACTCCAGAACAAATCCTCATCAAGGCATCAAATGGTGCAAGCGACTTCGGTAATAAGTTCGGTCAACCATTGATTACGGGTTCACTCCTCACATTTGAGCACCAAGAGAATGGCGAGAAATATGCTTATGATAAGGTCATCATGTTGGCTGGCGGTGTTGGTTATGGTACCAAACGTGACTGTCTAAAGGGCGAGCCACAAGCTGGCAACAAGGTGGTTGTTGTAGGTGGCGATAACTATCGTATCGGTTTAGGTGGCGGTTCCGTTTCATCTGTTGATACGGGTCGTTACTCTAATGGTATCGAATTGAATGCCGTACAACGTGCTAACCCTGAAATGCAGAAACGTGCTTATAACCTTGTACGTGCATTGGTTGAAGAAGACACCAACCCTGTTGTTTCCATCCACGACCACGGTTCTGCAGGTCACTTAAACTGCTTGAGTGAGTTAGTAGAAGATTGTGGTGGCAAGATAGATATGACCCAACTTCCTATCGGCGACAAGACACTCAGTGCGAAAGAGATTATAGCCAACGAGTCGCAAGAGCGCATGGGCTTACTCATTGATGAGAAGCATCTCGAGCACGTAAAGAAGATTGCTGAACGTGAGCGTGCACCGATGTATGTTGTTGGTGAGACCACTGGCGATGCTCACTTCTCATTCGTTCAGGGTGATGGTGTTAAGCCTTTCGACCTCGACGTAGCGCAGATGTTCGGTCATTCTCTAAGACAATTATGAAGGATGAGACCGTCGTTCGCAAATATGAAGACGCCTCTTATAATATAAATAAGGTGGAAGAGTACATCCAACGTGTGCTCCAACTGGAAGCCGTTGCATGTAAGGACTGGTTGACAAACAAGGTCGACCGCTCTGTCACGGGTAAGGTTGCAAGACAGCAATGCCAGGGTGAGATACAACTCCCACTATCGGATTGTGGTGTCGTAGCATTAGACTATCGTGGGCATAAAGGTATAGCCACTGCACTCGGCCATGCGCCTCAGGCAGGTCTTGCATCACCAGAGGCAGGCTCCGTACTATCCGTTGCTGAATCATTGACGAACATCGTTTGGGTACCATTGGCTGATGGTATGGACAGCCTCAGCTTATCGGCTAACTGGATGTGGCCTTGCCGCTCACAAAAGGGTGAGGATGCACGTCTTTATAGTGCGGTTAAGGCATTATCCGACTTCTGTTGCGCTATCGGTGTGAACGTTCCAACAGGTAAGGACTCTCTTTCTCTGACCCAGCAATATCCTAATGGAGACAAGATTATCTCTCCAGGAACGGTCATCGTGACGAGCGGTGGCGAGGTGAGTGATGTTCGTCAGGTGGTTTCTCCAGTACTTGTGAACGATGAGAAGAGCCACATCTATCATATCGACTTCAGTTTTGATGAGCAACGTTTAGGAGGTTCCGCATTCGCCCAAAGTCTCGGAAAGATAGGTAGTGACGTTCCAACTATCAAAGAGCCACAATACTTCTGCGACTGTTTCGATGCTATTCAAGAGCTTATCCGTCGTGGATGGATACTCGCTGGACATGATATCTCGGCTGGTGGTTTGATCACAACCCTACTTGAGATGACCTTTGCCAATACAGAAGGTGGATTGCATATTGACCTTCAGAACATCCAAGGCAATGATGTTATCAAGAAGTTGTTCGCTGAGAACCCAAGGTGTAGTAATACAGGTTGCGGATGAGCATAAGGACGATGTACAAGCATTCTTACAGGAGAATTGCATTGGATTCGCATGTATCGGTGCTCCACAAATCAATCAACGTGTACTTAACATAGCTGATGGCGAATGGAAGGTAGAACTCGATATTGATGCTCTACGTGACACATGGTATAAGACCTCTTACTTGCTCGATCGTAAGCAGAGCATGAATGGTATGGCGAAGAAGCGTTACACGAACTATAAGAAGCAGCCTATAGAAATGAGATTCAACGCTGACTTCACCGGAACGCTCAAGCAATATGGATTGGATGCAGACCGATGGAAGTCATCAGAACCTGTCACAAACCATACAACGCCAAAGGCTGCTATTATCCGTGAAAAGGGTACTAATGGTGAAAGAGAGATGGCTTATGCACTTTACTTAGCTGGTTTCGAGGTGAAAGATGTCACTATGACCGACCTTATCAGCGGTCGTGAGACGTTGGAAGAGGTGAATATGATAGTCTTCTGCGGCGGTTTCTCCAACTCTGACGTGCTCGGTTCTGCTAAGGGATGGGCTGGTGCATTCCTCTATAACCCAAAGGCTAAGCAAGCACTCGACCGCTTCTATGCACGTGAGGATACCCTTTCACTCGGTATCTGCAATGGTTGTCAGTTGATGGTGGAACTGAATCTCATCAATCCAGAGCACAAGCACCGTGCACATCTATGCCATAATACAAGTAAGAAGTTCGAGAGCACCTTCCTCAATGTAGCCATTCCACAGAACAATAGTGTAATGTTTGGTTCATTAAGTGGTGACAAACTCGGTATATGGGTAGCACACGGAGAGGGACGCTTCTATCTCCCAGAGGCAGAAGACAAGTACAACATTGTTGCGAAATACAACTATGCAGAGTATCCAGGCAACCCTAACGGCTCCGATTATAACGTCGCAGGAATCTGCTCACAGGATGGTCGTCACCTCGCAATGATGCCTCACTTGGAGCGATCTATATTCCCTTGGCAGCAGGCTTACTATCCTCGTGAACGTCGCAAAGACGAGATAACACCATGGATTGAGGCCTTCGTCAATGCACGTAAGTGGGTTGAGAGTAAGTTATAAGGTGCTTCACCCCCACCCTCTCTACAAATGGAGAGGGGAGCGCATATAGCTATTTGCGGACGAAAGGAGGCTCTCCTTAACACGAAGAGAGGCTCTCATTAATACAAGGAAACGCCCTTCTCGATATTGAGAAGGGCGTTTCCTTGTTCGTATATATGCGCTTCACAATAACACGACATAGCACTTCTAAACACGAACACCTATTATATAACATCGCTCACACACGTATATCAAGTTAGTTTCACCATGGTGAAACATAAACGTCACCATGGTGACACAATATTATCACCATGGTGAGAAATTCGTTTCACCATGGTGAAACGAATACAAGATACGGATTTAAAAGACACAAGACGCATGATACAATCGAATAAGACATAGGAGTGACGATTCTAACACTAGGATAATACACACAAAAAGAGATGTATCAAGAGTTAAGCAACACCTAAGCTCTTGATACATCTCGCAGTCCTAACTAGCTTCCGTTAGGCATATACCCTCCTTTCAGAGGGACTTGTGGGGGCATTATTACATCACATGCAGCCAGCGAAGGATGTCATTAAGGTTGGCAAACACCATTAATATAATGAGTATCGTTATACCAGCATACTCTGCCCAAACCATAAACTTCTCTGATGGCTTGCGACGTGTAATCATCTCATAAAGCAAGAATACCACGTGACCACCATCTAACGCAGGGATAGGAAGGATGTTCATAAAGGCTAGAATAATGCTCAAGAAGGCTGTCATCGACCAGAACATATACCAGTCCCAATAAGGAGGGAAGAGGCTACCAATCGATCCGAAGCCGCCAATACTCTTTGCTCCATCTGCCGAAGCAAGGTAACGGAAGTTGCCAACATAGCCTCGTAGAACGTTCCAACCATGCTTTGCACCAGCGGGGAAGCTCTCAAGGAAACTATATTGAACCTGCACTGGCTTATAGAAAGAGGCTAAGCTCGACTGATAAACGCCTAGTTTCAAGTCGGGAGTCATAACCATTCGCATGGTATCGAGCTTTGTTGCGCCCTTATGCTGCACCGTTAAGACAACGGAACGAGCTGCAAGTGAATCCTTATGGGTGTTCTTCACTGCCATAACATCATCTAAGACGCCTGTCTGATAATTCATGTCTGACCACGTCTCAACAGCTTTTCCATTGATAGACTTGATAACATCGCCTGCCTTCATACCTGCTTTAGCGGCTGGAGAACCACTCATAACACTATCAACTTGTGCTGGAATAAATGGCTCAACAAAGTAAGGACGGGTCTTAATCATGGATAACATATCCATATCACCTGGTAGCTTAATGCTCTGTTTCTTACCATTACGCAGCACATCAACACGCTTTGCTTGTGCAATCTGGCGGAAGAAATCGCCATTGACATTAGCGAACTCACGGAAAGAACCCTGGTCTGTACCCAACATAACGTCATGGTCTTTGAATCCCAAAGCCTTGGCATCAGCATTGAAACGCATTCCCATGGTCATATCAGATACCTTGAAGTAGCTGTCTCCCCATGTGAACATAATCATCGAATAGATGAATAATGCGAGGACGAAGTTGACTAACACGCCACCAATCATTATTAAGAGTCGTTGCCATGCTGGTTTAGTACGGAACTCCCATGGTTGTGGTTCCTTCTTCATCTGTTCCCTATCAAGGCTCTCATCTATCATTCCCGATATCTTACAGTATCCTCCCAAGGGCAACCAGCCCATTCCATATTCGGTATCGTCCTTCTTCGGCTTCCAACTGAAGAGTTTACCTGACCACTTACCGATGTTCACATCGAAGAATACAAAGAACTTCTCCACACGAACTCCAAAGAGTTTCGCAAAGAACATGTGTCCGCCTTCATGTAGCAAGACAAGTAAAGAGATTGCCAGAACGAACTGAAGCAATCTGATTAGAAATGTTTCCATTGTTATATAACCATTATTTATTGTTCATAATTGATTGTGCCACACGACGCGCCTCTGCGTCTGTTTGCACATAGATATCGTAATCAGGATTCTTATCAAAGGCTACGCGCTGCATCGTCTGTTCGATGATGTCGCCCATAGCAAGGAATGAGCACGCACCTTGACGAAACCCAGCATTGACAATCTCATTGGCTGCATTAACGATACACGGCATATTGCCACCTTTATTAATAGCCTCATACGCCATCGCTAAACACTTGAACTTCTCCACATCGGGTTCGAAGAACTCTAAGGGATGAGAGAAGAGATTCAAACGATCGCCATTGAGTGGCAATCGCTTAGGGAATGAGAAGGCATATTGTATAGGAAGGCGCATGTCGGGCACTCCTAATTGTGCCTTCACACCGCCATCCACGAATTGCACGGCACTATGGACTATCGATTGTGGATGTATCAATACCTGGATTTTATCTGCAGGAACGCCAAAGAGCCACTTAGCTTCTATCACTTCAAAGCCCTTATTCATCAATGAGGCGGAGTCGATGGTAATCTTTGCTCCCATCTCCCATGTGGGATGTTTAAGTGCGTCAGCGGCTGTAACAGACTTCAACTGTTCGTGCGTGAAGGTGCGGAAAGGACCTCCTGAACAGGTGAGAAGTATCTTCTCAATCTCGTTATCATCTTCCCCTACCAGACTTTGGAAGATAGCACTATGTTCGCTGTCTACTGGTAAGATCGGTGTGTGATATTGCTGTGCGAGCTGCAAAATAAGCTCTCCCGCCACTACTAATGTCTCCTTATTAGCCAGGCAAATCTTCTTCTTTGCCTTGATAGCATGTATAGTTGGAGCTAGTCCCGAGTAGCCTACCATCGCTGTAAGTACCATATCAATAGATGGCGACTCGACGATCTCTTCCAATGCTTTCGTACCAGCATATACCTTTATATCTGGCATATCGGATAGCGCAGAAGACAGCGATTCGTAATAGTTCTCATCGGCAATAACCACAGCAGATGGATGAAACCTGCGGGCTTGGTCAGCCAGTTCTTTCCAACGCTTATTAGCTGTTAGCGCATAAGCCTCATAGAGATCGGGATGCTGACTAATGACATCAAGTGCCTGTGTACCTATGCTACCAGTGGAACCTAATATACAGATTTGTTGTTTCATTTGTATTTCCTTTATACGATGAGTTATAGGTCGAGCAGTCCAGCAGGAATGCGCATGGTTATCGTCTGACCTATGGTATCAGCCTTAACAATTAAGTCGTTGCTTGCAGGAATTAGAACATCATTCCCCTCAGACGTTACCACTTCGAAGAGCGTATTTACTGTTGTCTCATCAACGGCAGTAATCTTTCCGATGGTTCTCTTTGTTTGCTCGTCTATTAATGAGTAGCCCACAATCTGCGCCCAAGACACATCTTCGGTTCGCTCTGCCGCCAACTTGCGCGGAAAGAACACATAACAACCCGTAAGCTCACGTGCTTGTGCCTCCGTATCAATATCACAGAATTTCATAAGTGCTATCTCATCCGAACGGAAACGATACTCTTCCATAAAGAAAGGAACAAGTATTCCATCAATATCCAATACTAAGTAATCGGCATCAACAGCATCAAAAACGTCATCGGAGAACTGCAGTTGCAACTCTCCGTGTACGCCATGAGGTTTCCCTATGCGCCCTATCTTATAGACTTCTTCCTTCTTTATCATCTCTTTATCATATACCAGCAACGCTGATAAAACTATAGCTTACTTCAATATCAAATGGTGTGTTCTATAAAAGGGTTGACCTTTTTGCCCGAAAAGGTAGACCTTTTTGAGAAAAAGGGTAGACCCTTTTTGTTTAAAGCTAACACCTATTTTCCTCAAAGGGTAGCTTCAGATACGACGAAGCTAACAGATTTCTGCTCTGCGAATCTTTGCCCCCAACTCATTTAGTCGCTCTTCTATATTCTCATAACCACGATCGATTTGAGCAATATTATCGATTCGGCTTGTTCCTTGTGCTGATAGAGCAGCTATCAACAAAGCGATACCTGCACGAATATCTGGACTTGACATACGCCCAGCACGTAATATCTTAGCATGGTCATGACCGACTACCACAGCACGATGAGGGTCGCAAAGAATAATCTGCGCACCCATATCAATGAGCTTATCCACGAAGAACAATCGACTTTCAAACATCTTCTGATGGAAGAGGACACTGCCTTGTGCCTGCGTTGCTACAACAAGTAACACAGAGATAAGGTCTGGTGTCAAGCCCTGGCCATGGTGCATCACTGATGGTCATAATCGTTCCGTCAATGAAAGAATCTATCACATAATGGTCTTGACGTGGGATGATAAGATCGTCACCATCCACTATGATTTGTACACCCAATCGATGGAATGTATCGAGAATCAAACCGAGATTCTGGATAGAAACATCCTTTATGCGAACGCCATCACCAATCATTGCAGCCATACCGATAAATGAGCCGACCTCAATCATATCGGGTAGTATATGGTGTTCGGTTGCTGACAACTTCTGCACACCTTCGATGGTTAGCAGGTTACTTCCTATGCCCGTAATCTTCGCACCCATAGCATTCAACATCTTACAAAGCTGTTGGATGTAAGGCTCACAAGCTGCATTATAAATCGTTGTAGTGCCTTCCGCCATGACTGCAGCCATAATGATATTAGCTGTACCAGTTATGGAAGCCTCATCCAAAGCATGTATTGTCCAACTAACTTATCGGCCTGTATCTCATATACATCACGATCTTCCAATCGAACAAAACGCGCACCTAGATTCTTAAAGCCAAGGAAGTGAGTATCTAAACGGCGTCTTCCAATCTTGTCACCACCTGGTTTTGCAATCGTAGCTTTACCAAAGCGACCCAACAAAGGACCAATCATCAACACACTACCACGCAATGACGAACACTTCTTAACGAAGTCTACACTCTCCAAATAGTCTAAGTTTACCTCATCAGCCTGGAATGAATACTCATTCGGGGCACGCTTCTTTACCTTTACGCCAATATCCTGTAACAACTTAATCAAGTTATTGACATCTAGGATATCAGGTACATTGTAAATGATTACCTCTTCGGTTGTTAACAATGTTGCGCATATCACTTCCAATGCCTCATTCTTAGCACCTTGTGGCGTAATCGTACCACTTAAGCGATGTCCACCTTCTATAATAAAAGACTCCATGTACTATCTTCTCTTCTTATTACGAGGCTGAGCAAGCTCCCTCTCATTTATTTTATCAAACTTAAAAGAGTCCAGATCAAGTTGTATCTGACCATTCGTAAAACGCGCAAGATCTGAAGCAACCTTCTCATCATCGCTTGATCCATGTCCCCATTGTACCAGACTCCGTTTCATCTGGTTAGCGATTGAACGAACGAAAGCATCTCGCTCTGCTCCAGGCTCCATTGTCTTCAACTTGTCAAAAGCCTCGAAAACTAACTTACCATAATGCCGAACTGGTATCCTCGATGTTGAGTAAGACATTGGTTCAGGCTTCGTTGCTATCTTCAATGCTTGTGATACATCACAAGGATAATCAATATCTAACTTAAAATTAGACATCAATGCCAAGTGATCCCACAGCTTATCCATGTGGTCAACATTCCCCCGACTTAGTGGATTCATCCTATCCATGATAGAAATGATGGTCTCCGCACAATGCTGTCGTTCCTCCTTTGTAGGCAAACTAACCGCATAATCAACCATATCTTGAATCTCTCGTCCGTATTGCGGAAGCACGAGTTTCTCTCGTTGGGTATTATAATCTAATCCTTCAATATTCATCTTTGAGGTTTGAACTTTTGAACTCTGAGGATGGAACATAAAGCCCTTCCTCATCAACAATCATAATCTATTAATTACAACAGAGGCTTTGCCTGTTTAGCAACAAAGTCTTTCAAATAGAATGGAACGAAGTAAGCTACATCCTCAAACTTACCTTCTGCCATTCGTTTCTCTGCTAATGGGAACATGTTCTTAGCCACTGGTTCAATATTCTTAATCAAATGGGCATTAGGATGATTGATAACTTCCATGCACTTCTCAGCACCATCTCCAAAGAAATAAACTGGTCCTTTATCAAGGAACTCTTTGTATGTATCCCCATCAACCACATCAGCTTGAATTGCACGAACAGCCTTTAAGCTACGATCATAAACGGCAGAATAAACTTCCATTCGTCGTGCATCAATCATCGGAACAAGCAATGCTTCCTCTTCTATAGACTCATGATGTAAAGAATAGGAACAGCTAATAATTCCAAAGTAGGCACAGCCAACAACTTTATATTACGTCCATAACAAATGCCCTTTGCCATGGACACACCTATACGCAAGCCTGTATATGAACCTGGACCACAGCTAACAGCCACTGCATCGAGCGTTAACTCGTGGCTATCAACAAAGGCTAAGGCCTCATCAACGAATGTTCCTAACTTCTCGGCATGATTGGGACCACTGTTATCTACCTTATCAAAGATGCAAGTCCCATCCTGACTTACTGCAACAGAGCACACATTTGTACTCGTATCAATGCTTAATATACAAGACATAAAATATAATTATGTTCTAAAAACATGCAAATATACTCTTTTTTCCCGCATTATTTGTACATTTGCAGAAATTTAACTTGAAAACTAATGATACTATCAATGACAGGTTACGGTAAGTCTGTTGTAACCTACAAGGAAAAGAAAATCAATGTAGAGGTTAAGTCTCTTAATAGCAAGTCACTTGATCTTTCTACACGCATTGCCCCACTCTACCGAGAGAAAGAGATGGAGATTCGTCGTTTACTTGCACAGAAATTAGAACGAGGAAAGGTTGATTTCTCTCTCTGGATAGAGAAGGAAACCATTGTTGATGCGACTCCCAATCAATGCTGCTCTCGTCGAGAACTATTATAAACAAATAAAGACTATCGCAGAGAAAACTGGTATTCCAGAGCCAAGCGATTGGTTCACCACCTTGCTCCGAATGCCTGATGTGACTGCAAAAATTGATGTTGAGGAACTTGACGAGGCAGAATGGGAGGCTGCAAAGGAATCCATTAACAAGGCTATCAACAAGCTCATTGACTTTAGAACACAAGAGGGAGCAGCGTTACAAAAGAAGTTTACAGAGAAAATCGATAATATCTCTGCCCTTTTAAAGAGCATAGAACCCTTCGAGAAGAGCCGTGTTCCAAAGATTAAAGATAAGATTGTCGATGGTTTAAAACATATCCCTGAGGTTGATTACGATAAGAATCGTCTAGAGCAGGAACTCATCTACTACATCGAAAAACTTGATATTAGTGAGGAGAAACAACGCTTAACTAACCACTTGAAGTACTTCCGTGAGACAATGGCAGAGTGTGGTCATGGTGTAGGAAAGAAGCTCGGCTTTATCGCACAAGAGATGGGACGTGAAATCAATACGACTGGTTCTAAGAGTAACCAAGCCGAGATGCAAAACATTGTCGTTAAGATGAAAGATGAGCTAGAGCAGATAAAAGAGCAGGTTCTTAACGCTCTTTAGATAGTTCAACTCACATCAATAGCAATCCATAAAATCAATCCAGAACAAGACAAACACCCAACTCAACAATATGTCGAATCAACTTTCTACCCCCCAGACAGAAGTCTCAAAGGATGCAAAAAGCACTGGTAAACTATTGATCTTTTCGGCTCCGTCAGGTGCAGGAAAGAGCACCATCGTTCAGTGGTTAATGCAAGAACACCCCGAATTAAGGCTTGCTTTCTCTATTAGTTGTACCACTCGTGCGCCACGAGGAACCGAACAAGATGGTGTTGAATACATCTTCCTTTCACCCGAACAATTCAAAGAGAGAATCAAAAATGATGACTTTCTCGAGTATGAGGAGGTGTATAAAGATCGCTTCTATGGTACTTTGAAAGAACAAGTAGAGCATCAATCTTCTGCTGGACAGAACGTTGTCTTCGATGTAGATGTTAAGGGGGGATGCAATATCAAGAAGTTTTATGGGGAGCGCGCATTGAGTTTCTTCATACAACCTCCATCTCTGGACGAACTCCGCCGACGCTTGGTTGGCAGACAAACAGATAGTGCTGAAGCCATAGAAAACCGCCTTGCAAAAGCTTCCTACGAGCTTACTTTTGCTAACAAGTTCGATAAGATCATCGTCAATGATGACCTCGACAAAGCTAAACAAGAGGTTTACGAGATGATTAAAGCGTTTATATAAATGGTTCCAAAAACCCAACAAACACCAGACTCACCTTCTTCTTTTAAGGAATTGTACCCCTCCCCTATTCCTTCTAATGAAGAGGGAGGACTGAAGGTGGGCATCTTTGGAGGTTCTTTCGACCCTATTCACAATGGGCACATAGCTCTTGCTAAAGCCTTTCTAATAGAGAAAGAACTTGACGAAGTATGGTTCATGGTCTCTCCACAGAACCCTTTTAAAGTGAATCAAAGACTCTTGGATGATCATCTCCGACTAGAGATGGTAAGGCAAGCTATACTCGACGAACCGCATTTCAAGGCTTCCGACTATGAGTTCCACCTATCGAAGCCTTCTTATACATGGAACACTTTACAACATTTAAAGCATGACTTTCCTCATCATACCTTCACACTTCTTGTTGGAGGAGATAATTGGAAAGCCTTTAACCATTGGTATCATGCAGAGGATATCATCACTCATTATCATATAGTGGTGTATCCTCGTCGTGACCATACTCCGTCTTCTTCCCTCTTACCTAAGAATGTTAGCATACTCCAAACACCACTAATTGATATCAGCAGTACAGTTATCCGAGAAAGAGTTAATCAAGGAGAACCCATCACAGGATGGGTTCCTTCCAGAGTTGAAAACGCTATCTTACAATATTACAAATAAGGATCTTCGCCCTTACTCTCAGCTTTCTCCAAATTATATAGGGGTAAGCTGCCTTCGTGCTTATTATCGGGCATCGTCCTATATTCCGATGCCGTTACTCCTGCACAACGCTTAAAGAACTTACAAAAGGCACTTAGTGTGACGAAATGAAACTCATCAGCTAGCACTTTCAAAGGCTTATTTGAATATCTAAGTTCCAGCTTTATCAAGAGAAGCAAAGCCTTATCAAGGATTGCTTTTGCCGTCTCTCCTGTCTCTTTCTTTACTATCATCCCCAAGTAATGAGTACTTACACACAGCTTTGAAGCATAAAAGTCAAGTTCATGCTGAGTCTTTGCATACTGATCAACAAAGTACAGGAAGTGCTCTATCAACTCTTTGCTACGTGACCACATATCGTCGTTTTGAGGCATTCTCGACTTATATAGCGACATAGCAAAAGCCATTGCCGATCCAAAGAGGGCTTTCATCGCTTCCTCATTTGCCATCGATTGAATGTTAGCTAAGCTATAAAGCTGACGAATATATTGGCTCCAAATATCTAACTCAAAGTCCTGCATATGGAAAGAGAAGCAAAGATTAGGAGACAAGAATCGTTTAGGAAGTCTTCCATGAAATATCATCTTCAGGTATTCTTGCGTCATCATGAATCCATCAAAGGTTATATCACGCCCTAAAGCATCCTCTTTAATAGCAACACCCCAGTTGATAAATAGAATATCCCCAGGCCCACAACGATACTTCTTAAAGTTGATGACAGGTTCACACCACCCACTTTTAATGATGATAACACGTAGAACATCCAACCTAACCAAGTCTGTCTTATCATGGACTGGACTAAAAGGAGGAAGACAACCAAGGCCTATAGCAAACTCAGTCCCTACATATATATCACCTCCAAGATTAGCTTTGTTGCTGGCTAAATAGGATACAATTTTCTTAAAACTAGTGGTTCTTACTCTTGAAATTAGTTTATTCTCTCTCATGCTGTTGTATAAATCGGAGCAAAAATAAACCCTTCTACCAAACAAGCAGCAACCATGTCCCTTTTGGGATATTCATTGTCCTAAATGGGAAACATCCTCTCTTTCGTATAAATATGTACTTTTTGTGTATGAAAGAGACGCCCTTCTCTATTTGAAGAGAGCCTCTCTTCCATGTGACAAGGACGTTTCGTTGCTATGAGAAGGGCCTCTCTTCGATTCTAGGAAACAAACTGAAGCGATTAAACAAACAATCTCTTTGGTTTCTCATGAGAATACCTTATATTTGCAACTCAAATATTTTTTGTTATAACAAAGGCTATCGAACAAGAGAACTAGAAGTTTGCTGATAGCTTAAAAGACAATCATGGGAAAAGAGACACTAAGGGAGAAGACTGCAAAAGGACTCTTTTGGGGGGCATTGAACAATGGTACTATGCAGCTTCTCAATATAGTTATTGGAATCTTCTTAGCACGTTTGCTCTCACCAGCCGACTATGGTTTGGTGGGGATGTTAGCAGTATTCACAGCCATAGCTAGTGCTTTACAAGAGAGCGGATTCACCTCAGCTCTTGCTAACATGGAGCATCCAAAGGATAATGACTACAATGCTGTGTTTTGGTTCAGCACCTTCGTTGGGTGGCTATCTTACGCTGTCTTATTCGTTTCAGCACCTTTGATAGCCTCATTCTTCCATCATCCAGAACTCATAAACTTATCTCGCTTTATATTTGCATCGCTGTTATTCTCATCCATAGGGACTGCTCCTGCGGCCTACCTATTCAAGAATATGATGGTAAAAGAGACCACTCTTTTACGCATCACCTGCTTAGTAATATCGGGCGTGGTGGGTATTGTGCTTGCACTGAAAGGTTATGCTTATTGGAGTTTGGCGTGGCAACAGGTTCTTTACATTGCTCTCACCAGTCTATGGCGATTCTTTATTATTCCTTGGAGACCCACGTTTCACATCGACTTCACCCCTATCAAGCACATGTTCTCATTTAGTTATAAGATCTTAATAACCACTGTTGTGAACACAATAAGCCAAAACATTCTGACCTTTATATTCGGTCGTTTGTATAGTGCAAAGGCTGTTGGCAACTTCTCGCAAGCCTTCAAATGGGACACAATGGCTAGTACCTTCGTCTCAGGTACTATATCACAAGTGGCGCAACCAGTACTCGTTGAAGTGAATAATGATACCTGCCGTCAGGTAAAGTATTCCGTAAAATGCTCCAATTCACCGCTTTCTTAGTCTTTCCAGCTATGTTTGGTCTATCGATGGTTGCACATGAATTCATTATTCTTCTAATATCTGATAAGTGGATGGATAGCATTCCCTTACTACGAATCCTTTGTATTAGTGGAGCCTTCCTACCCTTTTATACTATGTATCAAAACCTTATTCTCAGTCGAGGAAGGTCCACTGTCTACATGTGGTGTACAATATTACTTATCGTAGCACAGGTTTTCTTCATTGTTCTTTGTTATCAACAAGGCATCGTATTCATGGTGAGTGTCTATACCATCATCACAATTCTTTGGCTCCTTGTTTGGCAATATTTCGCAAATAAGGAGATAGGTATTAGATTGCAAGACATACTGAAGGACATTAGTCCTTACCTATTAGTTTCAGTAGCAGTGATGGTTATTACCTATCTTATTACATTATGGATACACAGCCTCATCATCCTCTTGTTGGCAAGAGTTGTTATAGCCGTTTCACTCTATTATATCGTTATGAAAGTAGGAGGCTCGCAAATACAACAGGAATGCATCAACTACTTTCGTCATAAGAAAGGCTGATTAAAGAGTTCTTAGTGGTACATATATAATTGCATGATGGGATAGAGCATTGCCCGAAAGAGCTTCATCAAGCCACCACCAGGTGTATGAAATAGTTTCTTATAGTTCCTTGTTAGCAAGTATTGTAGGCGCAAGAATGCCATGAATCCACCCCTTGTTTCCATCCTCATAGCCTCTCTTGCTTCGATGAAATCGTGCTTTTCTGAGGACAAATCATCCATCAATTCTAGTTTACCTCTATAGATAGGTAGGGCTTTCTACGCATTTCATGATAATGTAGAAGGCACCATTTCAACTCGTGTACAGCATTCTTCCATGATGGTAAACTCCTACTATAATCATTGTAAGTAGTGGCTTCTACATGACGACGGAAGTTCACTAACACTTGATTGCAGAATACGACACTATCATAGGATGCCGCAATAATGCTCAATACAGCATCATAGAGAGTAACCTTAAAGACGGGATGTTCGATGGCTGGTAACAAATGAATCAACTCTTGCTTACAGAGTAGTGTGTGCCCAGGTAAGCCTAGGAACATCATACGAAAGATATTCACATTGCGTTCTCTACCATCAAAATAAGCAAAAGAACCATCATTTGAGAAAGGACGAGAGTGCCCACTACAAAGCATCTTATCTCCAATACAATTCATTTGATTGGCTATCTTGTCAACTTCCCACACATCGTCTTGGTCAGAGATAGCAATATAATCGCCCTCTGCACGGTGTATGGCTGATAGGAAGTTAGGGTTTACACCATGCTTCCCTTCGTTTCGATAGATTCGAATGAGGGGATTCTTTATGGCGTACTCCTCTAATATATCCCACGTACCATCTGCCGAATTATCATCCTGAATGACAATTTCATGAATTGGATATGACTGCTTGAGGATGGAATCAAGCTGCTCTCTCAAATACTTCTCACCATTATAAGTACAGAGAACGATTGATACAGTAGCCTTATTACTCATAACTTTTTCAGAGTGTAAAGATGGTTAGTACACTATTATAAACGATGAGATAGAAGGCTATTAATGCTGTAAACAACGTGATGGCAGTACGCTTTCTACCCGAAGTAGACTTTATCAAGAATCCAATACACAAAGGAATGACATACGCCCAATGCGCTGTCATGATGTAAACTTCGTTTATTCCAAAGCCTAAACCTATATGGAGTATCATGTCAAGAGCGAAGAATGACAGCGTCATCCACATTAGTTTACTGCGCTTTCCAGCCCATATACCACACAAGAAAAGTAATACAATGAACGCTTCAATGACGTAATTAAAGAACCAGTTATAGCTGACAAAGACTGGACGATCACGCATCACATCTCCTAAGGTGTAGCTCTGGTGTAATTGTAGAGACTCACCAAAGAGATTCTCCACAATGGTTTTACTACGTGAGGTGGTTATGTCTGTCCAATTTAAGAAAGGCTGTTTACTAACGGGATCACCCGAGTGGGCATAACGTGGAGCACTATACTTTACCTTTAATTGTGCCTGTCGGTGCCGTTTCCATAACTGGTCGAACACAGCCTTCTGTTGCTTATTATCTTTGATACGAGTCGTATCACAAAAGGCTGTCCATAGTTTAGTTTTATCTTTCTTTACTGCTTGTCTCTCATTCATCTTGCGCTCTTTAACGCTATCAGCAACGAATGTTTTATACTCCCAAGCACCAAAGAACCATATAAGAACAGCTGGTAAGACAACAACAAAAATAAGGTTGTAAGGGCGAAAGAAACGCTTTCCTTTTGAGAAGAAGTCAGCAAGAAACACCTTTAATCCATTATTGAGAGAAACGCCAGCAGTGAGTAGGAAGAGAATAATCGCTTGTTTCTTCTTTAGTGGTTTGCCCTCTGCCATCTGTTTACCAGTAATGTATATCACTAGGAGAAGGAGGAAGAGTGATAGTATAAAATGGTCAGGTGAGACAGCAGCCAATAGAACATAAGCAAAAGAGAAGAGTAGAAAGGCAATAACAGCAGACTCTCTTTGTGATAGATGGAGCAGGTCTTTACCTATTCTCATCATCAATAGGAAGGCATAGAACGAACTAATAAGAAGAACGAAAGCAACTAAGAATTGCACACAATTAACACCTAACAAACTTGTCAACCCATGGTTGATAAGATACAAGGGATAATAGAAGAAAGCCAATAAAGGGTGCCTATGTACATCGTAAGCTGTCGACCAATCGGTGACAACACAATAAGTTAATGGGTCAAAGCCTGACACATGGAACCAGTCGAGGAAGTTCTTGCGATAATTCGAAGAAACAACCGAAAACACCGAATAATATGGTACGATGACTGTAGCCTGCATAATAATCTGCCATAGAAGAAACAGACAAGCAGGTAGACGTTCTGCCTTTCTTATTTTTAATAAACTGCCCCTCACATATTATGATATTAGGTATTTGAACGTTTGTCCAGCATTATATATCCACAAATAAGCCGTCAGTAGAATGAGTGTTACACGCATGATTCTTTGCCAATTCATCGGTAATCTTTTCAACAAGAAACCATAAGCTATTGGGATGATAAATGCCCATCCTGCTGTCATAATATATACTTCCGTAATACCAAAACCAAGGATGAGATGCAAAGTGATATCGCATGCGAACCATGCAAGTAACATCTGGAAGAAGCGTTGCTTACAGCTAATAACAATGCCAATAACGAACAATAAGACAACAAAAGCCTCTACTATATAATTAAAGACCCAGTTATAAGACACAAAAATAGGTCTTTCCCATGACACATCCTTCAGCAAGTAACGTTGATGGAGTTGGATGGATTCACCAAAGAAGTTCTCTACAAGCGTTGGAACTCGTGGTGTAGATACATCCATCAACTTAGTTATAGCACCATCACCAACAGGTTGTCCGAGGTGTGCACGTTGCCATTCATTACGCTGTCGATTATGTTCTAAAACCTTTTGCGGGTCTTTCTTTAGATTCTCCTTTTCGATATGGTGGATAACAGCCTGTTGTGGTACTTCTAATAGGTAGTACTGGGATTGCTGAATACCAAGCAACAATAAGAAGGGAAGAATGACTCCTATAATGATAAACTTAGTAGAGAATATCTTTTTCCCGTTGGTAAATAGACCTGCTAAAAGCGTCTTAGCACCATTGGGAAGTAGCCATTCCTGCGGTGAAGAAAGTTAGTATGAGAGACTGCCAAGACGTTAATAACAGTCCTTTCTTCATCTTCACTCCTGTGATATAAAGCGTCATTGAAAGCAACATCAGCGATACGATGAAATGATCAGGTACCATTGAAGGAATGAGGATATGCCCAAAAGAGAAAAGCAAGAGCGTTAGCAGTGTTGCATCCTTCTGTTTCATCTCCATCACTTCACGGAATACACGATACATAAAGAGTACTGCATAGAAGGATGAAAAGATGATAATAGCAGCCATGAAATACACTGCAAAGTTATAACCAAAGGTTTGTATGAGCCAATGATTCAATAGATAGAGCGGATAAAGGAACGTTAAGTAAAGCGGATGACGGCTAGTTTCAAAGTGAATACGCATCCCTGAGATGGTTATCCACGACCAGTTATCATATCCAGACATACGGAAATGCTTAGTAAAAATGCTCCAGAAACCTCCATGTGCACCCATTGTATAGGTGTGATAATGGCTTGCTATCAATAAGCCATTAAACAGAATGAACACAAGAAGCATGGAAAGAGCAAGCCAACGTTCCTCCTTTCTTACCTTAAATATATTGAATATACGCATTAAATAATTGTTAATTAACAGCTGCAAAGGTACTAATTAAAGCAGAGCCAACCAAATGTAGTAATGTGTAAGTTACTTTCTATGCAAGAAGAAGCGCACCAATACGAAGTTAATTGGGACACATATAGCAAACATTGGAATCATGGCTATCTTTTTATCGAGTCCTAACATCAGAAAAGCATGCAGTGTTAGGGTTTGCAGGAGATAGTTTACTATATGTGAGAAAACAAAACCTAAACCTCGTTTGGCAGTTGATTTAACACGGAAAGTATAGTGAGTTGAGGCGATATAATTAAAGGTGAAGCTCACAAAGTAACCAATAGTATTTGACAAGAGAGGCTGTAACCACAATAGCATAAGTAAATAGATACCATACTGGATGGCTGTTGCTAAACCACCAACAATGATGAATCTAACGATTTCACCGAGCTTCTTCTTATCTAAAACATCCTTTCTCATCCTATTCCTCATTCTCTCTAAAAGGCTTATAAAAGCCTTGATCGGCATAAGCTAATAGTTCTTTATCTCCACGACTATCGCCAAAAGCAATTAAAGTATAGGCATTACGCTGTGGGAAGAGTGCTTGTAAACGCTTCACCTTCTCTACTCCATAACAATTATTAGTAATGAATTTGCCTGTTAAATGGTTATTGCTTACTTCGATTTTAGTACCCACAACGATAATATTATTAGCCATTTCATCGAAGAAATGGCGCACCCAATTATCTATACTCGCACTGATTATCACAACTTGAGCACCTTCCTCTATTGCTTTCTTTATTGTCTTCACTCCTTTCGGACGCAGGAGTTGCTTATTATGAAAGGCAAACTCTGTACAAAGATGGTTGAAATCATCTATCAGCATACCTTTAAAGAACCATGAGAACACCCGTTGTTTTGCCTTCCAATTAGGATAGAGTTTTAACTTCATGAGCACCAGTAAGGGAGAAAACAATAAGAATCCGAACAAGAAGGCTGTATTTCCTCTAGCAAAGCGAATGAACTCTAAGAGTGTATCCTTCGTCGTTAATGTACCATCGAAGTCGAATGCATAAACCTTCTTCACCATCATCAAGCTCCTTATTTATAGTACATAAATAATGAAAAGGAATGCTAATCCAAAAGCCAAAACAACAAATTGCATGAAACGATCATGCAACATCACCTTCGTCGGATCGCCACTTCTCTTATCAACAACAGCGATTTGGATATAACGCAATAGACCAACAAGAACAAAAACACTGGTCAGATAGAGGTAATCCGTGTGGAAGTTCTGTATTGTTTCGGGGCTAACAGTGTACATGATATAGCACACGAGGGTCACACTAGACGTTATTGTTATTGCTTGATTGATGAAAGTTAGGTTATAACGAATGGTATTTTGGCGTGGTGCATGCCCTGTTTCATTCATTCTAACGACATCATCTCGCCGTTTAGCAAAGGACAAGAATAACATGAGAAGAAAGGTCATTAAGACAATCCACTTACTTAGATGGATACTTGTTGCATATCCGCCAGCTAGGATTCGAAGCACAAATCCAAAGGAAACAACACACACATCAATAATTGCATACTGCTTTAACTTTAGGCAATAGGCTATGTTTAATAACCAATAAAATAGGATTACACTTGCAGTCTCTAGTTGGCTTTGACGTAACAAAAAGGTCGAAAGCATCGACAAAACGAACATCAAGAACATAAGTGTATAACCTTGTGTGATGCTGATTGCACCTGAAGCCATAGGGCGATGGCATTTTACAGGGTGTTGCCTATCGTCTTCAACATCGACAATATCATTCAGACAATAGATAGAAGAGGCTGCAAAACTGAAACAAAGGGCTGTGACAAGCCCTGCATAGACGGACTCTATATGCAATAACGCACCTCCGAAAAAGACAGGAAGGAGTACTACAAGGTTCTTAACCCATTGATGTGGGCGTATTAAACGAATGAGATTCTTCATTATTTCAGCTTATTCTCTAAGGGAGTTATAATTCTTTCTAACATTTGATGGACAATCCATGCAGCGCATAAGGTTATGCTGGTAGTTAATAAGAAGGTGGGCCAATAAGTCCAATGGAGCTGTTCCACATACGCTAATACAAAGTGGTCATGAATAAGATAAGCTTCTAGACTTAACGTACCAACAAACTTGAAAGCCTTATTGATGGCTACTGGTGTACAACGAAACACTCGATTCAATAATAAGATGGTTGTAATTGTAAGCGGAATATATAACATTCTCTCTTGAAAAAGGGGGAATTGACCATGCTTCTCTTGCTCTAAAAAGATGCTAGAAGCCAACGCCATGATGAAAATTAACCATATCATCCATATTGAAGTACCATCCATTGTTTCTTTCCGTTGCACTGATGCAGCCATATTAATGCCTATGAAGAAGATAGGAACTCTACTCCAAAAAATTTCCAAATGCCCAACAGCATTATTAATAGGTGTAACGTATTGTACTAATATACACCACATCAACATCACAACAGGCAACCATCGATAAATAGGGTGCGTGAGGATGAGCTTCATATAGAATGGACTCAGGAGATAAAGGAGCATGATTGCAGGGATATACCAGAACGTTAACTCATCATGTAACCAAAAGTCCCAATTGATCGAGACATCTCCTATCAAATCAATGATGCTTGTGCTATGTCCACTATGTTGTACAAAGGATAAGTCGAGGTAATCGGGAATATAATACAAAGAGGCTAAAAGCAACCAAGTTGGATAAATGCGTAAGAACCTACGAGTGAAGAAGTGGGATAAAGATGGGCGTTTGGTCCATGAGAACCAAAGTCCCATACCACTAAGAAAAAGGAAGATATCAACACCGATATTGCCCATTCTTCTCAATCCGAAGAACATGTCTTCACGAGGTAACCCTACATGGAATAGGATTACAAAGAGCATGGCTGCACCCATTAACTCACCTCGATAGCGGCTGATATTAGCCAATTCTATGTCCTTTATCTTCATATCTTTTCTTCGATGAATCCGTAACTTTTATACTTATCTGTTCTTTAGTCGAGGACTGGGAATACGTTTCATCAATTCTTTAAAGAGCCAAGCCAGGCTGATAGAACTGATAATATAGAGTAGAATTCCCGTCCAGTAATCCCCTTCGCGAGACAATGGTATGAAGATCTTACGCGTGATGGGATGACAAACAAATAGTGCTGCAGAAATGCTACCCACCCACGTAAGCATTGCCATAAAGCCCGTCTTATATTCTTTTTGTGCAACTTGCAATCTACTAGTTAGCTTTACAAAACTAACAGAAACAATACAAACTGCCAACGGGACGAAGTACCATGTGACGTAATTAAAGCTCATCAAGACGATAGCAAATAGTGAGAGAAGAAACAAAACAAGGTAAGTTGCTGTATTCAAAGGACGCATATAACGGGCATAAAGCACACCAAAACCAAAAGGAAGCATACCTCCAATGAAATTATAACGCCATCTATTCAAGGCTTCTCCCTCGGGGTCACAAGCTAACTGGATGGCTGCACAGATAGCAATTAACAACACATTCCATACCCAATGGCGCCGATAAAGGCAAAGCCGATAGACAATATAGAACTGAATCATCAGTCCGAAGAACCAGTAAGGACCAGGCCATATAATGTCATCAGGGTGTGGTAAGAGGTTATTAAAAAGTCCCATTTGACCGATAATATCCATCACTGCATAATGATGTGGGCTCGGTGTAATAGCATCCAACATGGTAAATGCAACAAAACCAACTATCATCATGCTGAATAACTTTAGCCAATGATATTTAATAAAGCACCAAACTGGTAACTTTTCCTGCACAGGTTGGAGATTTCCATGTGCTACTTCCTCCTGTTGCTCATACTTCATTGTCAATCCGTAAGCCGAAAGGAAGAGGAAAACAGGTACTCCATAATGACCGAAAAAAGACAGCATATGAAAGAAGAAGAGCTTATCCAACGGACTATGTATCACATGATAGAACCAGTTAACATTCTCTTGAAAATACTGATACTCGTTCTCCTTCACCACAGGAGCTAACCAATGGCAATAGTTATGGAGGAATATTCCTATGATGGCAAGGCCTCTCAAGGCATTACACTCTGCTCTTGTCAAGAGTTCTCTTTTCATTTCTTTGCTTCAACAAGTTTATCGTAATCGGTCGTATTCTTTAATAATCGAGGTCGTTTCTCATCATACTTCGAACTCAAAATATTGTATTCTGCATGATAATCCTTCGTATGGATGCCCGCTAAATACAATAACATGTGAGGCAAGGCATCTGTCATAAAACGACGATTCTTCGCTGCTTTGATCTCACGGAACACCTCGGGGTGATTCGCAACATACTTCTTTGAACAATAAACCCAGAATGGAATCTCGAATTCATACCTAGCCAAATCATAGTCAATAGCGGCTGAATGCTTCCTACAAATAAAGCCTCTATTTCCTTCGTAACACTCTTCTCCATGGTCAGGCATATAAATGACGATGGCATCTTGATTCTTGAAACGTTTGACGATTTGGTTTACTATTGAGTCATTGTATAGTATTGCATTGTCATAATGCGCCAAGACGCTACGTTCACTCACATTCAGATCACTCCGTTTGTTGGCATAATCATCTGCATAAAAGTGTCTTCTATCGCTTGGATAGCGTTGTTTGTAAGCCACATGCTGCCCAATTAGATGAAAGATAATAAGGTTATGATCGGTACTATGCTGCTTCTCTTTTTTATCGAAGTCATCGAGCAAACCACTATCATATTGATATAATTGATCATTACGAGTATCAAACATGGCTTGAGAAAGCTCTGGATGATTTAAGAAGAAACCGCCACTAAATCATAAACAGCCTCCTTTGCCTTTGGTAAGAACTGGTTGGTAATGAATGTCACATGGTAACCAGCCTTACGAAAAAGCTCTGGGAAGAGAGGATAATCGCACCACTCGCCTTTCTCTCCGACCACATGTAGAGAAAAGACATTCTTAAAAACAAAGCTAGTAAGGTTCCATGGCGATACAACATCACTGAATGGAACGAGCAAACCAGACTTCTGTAACTTTATCTGTCGAGGCGTTGTTGGCATGAAGTAACCATACTGTTGCGAATGATGTTTGCCATAACTTTCACCGATGATAAGGACAATATTAGGCGATTTAAACGTACAACTATCCACTTTCACCTTGTCTTTTGCCTCAATCAATCGGTCTATCTGCTGTGAAGCTAACTCATTTGCAAAGATGCTAAAGGCAAGTCTATACACGGGAAGATAGAACTGTGCGCAATCACTTGTGGTCAGTTCATGTTCGACAGAACCTATCGTATCCATCGAGAACATCTGTACCATTTCCTTCTTATTATGCGCAGAAGTACAAGCAGACCACACCAATAAGCCCAAACATAACACTCCTAACACTGGCTGAAGACGATTAATACCTTTGCAAAGAACCGCATAACTCTTCTGCAATTTATCAGGCAACTGCCTCCTAACCTTATACCAGAAAGCACAAAGAATATGGATAAGCATAATCAACAGAACCAGTCCGACACCAGAAAAGAGTAAGTCTGCACTGAAATAACTACTAAAGAACTCACTTGCTTCTCTCCCATCTGTTTCCCCTACAAGCAGCAACATTGAAGGGTTTAATGTCGATTGGAACTTCTCCCAACAGAATACATCTGCCATCGTCGTTGCATAGGCAATAACATATAAGAAAGCACGAATCCATCGGCGTACACGCATCGGGACGAATGTAAGCAATAGACATACAACGTACAAATCAAGGAAGAGTTCTAACCAAAGATTACCATAGACACAAGCATCAGGATTGTCTTTTGGCAACTCTTCATACGTGACTAACACACCGATGAGATACATGAAGAAAAAGAATCGGGCATTCTCCTTAATAGGCTGATAAACCTTATTTAATAAGCAAGCTACACTTCTCAAAATTCTCATATACACACTTTCATTTCCTTGCAAAGTTAACTTAAATTTATGATATGTCAACTTTTAACAACAGAATTAACATTATACACCTTATATAAAGGTGCTTTTTCCAATCTCAATATACCTAATAAGTAAAGTAACAAGGGTGCCTCATTTATACTTCAAAGGTAATAAGTACATATCATAAAGATACTCTTTATTACGACACATAACTGATAATTTGAATTATATAAAACATTTCCTCATTCTTTTAAAAAGAATCTTTTAGATTAAGAAATAGCACTTTTTTGATTATAAAACTTACAAATTAGAAACAAAAAGCATTGTTTGGAAAAGAAGATTGACCATATTGACAACTAAAGAGAAGCAAATATTCTCTATATTTGTACCAATAGATAAAAGGCATAAATACCATCACTTAACGAACACAAGACCTACGTCACAAAAATTATAAGATAATTAACAAGTTAGAGAGAACCAATCCCAAATAATAACTAAATATGAACCAAATGAGAAGAACGAATTTTCTATTACTACTTTTGCTTGGCTTATTCCAAGTAACAAACATTCATGGTGTGGTGAAAGGAGACCGAATTACCACCTATGGTAAAACTTATGTCGTGACTGCAAAACGTGATGCTGGAAACGGACACCCTGCAGCTTACGAAGTTGCTTTTATATCCTCTGATCTTATGACTGTGAATATTCCAAGAGAGATACAGGACACTGCTAAGGAACACAAATGGAAAGTTACAGCCATTATGGACAATAGTCGTGTTCCGAATGCAACATCTGTTACTATCCCAAACACTGTGCGAACAATAAATGCCAATTGTTTGATAGGTAAGAAACTCACAACGGTTCACATTCCTGAATCTGTAACAAACATCCAAAACGGAGCTTTTGCTTTTACCTCCGCGCTAACATCCATCACTGTTGAAACAGCTAACCCCTATTATTATTCACAAGATGGCGTACTCTATTCAAAGGAAGATTCGGGCAATAAATGCCTTGTTGCTTACCCTGTAGCAAGGCAAGGAACAGACTACCATATCCCCGATGGAATCGTTGGTATTCGACCCAATGCATTACAATGGAGCCAGTTTTTAGAAACAGTATATCTACCTAGTACACTTACAGAATTACCTGCGGAAGATGGATACAATGGTTTTACGAGTGCTTTGAAACTAAAGGCTATACAGGTTGATGACGCTAACCCGAAGTTTTCAAGTGTAGATGGTGTCATCTTATCTAAGTCAAAGACAGAGCTTGTTGTCTATCCTAATGCAAAAGACGACGACCCTTATACCATCCCTTCTACTGTCATAAAAATCCTTGAAGGGGCTTTTGGTAGAGTATGCAATATCAAGAATATCGTAATGAATCCACCGCTAAAAGAGATTGGTAAAGAAGCTTTCAAAGATTGCGTACAACTCTGTTCTGTCTCCATTCCTACTTCTATCACTAAGATTGAGAATGGTGCCTTTTCAGGTGCATACAAGGTAAATAGCTTCCATGTTGATAGTGAAAATCAAGTCTACAAAACCGATGAAAAGGGAGTTATCTACACATTGAATGGAGAAGAACTTGCCCACTTCCCTGCAGGATTAAAGGGTCTTACGAGACATTACCGACTACTAAGAAGATCCTTGAAGATGCCTTTAAAGGTGCGCCAAAGATCGAAAAGGTTGTATTCAATAGTGGCTTGGAAGAGATAGAGAAAGACGCTTTCCAATACACCACATCATTAAAGGAGATAACCTTTGCTGCACCAGCCACAATTACTGAGATTGGCACCTTTTCCTTCACAGGTGCAGCCTTGGAGACATTGACCTTACCCTCTTCCTTAAAGTCACTTGAGTGGTCGGCTTTTGCTAATTGTAGCAAGTTACAAACCGTAAAGATTGAGAGTGGAACGAAGTTAGAAACACTTGGTCGCGAGGCTTTCGCCAACTGCAATAGTCTTGAGTCATTCACTTTTGAAGGCAATAGTTATGCAGAAACGATTGGTAGCAACGCTTTTAAAGGAGATAGCAAACTAAGCAGTTTCACCTTTCCTGCTAAAGTGAAAACCATTGAGGAAGCAGCTTTCAATGGATGTGAGAATCTAACATCTATCACCTTCCCTACTAATGCAGAGATAACAACCATTGGTAAAGGTGCTTTCCAAAATGCGCTTGCATTAACAGGTATTGAATTACCGGCTTCGGTAAGAACCATCGAAGAGTCTGCCTTCAATAGTTGCCAAAATCTGAAAGAGATAAAGATTCCTGCACAAACAAATAACATCAGTCCACAAGCCTTTCAATTCTGTGGCAAACTAAAATCAATCACTGTTGACGAAGATAACCAGACCTACTCTAGTGTGGACGGATTCCTCTTGAGCAAGGATAAGCACACTCTCATCTCCTTCCCTCCAGGAAAGGCTGACACTTACTATACCCTCTTGCCTCCTACTATTGAGAGGATTGGAGACTACGCATTCTACTATAATAAGGATCTTGAAAACATCACTCTCCCTGAGAATGTCACGAGTATTGGACAATATGCATTCGACAAGTGTGCAAAGTTGAACACGATTGCTTTCCTCAACAAAACACCTATTCAAGAGGTAAATATTGGACACAAGGCTTTCAATGAAGAGAACATCGACAAGTCAAAGATTGATATTAGTGTGCGTCAAGATGCTTACAATTCCTACAACATAAATACATTTTGGAATGCTTTCCACCAAGTAATTAGTTCTTTCAAGACTGATAAAGGGTATGGAGCAACCGAATACTTCATTCTCTCAAAGAAGGCTGTAATGATAGTCGATGTGCAGAGTGACGTTTTCACCTATGTTGTTCCTCAAAAGGTTCAAGCCCCTAACATTCCTAATCATGACTATGAGGTGCGTCTATGGAACGACCGAGCAATGGCAAACAACAACACCAATATACAAGAAGTTGTATTTAATAGCCAACTTGATTACATGGGGATTGATGCTTTCAAAAACTCTAATGGAACAACAACTGTCACTACTCTCTTCTTCACAGGTAACCCTCCTAAAGATATGAGCTCTAAGAAGTGGGACTTAGGAACTACTTACTCGGAATTCGATAACCATATTACAAAGATCTATGTAAAGAAGACTAAAGTAGAAGACTATCGATCTACTATAGGATGGACTGGCTATGCTAATCGTGTTGACTATCGGATTAAAGACTTAAAGATAACTCACAAGTATGGTACTTTCTCACGTGAGTTTGATACCGATCTGAACGATTATTTCCGCACGAAAGGAGCCTGTAAACTAGCTGCATTTGTCGCCTCTGAAACTGGTATTGTAGCTGGTCATGCAGACTATAACAGCAATAAGGCGGATAAGATAGTAGTCATGCGCAGTATTGATGGATATGGTGGTGTACCTAACGACTATGGTTATCTTCCTGCCGAGACTGGTACTCTTTTAAAGATATTAGATCTAGAGACTTTGCCCTACGATTACTATTACACCATCGGAGAAAAGGATCAGAACACTTATAACATAACGTCAAATATTATGCAGACAGTTACAGAGAAAGGACGCACTATCACAGCTAGCACAATCCCTCTCTATGTCATCCATGCCAATGAAGGAATCTTCTATAGAGTTCCAACATCTGTTGATATGCCTGTTCATAGGGCTTATGCATTGATTCCCTACACTGCAGGTAATGCCAAAGTGAGCTTTATGTTTGAAGGAGATGAGCAACTCAATAGTAATCCTACATCTATCAACAACATACAGGCAAACGACTTTAATAATACACCTTATCACAACCTCAATGGTCAACGGGTAGAGAAACTACAACGTGGTGTCTACATCCATCAAGGAAAAAAGGTGGTTGTTAAATGATTAAAGTAATGGACTTCATGTCTATTCTACTTATTGAGAATACAAAAATTAACTGATAACAAACAATCAATAACAGCCATCATGAAAAAGAATACATATATAATTCCGCAAATAGAACACATCATATTACCAACTGAAGCTATGATGGAGACAGCATCGCCAGGTGTTTCTAGCCAACCATATAACCCAAGTATTCCCGTAGGAGCTAAACCCATTCCCTTCGATGAGGATGAGATTGCCCCCGAACCAACGCATTACTCTCTATGGGATGAGGCTGAGTAATAAACTTTACTATGCCTCCTTATCTTCTTAAAGAGTATTCTTGTATTAGGAAAATAGATTAAAAAAATTAGCAGGAAACAAACTAATATTTTTAGGATTAATAATCTATTTCTCTAATACAAGAGTACTCTTTTCTAGGTTAACAACGAATCTCCACGAACATGGCTAAGCGTATTTTGTAATTGTGTAAGTTCCATTGTTTCTTTATTTTAAAGTTTCCAAATACAAAGATAAGAAAAATATGGGCTTACACACTTTTTTAAGACAGTACCGCCATTATGTTTATCTTGTTATTATGATATTTAGGGAAATCACAAAATCACAATCACAAAATCACAAAATCAATTATGGTAGTATCATGCTTTTTTTCTTTATGTAGATAATATATCATTATATATTATTATTTATTAATAAGGTATTGTATTATATTAGGAATCCCTTTTACACATTGAAAATCCTTTTTTTGTGATTTTTGTGATTGTGATTTTGTGATTGATGTGATTAATTGAACTTTATCCCATTAGGCAAAGGGCAAAAAAACAAATCATTCTGTCTTATCGTTCCTCATTCTTCATTTGTTTATCTCTCTGTAACACAAGTTATTACAGAGCCATTTGCAATACTTGTTATCCCAGTACCTCGAAAAACTAATGTTTTCTTAAAAATTCTACTTACCTTTGCAGCACAGAAAAGAAAAAGAAGCACCATCCTCTACCTCCAACCGCTGCCTCTTAGCCTCTACCTAATGCATGAAACAGCTACAATGGGAAGAAAGTCGTAAGTTCAAATGTTAATGATTAAAGTTCAAAAAGGTTAGTATTAATAGGCTCAGAGGTTAGTGTTAACAGGCTTAAAGGTTAGTATTAATGAACAATAGGTAAAATAATGAAATTCAAAGACCAATGCAAGAAACCTATGTCTAGCTTTTTACAGATATTAAAAACTGATTTCATCCATTCAAGGGGTTCCACAGAGTCATAATAGAGAAAAGTAAGCACACGACAAAGGGGCTTGATTGATTTAAATTGGATTTAAAGGCTACATCGAAAAGAGCCTCTTTCAAAGACATTTCGTTGATGAGATGCTTTGACAATTTTATCGTCAAATTGTTAGGAGTCATTGTCGCCTATTGCCTGTTTCTAAAGAAGCCGTGCATCAATCTACAAAGAACCATTGACACACAGCTTGTATTGTTCAGAATTCGTCGAACTCACATTATTTAACACTTTACTGCCTCATTTAGATAGATTAATAACCCCATTAAAAACATCGTGTGTCAAACAAAGAAAATCATTAATAAGAGAAGAAGAAATTATTGCTTAAAGCAAAAATAATGGCTCCTGTTATACCTAAAAGGGAAATTAAGAAACAATAAAGGCAATAAGTATGCCTAAAAAGGAAACTTATTTCTATTTGAAGAAAGACGTATGTAAATAATTGTAAATACCTTTGCAACGACAAAAACCACTCACGTTTAGACGTAAGGATTAAGTTAGGATAAAAGCAAACAATCGTGGAATAAAAAAACAAATAATCACTAGTTAAATAATTAATATAGATTTACTTAAATTATGAGAAAAATTAGATTCTTATTGTTTGCATTGCTCGCATTGCTATATGTGACCAATGTAAATGCAATCACGAAAAGTGATCAGTTCACTCGAGATGGTATTACCTACGAAGTAACCCTCATGGACAGTCAGCGCTCACGGACCATCCGAGTTTCACGAGGTAGAGTCGTAAGTTCCACTGTAAGTGGTACTTTAACAATTCCAGAAAGTGTTTAGGACTTAAACAATCAGTACACTTTTAAAGGTTACTGCCATTGGTTCTGCTGGTACATACACCAATGTGACCGCAGTTAATTTACCAAGTACGCTTAAGACTATCAAAGACAAATGCATTCTCAAATTCACAGATTACAACCATCAACATTCCTGCGGGAACTGATGATATCTATGATGGTGCATTTGCTCAGATAGATAATCTTACGGCAATTACCGTTGATGCTGGTAATTCTAAGTATACAGCAGAAGATGGAGTCCTCTATGAGACTAATAGCGGTAATAAGTATTTGAAAGCTTATCCAGTAGCAAAGGCTGGAACAACATTCACTGTTCCTAATGGTGTCTATGGTGTTTCTACAAATGGTTTCCAGCTGGCTAAGAATTTAACAACCATCACTCTTCCTGCTTCTATTCAGGATTTACCAACTACTAAAGAAGCTAATGGTTTTACATCAGCTAAAAATCTTACAGCTATCAAGGTTGATGCTGGTAATACGAATTTCAAAGATGAAGATGGTGTTGTCCTAACAAAGGATGGCAAGACATTGGTTGCATACCCATTCGCAAGACATGGAGTTGTAAACCCTGCTTATAATGGTCCTTTAGTAACAATGCATCCTGGCGAGGTTTATACAATACCAGCCTCTGTTGAGACCATAGGCAAGGGTGCTTTTGCTCAGGCAAAAGAAATCACAGCAGTACAACTGAACAATGTAAAGAAGATTAGCGAAGGTGCATTCTACTCTGTTCGTAACTTAAGAAACGTTGAGTTGGGTGCTTCTGTTGAGACAATCGAAGATGGTGCTATCTCTGGCACACCAGACCTTAGTCGTTTTACTGTTGATAGCACTAATCCTAACTACATGGCTGATGCAGATGGCGTTATCTATACAAAGAATCTGCAAGAGCTCGTACTCTATCCTTCTGGTAGAGCTGGTGAATATTCAACCTTACCTACTACAAAGAAGGTTCGTAAATCGTTCATTCTATTATGCACAGAAGGTTACAAAAGTAAACTTCAATAGCGCATTAGAAAAACATTGACAATGATGCTTTCCAAAGTTACTACAGCTTTAACAGAAATAACCTTCGCAGCACCTTCAAGCTTAAAGAGAATTGGTACTTGGGTATTCGTTAACACTGGCTTAACAAAGTTAGAATTGCCAGCATCTCTTAAAGAAATAGGTTCACATGCATTCAAAGGTAATAAGAATTTGAAGACTGTTACAGTTGCAGATAATTCTGAATTGGAGTCAATCGGTACTTATGCTTTCTGTGAAAATAGTAATCTTGAATCATTCACTTTCGAGGGTTCAACTACTCTAAAGACTATTAGTCAGAGAGCATTCTCTAATGATACTAAGCTTGCAAGTTTCGATGTTCCTGCAAATGTTGAAACAATTAATAGGGCAGCTTTTAATGGAACATCTTCTATGAAGCATGTTACATTCCAGGCTCCTGCAAAGATTAAGAAGATTGGAGAGGCTGCATTCCAGAATGCTAACGCCTTGGAGAATATCGACCTTCCTGAAGGTTTGGAAGAGATTCAGAAGGATGCTTTCAACAAGTGTACTTCATTGACAGAGATTGGTATCCCTGCTTCTGTAAATAAGATTGCCCCAACAGGTTTCCAGCAAGCTGAGAAATTAGAGAAGTTTACTGTTAATAAGAATAACACCGTTTATTCAAGTGTTGACGGCTTCTTGTTGAGCAAGGATAAGAAGACATTGGTTTCTTTCCCTCCTGCAAAGGCTGGTACATACTACACACTGTTGCCTCCAACCATTGAGACAATTGGTGCACAGGCATTCTATGCTATCAACAACTTGAAGAACATTACTATCCCAGAGAAGGTAAATAAGATTGAGAAGTTTGCATTCGATATGACTACCGAATTGAAAACTATAGCTTTTTTAGGTAAGCATCCTATTGCTGAAGCGAACATTGACCCTTCTGCATTCAATCCAGACAATGTACATCCAAATACAATTGACCTTAGTGTACGTAAAGGTTCTGAGAGCGAATATAGAGCTAATAATGTATGGAATAAGTTCCATCAGGTAGGAGTTTCATTCTTTGAAGAAACAAATGGTGCAGGTAATGGCTTAACAGAGTACTTCCCATTGTCAAAGAAGGCTGTAATGATTGTTGATACTAAGGCTGACGTATTTACTTACGTTGTAAAACCTGAGGTAGAAAATCATTTGGACGGTAACAAATACGAGGTTCGCCTTTGGGGTGACTATGCATTGAATGCTAACACAACTAACATTGAGGAGGTTGTCTTCAAGAACACACTTGATTATGTTGGTATCGATGCTTTCAAGAAGAGTAATGGCACTTCAACTGTTAAGCGCATCTACTTCACCGCTACTGTTCCTACAAAGGATATGAGTGCAACGAAGTGGGAATACATTGATAACGATGGTAACTATACTCAGAATGAGTTTAGCTCAGACTTGAAGATTTACGTTAAGAAGTCAGCTGAGAATGATTATAAGACTGCTACCGGTTGGGGACGCTATAAAAAGCAAATCTCTTATAAGATTCCAGGTGAAGTAACAATTCAGAACTTGTGGGGTACTTTCGCTCGTGAGTTTGATGCTGACCTCGGTATTTATAACCGTGAAACTGGTAAGGGTAAGGTTGCTGCTTTCGTAGCACAGAAGTCTGCTGACGTAAAGGTTGCTGACCCTGTTCACACATTCGGTATCTATAAGTTCAAGGTTGAGAGTATCGATATGCACGGAGGAGTTTCAGGTGATGAAACTTATGTTCCTGCAGACAATGGTGTACTCATCGAAGCAAGACAAGGTAGTTCTTTGCCAGCAGACTTCTACTACGCAATTGGTGAGAAGGACAACACAACTTACACTATCCTCCACAACATGATGACAGGTGTTACTGTAAAGAAGGCTGTTGTTAACTCAACAACCGCTGACCCTCTCTACGCAATGTCAAAGAGTGAAGGTTTGCTCAAGTTAATCAAGCCAGGAACTTCTTTCAACTTCCCAGTTCACAAGGCATACGCAAGACCACTAGACATCTTCAGTGGTGCTGCTAAGGTTCAGCCAGTCTTTGATGAGGAAGATAACAATAATGTAACAGGCATTGAGAACATTGAGAATACTACAACAACTGACAAGAATGTTTACTATAACTTGCAAGGTCAGCGTGTAGAGAATCCACAACACGGTGTATTCATCCACAATGGAAAGAAAGTTGTTTTAAAATAAACATTAATAGTATCTTCATTCTGTAAGGAGTGTTGTTCTCTGTACTACACATTGCCAGAAATGTATGCAGAGACAACACTCTAAACAGGGAAGGAACTTTATCCTAAGAGAATTAAAATCTATATTCTACATTTAAAGAGGACCATACAATGAGAAAGAAATTATATATAACACCTGCCATAGAATACATCGGCGTTGAATCAGAGACATTGATGTTGACAGCAACAGCAGCTCGTACAACTACTAATCAAGAAGCTTCATCTGGTCAGCAAGGTAGTAGCCCAATACCACAAAGTGGTTATGCCAGTGAAGGCGATGTAGGCGCAAAGGAATCACCATTCCTCTTTGACGAAAATTACTCAGTTTGGAACGATTAAAGCTAAAGAGTGACATCTATAACTTTTTTAGATTAGGAGCAGATTCTTCATAAAGAGTCTGCTCCTTTTTTATAGTGTGCACCACAATAGTACATATTGTCAATGACAAAAGTACATATTGTGGGGCACAAAAGTATATATTGTCAACCACAAGACTAATAAGACCTCAGTCCTATACTGAGATACCCTCAGTCCTATACTGAGATACCCTAGGTCCTATACTGAGATACCCTAGGTCCTATACTGAGATACCCTAGGTATAGAACGATGATAACTTGAGTAATGTTGAAAAGCATGCTTAGAAGTTTAATAGGACTTGTAAGGCACGAGTTATACACCCGTAGGGCACGGAAGTATAACCCGTACCCCACGAAAGTACATTTCGTCGTTGTTAACAATTAAGCCTTTTGCTTAGCAAGTTTTCATTGATTTAGAATTACAGGTTAGACTTCTAAGCATTATCATGCCTTCGAAATATGTAAATTAAAGAACAAATTAATTGTAAATTAGAGAAGGATTGACGTTTAAGTTAAAGTACAAATGCCCCGTAAGTATAAGTACGATTAACGTATAAGTTAGAGAACAAAGGAACTTTAAATATCATATTTAATCTCTTTAGACAATAAGTATTTAAGGAAATCACAATCTTTTATTATCTTTGCAATAGATATAACAAGAAGAGATGATAAAAACATTCAACACGGGGGAGACTCAAGAGAGTTTGAGACAGGAATACAATCCAGATGGCTCGGTGCTACGTAAAGCACAACTGAGACTATTGGATATGGCAATCTATCTACAAGAGACTGCACGAAAGATAGGCGTTCCTTGTAGGTTGGATGGTGGTAATGTGCTCGGTGCTCTGCGTCATGGTGGCTTTATTCCATGGGATGATGACATTGATATGGTGGTGAGCTATTATGATTTCAAGCGTCTTTGTGATTACCTCAAAGCCCACCCTCACCCTCAATATGTGCTGCAAGACAATGATACTGACCTGGTTTCTATAAAGAATGGGCTTGCCTGCGCGACCTAAAGAGTGAGAATCGCAGTCATGAAGCAAGTGACAGCGAGAACAGAAGAGTGCATGAAGCACAAAAGTTTAGGGGCTTGCATATTGATATCTTCCCTTACGAAGGATATATGATACCCTCTTTACAACGCCTTGCAGCTAAACTGTCAGTGAATCTCAACTTAGAATTTGCTGGCAGATACCCTATGTTAGCGCAGCTTGGTTACGACATCTTACACCACATTGTGTTTCCAGGTTTCCGTATCCTCGGTAGGCTCTTTGGTAACCCTGACCTATACATGCACTCATACGGAGCATGGTTTTATGAGCAAAACCCACGTCAATACATGATTCCTCACAAAGATATCGTCTTCGAAGGATATACTTTTGAAGGGCCAGCTGACCCTGAAGGACTTTGTAGGATTGCTTATGGCAATTACATGGACTTGCCTCCAAAGGACAAGCGGGACAGACATAAGATTGATGTTGAGTTCAAGTAGGAAGCAAAGGAATAACTAATCTTCTAAAAGTAACGTATGAATATAGCCGTAATCTTCGCTGGAGGCTCTGGTCTCCGTATGCACACAAAGTCAAGACCGAAGCAGTTTCTTGACCTCAATGGTAAGCCGATTATCATTTACACACTAGAGTTGTTCGATAACCACGAGGCTATTGATGCTATTGTTGTAGCCTGTATCGAAAGTTGGATACCCTTCTTAGAAAAGCAGATACGCAAGTTTGAAATCAACAAAGTGGTGAAGATTGTGCCAGGAGGAAGTACTGGGCAAGAATCTATTTATAATGGTTTGTGTGCTGCCGAAGAATATGCACAAGAACATAAGGCTGATGCAAAGCAGACAACCGTACTAATACATGATGGTGTGCGACCATTGATAACGGAAGAAACCATCACCGATAATATCAAGAAGGTAGAAGAGGAAGGAAGCTGTATCACCTGTATTCCTGCCACCGAAACCTTTATTGTGAAAACAAGATGATGGCAATTTAGAGATTCCTTCACGTGCTCGATCACTCATTGCTCGTGCTCCGCAGAGTTTCCGTCTATCGGATATCATGGCAGCACATCGACGTGCTTTGCAGGAAGGAAGACATGACTTTATAGACTCCTGTACGATGATGAGCCATTATGGACATAAGGTGGCAACAGTTATCGGACCCATGGAGAATATCAAGATTACGACTCCAACAGACTATTTCGTACTGCGTGCAATGGTTCAAGTACATGAAGATCAGCAGATATTTGGATTGTAAGAACGACGAAGAAGATGAATAACATACTAAAAGAAGATATACAGCTCTTTGCGTCTCGGTTTGCTTTAGCCACAGAGTTAGAGGGTAAGACAATAGCAATAACTGGTTCCACAGGATTGTTAGGAGCTTGTATGGTGCATTGTCTATTGGCTTTGAAGGCACAAAGAGGCGTCCACCTACATATCGTGGCAGTAGCACGAAATATGGAGAAAGCTGTTCGCCTCTTTGGAGAAGAGCGTGAGGAGCTCAGCTATTACCAATATGACTTCAGTGCTACAGAACCTTTCCAACCGAAGAGAAAGGTAGATTATCTTTTCCACTTTGCAGCCCCAACCGCATCAAAAGACTTCGTTGAAAAACCCGTAGAAACGATGAATACGGTTTATATGGGTATGCAGAATATCCTCAACTATGCCGAGCAAACAAAGTTAGAATCACTTGTTTTAGCCTCAACATTGGAAGTCTATGGTACGATAACAGATGACTCTACTCCACTCACGGAGGACAAACAAGGTTATCTGAACCCTATGGCAACCCGTAGTAGTTACCCTTTGGCAAAGCGTGCAGCAGAAGGGTTATGTCATAACTATGCTGTGGAGAAGCAAGTAAAAGTAAAGGTTGCACGATTGGCACAAACCTTTGGCGCAGGAGTTAGCAAACAGGACAACCGCGTCTTTGCGCAGTTTGCACGTAGCGTTATCCATAACGAAAACATCATCTTACATACAACTGGCGAATTAAGTAGGTGTTATTGCTATACGACAGATGCGATCAGTGCCATGCTTTATATCCTATTGAAAGGTGAAGACGGAACAGCATATAACGTGGCAAATGAAGCGACTTACATCTCCATTCGACAAATGGCTGAACTCGTTGCCAAGACGTTCAATCCTGATCATGTGCATGTTGTAATTGAGATGCAAGAGGGTTTAGGCTATTCACCTACCACCAAATTACGCTTAGACACGCAACGGATACAGACATTGGGATGGACACCTTATTATAATATGAAGGATATGTTTGGTCGCTTAATAGCCTCCATGAAGGAAGAATAGATATGAGTAACTTATATAAAAGAGTGAAAGACAGTATCTTCCACACATATAATAGAAAGGATTTGAGTGCGTGGGAACACACGCCGTCTACCCCACTCCCTATCTATGGAGTTTACCATATTATGTTAGATACAGGTTGGACTTCATTAGTTAAAAGTCAGATAGAAAACCTCAAGAGAAGTGGTCTTTTAACTGCAACTAAGAAACTATATGTCAGTTGTATAGCCTCTAAACAAGCGGATGTGGCACTTCTGAAACAAATTATCGATAGTGATAAGGTAGAGATTATATCAAATAGTTCTGACCCAAAAAAGTACGAATATCCTGCATTAGAATATATCAGACAACTTGCAGATAACGAGCAATGCTTGATTTATTACTTCCATTCTAAGGGTATATCATACCAGTCTATTACTACAAGAGATCGTCAATTTCATTCGTTCAAGCGCAAGATTGATGCGTGGAGAGAGCTCTTAGAATACTTTATCTTTGACAAGTGGAAGGTAGCAGTGAATGTATTAACAGCTGGATATGACACTTACAGCTGCTATCGATGGCCTCCTCGCAAATATACCATGTACTCTGGTAGCTTCTGGTGGGCTAAGTCCGATTACATCAAGAGACTCCCACATTTCGACAAGAACATCATCTCTACCAATCGATTCTACTCAGAGGTATGGCTTTTCGAACTGTCTAATCACAAGCAATTCTCAGCTTTTGACACGATTGTCGACCTTTATTTCGTTCGTATTCCACGTTCGATTTATGCCGACAAAAGTCCTAAAGCATGGGATAAGATCCGTTTCTCTCTTGTTTATAACATAAGGAAGATTGAGAAACATGTATTCAAGTACAACTATAAACAACGTTGTCAACAACGCTTCCAAAAGCTGAAAGAGGAAATATAAGACAATGACCTACACTTGTATAAATTCCCTGTTAAAATACTCAAAAAGTATATTTTTACAAACTTAGTATTCGTCAAAAAAAGAGCTTTATAAGTAAAACAATTACTCATTTTTTTGGCTATCTTTGTAAACTATTCGTAGCTTTTTTTAATAGGATAGAAGATAATATTCAACACATAAAAACATTAAGCACATGAAAGCAAAAATGCTATTTCTAGCGGCTTCACTCGTCGCCACCTCGGCATTTGCCCAGGGGTTGAAATCGGGTATAGACCGCAACAACATGGATCTAAATGTCAAACCGGGAGAGAACTTCTATGAGTATGCTGCAGGTAACTGGATGAAGACTCACCCTCTAGACAAGGAACATCCGATGAACGGCGCATTTGTTGATCTAGAAGAGTTAAACAACAAACGCATTCGAGAAATGGTTGAGGATTATGCCAAGAAACCACAGAAAAAGGGTACTGTAGCACAGAAGATTGCTTCTATCTACAATCTCTACATGGACAGCACACGCCGCAATCGTGAGGATACAACCCTATTAAGCCCTGTATTAGCTAAAGTTCGCGCTGCTAAGACACGCAAGGAACTCATCAAACTGATGTATGATCTTGACGAAAAGGGCTATAACACTTTCCCAGTAGGCTTTGGGATGACTACTGACGCCATGAATTCTAGCCGATACATCATCGGAGTTTCACAGTCAGGATTGGGTTTGGATCCAGAGTATTACACACAACCTAATGAACAACAAAAGGCTGTTGTGGCTGCTTATAAGAGCTTGAAGAATGACTACCTGAAGATGGTTGGCAATGCTCCAGCAGTTGCAAAGAAGAAGATGGAAGAGGCTTTTGCACTGGAGAATCGTATAGCAAAGGTTAGTTATGACCAAGTGAAATCACGTGACCCACAGGCTAATTACCATCCAATGACATGGGAACAACTCTTAAAGGATTACCCAGGTATTGATTGGAACTACATCTTAAAGATTGCTGGCTATCCTAATAATGGTGGTAAAGTGGATGTTGGTCAACCGGAACCAGTACATGAGGTAGAAAAGATCTTGGCTACAGCTCCACTCGATCAGTTGAAGGCTTACATGGAATTAGCTGTTATTTCAAGTTCTGCAGGTATGCTCTCCGATGCTTTCTCAAACCGTAAATTCGAATACACAAAAGTTGCTTACGGCGTTCAGCAGCAACAGCCACGTTGGAAGCGTGCCTTATCTTTCGTACAAGGTATTATGGGAGAAGCCGTTGGTAAGCTCTACGTTCAGAAGTATTTCCCTGAAAGTAGCAAGGAAAGAATGATTCAACTTGTTAAGAACTTGCAATCAGCTTTCGCACAGCGTATCGAAGAGAATACATGGATGACAGCTGCTACAAAGGCAAAAGCACTCGAGAAGTTACAGGCATTCGACATAAAGATTGGCTACCCAGATAAGTGGCAAAACATGGATAGTGTATTTGTTATTGACGACGCAAAGTCACTTCTTGACAATGTAAAAAACGTACAAGAGGCTGCTTCAAAATATATTATCTCTAAGCGTTGGGGCAAACCAGTTGATAAGAAACTATGGCACATGACACCACAGACAGTCAATGCTTATTATGATCCATCAACGAATAGTATCAACTTCCCAGCAGCTATTCTACAACCTCCATTCTTTGATCCTGAGGTTGATGATGCCGCTAACTATGGTGCTATTGGTGCAGTGATTGGACATGAAATGAGCCACGGCTTCGACGATCAAGGTTGCCAGTTTGATAAAGAAGGAAACATGAAGAACTGGTGGACAGACGAAGACAAGAAGAACTACGATGCACGTACAAAGGTGTTAGTAGACTGGTTCAACCAGCAAGAAGTTATACCAGGACTAAAGGTAAATGGCGAGAAAACACTTGGAGAAAACATTGGTGATAATGGTGGTTTGAACGTTGCTTATCGTGCATTAGAGAATAGTATGAAGCAAAATCCGCTTACAGACAAGGATGGTTTCACCCCTTCTCAACGCTTCTTCCTCGCATGGGGTCGAGTATGGGCAAGCAATGTTGCACCTCAATTTGTTGCTTACATTGTTAATTCTGACGTACATTCTCCTAACGTAAGTCGTGTTAACGCAGCCCTACCAATGATAGATTCTTGGTATAAGGCATTCGATATTAAAGAAGGTGACAAACTCTTTGTCCCACAGGAGAAGCGTGCTCACATCTGGTAAGAGATGCTTTCTTTGATTTGAGATAACGCCTTCTTCAAACTTTAAAGAGCCTCTTCTCCTGTATAGAAGAGGCTCTTCTTGTATTCCAGCATTGCTGATCAATCCTATAAGATAGCATTATATAGGTCGCAAATGATGTCACTTGACGTTACAATCGAAGCCTTTGTTTTAGGCATATCTGTAATAAATTAACATAAATAAAATCAAATGACACTTATCAAATATTTGCTTATTACGAACAATAAATGAGGATATTTATCTATTAATTCCATAAAAAGTAGTATATTTGCAGGCGATTAAAAGGTGTAGCAACTACCGTTTAGGTAAAAACATTTACACGGATGGCAAAGAAAGTAAAGTTTACTAAGATGCATGGTGCAGGTAACGACTATATCTACGTTAACACACTAGAGAATAATATACCTGACCCTACAGCAGCAGCCATAAAATGGAGTCGCTACCACACAGGTATCGGTAGTGATGGGTTGGTATTGATAGGTAAACCAACACAAGCAGGTGCAGATTATCGTATGCGCATCTTCAATGCAGATGGTTCAGAAGCAATGATGTGTGGGAATGCAAGTCGTTGTATTGGTAAATATCTGTTTGAGAAAGGACTTTGCAAAAAAACAGAGATTAATCTAGAAACAGCCTCTGGCATCAAGGTTTTGCAGCTCCATTTAAATACGAACAAACAACAAGTTGATTCTGTAACAGTAGATATGCTCGAACCCAAACTTGACGTTCCTGCACAATACACAGGTATTGCACCCGACTTATCAGAATTCCACCTCCCCCTTAATCAAGGGTGCAAGCGTTCATCCAACCTTCGTAAGTATGGGTAATCCACACTTCGTTATCTTCCTTGACAAGGAACAGATAAAGGATACGAATGTGCTTATCAGCGATGCAGAACTCACAGAGTTTGGTCATAGTCTAGAGCATAATACAGCTTTCCCCGAGCGTTGCAATATTGAATTCGCTTGCTTGACAGCTAATAATCACTTGCGTACAAGAGTATGGGAACGGGGTAGTGGAATAACAATGGCATGTGGAACAGGCTCATGCGCAACAGCTACTGCAGCTATACTAAATGGACTTGCAGATAGGTCGAAGCCTGTTGAGATAGAGATGGATGGCGGAACATTAAGCGTAGAATGGCGTAAAGACAATCACATCTATATGAGTGGTCCCGCAGCATTCGCATATGAAGGAGAAATTGATTTATAGATATATACAACACAATGGCACATATAAATGAGAATTTCCTAAAGCTTCAGAAGAATTATCTCTTTGCAGACATTGCTAAAAAGGTAAGTGCTTTTAAAGAGTCACATCCTCAAGCAAACGTCATCAGCTTAGGCATTGGTGATGTGACACAACCACTAGCACCAGCAGTCATCGAAGCCATGCATAAGGCTGTTGATGATATGTCGACAAAAGAGACTTTCCATGGTTATGGACCAGAAGAAGGATATCTATGGCTACGTGAAGCAATCGCTAAGAACGATTATCTTGCACGTGGGATTCAAATAGAACCAACCGAAGTCTTTGTCAATGACGGTGCTAAGAGTGATACGGTAACATTAGTGAATTAATTCGTTGGGATAACTCCATGGCTGTTACCGATCCCATTTATCCTGTTTACATCGACTCTAATGTAATGATTGGACGTGCAGGGATATATGAGGATGGACACTGGAGTAATGTCACTTATATGCCTTGTGATGAAGCTAATCAATTCGTTCCACAAATACCAGACCATCGTGTAGATATGATTTATCTATGCTACCCAAACAATCCAACGGGTATGGTCATATCAAAGGAAGAGTTAGCAAAATGGGTTGATTATGCTATCAAGAACGACTCTATCATACTCTATGATGCGGCATACGAAGCATATATCCAAGATCCCAATATCCCCCACTCTATCTATGAGATAGAAGGTGCAAAGAAGGTTGCCATTGAATTTCATAGTTATAGCAAGACTGCAGGTTTTACAGGAGTACGTTGTGGTTACACTGTTATACCAAAGGAATTGACAGCCAAGACAGCTGATGGTCATCGTGTGGAAGTTGCTCCATTCTGGGATAGACGTCAATGCACGAAGTTCAATGGTACGAGTTATATCTCACAGAGAGCCGCAGAAGCAATCTATACAACAGAAGGAAAGAAGCAGATCAAGCAAACAATTGCTTACTACATGGAGAATGCACGTATTATGCGTGAGGGCTTGATAGAACTTGGTTTGACAGTTTATGGTGGTGAGAATGCACCTTACTTATGGGTGAAAACGCCGAATAATGCTCCTTCATGGAAGTTCTTTGAGGATATGCTCTATGGTGCTCAAGTAGTTTGTACACCAGGAGTTGGATTCGGACAAGCTGGTGAGGGATTCATCCGACTTACTAGTTTCGGTAATCGTAAAGATTGCCTTGAGGCCATGACACGTATTAAGAAATGGTTGAAGGCATAAAGATATAAAGTATAGCAAATAGGTGTTATACGGAAGAGAAAACTACTGAATCCTATTTTTATAGGATATTTTTAGTTACCAGTGGGACTTCATCGTGAGATGAGGTCCCATATTTTTTAAATGTTTAAGAGCCTTTGCTTGTAATAATTCCACATCTTTCTGTATCTTTGTAAACCAATAAAGTAAAACATTTAAAACTATAAAATTATGAATGTAGGAGATAAGGCACCAGAGATTTTGGGCACTGACCAAGATGGTAAAGAGATTAAATTAAGTGATTATAAAGGGCAGAAGCTCGTTCTTTACTTCTATCCAAAAGATTCGACATCAGGCTGTACCGTAGAGGCTTGTAACCTCCGCGACAACTATACGGAACTAAAAGCTCAAGGCTATGCTGTTGTTGGAGCAAGTATACAAGATGAGAAATCGCATAAGAAGTTCATAGAGAAGAATGAGTTACCATTCCCCCTCATTGCTGATACAGACCTAAAGCTTGTAGAGACCTTTGGGGTTTATGGTGAAAAGAAGATGTATGGTCGAACGTACATGGGGACATTCCGTACTACCTTTATTATTAACGAGGAAGGTATTATAGAACGGATCATTGGTCCGAAAGAGATTAAGACAAAAGATCATGCAGCACAAATTCTTGCTCCAAGCAAGTAATAGTAATCAGGTACGAAGCACACTGCTGTAAGAGTGTTATATGGTAAAAACAAAGACTTCCGAGGGCTTGAAGAATAGACTTCACGCCCTCGCTGCTCAATATGAAACACAAGATTTCATAAAAGATGCCCCCTCATGGTTTATGCATCAAGTCGTTGGTAAGCGAAACCAAGAGGCTATTGCCTTTATAGCTTCATGTTTGAGTTATGGTTCAAGACAAGTCTTTATGCCTCGTATTCAGTATATCCTTGATTGCTCAAGAGGTGAACCTTATCAATGGGTAAGGACAGGACGGTTTGCATTAGACATTCCCTGATGATGAAAAATTGTTTCTATCGATTGTATACGAATCACATGATGTACGGTCTTTTTCCAAGCCTTACAATCAATGTATGAGGAGCATGGGGACATGGAGGGTTACATCCGTTCGTATGCTAAAAAAAGTACGATGAAATGGAGGAAATCGATGCTCTTACAGCCATAGATGCTATCTGTCAATACTTCCAAAAAAACACGAGATTACAGGTATCGTACTCGAAGAATACAAACTCTTGTTGTAAACGCGTTTGTATGTTTTTACGCTGGATGGTACGCAAGGGATCGCCTGTTGACATAGGAATTTGGTCTGAACTCATCGATCGACGCACCTTGATTATGCCACTCGACACACATGTTATTCAGCAAGCTATGCAGTTGAGGGCTACTTTAAAAGCAAGTCAGCAACAATGGTTGCAGCACGTCGGTTAACAGAAGAACTTGCCACTTTCTTCCCCTGAAGACCCATTAAAAGCAGACTTTTGCGTTGTTTGGTTATGGGGTAAAGCAATGATCTGTACATTACAAAAACACTTATAAAATAAAAAAATTCCAAACTCACTCTTAGTGAACTTGGAATCTTGTTTTCTACTCTCAAATTTCTAAATATTGTCTTTTAATTAGGCAGCCATGTGATTATTAACACTTACTGCCTTTGCTACTGTTGCTGCAATTACTACAGCTGCTAATACTAATGAAACCATAATCATTTACGTTTAATAGAGACCCTTTGTCTCTGGTTCTTTAATATGTTATCCTTTATCTTTTACGAGTGCAAAGATAGCTAGTTTTCAACCGATATACAAGCATTTGTTATACTTAAAGGCTTATTGGCATAGTTTTATTATTATGCGTCAAGACGATTGATATTTATCAACTTGAGGTTTATTTGCTACTTCAAATTATTTCAATTACCTTTGTTCCTCATTATAAATAGAGGATTAGACAATGGAAAAGAACTCTGAATTAAGGCATGCCTGGGACTTTGTAGAGCACACAGGAATCAGTATATTTCTTACGGGGAAGGCTGGTACTGGTAAAACAACATTTCTCCGAACACTCAAAAAAAAGAGTTCTAAACGTAGTATCATCGTTGCTCCAACAGGTGTAGCAGCAATTAATGCGGGGGGAATGACCATCCATTCCTTCTTTCAATTACCATTATCTCCATTTGTACCAGAAGTAAACTTCAAGAATCGATTCGATTATAGCAAAGAGAAACGTAAGATAATAAGAACGCTGGACTTACTTTATCATTGATGAAATAAGTATGGTGCGCTCTGATGTTCTTGATGCTATTGATTCTGTTCTACGCCGGTTTAGGGAACATGAAAAGCCTTTTGGCGGTGTACAGTTACTAATGATTGGCGACTTACAACAGCTAACACCTGTCGTAACACCAGAAGACGAAGTAATACTTCAGCGTTATTATGACACATCTTACTTCTTTGGTTCAAAAGCTTTACGCAGTATTAGCTATGTAACCATCGAATTAACACATGTATATAGACAGCAAGATGAGGAATTTATCACCTTACTTAATAATATAAGAGAAGGACAGGTAAGTGAGACAGATCTAAAGAGACTAAACGAAAGATTCAACCCCTAATTTTGAACCAGAGGTGGGAAGTGATTATATTCGACTAACGACTCACAATAAAATGGCAGAGAGTTATAATGAAGTACAACTACACAACCTACCTTCAAAGGCTTGTACTTTCACAGCAGAAGCCGACGGTAATTTCCCAGAATATAACTATCCAGCCGACTTCAAACTTACACTAAAACGTGGAGCACAAGTAATGTTCATTCGAAATGATAATAACGGGCGTTATTACAATGGTCGGATTGGACACGTAACACACATTGACAATGAGAAAATACTTGTACTTTGTCCTGGTGATGACAAGGAGATAGAAGTTCAGCAAGAGACATGGGAGAATACTAAATACAGCTTAAACGAAAAGACAAAGCAAATAGAAGCAGAAGTACAAGGTACTTTCAAGCAATATCCCTTACGTTTAGCATGGGCTATCACTATACACAAAAGTCAGGGATTGACGTTCGAACATGCTATCATTGATGCGCAGTCGTCCTTTGCCGCTGGTCAGGTGTATGTAGCTTTAAGCCGTTGTAAGACTTTGGAAGGGCTTATCCTTGCCTCACCAATAAGTAGTTCTGCCATTATTAATGATAATCAGGTAATGAATTATATCTCTCATCAAACGGAAGAAGCAGAAAAGAGCATAGCAGCACTACCTACTTTGAAAGCTGAGTATTACCGACAACTACTCTTAGAATTGTTCAGTTTCACCGACTTAAAAGCCTGTGAAGATGCACTCTATCGTGTTCTAACAGAATACTTTTATAAGTATCCTAAGATTATAACGCTTCATAAGATGGAAATAATTGATCTTGACGAACGGATAATGAGTATTTCTTCAAAATGGAAAGGTATTATCTGTAATATGGCAACAGATCAATTACACGAAGATGACTTCTTACAACGTATGAAAAAAGGAGCTCTTTATTTTCATAGTCAACTTACTGAGATTTTTAGTCATCTACTTGATATGACAAAAAGGTGTACAATCTAATAATAAGATAGCCTATAAACGCTTTGATAACAACTATGCAGATTTACTTCAGACTTATATTGTTAAGCATGAGCTATTGGAGAGAATCATTGGGAAAGGGTTCTCCATTAATGGTTATTTAACCGCTAAACAAGAGGCAATACTTAATAGTTTAGAGGAGAAAACAGGTAGGAATAGAAAAAATAAAATCGAAGAAACAACTCCTAAAGTACCTAAAATTAGTACGGGTGAAGTCACATTTAATCTCTTTAAGACTGGCAAGAGCATAGAAGAAATTGCTAAGGAGCGTAATTTAACACCTGCTACTATACAGGGACATCTCATCCCTTATATACAAAAAGGAGAGATAAAACTAAACGAAGTAATCGATGAGGGAAAAGCAAAGACAATACTACAAAAAATACAGCTCGTTGGTAAAGAAGCGTCTTTAAAAGCCATTAAGATCTTGTGCCCAGCCGACATCACTTATACAGATATTCTATTGATAATGAAAAACAACAATGACTTAATAAAGATAAAAAAATATAAGGTAGTATCAGTTTAAATCCTTATCTTTGCCGCCCACAACAACACACAACACCATGATTATAAGTTATACAATAACGCTGGTTACATTAGTAATCACACTGATATGCTTCGCTTTAGTAGCACGTAAATACCGCAAAGCTAGGAGCGGTCCATTGACCATTAAACGCAGAGTAATTATGATTAATTACCTCTTCTAGTAGGTTATCTGTGTAGCTACTTCATACATCAACATAACGATGAAACTGAGATTCTTTGCGTTCCATCGATGTTAATTCTATACCTACTTTTGGGAGAGTTACCTTGCTACCTGTACAACATTTAGCAATGGACAAATCTATAAGAATCGTTATGCTTTGGCTATTTTTATAATATCGTCCCAGCGACCTTAATCGTTCCGCATATCTTATTTAAAGTTATGGGGCAAGGGTTAGAAATACATAATTACACACAACTTATAGATGTATTAAATCAACCATTTCCCTTGCAGATTTATACAAGGATAACCCTTTCTATGGGATTATTTTTTTGTAAACTCATCATGCTTGTCGAAATTATACACCAACAGTTTCGATATAAGAGGCAAATAGCTGAAGAAAGAGGAGAGCAACGAGGTGTAAAATTCAGAAGTATTATTTATGGAGCATGGGCGTTATTACTTCTTGCCATGACTATCGGTCAGATTGTACCATCAATGAGCTATCACATTATCTTAAGGGTGCTCATCATTGGATTTGTCATTTGCACAACTATCTTCTATCTCAGCTTTCATAAGAGTTTAATGGCAATAGAACACAATATTTCAGATGCAGATAATAGTATCAAAGAAAAAATAGACTCCTGGTTAGAACAGAGACCCTTTCCTTTATCGGAAGCTGACCTAACAATGGAAAAAACAGCCGAATCAATCGGTATTAGTACTTCTTCATTGTCTTATTATATTTATGAATTTGCAGGTAAAACATTCTTATCTTGGCAGAGTGAGTGTAGAATGAACTATTGTAAAGGAATTACTGGAAGACGAAAGAAAGAATATATCCGAGATTGCCTATGAATGTGGGTACAGTGACCTTGTTGCTATGAGCAAAGCCTTTTAAAAAAACGCTTTGGTGTTGCCCCAACTATTTATAGAAGGAAGGTTATAGAGCCAATAACAACATAAATGAGTACACAAGATTCAAAGACAAGGTACAATGTAAAAATTCGATGAAAAGGGGAAAAATAGAGGTCTAAATCGTGTTTTTAAACTATTGACAATAATAAATTACACTTATAACAAACAAAAAAACTATTTATATAGACGAACTTATTTGAGAAATATCTTATCTTTGCAATCGTTAATTCAAAGCTATTATTGAGTAGCAATCAAATTACGTTTAAATAGTTATTAGTAGTTAATAGTCAAATTTAAGTACTTTAGGTATTGTCCTCGTGACGAAGACTACCTAAAGAATATTTTTGAGTCAAATAATTTTTTTTGAGTTATTTAGTTAAGTGGCTAGTGTATGTCTGCGTGAGCAGATATGCACTTTTTTTATTGTCAAACACGAACACCTCTATATTAAACAATCACATAAAAACAGCCCTGCTAAGAGAATCAAAGTAAGAGAGATAGTATTCTTCTCTGCTACAAACTATCAAATTATTACATCAAAAACTTTGCACCTTATATATTCTTAAATACTTTGCAAGATATAAGGAAAATGTTTATTTGCAACACGAAGTTTCACTTTAAGGTAAAAGATATGGCAAATTTAAGATTCGAAGCTATTGAGGAAGCGTTCAAGAAGCGACCAGTAGAAGTCAATGCACCAACAGAACGTCCCTCAGAGTTCTATGGGAAATTCGTGTTTAATCGTGCTAAAATGTACAAGTATCTACCTGCCGACATTTACAAGAAACTTGTTGATGTCATGGATAATGGTAGTCGACTAGATAGATCTATTGCAGATGCAGTGGCACAGGGAATGAAAAAATGGGCAGAAGAGAATGGGGTTACCCACTACACACACTGGTTTCAACCATTGACAGAAGGTACTGCTGAGAAACATGATGCTTTCATTGAACATGATGGGAAAGGCGGAATGATTGAAGAGTTTTCTGGTAAGCTCCTTGTTCAGCAAGAACCAGATGCGAGTTCATTCCCTAATGGAGGTATAAGAAACACCTTTGAAGCTCGAGGATACTCTGCCTGGGATCCGACAAGTCCTGTATTTATTATTGACGACACACTCTGTATCCCAACAATATTCATATCTTATACAGGAGAAGCACTCGACTATAAAGCCCCGCTACTAAAGGCTTTACGTGCTGTGAACACTGCAGCAACTAAAGTTTGCCAATACTTTTACCCCGAAGTAAAGCAAGTTACAAGTAATCTAGGGTGGGAACAGGAATATTTCCTTGTTGATGAAGACCTTTACTTCGCACGTCCTGACTTAATGCTAACAGGTAGAACACTCATGGGGCATGATTCTGCAAAGAACCAGCAGATGGATGATCACTACTTTGGAACTATCCCTGAACGTGTTCAAGCATTCATGAAAGATTTAGAGATACAGGCGCTTGAGTTGGGAATACCATGTAAAACGCGCCATAACGAGGTCGCTCCAGGACAATTTGAGTTGGCTCCTATCTTCGAAGAATGTAACCTAGCAGTAGACCACAATATGCTTCTGATGTCATTAATGAAGAAGGTTGCTCACAAACATAGTTTCCGAGTTCTATTACATGAGAAGCCATTTGGTGGCATTAACGGCTCTGGTAAACATAATAACTGGAGCTTAAGTACAGATACGGGCGTACTCTTACATGCCACAGGAAAAACTTCTATTGATAATCTCCGCTTTGTTGTCTTTATTGTAGAAACACTGATGGCTGTGTATAAACATAATGGTTTATTGAAAGCATCTGTTATGAGTGCCACCAATGATCATCGCCTTGGAGCTAATGAAGCACCTCCTGCTATAATATCATCCTTCCTTGGTAAACAGATTAGCGACCTACTTGATCACATTGAGAAAGCAGATAAAGACGATTTGTTTGCACTCACTGGCAAAACAGGTATGCAACTTGACATACCTGAGATACCTGAGCTTTTCATTGATAATACCGATAGAAACCGTACCTCACCATTCGCATTTACTGGTAATAGATTTGAATTCCGTGCTGTGGGATCAGAGGCTAATTGTGCATCAGCAATGATTGTTCTAAATGCTGCGGTAGCAGAAGCTCTTGACAACTTTGCTAATCGTGTAAATGCATTGATAGCACAGGGAGAGGAGAAGAACTCTGCTATTATTGATGTTATTCGTGAAGATATCAAAGCCTGCAAGCCTATTCGCTTTGATGGAAACGGCTACTCTGACGAATGGAAAGTAGAAGCTGCTAAACGTGGACTAGATTGTGAGGCAAGTTGTCCTGTATGCTTCGATCGATACCTAGATAGCAACTCCATCAAGATGTTTGAAGCCACACATGTTTTGAGTCATAATGAATTAGAGGCTCGAAATGAAGTTAAATGGGAGACATACACTAAGAAGATTCAGATAGAAGCACGCGTCATGGGAGATCTCGCAATGAACCATATTATCCCTGTTGCAACGCATTATCAGAGTCAATTGGCTAAGAATGTACAGAATATGATGGACGTCTTTGGAGACGTAGAAGGTAAGCAACTTAGTGAGCGAAATATCAAGATCATCCGTGAGATAGCAGAACGTACTACGCTCATCGAAAGTGGAATTGAAGAGCTTGTAAATGCTCGCAAGGTAGCTAATAAGATTGAGAATCAACGTGAGAGAGCCATTACTACCATAACACGATAGCACCTAAGATGGAAAAAGATTAGGTATCAAATTGATAAGCTTTGAGTTGGTTGTTAGTGATGAGTTATGGACACTACCTAAGTATCGAGAGCTTTTTATTTATCCGATAAAAATATCACGATTCCATCGATAACAAGTATCTCTTAGATACTAAAAAAACACTGTTTGAGTAATATGAGTGCATTGAATGAGTCACATAGGGACTCTTTTGATGCACTCTTTTCATTCATCTACTTAAAGCATAAAGAGCGTTAACTTTATTAATAGAAAACGCCAAGTAAACAAGATTAGATTGCTTACCACACTAGAAAATAATCTATTATTATAAATTAAATAATTTATTTTCTATAACTTATTAATCTATTTTTTTAATTTAAAAAGATGCTTTCGCAGAATATTAGTAACCAATGATTTGATAAGAGAGAACCATCGAAAAGGGTAGAAACTAAGTTCAACTCTCTCACTCATTAACTTTATTAAATGATTTCAAAGTATAATATAAAAAAAATAGAGAATCTCCTTTTCAAGGATTCTCTACCATTTTCGTATAAGTAAAAGGAATTATTCACAAAGAATATAACCCCACCCTATTTTTCCTTATAAATAACATGATTTGCGCCACTAGTAAACTCTAACGACTCAGGATGCTCATCCGCAAAACTCTCGATGTGGCGAATACGCTTTCTTCAAATATCTCATCAACAGAAATTAAGATTCCCGTCTCTTCAACCTCACCAAATCCATAGTTGATAGCTGTGCCAAATAGCTTCATTGTTGGCGATAGATTCATATATGCATTGACAAGTGGTGGAATATTGTAACCTAATTTACGAACCTCACTATTCAGTATCTTATAATCATCCTTGAAGTTTTTACCATTAAAAAGAGCGTCTAATTCATCAATTGGAGTATCTATTTTTAATGGTTTAATCGGTATAATTAAGTCTTCCTTATCATCAAAATACTTCTTTAAAAAGTATAGAATCATATCCCGACCACGGCGTATATAAGAAGGATACATTGTCATCTTCCCAAAGAAATACTTACAATCTGGATTCAAGACTGTCAATGCTCCAAGACCATCCCAAAGGTTATCTAAAGCAAAGATACTCTTTGCATTGCGACGAACATTTTGATATTCTAAGGAAACAAAAGAACGTCCTAATTCAACAGTATATGGTGCATAATCCTTCATAAATTTATCAGAGAAATGGAACATATGACTTGTTGCCAATACTGGTTGTCCATCATTAGCTATTTCCCAGTCGCTTCCGAAGATATAACGATAGCCTCCTATAATCTCCTCAGCATCGGGATTCCAGACAATAAGCTGACGACAACAACTATCCATTGTATCGAACTCATCAATATCCATTGACTTACCCGTACCACCACCAGCATTACGAAATGCAATCTCACGAAGACGACCGATTTCCTTCATTACATTAGGTGCATTTTTAGCTGTTATGACGTAGATTTCATTATGACTCTTATTGGTCATGCGAAGTAACCTATCTACTGTCAGCTCGCTTTGAGCACTTCCTTACTGATGGGTTGGATGATTTCTTCTTCCATATATGTACTATTCTTTTGCTTTCTCTTTAATTCTCTCATTCAGTTTTATCCCTTAACTATCACTAGCCTCATCGAATAGAACTATAATTCATACACCTTATCTTCTACAAACTTAGCCCATTCCATCGGTGTTCTGGACTTATCAAATGTTTGCCATGGAATAGGTTTCCCAATAGCTACACGAAATGTTTTCCCAACATTTTTATACATTTCATCGACAAGGAAAAGCATTGCAATATTCACCTTTTTGACATATTTATCACTAAAATGAGCTATGCGGTAGAAGCGTTCAGAATTTCTACCTCCAAAAAAGATAGGTACTACATCACGATGATATTCGACACTCTTTGTAATAAATGTCTTCTTCCATTCAAGATCATGAATACGTCCATTTATCTTCCTACTATTCAATCCTGCAGGAAACATCAACATGTGATTATCGCTTTGAAAACCTGCTTCTACCATACGAGGGAAATCTCTACTCTGTTTACCCGTTTTATTAATCCCAATACAAACAGGCTTTAAACCTGGAAGATTTAAAAGCAAATCATTCACTAAATAACGGAACTTTCCATCATAATGTTGCCCGATAATAGCACCTAGAGCTACACCATCTTGCCCACCAAGAGGATGATTAGAAACAAATGTATAAAGTTTTCCGTCATTCTTATCTGGTAGATTTTCTAGACCTTCAATTTGTAAGGTCATGTCAAGATATGATACACATGCTTTGAGCCATGCTGTTCCTGTCAATCCTCTATTATCCCACAGAAACTGATTGACTTCATCTTCATGAAGAATATGCTTCAACCACTTACAACAAAAGAAGGTACAAACTTTGCCTTTGCACCCATTTTATCAACAAGTATCTTATCGATGTCTATTGTCTTCTCTATCGAACTACTCATGTTATCGGAAATCCTCGTAATAACATGCAAAAATAACGAAACCATTTGAATTAGCTATCTTTTTTGTCGAAAAATATGCAATTTAGACAAAAAAAGTATGCGTCTAACTGGTTTTAGAACACTGTATTTACCCCAAATAAAGCGTTAATTTTCACAAAAAAAAAGAGCCTTTATAAAATATAGTGGAGTATGGTGGGGATATGTGGGGAAAAATATGTAACTTTGAAGCCAAATACGAGTTTTATAAGAAGTACGCATGAGGTTCTTAGGAAATATTGAAGCAAAAACAGATACGAAAGGTCGAGCTTTTCTGCCTGCTACATTCCGCAAGGTGCTAAACGCATCTGGCGAAGACTCGTTGATACTGCGTAAAGACATCTTTGAAGCGTGCCTTGTACTATACCCCCAATCAGTTTGGAATCAACGTATGGATACTTTGCGCAAGCGATTAAGCCGTTGGAACAAACGAGATCAGATGATTTATCGTCAGTTTGTTACTGATGTCGAAATTATCACGCTGGACAATAGTGGACGCTTCCTCATCCCTAAGCGATATCTAAAGATGGCTAACATCAACCAACAAATACGTTTTACAGGGATGGATGATTGTATAGAGATCTGGTCAACAAACGATTCCGAACAACCTTTTATGTCGGCAGAAGAATTTAGCAAAACCATGGAAGAAACCATGGAAACAGAAGACTTCGACTCTAGTAGTTTATTAAATACAGATAAATAGACTCCCACAACAAGCGGAAAAGATGATTAAAACTGCAGAAACATATCATGTACCTATACTCCTCAACGAAAGTATTGAGGGGCTAAACATTCATCCTAATGGGGTATATGTGGATGTCACTTTTGGGGGTGGAGGTCATAGTCGAGAAATACTCTCTCGCCTTAAAGAGGGATGTAGTCTCTATAGTTTCGATCAAGATGCAGATGCCGAGTTGAATATTAGCAAGATGGGGTTAAGCAACGATCAAACAGATCGTTTCACTTTCGTTCGTTCGAACTTTAGATATCTAAAGAACTGGATGCGCTATTACAACATAGATCATATAGATGGTTTATTAGCCGACTTGGGGGTCAGCAGTCATCACTTTGATGATGAGACTCGTGGCTTTTCTTTCCGTTTCGATGCACCCCTCGATATGAGAATGAATAAGCGTTCTGGACGCACAGCAGCAGATATTCTTAACGAAGAAGATGAAGAGAAACTGGCGAACATATTATATCTCTATGGTGAAATAAAACAGTCCCGTCGTATCGCATCAGCTATCGTCAAAGCAAGAGCACAGCTGGAATTCAAAAGCACAAATGAATTACTAACCATCGTCGAACCATTTTTCTCTCATGCAAGAGAGAAGAAAGACATGGCAAAGATGTTTCAAGCACTACGTATTGAAGTCAATCATGAGATGGATGCTTTACGTGAAATGCTACTTGCTGCAACAGACTTGCTTTCACCTGGGGGACGTCTTTCAGTAATCACCTATCATTCTTTAGAAGACCGAATGGTTAAGAATATCATGAAGTCGGGGAATATTGAAGGAAAGGTAAAGCAAGATTTCTATGGGAAGAGAGAGACTCCTTTCAAACTAATAAACAACAAGGTTATCACAGCAAGTAACGCAGAACAAGAGCAGAATCCACGTAGTAGAAGTGCCAAACTAAGAATAGCAGAAAAGAAAGCAAATGATTGACAAGAACGACATAAAGAATCTAGATGTAACCGCTGAAAGCTTTCGTGGTAGAGACAATACGGATAATGACAAATCTGAATCGGTCATTAATCCACTCGCCAAAGGTGATATCTATGAGAGAGAAGAGTCATCTTCAATAGCTTTAGAGGTTACAGATAGTAATAAAGGAACAAACTTTCCCCACCTTAAAGGTGATATATTAACAGAGAAGAGAGTTAAGGACATCCCTGCTCAAGATGAAGAAGAGCGAAAGAAAGAAGCAAAACGACAGATAAAGGAAGAAGAGAAAAGACATCAAGAAGAGGAACGAAAAAAAGAGGAAGAAGCTGAGGTTAAGATCCTCAAAGCAGCAATCGCAGAACAAGCGCGCGAGGATGAACAGCCTCAATCATCCAACTTTACCTTGAGAAAGATACTTGGTGGCGATATTCTATCAGCCCGTCTGTTACGCAATAACATCTGGTTAATCCTCGTCATTGTTGGCTTCACCATTATATACATATCTAATAGATACAGCGTTCAGAAATATCTGATAGAGATTGATAAGCTAACACAGAGCTGGAAGATGCAAAATATAGAGCATTATCAAGTAGTAGTCAACTCACAGAAAAGTCTCGAGAAAGTCATATTCTAGAGTTGCTAAAGAATAGAAAAGACAGCGTTCTGAAAATGTCAGATCGCCCACCTTATATAATAAATGTCCCAGAGAAGTAAATAAAATGAGCAAGTTCAATAATAAAAAAATCATCCCACGTTACAGCGCCATCGCTATTGTGATGTCGCTGATTGCACTTGCTGTACTTGGGAAAACCATCTACACGATGACTGCTAGTAGGTCTTATTGGATGGAAGTTGCTTCTACGCAAAAGAAAGATAGTGTAAGGGTAAAACCTACAAGAGGTAACATTCTTAGTTGTGATGGGCAACTCATGGCTAGTTCTCTACCTGAGTTCAAAGTGTATTTAGACTTCAATGCTCTTAAAGAAGCAGGCAATGATACGGCATTTATCGATAGTATAAATTACATCAGCAAAGGTCTTAACAACATCTTTCCAGAGCGCTCTGCTGCAGACTTCAAAAAGCAACTCTTAGAAGGATATCATAAGATGAGTAAGCACTGGCCAATATGGGATGAGCGCATAGACTACAATACATTCAAAGAAATACAGACCTTACCTATATTACATCTATCTAAGTTTAAGAGTGGATTTCATTGGGAAGAATTCAATGCTCGTCGGCGTCCCTTTGGTTCATTGGCACAGCGTACAGTTGGTGATATGTTCGGTGCAAAGATACGGCACGATGCGGACTTGAGTTATCATATGACTCTATATTGCGTGGAACAGATGGTATCATTCATCGTCGCAAAGTTCGTAATAAATACTTAAACATCACAGATACACCTCCTGTCGATGGTGCAGACATCATAACAACCATCGATGTTGGTATGCAAGACTTAGCAGAAAGAGCCTTAATAGACGAGCTCAAAGATCCTAATGTGAATGGTAATGTGGGCGTGGCTATTGTTATGGAAGTTGCTACAGGAGATGTAAAAGCCATTGTCAATATGGATAAATGCAGCGATGGACAGTATCGTGAAGTAAAGAATCATGCTGTTAGCGACTTGCTTGAGCCCGGGTTCTGTTTTCAAGACAGCCTCTATTATGGCAATCCTAGACGATGGTTTGGTCGACACTACCTATACAGTTCAAACAGGTTCAGGAGTATGGCCAATGTATGGTAGAGACATGAAAGATCATAACTGGACACGTGGTGGCTATGGTACGTTAACACTGCCATGGACATTGAAATATAGCTCAAATATAGGTGTTAGTCGTATCATTGACTTACATTACCACAAGAATCCCGAGAAGTTTGTTCAGGGTATTTACGACCTCGGACTCGCTACTAATTTTCACATACCAATTGTGGGGTCATCACCTGCTAAGATACGTATGCCTCATAAGAATCACCATGGGCAATATGATAACTGGAGTGCAACAGCACTGCCTTGGATGAGTATCGGATATGAAACACAGATTCCTCCAATCTCAACCCTAGCATTCTACAATGCCATTGCTAATGGTGGAAAAATGATGAGACCACGCTTTGTAAAGCAAATCGTAAAGAATGGTCAAGTAATTTATGACAATCCGCCACAAGTAGTAAAGAACATATTGCCAAAGAAAGTACCATCAAGGATATTACAAGAATCCTAACAGAAGTAGTATCAGAAGGTCTTGGCAAGAGAGCAGGATCAGACAAATTCCTCGTTGCTGGTAAGACTGGAACAGCCCAGATGTCCAAAGGTGCAGTTGGTTATAAGGCTGGTGCAGTAAACTATCTACTTAGTTTTGCAGGCTTCTTCCCTGCAGACAAACCTCGTTATAGTTGTATCGTTTGTATTCAAAAGAGCGGATTACCAGCTTCAGGTGGTGGTATGAGTGGCGTCGTTTTCCACCATATAGCAGAAGGTATAATGGCACAGAGTCTGAAATTGAATGTTACCGATGCACGTGACAAATCATCGATACTTATCCCATCAGCAAAGATAGGAAATCTATTAGCAACAGACTATGTTTTAAATGCACTTGGCTTTAATGTAACAAACGGATGGAATGGTGCATATCCCTTCGGAAACCCAGTTTGGGGAACAACCACAGAGAATGGTAAGACTCTTACCTTCCATAAGGAAGACATAAATCAGGGGAATCTAGTACCGAATGTACGTGACATGGGAGCCCGCGATGCAGTCTATCTAATGGAAAAGAGAGGTATTAAAGTACGCATAACAGGTAGAGGTCGTGTTATAGAACAGAGCTTGGCGCCTGGCGACAAAATAAAAAATGGTATGCAATGTTCACTTAGATTGGGTTAACATACTAGTGAACAATAAACAAAGATATAATAGAACAAAGATATGAAATTAAGCGAATTACTCAAGAACATCAACCCTACTACCATCAAAGGGAGTACCGAGGTTGAAATTACTGGTGTAAACATTGATAGCCGAAAGATTGCTAATGGTCATCTATTCATTGCTATGAAAGGAACACAAGTAGATGGTCATCAGTTTATTGGAAAGGCTATAGAACTAGGCGCGGTGGCTGTATTATTGGAAGACATGCCAGACACTCTGAATGAGAATGTTACCTACGTACAGGTTGAATCAACTGAGAAAACTGCTGGCGAAGTTGCAACATTGTTCTATGGAGACCCATCACATAAACTAAAGTTAGTTGGTGTCACAGGAACAAATGGCAAGACTACGATTGCCACCTTATTATATAATATGTTCCGTGAATTCGGTTATAAAGTTGGGTTATTATCTACCGTATGCAATTATATCGATGATAAGGCAATACCAGCCGATCACACAACTCCAGATCCAATAGAACTCAATCGACTCCTAGCAGATATGGTTGCAGCTGGATGTGAATATGCATTCATGGAATGTTCTAGCCATGCGATTCATCAGCACCGTATCGGTGGATTAGACTTCACAGGAGCTATATTTACAAATCTTACACGGGATCACCTAGATTATCACAAAACCTTCGAAAACTATCGAAATGCGAAGAAGATGTTCTTTGATGGTCTTTCAAAGCATGCCTTTGCCATAACAAATGCTGACGACAAGAATGGGATGATCATGGTGCAGAACACGAAAGCTACCATCAAGACATACTCAACCAAGCGCATGGCAGACTTCCGTGCAAAAATTCTTGAGTGTCATTTCGAAGGTATGTACCTAGAGATTGATGGAAAAGAGGTAGGCGTTCAATTTATTGGTAAATTCAATGTTAGCAACTTATTGGCTGTATATGGTGCAGCAAAAATGCTGGGAAAAAAAACAGATGAGATACTCCTCGCACTTAGCACATTGAAGAGTGTGAATGGTCGTCTTGAGCCTATTCAATCCCCAGAAGGCTTCACTGCCATTGTTGACTATGCACACACCCCTGATGCACTAGAGAATGTTTTGGCTGCTATCCATGATGTTTTGGATAATAAGGGTGGACATATCATAACCGTATGTGGTGCTGGCGGTCATCGTGACAAGGGTAAACGTCCATTGATGGCACAAGAGGCTGTTAAGCAAAGTGACACTGTTATCCTTACTAGTGATAATCCACGTGATGAAGATCCACAGGCTATTATCAATGACATGATGGCAGGACTTGATGCTACACAACGTAAGAAAGTACTCAACATTGTTGATCGTAAAGAGGCAATACGTACTGCTTCAATGATGGCAAAGAAGGGAGATGTTATCTTAGTAGCAGGTAAAGGACACGAAACATACCAAGAAATCAATGGTGTGAAACATCACTTTTGATGACCACGAAGTAATCCGTGAGATATTTGGTATTAAATAAAGAAATAATAAAGACAAGTAATATGCTATATTATATCTTCCGCTGGTTAGATCAGTTCGGTATAAGTGGTTCCCATCTGTGGGGGTACATTAGTTTCCGTGGCATATTGGCTATGATATTAGCATTGCTTATATCAGCATGGTTCGGAGAACGATTTATCAAGTATCTTAAAAGCAAACAAATAACAGAGACTCAACGTGATGCTAGCATAGACCCATTCGGTGTTAAGAAGATTGGAGTACCTTCCATGGGAGGTATCATCATTATTATTGCTCTGCTAGTACCTGTAATCTTGCTTGGTCGATTGCGTAACATCTACCTGATATTGATGATTATTACAACTATATGGTTGGGTTTTCTCGGTGGAATGGACGACTTCATCAAAATCTTCAAGCACAATAAAGAGGGTTTAAAAGGTAAGTATAAGATTATAGGACAGGTCAGTATCGGACTCATTGTAGGTGTTGTTCTTTGGGCATCACCTGATGTTAAAGCGAACATGAATCTAGAAGTGGCTAATCAGAATGGTCTGGAAATAGTTGTTAAACATGAAGCTAAGGCAGAGAAAACGTTAAAGACGACAATACCCTTCGTAAAGTCACATAATTTAGACTACTCCAAACTAGTTGAATTCTTAGGAGACTATAAAACAGCTGGTGGTTGGATTCTATTCGTAATCATGACCATTCTCGTTGTAACAGCCGTCTCTAATGGAGCAAACCTTAATGACGGAATGGATGGTATGTGTGCAGGAAACTCCGCTATAATCGGTGTTGTTCTCGGAATTTTAGCCTATGTCAGTAGCCACATACAATATGCAGCCTACTTGAATATTATGTATATTCCAGGAACGGAGGAGCTAGTAGTATTCTTCATGGCATTTATTGGAGCACTGATAGGTTTCCTTTGGTATAATGCTTACCCTGCCCAAGTTTTCATGGGAGATACTGGTAGCTTAACCATCGGTGGTATCATTGCTGTAGGAGCTATCATCATACATAAGGAATTGATGCTTCCAATCCTCTGTGGAATATTCTTCGTTGAGAGTTTGAGTGTCATCGTACAAGTTTGGTATTACAAATTAGGTAAGCGTAAAGGCGTTAAGCAGCGTATATTCAAGCGTACTCCTATTCATGATAACTTCCGTACTCAGGATTCACAATTAGACCCCGACTGCAAGTATCTGATAAAAGTACCACATGGAGCAGTACACGAAAGCAAGATAACTTTGCGTTTCATCATCGTAACGATTATACTTGCGGCGTTAACAATTATCACTCTTAAAATCAGATAAATACGCTTTCTCGATACGATCAAGCTCTTTACATAAAGAAGGAAACGCCTATTAGCCATCTAACTAGGCGTTTATTCCTACGAAGAAGGACGCTTCCTTGTATTGAAGAAAGGCTTATCTTAATAGGACGATGCAAATACTAAGACATCATCCAAGTAGATATTAGGAAAGAAAAGAAAGGAAATAGATATGAAAAGAATCGTAATACTTGGTGCTAGAGAGAGCGGTGCTGGTGCAGCTGTACTAGCAAAGAAAGAGGGCTTTGATGTCTTCGTCTCAGACATGTCATCTATTAAAGACAAGTATAAGAAGCTCCTGGATGAGCATCATATAGAGTGGGAAGAGGGACACCACACAGAGGAGAAGATCCTTAATGCAGACGAAATCATCAAGAGTCCAGGTATTCCTAAAGAGGCTCCAATGATTCAGAAACTCATGGCACAGAATACACACATCATTAGTGAGATTGAGTTTGCTGGTAGATATACCAACTCGAAGATGATATGTATCACTGGCAGTAATGGGAAAACAACTACAACAAGCCTCATCTATCACATCTTTAAGAATGCTGGATACGATGTTGGATTAGCTGGGAACATTGGTAATAGCCTGGCATTGCAGGTAGCTGAGGATCCACATGCATATTACATCATAGAGTTAAGTAGCTTTCAACTTGACAATATGTACGATTTCCGCGCAAATATCGCTATCCTCTTAAATATCACTCCAGACCATTTGGATCGCTACGAGTACAAGTTTGAGAATTACGCTGATGCCAAGATGCGTATCATTCAGAACCAAACTAAGGACGATAGTTTCATCTATTGGAATGATGATCCCATGATTAAGAACGAGCTAAAGAAGTTCGATGTACATGCCGTATGCTATCCTTTTTCAGAGCTAAAGGAGAATGGTAGCATTGGTTATATTGAAGAAGGACAATACAAGATAGAACAACCTGAACCTTTCAACATGGAACAGGAAGACTTGTCATTAACAGGTCGTCACAATATATATAACTCTCTTGCTGCTGGTATAGCATCAAACATCAGCGGTATAAAAAAAGGAGTGTATCCGCAAGAGCCTAAGCGACTTTCCGGGTGTGGAACATCGTTTAGAGAAGGTTTGCAAGGTGGCTGGAGTTCAATATATCAACGACTCAAAGGCTACAAATGTAGACGCTTGTTGGTATGCATTAGAGAGTATGCGAACCCCAACAATCCTCATTCTTGGAGGCAAAGATAAAGGGAATGATTATAATGCCATCAAAGATTTAGTGAAAAAGAAATGTTCTGGACTTGTTTATCTAGGTGCTGATAACAAAAAAACTCCACGACAATTTTTGATAGCTTAGGAATCCCTGTTCGCGACACACACTCTATGAAAGATTGTGTTGCTGCATGTGCAGATATGGCAAAACCAGGTGACACAGTCTTGTTAAGCCCATGCTGTGCTAGCTTTGACCTCTTTAAAAAAATATGGAGGATAGAGGAGACCAGTTTAAAGCATTAGTTAGAGCTTTATAAGATACTGATGCTCGATAACGGAAAGAAAGGAAATGAACAATAAATCTCTCAGTAACCTTTTTTAAAGGTGATAAGGTCATATGGATGGTATTCTTCTTCCTATGTATTATTAGTATCATTGAGGTCTATTCGGCTTCAAGTTCACTATCATACAAAGGAGGAAATTATTGGAGTCCTATTATCTACCATTGCAGTATTCTCGCTGTTGGAATAGGCTTGATGGTGGTAGTATTAAATATCAAATGCAAGTACTTCAAACTGATTACCCCCATCCTTCTTGGTATAGCATTAATAACACTATTGTGGGTTCTTGTTGCAGGACAAACTACCAACGGAGCAAATAGATGGATAAGTTTTGCAGGTATACAATTTCAACCTTCTGAGATTGCAAAGGGCGCACTTGTACTAGCAGTTGCACAGATACTTAGCGCCATGCAGACCGACCATGGAGCCGATAGAAAGGCGTTCCGAGATATCTTGCTATTATCTGGTGGATTCATTTTCTTAATTCTACTTGAGAACCTTTCTACGGCTATGCTCATCTCCTTAACCATCGTTCTTATGATGATTGTGGGGCGAGTACCATTCAATCAGATTGGCAGGTTAATTGGAGCAGTCGCACTGGTTATCGTATTCACACTTATAATGGTCATGGTTGTTGGTGATGATAAAAAGGTAGAAAATGACTTATCAACAAAGCAAAACCTCACCGAACAAACCATACAAGAGCAACAACAGGAAGATTCTCCAAGTTCTTTGGGAAAGATCTTACATCGTGCTGACACATGGAAAGCACGTATTAAGAAGTTCTTTAATAATGAATATGTGGCACCAAAGGACTATGATTTAGATAAAGATGCACAAGTGGCACACGCTAATATTGCCATCGCCACATCGAATGTCGTGGGTAAAGGACCAGGGAACTCAACAGAACGTGACTTCCTTTCACAGGCTTTCTCAGACTTTATCTATGCCATCATCATTGAAGAAATGGGTATAGAAGGAGCGGCTATTGTAGCATTCCTTTACATCATCCTGCTCTTCCGAACAGGTATCATAGCTAATCGATGTGAAAATTCCTTCCCTGCTTTTCTTGCAATGGGTATTGCATTTTTACTGGTAACACAAGCCCTATTCAATATGCTAGTGGCTGTTGGACTAGCCCCAGTGACAGGTCAACCATTACCACTTATAAGTAAGGGAGGAACATCAACAATCATTAATTGTGTCTATATAGGTGTTATCTTGAGTATCAGCCGATCGGCTAAAAAGAAAAAAGCTGGCAATCCTTCTACGGAGGAGGCACAGGAAGTTATTACACAAGCAACAGATTCTTAAAAAAGACTTAAAGTTCGAAGAAGACGAAAAAATTGATTACCTTTGTGGGTTAGTAAACAAGTTTGAAATGGACAAGGAATTAAGAATAATCATCAGTGGCGGTGGTACAGGAGGACATATATTCCCTGCTGTATCTATTGCAAATGCGATTAAAGCAAAACATCCAGATGCTAAGATTCTCTTCGTGGGAGCTTTAGGGCGTATGGAGATGCAACGCGTACCCGCTGCAGGATATGAGATAAAAGGCTTACCTATCAAAGGTTTTGATCGTGCACATATACTTAAAAACTTCGAAGTATTGTATAAGTTATGGAAAAGCTTTACGCATGGCACGTCAGATTATCAAAGACTTTAAGCCGCAAGTTGCTGTTGGTGTAGGTGGCTATGCCAGCGGTGCTACACTTTATTCGTGTGCTAAAATGGGAATTCCATGTCTCATCCAAGAACAAAACTCATACGCTGGTGTGACGAATAAACTATTGGCTAAACGTGTGAAAAAGATATGTGTTGCGTATGAAGGTATGCAACGATTCTTCCCTGCTGATAAGATTATTATGACAGGAAACCCTGTACGACAAAACGTCTTAAATACACCACTCTCTGCCGAAGAAGCACGAGAGAGTCTAGGGTTGAAGAGTGATAAAAAGACTATTTTATTAGTAGGAGGTAGCCTTGGAGCACGCACCATTAATCGTTCTATCATGGAGCATCTAGACCTAGTAGCCAATACAGATGTGCAATTTATTTGGCAAACAGGAAAGTTCTACCATCAGCAGATAATGGAATTTATGAAGGATAAGGAACTTCCTAACTTGAAGATAATGGACTTTATTAGTGATATGGGGGCAGCTTATAAAGCAGCAGACTTAATCATCAGTCGTGCAGGTGCAAGTTCTATTAGCGAGTTCCAACTTATAGGTAAACCTGTAATCCTTGTTCCCAAGTCCTAATGTTGCAGAAGACCATCAAACTAAGAATGCAATGGCACTAGTAAATAAGCATGCTGCAATTTACGTAAAGGACTCTGAGGCTCCCTGACACATTATTGAAACTAGCATTGGAGACAATCTCTGATAATCAAGAATTAGCCAGCCTTAGTGAGAATGTAAAAAAGATGGGACTACAAAACTCGGCAGATGTTATTGCAGACGAGGTAATTAAACTCATCAATTCATAATCTTACTTTATACGAGGAGATTTGTTGTAAAAGTAAATGGAATACAGAAAATCCGCCAAAGAGAATAAAGTTAGAAAAAGATATAGATACATGGAACTAAAAGATATAAAGTCAGTATATTTCGTTGGTGCAGGTGGTATTGGAATGAGCGCTATTGCTCGTTATTTCCTTCATAAGGGATTAGTTGTTGCTGGCATGATAAGACACCATCAGAACTTACCCATCAGTTAGAGAAAGGAAGGAATGATGATTCACTATGAAGAAAAATGTAAATCTCATTCCTGAAGCATGTCGGCAACCATTAACAACATTGGTTGTCTATACACCTGCGATCCCATCAACACATGCAGAATTGAAATACTTCCATGATAATAACTTTGTAATAGAGAAGCGCACAAGTGCTAGGAACACTTACTAGAACACACAAAGGACTCTGTTTTGCAGGTACCCATGGTAAGACGACTACATCAACCATGTGTGCCCATATCATGCACCAAAGTCACTTAAATTGCAATGCTTTCTTAGGTGGAATTTCCAAGAATTATGGCACAAACTATATCCTCTCTACCCACAGCGATTATGTTGTGATCGAGGCTGATGAGTTTGATCGTTCTTTCCATTGGCTACGTCCTTGGATGAGCGTTATTACATCTACCGATCCAGACCATCTAGACATATATGGCACGAAAGAGGCTTACCTTGAAAGTTTCCGCCATTACACAGAACTCATACAACCAGCTGGTGCACTCATTATTCATAAAGATCTTGAGATGAAGCAACATGTACAAGAAGGGGTCAAAGTATATAATTATAGTCGTGAGGAAGGTGACTTCCATGCTGAGAATATCCAAATAAAGAATGGAACTATAACCTTTGACTTTATTTCTCCTATAGAAATAGTGAAGAATGTAGAACTCGGTCAACCCATCCCAATCAATATTGAAAATGGTGTCGCTGCAATGGCTATGGCACAACTCAATGGTTGTACCGCTGAAGAGCTACGTGAAGGTATGAGAACCTATGGTGGCGTTGATCGCCGCTTCGACTTCAAGATAAAGAATGATCGTCATGTCTTCCTATCTGATTATGGTCATCATCCAAAAGAGATATTACAGAGTGCTAAAAGTTTGAAGGAACTTTATTCAGATAGAAAGATAACAGCTATCTTCCAACCGCACCTCTATACGCGTACTCGTGATTTCTATAAAGACTTCGCAGATGCATTAAGTCACTTTGATGAGGTTATCCTTACTGAGATTTATCCAGCACGTGAACAACCAATAGAAGGTGTTACAAGTAAGCTCATTTACGATAACCTACGCCCCAATATAGAGAAGAAGATGATACAAAAAGACGATGTTCTGAATTTCGTCAAAGCACATGACTTCGATGTATTAGTAGTCCTCGGAGCTGGTAACCTCGACAATTATGTACCAGAAATTGCCGAGATTATCAAAGCTAAAGAGCAAAAACTAAATTGAAAGTTTTAAATACATAAAAGGAAAAAGCATCCTAAAGAAAAGATAAGACATGTACATTCAGTGGAAAAAGATTATTATCACTGCGCTGGACATCATACTAGCTTTCTATCTCATCATGGCTGTTACCGCTTGGAACAATCCAGATGAGCAAGGTAAAGTATGCACGAAGGTGAACATAGAAATATCTGATTCCAAGAATGCAGGATTCCTTACAGCAGAGGAGATAAAGCATATCTTACAAAAGAACAATCTCTATCCTCTTAATAAAAAGATGGAGAATATCAATCCACGAGACATCGAAGAAACTCTCAAAGATGGACCTTTTGTGAAGACTGCTCAATGTTACAAGACGGAGAACGGACATATTAACATACAGATTACTCAACGTATGCCTATTATCCGTATAAAGAGCCAACATGGTGGTGACTACTATCTTGACGACAATGGAGGAATACTCCCCAATTCTAAATATACAAGCGACTTGATTATTGCAACAGGTAATATAAATAATATCTTTGCAAAGCTCTATATTGCACCACTTGCTAAGGCTATCAGTGCATCGCCTTTTTGGATTAATCAAATAGAGCAAATAAATGTACTCCCAGATTATGGTATAGAACTAGTTCCACGCGTGGGAGACCATATAATCTTCATGGGGTATTTACCTCTTAATCGCAACAGGTGGACACGTAACCGAGAGATTAACTCTTTCGTAAACAACAAATTATCACGATTGGAGAAGTTCTATCGATATGGTTTATCACAAGTCGGATGGAACAAGTATTCATATATTGATATTGAATTTGATAATCAGATTGTTTGCAAACGAAGAGATGCGGAAGCTGAAAGAAAAGAAGCAGAAGCTATCACCAAAGAAGCTAAAGAAGAAAAGAAAAAAGACAGACAACGTACAGAGGAGGAGGAACGTGAGAAAGCACGTAAAGAGGTTGACCGACAAGAACAAGTAGCAGATGGTCCAACGGAATAAGTCAACATGCAATCACGTAGAAGAATGTACATGTATCAGACAGAAAAGAACATTAAAACTAAGAAATATAATACTTAACGAATATGGCAGAGTTCATAGTAGCCATTGAATTAGGCTCATCAAAGATTATGGGAATCGCCGGCAAGAAATCTTGACGGTAGTATCTCCGTGCTAGCCGTTGCTAAGGAAGATGCATCACAGTGTATTCGCAAAGGTGTAGTCTATAACATCGACAAGACCGGACAGTGCCTCACCAGCATTATTAATAAGCTCAAGAAACAACTGAAATATGAGATTTCTCAGGTTTATGTAGGTGTAGGAGGACAATCTATACGTAGCGTTCGTAACGTTATTGTTAAGGATCTTCCTTCAGATACCATCATAACATCAGATATGATAAATGAGCTGATGGATGCTAACAGAAATATGACTTACCCTGAGCAAGAAATCTTAGATGCTGCTACTCAGGAGTATAAGGTCGATAACCAATACTCCCTAGATCCTGTCGGTATTAAGGCCACACGTTTGGAAGGAAACTTCTTAAACATTCTATGGCGCAAGTCATTTTACAACAACTTAAATAGCTGTTTTGAAAAGGCAGGAATCGCAATAGCAGAAATGTACCTAGCACCATTAGCCTTGGCTGATGGCGTACTCAGCGAAGCCGAAAAACGTGGAGGTTGTGTACTTGTCGATCTTGGTGCTGACACCACGACCATCTCTGTCTATTATAAGAATATTCTTCGCCATCTCGCTGTAATCCCATTAGGAGGAAATAATATCAACAAAGATATAGCGTCCTTGCAGATGGAAGAAAAAGAAGCTGAGGCCATGAAACTGAAGTATGGTTCTGCATTCACTGACAATAACGAAATTGACAACAACCTTAAATACTCTATAGATGCCGAACGAACAGTAGACAGTCGGAAGTTCATCGAAATCGTTGAAGCACGTGCAGAGGAAATTATCGAGAATGTATGGTGTCAGGTTCCATCAGAATATACAGACAAGCTCCTCGGTGGAATCATACTTACAGGTGGAGGTATGAATCTTAAATATCGAATGTTTAGTACGCAATGTTACACGTATAGAAAAGATTCGTAAGGCTAAGTTCGTCACACAAACCATTACCTCAAGTCATGCAGAAATAACTGCAAAAAATGGTGAAACAAACACCATATTAGGCTTACTAGCAAAGGGAGACATGAATTGTGCTGGTGCAGCATATAACCCTGCCGCTAACACCCTCTTTGAAGCAAAAGATGTAGCTGTTGCCCATCCAATAGAGACAACAACTACAAACACTAATACACGTCCACAAGGACAAGGTTTTGTCCCCACTCCAGAAGAGAAACGTAAAGCTGAAGAGGAACGCCGTAAGAGAGAAGAAGAAGAACGCAAGCTACGCGAAGAGGAAGAAGCAAGAGAACGTGAAAGAGAAGAAGAAAAACGTCGCAATAGTTTCTGGAACAAGTTCGTTCGTAAAGCAAAGGAATTTGGAGGCAAGATGCTAGAAGACGAAGAGTAACACTTTCATGGGATACAAATAATAAGTATATTCATCATATAGACACATACTGTTATGACAGATAATAATAAAAATAGACGTATTAGACTTCGGCGATGGCGACGTTACTGACAGCATAATCAAAGTCATTGGTGTTGGTGGTGGCGGTGGTAATGCCGTCAACCACATGTATAAAGAAGGTATACATGACGTAACCTTCGTCCTCTGCAACACAGATGCACAAGCTCTCAACGATTCTCCTGTTCCCGTTCATTTACAACTAGGAAAGGAAGGATTGGGAGCTGGAAACCGCCCTGAGCGCGCAAGACAAGCAGCCGAAGAAACCATCGATGACATCAAGAAGATGCTCAATGATGGAACCAAAATGACATTCATCACGGCTGGTATGGGAGGCGGAACAGGTACAGGTGCAGCACCTGTCATTGCACAAGTCAGTAAAGAACTTGGTATCCTCACTGTTGGTATTGTCACCATTCCTTTCCGCTTCGAAGGTGCAAAGAAGATTGATCAGGCGCTAGACGGAGTAGAAGAGATGGCTAAACATGTTGACGCTCTTCTCGTTATTAACAACGAAAGATTACGTGAGATCTATCCAGAACTTAGCCTCCTAAACGGATTCCGTAAAGCTGATGATACGCTTAGTGTTGCAGCAAAAAGTATTGCAGAAATCATCACTGTACATGGTATTATGAACCTCGACTTCAATGACGTGAAGACGGTTCTAAAGGATGGTGGTGTAGCAATCATGTCAACAGGTTATGGTGAAGGAGAAGGCCGTGTAAAGCAAGCAATAGAGGATGCACTTAACTCACCATTACTAAACGACAACGATGTCTACAAGTCCAAGAAAATCCTTCTATCCATCAACTTCAATAGCAATGACAAGGACAACCCTGGCTTGACTATGGAAGAAATGGGAGACGTAACCGAATTTATGAATCATTTCAGCGAAGACTTCGAACTGAAATGGGGATTGGCAATTGACCCAGAACTTGATCAGAAGGTAAAAGTAACCATCCTTGCAACTGGTTTCGGCATAGAGGATGTTGATGGTATGGGACGACACATACAGAAACTATCCGCAGAAGAAGCAGCAAGAAGAGCCGATAATGAGGAGAAAGATGCTGAACGTCGTGACCGCCGTGAACGTTTCTATAGGGACAACAACAACACTCAATACAAACATCGCCCTCACATCTATCGCTTTACAGTTGATGAGCTCGACAATGAAGATGTAATTCTTGCCGTAGAGAATACACCTACTTACAAGCGTACGAAGCAAATGATAAAAGACATCAAACACATCAGTTCTCCAGAGACTGGACAGGAAGAGACTGATTCTAAAGGTACGGTTGAAGGCGTAATTAGCTTCGTTTAATCACGTTGATAAAATATTAAAGGCGAGAGAAGAAGGTATATCGAAATAGCAAGCAAGCTATGAGGTGTACCTTTTTTTCATGTTTCTATAATGGCTCTTTTTTGAGTAAAAGCCTGTCAGAAACACTCATTAAAGCTCCTTCTATGTTACTTTTCAATTTAGTAATAAGCTGTATTCCATCAACGAAATGCCTTTGAAAGAGGCTCTTTTCGATGTAGTCTTTAAATCCAAGTTAGATAAATCAAGCCCCTTTTTTCGTGTGTTTACTTTTCGCTATTATGACTCTGTGGAAACCCTTGAATGGATGAAATCAGTTTTTAATATCTGTATAACCCTAGACATAGGTTTCTTACATTGGTCTTTGAATTTTATTATTTTACCTATTGGGCATTAATACTAACCTTTAAGCCTGTTAACACTAACCTCTGAGCCTATTAATACTAACCTTTTTGAACTTTAATCATTAACATTTGAACTTACGACTTTCTTCCATTGTAGCTGTTTCATGCATTAGGTAGAGGCTAAGAGTCAGCGGTTGGAGGTAGAGGATGGTGCTTCTTTTTCTTTTCTGTGCTGCAAAGGTAAGTAGAATTTTTAAGAAAACATTAGTTTTTCGAGGTACTGGGATAACAAGTATTGCAAATGGCTTTGTAATAACCTGTGTTACAGAGAGATAAACAAATGAAAAATGAGGAACGATAAGACAGAATGATTTGTTTTTTTGCCCTTTGCCTAATGGGATAAAGTTCAATTAATCACATCAATCATAAAATCACAATCACAAAATCACAAAAAAAGGATTTTTCAATGTGTAAAAAGGGATTCCTAATATAATATAATACCTTATTAATAAATAATAATATATAATGATATATTATCTACATAAAGAAAAAAAGCATGATACTACCATAATTGATTTTTGTGATTTTTGTGATTGTGATTTTGTGATTTTTCCTAAATATCATAATAACAAGATAAACATAATGGCGGTATTGTCTTTAAAAAAAGTGTGTAAGCCCATATTTTTCTTATCTTTGTATTTGGAAACTTTAAAATAAAGAAACAATGGAACTTACACAATTACAAATTACATATTACATTAAGGTTCATCAGGCTTTTCGCATGGTGCCGAATAGGTGAAAAATGATAGTTTTATAATGAATAAAATAATAATAAACTTTTGTTCCTTATCTACTGGCAGACATCCCCCCACGACCTTAATGTAATATGTAATTTGTAATTTGCAATCGAGGGAAAACGAAAATTGCTATTATCTTGAAACCATTCTGCTATAAGCAGTTAGAGTTCATTCTACCTTAAACAAATTTAAACACCTGACTATTAGCATATTACAACGATTTAGAAGAGAAAAATCTCATCAAGATTTGGTAGTATCATTTATTTTTTATACTTTTGCAATGAGGATTAAAAACTAACAGCAAAAACGAACCTGTGATTAGGCAAATCAGCATTCCCTTTATTCACTTCCCCCTTGGAGATTACAAATTACATTAAGGTACACGTAGGGTGCGGAGAGCATGAAGCATATCAATCAAAAAGATCACTCAACACTTGAAGACTATTTAAGTCGGGCATATTCGGCACATGAATACGATAGTAACGCAGGATCAGATTGGCAATTCGATTCCTATCTACACGTGAAAGGCGGAAAAGATGCATATTCTCATAATCCATTCTAATCAGTTGATGAATGGCAGTGGCTTCTGCGGGGAGAAGGTAATCGGTATGAAGAGGAATACTATGAGTAAATGAAGCAGTGCGTAAGTCAAAACATACCCCTTCATGATAAGCCTCTAAATTAGGAAAGAAACCTATAAACCGACTTAGACGCATCATAAATACAAGATGGAAATTGGCGTAACTACGCGCTGCACCATCCAACCATTGCAAGCTAGCACACACATAATTGTAAAGCTGGAGATTCTGCTGTTCACTTCGTGTAACATGAAATAAGAACTCAGAGAGGAATAGCAAGATAGCCGATTTGATTGGATCAAAAGGAATAGAAGCGTATGGATAAAGAATACGAGCCTCCTTTATATGCTGTAAAGAAGTATGCGGTCGATAATCAAACTCAAGCTCTAACAAAGTTAAAGGCTGAAAGTATTGTTTCTTTATCTTTCCTTTGGCAGTCTTAGGTATGCGTGTAATGAACGAAATACGCCCTTCTTGTTCGGTAAACATATCTATAATGAGCGATGCTTCACCAAACTTCATACTACGTAAAACTATGGCTTTTGACTTTAAAATCATATAAATTCTTGTGCAAAAGTACAAAAAGACAACATTATAAGGAAATTTATTCGAGAAAAGTTTGGTAGGTTCGAATAAAAGAAGTACCTTTGCACCCGCAATTCGATATGGTCCCTTCGTCTATCGGTTAGGACGAGAGATTTTCATTCTCTAAAGAGCAGTTCGACTCTGCTAGGGACTACTAGTAAAATAAAAGAAGAACAAAGATGGCAAATCACAAATCATCATTGAAGAGAATCCGTCAGGACAAAGTAAAGACGCTACACAATAGATATTATGCAAAGACTATGCGTAATGCTGTTCGCAAGTTGCGCAATATGACGGATAAGGAAGAGGCTGTAAAGCTCTATCCTGTTGTGCAGAAGATGTTGGATAAGTTGGCAAAGACCAACATTATTCACCAGAACAAGGCAGCTAACCTCAAGTCTGCTCTCTGCAAGCACGTTGCTGCATTAGGATAAAAGAACTTCAGTCATAGCTGAAACGAATAATAGAGCCATAACTCAAATGAGTTATGGCTTTTTTTATGGATAGATTTAATTAGGCTCTTTCATACACCTTCTTAAATGTTTTTAGCAAGTTTTTATTTCCCCATCTAAAGGAAAAATAGTATCTTTGCATACTATAAGAACAATCTAATAAAAATGGCAGAAAATCAAGAAAACGAGAATAATTACTCCGCCAGTAACATCCAAGTGTTAGAGGGATTAGAGGCTGTACGTAAGCGTCCAGCCATGTATATTGGCGACATCAGCGAGAAAGGTCTTCACCACCTGATTAATGAGACTGTCGATAACTCTATCGATGAAGCGATGGCTGGCTACTGTCAGAATATCGAAGTAACTATCAACGAGGATAACTCCATCACGGTTGAAGATGATGGTCGTGGTATCCCTGTTGACGAACATAAGAAACTTCACAAAAGTGCCCTTGAGGTTGTTATGACTGTGCTACACGCTGGTGGTAAGTTCGACAAGGGTTCTTATAAGGTCAGCGGTGGTCTACATGGTGTAGGTGTAAGTTGTGTTAACGCCCTTTCCACACACATGATGTCACAGGTGTATCGTGATGGAAAGATTTATCAGCAAGAGTATGAGAAAGGAAAGCCACTCTATCCTGTAAAGGTTGTAGGCGAAACCCAGAAAACAGGTACACGTCAACAATTTTGGCCAGACCCAACGATCTTCACAACAACAGTCTATCAGTGGGACATCGTTGCACGCCGTATGCGTGAGTTAGCTTATCTAAATGCTGGTATTAAGATTACGCTCACTGACCTGCGTCCAGACCCAGAGACGGGCAAGACTCGCACAGAGGTTTTCCATGCTAAGGATGGTTTAAAGGAGTTTGTCCGTTATGTTGATCGTCATCGTCAGCACCTTTTCGATGATGTTATCTATCTCAAGACAGAGAAGCAAAACATCCCCATTGAGGTGGCTGTGATGTATAACACTGATTATACGGAGAACATCCATTCATACGTTAACAATATCAACACCATAGAAGGCGGTACTCACTTACAGGGTTTCCGTGCTGCTTTGACCCGTACACTAAAGGCATACGCTGACAATGACCCACAAATATCTAAGCAAATTGAAAAGGCTAAGATAGAGATAGCAGGTGAGGATTTCCGTGAAGGATTGACAGCTGTTATCGCTATAAAGGTGGCAGAACCACAATTTGAAGGTCAGACAAAAACGAAATTAGGAAATTCCGAAGTAGCAGGTGCAGTACAACAAGCAGTTGGCGAGGCACTCTCTGATTACCTGGAGGAACACCCTAACGAGGCTAAGATGATATGCAACAAGGTTATCTTAGCAGCTACAGCACGTGTAGCAGCACGCAAGGCACGTGAGAGTGTACAGCGTAAGAACGTGATGAGTGGTGGCGGTCTGCCTGGTAAGCTAGCCGATTGTTCCAACAAAGATCCCAAGGACTGCGAGATATTCCTTGTAGAGGGCGACTCTGCTGGTGGCTCTGCAAAGCAAGGTCGTGATCGTTACACACAAGCGATTTTGCCACTCCGTGGTAAGATTCTGAATGTTGAGAAAGTTCAACGACACCGCGTATTCGAGGCAGAATCTGTTATGAATATCATTCAATCGATTGGTGTTCGATTTGGAGTAGAGAATGAAGGTGACTTCGAAGCCAATACTGATAAGCTCCGTTACGATAAGATTATCATCATGACCGATGCCGATGTCGATGGTTCACACATCGACACGCTGATTATGACGCTATTCTATCGTTATATGCCGAAGGTCATTGAGCAAGGTCATTTGTATATTGCTACCCCACCTCTCTATAAGTGTACTTACAAGAAGGTAAGCGAATATTGCTACACCGAACAGCAGCGACAAGCCTTCCTGGACAAATATGGTAATGGAGTAGAAGATGGTAAAACCATCCATACACAACGTTATAAAGGTCTTGGTGAGATGAATCCTGAGCAACTTTGGGAAACAACAATGGATCCAAAGACACGCTTATTGAAACAAGTAACGATAGAGAACGCTGCGGATGCTGATGAAATCTTCTCAATGCTGATGGGAGATGATGTCGAGCCACGTAGAGAGTTTATTGAGAAGAATGCAACTTACGCTAATATCGATGCATAAGTCATTATAAACAATAAATAAATATTACTCCCCTCCTCATGAGATAAGGAGGGGAGTCTTTCTTTTACCCAATAACAACCTAAACAATGAAACGAATCTTATTCTGTATATCCTTATTAGCAATTGTTGTCAGTGTTAAGGCACAACAACCGGTAATGCGATTATGGTATAATCAACCTGCTCATTTCTTTGAAGAGAGTCTTCCCTTAGGTAATGGCAAGTTAGGGGCATTGGTTTATGGTGGTACTCAAAAGGACACAATCTACCTGAATGATATCACTTATTGGACAGGAAAACCTGTTGATCCAAACGAAGGATTGGGTAAAGCTAAATGGATTCCAGAGATAAGAAAGGCTCTATTTGCTGAGGATTATCGCACTGCTGACTCCTTACAACACTTTGTTCAAGGCGAACAATCAGCCTCTTATCAACCGCTAGGAACATTGAATATCATTAATCTAAACACGGGTGCAGTCTCTAATTATTATAGAGAGCTGAACCTAGATAGTGCGTTGGCGCATATAAGCTACCAACAGAATGGTATTCAATTCACACGTGAATATTTCGCAACGCATCGTGATAGTCTTATAGCCATACACATTAAAGCTAATCAAGCAGGAGCCATAAACCTCCGCATCCAACTGACGGCACAGACTCCTCATAAGGTTAAAGCAACGAATAATCAGTTGACAATGACGGGGCATACAACAGGTTCAGAAACAGAGAGCGTACACGCTTGCACGATCGTAAGATTATTACCTCAAGGTGGAAAGGTAATCGCTTCTGATAGCACGCTCACACTAACCAATGCTGATAATGCTACCATATACATTGTCAATGCCACGAGTTTTAATGGTTTCGACAAGCATCCCGTCAAGGATGGGGCAAGCTATATAGACAATGCTGTCAATGCTGCTTGGCACACACAAAACTTCACATATAATGAATTCAAAGACCGACATATAAAGGAATATCAGCAGATTTATAATCGTGTTAAATTACAATTAGGAAATAAGGAATATACGAACAATCTGCCAACGGATCAACTCCTGCGTCGCTATTCATCATCAACAGCACCGCTCCCAGAGGCTGCACAACGCTATTTGGAGACTCTCTATTTTCAATTTGGACGCTATCTCCTGCTCTCTTGTTCACGTACTCCAAATATCCCTGCTAATCTTCAAGGATTATGGACACCACACCTATTCTCACCATGGCGTGGAAATTACACGATGAACATTAACCTCGAAGAGAATTACTGGCCTGCCGATCCAGCTAATATGTCAGAAACTATCCAACCGCTGATTGGCTTTGTCAAAGGTTTGTCGGCAACTGGTAAGCACACTGCACGCAACTTCTATGGCATAAATGAGGGCTGGTGTGCTGCTCATAATAGTGACCCTTGGTGCAAGACATCCCCCGTTGGAGAGGGAAAGGAAAGTCCCGAATGGGCTAACTGGAACCTCGGTGGTGCCTGGTTGGTCAATACACTTTGGGATCATTACCTATATTCACAAGACAAGCAGTTACTTCAAAACACCATATACCCACTTATGGAAGGCTCTAGCAAGTTCTTCCAACAATGGTTGGTTACCAATCCCAACAAACCAAACGAACTGATTACAGCGCCTAGTACTAGCCCTGAGAACGAATATGTAACAGATAAGGGTTACCACGGAACAACCTGTTATGGTGGTACGGCTGACCTAGCCATTATCCGTGAATTATTCATGAATATGCAGCAAGCACGTAAGTCTCTTGGTTTGAAGCCTGACAAAGAGATGGATGATAAACTGCATCGCTTGCATCCTTACACTGTAGGTTCTCAAGGCGACTTAAACGAATGGTATTACGATTGGAAGGACTATGATATACATCACAGGCACCAGTCGCACCTAATAGGATTATATCCAGGTATGCACTTACAGGTGCTAGCTAAGCAAACGAAAGATTCCACAATCTTAGCCGCAGCACGCCAAACACTCATTCAGAAAGGCGATGAAAGTACAGGCTGGAGCACTGGATGGAGAATCAATCTATGGGCACGATTGGGTGATGGGAACCATGCTTACAAAATTTACCAAAACCTTCTTTCATACGTCTCACCCGAAGGGTATCATGGGAAAGATGCCGTGCATCATGGTGGAACCTACCCTAACCTCTTCGATGCTCACCCACCTTTCCAAATTGATGGCAACTTCGGTGGTACAGCTGGAGTGTGTGAAATGTTGGTGCAAAGTTCGGTTGATATGACGACTAAGAAGCCTATTTACAACATCCACCTCCTCCCCGCTCTACCCGATGTGTGGGCGAATGGAGAGATAAAAGGTATAAGAACGCGCGGCGGTTTAACCATCGACATGAAGTGGGAAAACAAACTTGTAACGTCTTTACAAATAAAAGCCGCTACAGATGTAGACGTCAACATCACTTATAACAACAAGTCTTCAAAAATAAGACTAAAGTCACATGTCCCCATGTCGCTCCGTCTTTAAAGACAAAGTAAGATAAACATATCGTTTAGTATCAGATTTAAAGACATAATAACATAACAACAAATCGTTTTAGTAACAAAATCTAAAGCCATAATGCCTCTAAGTTTGCAGCCAGCAACTTAGAGGCATTATGTCTTTAATTCCTATGTCATTAAAAAATATGTCTCTTAGAGTCATTATGTCTAAAACCTATGTTATTATCCCCCTCATGTTCCTCTGTTACTCTGTCTTCAAAGCCCATGTTCTTCTGTCTCACACAAAAGCCCCACCCCGTTAGGCGCCCCCCTCTCTGTAGGAGAGGGGCTGGGGGTGAGGCCGTACCACGGAAGCGAGAGAACCAAATTAATACACTAGTTTTGAAAGACATTAATTTCACAATTAATATAATCGATTGTCTTATTACAGAACGATTGATACCCTGAATCAATCTAAAAAATGCTCCCGTGGTAAAAAAGAAAGCCGACCCAAAAAGGAAGCCTCCCCAAGCCCCTCTTTATCTTTGCAGTGAAAGAAAAAGAGGGGCTTGGGGAGGCTTTTTGAGGGGGGCTTTACCCTGCCTGTGGTCCAGTGTGGTCTTCACTCCCCTCTCCATTCGGAGAGGGGGCGGGGGTGAGGCTTTCCTTCTCTTTCCACTCCTCCCAATAAATATTATCCGAAACCAACGAACGAGTGGCAACCTTATTGCTCTGTGTGCGTGAAGTCTCGGGGATGAAACGAACACGGACATTCTTAATCTGCTTTGCCGTTACTTCTTCTGGCTTCGCGATGCCCTTATCGGCGTTGATGGTGTAGTAAAACGTGCCTACGCCCTCCAACTTCACCGTGCGACCTTCCGCCATAAAGGCAGCCATAACAACACCTAAATCCTTCAGTACTGCATACGTGTCACCACGACTCACCGTCGAAATCAACGCTAATCGGTCAGCTACTTGGTCTGTTGTTACGGGTTTTCCTACAACTACTACCTGTGGGTACCACAAGCCTGTAATTTTCTTTTTTACTTTCTTGAAAAAAGCCATAGTCTCAAACTTTTAAAGATTAATAAATAGATTTATAATAAACGATGTGTAAATTATTTTCAAGTAACAATCTATCTCGGTCCGTTACAGAGGGTACCTCGGTCCTATACTGAGGTACCCTTAGTCCTATACCGAGGGGGGCTTAGTCCTATACCGAGATACCCTCTTTTATAATGCGTTGATTATCAGTTAGTTGCAAGAGGCCTGTTTTGCCCCCTATTTTGTCCTGTTTTTTCGCATTAAACTTTGTCTTTTAGAGGGCGACACCTGGCAAAGGCAATCGCAAGAGCTACTCAAACAACGGCTCGACCCTGAGCCCGTGGTCGCGGGATTCGAAGGCCACGCCGACGTTACCGCTGCCAAAGTACAGACAGTACGCATCGCCACTACGCGACGGATGAGCAGTCGACGACCAATAGAAGCTAGTGTTGCCAACGTAGTACAGCCCACTATAGAGGTAGCAACCCAAGACGGGCAGGTAGAAATATTTGTTTGCATCGGCTGCAGATGGGAGACCTGAGTTGCTAATACTACTGTTGCTATAATACTTGTATGTGGTACGTAAGTCGGTTGTATTATCGGCAGACTTTTCTGTATCATAATTTCCCTCAGCTTGTAATACAGACTTCTTCTTAAACCACATGCCACCTTTATATAAATGACCCATAGTAGTCCATAATTCGTCTGAGTCCCAACGGGGATCGCCGTACACGCAGTACCAAGACAGCTCATTAGCGTTAGGAAGGTCTTTACATGAGCTGCGGGTAGCATCGAGTCTACCAGAACCACTGCTCTCGTGATACCAACGAGAGACATCACTGTTGCTCTGGGCGTAATTTGAGGAACTACTGCCGTTTAGTGTTGGCTGACCTACTCCTGCTCCCAAGTTCTTTGTCCATTCGTAACCATACCAATATTGCTGCTGTGCATCCCACATATAGTAATGGTCGCCGTCGTAATCCTTTACGTTGAGGTTAGCAGTCATGTCGTAGTAGGTATTTGAAGCGTAAGCAGTAGAAGGAAGTAACTTAGTGATAGTACCTTCTACTTGTGTTACTAAATCTTTTACCCAGTAACGCACCCTTAAGTATGAGTGCCTGGCTTAATTACCATGTATGTACCGTTAGTAGTTACGCTGGCTGCGCTGTTAGTCAGTGGGAAGCCGTTTGGATTGCTACCACCTTTTGTTGTCAAGACAATCTTCTTGCCATCTGTAATTGCTGAAGCATCCAAATTACCCGTAGTTAGGTTGACTGTGTATTTCTCGGCTATATCATTGTCAGAAGTTACCTCTACCCCAGTCAAGTAACAGTTATGGAGAATTGTGTTACTTGTATAAGGCTGGAAGACAAGGTAAGCTGGCTGATGCTCTAACTGGAAGCTGAAAGATCCTCCCCCTAAAGTCCCTGTTGCTGTTGCTGTGCCATAGTCGCCAGATTCTCCGAAGTGCTCTGTATTATCTGGCTTTGTTTGTGTTTGAGCAGTAGAGATTGTCACTTTTTTATCGGTAGCGTTACTGTTCTTACCCAAATAATAAACTTTATAGCTCGTACTTGCAGTAAACTTGCCGGGCACTTTATACTTAAAAGAAGCTACCTTGCTGGTTGGAGCATTGCTACTCTTCTGCAATACGCCGTCGTCGTCCTTTACGTAGATATAGTCGCCTGCTTCCCAATAGAAGTCGCTACTGTTGTAATCCAGTGATGTGCGGGTCTTTGTCTCGTCGCCTGCAACAAAAGTCGTTAGGTTCTTGTCGTTATCCTCATTGGGGTTCGTTGGGTTCTGTGCTACATCCTCGTTAGCGCAGGATGCAAAAGCCAAGGCTACACCAAATACAACAGCCAAGGACTTTAGTTGTGATGCGAATGAATATTGTTTCATTGTTTTCTTCATCATTTATTCGTTTTACTTTGTTCTTTTAGTTAATAACTCTCTGTTAATCTTCCCATGAGGATGTGCTTTCATCTTCTAAGTCTTCATCATTCCATAAGCCTAACTCTTTGGCAGGAGCTGATGGACCAGTTGCCTTGTGAGCCTTCTTATGCTGGCTGGGGAAAGACGTATCCATCAAATAAGTGGCTTCATTGACTTGAATTATCGTACACTCTGGTGCAGAATAACTCTTCTTTACTTGCTTTTTTCTCATTACTTCATTGATTAAAATAGTTGTTATTTCGTTCTTATTTTGCTTAAAATCGAGTTCACAAAAGGGCATAAAAAAGCGAACAAAGGAAACTCCTAGAAGTCCTTTGTTTACAGGGGTTACGGCACGCTTCGCGCGCGCGTATGCGAGAAGAAAAAATGTGTTATTAGACGCTAGGTGCGCATAGTGTGTGTGTGTTAGCAAATTATTTGGATTGACCAAAGATAAAGTGCAAAAAGATGCAAAGAATTGGATAATTCTTTGCAGCACTTCGTTCACTTGATATGTCATTGCTAATTGTTTCACGGCGGCAAAGGTAAGAAGAATAAATTAAAGGAGCAAGGAAAAGAAGAAAAAAAAGCCTCACCCCCGCCCCTCTCCGAATGGAGAGGGGAGTGAATAGTACTGTTTGCTGGGGATTTGCTGGAGGATTTATTGGTAATTTATTGGTGATTGGATAGGGTGCCTATCAAGTGTTTACTATATAATAAAGGTGGTTCAAGGAATATGTCATTGAAAATATGTATATTTGCAAACGCAAACAACAGAAGAACATGAATAAGAACATTAATTTAGCTGAGGTCGACGTAGCTCATGCAAAATACGTTTATCCAGCGGGGAAATACATAGACAATGACCTGATATTGTTCGAGGATATGGCAAAAGTGCCCCTCCCTTCGAGATCTTCTCGCATGAAAAGTCTATTTCTAGCACTCTGTACTGACGGTAAAGCGCAATACACAGTAGATACTCATAAGCATGAAGTAAGCGAAGGAGATGTCATTATCATTAGTGAAGGACAAGTTGTCGGAGACTATCAGCTATCCCCAGACTGCAAAGGTATAGCCATTCTTTTGTCGTATAACTTCTTCAACAACATTGTTAGTGGCATCCATGAATTGTCTGCTCTCTTCCTCTTCGCACGTACACATCCTGTCTTTCATTTAGATAAGCATCAAACGAAGGAACTGGAGAATTATATCTGCCATATCAAAGAGAAAATCATAGATACCCAACATCGTTTCCGCAGGAACTTGTGATGACAATGCTAAAAGCTCTCATTTACGACATGAGTAACATTATCTATCAGTTCCAACAACTGGAAACAGAAGGACAAACACGCGCAGAAGTAATCTTTAGAGACTTTATTCAAATGGTTGAAAAGAACTTCCGACATGAGCGTCGTGTCAGTTGGTATGCTAAGAATCTATGTATTACTTCAAAGTATCTATCCGAGACGATTCGAACAATCAGTAAACGAACACCCAGCGATTGGATTGATTCGTATGTAGTACGTGAACTTTGTGTCATGCTGAAAAATAGCACGATGAGCATAAAGGAAATAGCCGATGAACTTCATTTCGCTAATCAGAGCTTTATGGGTAAATACTTCAAAGAACATGTAGGAATGAGCCCTTCATTGTTTAGGAAGAGTTGACAAGTGTACAAGTTAATAAGTTGACGAGTTAATACTGGTATAGTCAGGGAAATTACCTAATACAAGTAATAGGTTTACTTGCCTACTTTTCACTTGTCAACTGTTGTGCAACCTCACATAACTCACCATACCATTCAGCTCCAAAACGCCGAGTAAGTGGCTCTTTTAGGAACTTATAAAGGGGAAGATTCAGTTCTTCTCCTTTCTTTCGAGCATCTGCACAGATCTTCCAATGGTGATAATTGATACCACAAGTACCATTCTCAAACTCCTTCACACGGATAGGATATAGCGAACAAGAGATAGGTTTCACAAATTCAATATCCCCTTTTCGATACGAACGTTCCAATGCACAGAGGCAACATCCCTTGTCATAACAGGTGAAAACACAATCCTTTCCACCGACAATACTCGTTACTAAGTCGCCTTCCACATCCGTATAAGCAACGCCTTGCTTATCTATAACGGCTTGAGCTGATGCCGACAAATCCCCCCAAACAGTATCTAAAACAATCTCAATAGCCATTGTCTCATCCAGCGTCACTGGTGCTCCAGCATCGCCATCTATACAACATTGACCATGACACTTATCTAAATCACAACAGAACTTGACGTTTATGATATCAGGAGAAACTAAGACGTTTCCCACCATGAATATATGTTCGTATGTATTACCCATCAACTTATTCTTACCTTAAATCATTACATCTACAGCCTTCCCAACTACCATTTTATGGGTTCAATAGCATGCTCTTTTAAGTATTGGTTACATCTAGAGAATTGGTGTTGACCAAACCATCCACCTCTATTAGCTGATAAAGGAGAGGGATGAACACTCTCAAGAACAAAGTGTTTATGCGTGTCGATCAATGCTTTCTTACTACGAGCAAAACTTCCCCAAAGCATAAACACCAGATGTTCTCGCCCATCACTAAGAGCTTTAATAGCCGCATCCGTGAACGCACCCCACCCTAATCCTTGATGACTATTAGCCATGTGCGCACGAACAGTTAACGTGGCATTCAATAAGAGAACGCCCTGCTCTTCCCAACGAGTTAAGTCACCAGAAGTCTTTACAGGAACGCCTAAATCGCTTTCAATCTCCTTATATATATTCACCAAAGAAGGTGGAAGTCGCACACCATCAGGTACTGAGAAACTCAAGCCCATTGCTTGTCCGGGTTCATGATAAGGGTCTTGTCCAAGGATAACAACCTTAACCTTATCGAAAGGACAGAGGTCAAAAGCATTAAAAATCAGCTTACCCGGAGGATAACACGCATAATGTTTATACTCCAGCTTCACCTGTTCACTCAGTTGTTGGAAGTAAGGTTTATCAAACTCACCACCGAGTTTTACGCCCCACGAGGGTTCTATCTTTACTTGCATAGCTTTAACTCTTTGCCTGCAAAAGTACTACAAAGTTCTGAGATAACAAAAAGTCGTGCCTTTCGACACGACTTCCTCTATATTAATTTTAGCTTAATCCAAGTCGAATTAATCAGTGATTAGGTTCTCACCTGTCATATCTGAAGGTTGTTCCAAGCCCATGATATGAAGGATAGAAGGTGCTACGTCAGCCAAACGACCATCCTTCACTGTTGCAGAGTTATTATCAGTAACGTAGATGAATGGTACTGGATTTAGTGAATGGGCTGTATTTGGCGTGCCATCAGGGTTAATTGCGTTATCAGCATTACCATGGTCTGCAATAATGATAGCCTCATAATCGTTAGCCTTAGCAGCCTCGATAACCTCCTTTACACAATGATCAACCGCCCAAACAGCCTTTGCGATAGCATGATAAACACCCGTATGACCTACCATATCACCATTAGCAAAGTTTACAACAATGAAGTCGTACTCCTGTGTATTGATAGCTCCAATCAACTTATCCTTCACTTCGAAGGCACTCATCTCAGGCTTTAAGTCGTAGGTAGCAACCTTTGGAGAAGGTACAAGAATGCGATCTTCACCCTCATAAGGCTGTTCTCTACCACCATTGAAGAAGAAGGTTACGTGCGCATACTTCTCTGTCTCGGCTGTATGAAGCTGACGCTTACCAAGGCGACTGAGGTATTCTCCTAACGTATCCATCACATTCTCCTTAGGGAAGAGTACATGTACACCCTTAAAGTTAGCATCGTATGGTGTCATACAATAGTACTGCAAGTCCTTGATTGTATGCATACCTTCCTCTGGCATATCCTGCTGTGTCAACACTTGTGTTAACTCTTTAGCACGGTCATTACGGAAGTTTATGAAGATAACAACATCACCTTCTTGGATTGTTCCATCTACAGAAGAGTTATTGATAGGCTTGATAAACTCGTCAGTAACGTCTGCTGCATAGCTATCTTCAACCGCTTTCACCATGTCAGTAGCCTGAACTCCCTTGCCCTCAACGAGTAGGTCGTATGCTTCCTTCACACGATTCCAACGCTTATCACGGTCCATTGCATAGAAACGACCCACGATTGAAGCGACATGAGCACCGTTGCTGTCACACACCTTTTGAATGTCTGCGATAAAACCAGCACCACTCTTTGGGTCTGTATCACGACCATCCATAAAACAATGAACGTACACGTCCTTTAGATTATACTCCTTTCCTATCTCAATGAGTTTGAATAGGTGATCCAAAGAAGAGTGTACACCACCAGTTGAAGTAAGTCCCCATCAAGTGGAGTTTCTTACCTGTTTTCTGTGCGTAACTATATGCTTCAACAATACCAGGGTTCTTTAGGATGTCACCAGTCTGGCATGCCTTGTTAATCTTAACCAAGTCTTGATAAACGATACGACCGGCACCTATATTCAAGTGACCTACCTCAGAGTTACCCATCTGACCAGCAGGAAGACCTACATCTTCGCCTGATGCCTGCAACTGAGAGTGTGCACTAACAGCGTTCAAGTAGTCTAGGTAAGGTGTAGGAGTATTATAAATCACATCACCTTTACCATGCTTTCCGTTACCCCAACCATCGAGGATCATCAATAAAGCTTTCTTTGCCATAATTTTTACCTTTATATTTTTACACTATTATCTACGTCTTGCAAAGATAGTGCCAACGATAACCAAGAGTACACATACCCAATTTGTCAATCGCTGTCTATCTTTTGCAAAGGTACTATAAAAGTCTAAGATGATAGCATAAAGCCTACTGATTTTTGATTTTCAATCGATGAATTAAGAGCGGTTTAACAATGTTCTTTAATACGACTAAACATTATCATCCAGTTTCAAAAACAACACCTTTACATTCGGAAACCAACGGGTATATAAAAAGGCATACCTTTCTTAGGCTTTGAAGTCCACTTCCATTTAGGCATTAACTTGGCTACACGCAGTGCTTCTTCATCTAAAATAGGGTCAACGGAACGCACTACTTTGAAATTACTGCATGTCCCGTCAACATCAACAAAGAACTCAATAATAACACGACCTTGTACACATGCTGCTGCAAGAACAGGTGGATAACGCAGGTTCTTAGCGAGGAACTCTTTCAAATCACCAGGGAAAGAAAGGTCTTGGAGCGAGCTCACAAACAAAGTTCTTAATACTATCCTTCTTCTCTGTTAGCACTTGTTTACAGGTATCAACTTTGTTTGTATCACTCTTCGCAGGCTTTATCTTGTCTAAAAACTCCTGCGAAGGATCTGCACACATATAACGCCATGTAGGTCCAGAAGGGGCATTTTTCTTCGGTTTCATCGTTCTTTTACGATGCTGGGCAGTAGCATTTCCAATCATAAGAAAGCTGATTAAAAACGCAAAAAAACAACTTTCTTCATCATTATCATATACTTTTTAAATATTCTTATTCAACATTTCTATCAGTTTAAAAATATCTCTATCATCTAAAAAGAAGAGTTCCTCCTCATTTTTAACAGAGCCTTTCTTCCACGTCAAAAGAGCCCCTCTTCACATCAAAGAAACGCCCTTCTCAAATCAAGGAAAGCATCTCTTCTTTTTTCTAAAACAATATCTTGGAAATCAAGCTATTGTATTCTAACTATCTTCCGATAGGCTACATCCACTTTTTTTGGAGGTGTTTGGAGAGGTCTCCCGAAACCTTTTCTATTCAAAACCCGCACCAGTGCTTAAACGCAATCACACCGCTGCGGGTTTATGAAATGCAGATGACAATCATTGGAACTAATCGTCAATGCAAAGGTAAGGAGGATTTTGCTTCAATGCAATAGCACTCTTATTGTTGACACAAAGATAATGAAAAGACATCTCAATCACAAGCACTTACAAAGTTCACCTACCTCTCTTTGACACAAAATAATCGTTCTCAACATCAGCAAACTTGCCTTTTCCACTTTAATTATCTATCTTTGTACACATGAAGAGAAAGTTTCTTTTATTATTTATCTGTCTTTTGTCGTTGCTATCATGCAGTCAAAAGAAACTTCCACATTATCCAGCTACAGATGATGGGATTACTCGTATGCACCTTGATAGTGCTGCCATATATACAAAAAAACATGATTTACACAAGGCAATGTACCAATTAAAGGCCGCAGAAAAGCGCCTTTTCAACGTCACACAGGATTCTCTAAAGTTTCTTACTTACTATCACATTGCACAAATTAATGCTCAAGATGGTGCTTACAAAATTGCTTTAGAATATTTAAAGCATGCGGCACGAAATACTAATGACGTGAAGCGTAGCCACAGAATGACTGATATATACATAGAAAAAAAGCCTTTATCTACAATCAAATGGGCAAAACGGGATTCTGCTCTTAACAGCTTACAAAGAGTTGAGAAGTACAAACCTCGCATTCGAAAAGGATCAAGAGAAACGGATAGAAGAGATGCGACAACACATCAAAAGGCACCAAATTGTCGCCATATCACCAGGTAAAGACATTGAAATTGTACAACTGCAAGACCTTTATGAGGTAGCCTTAGCACAACGCAAGGCAGTTGAATTGAAACTTTATATTGCTTATCTCCTCCTTACACTCATCCTCGTTTCAATTGGAATTACGATATGGTTTCGTCGCCGTATGCGTCAACAACTTCAGTTCTATCGCCAACAACAACAGGAAACAGAACATAATATCCAACTAACACTACGTCGAAAAGATGCCACGATAGATGAGATGAAGGCAGAAATAGATAGTAAGCTCGATGAACTCAACCAACTTCGGTATTCTATCAAAGCCCACAACAAAAACATAAAAACGTCCGATTCCATCGAACAAATAAAACTCGGAATCGATACCTTATATATTATCTTAAAAGGAGGAAACTTATCACAGATGGGCAAAAGAGAGCAACAAGCTCTTAACATGATTATGCCCAACTATGATTACGAACTATCTTATATCCTCAACAATCCACGCTTTGCGCTCACACCAAAGGAGTGTTTCTATTATATTATGGAGCATTATGGGATAGAAGATGACCTGAAAGCACAAGCATTCTGCTGTACAGCACAAGCCATAAGGTCTATTAAAAGTAGACTTAAAAAGAAACTGGAACAGAACTAATCACTGCATCAAGAATCTCGCCGCATACTCTCCCATCTGTTTATAACCTGATGGATTAGGATGCAGCCAATCGCCAATTTGCCATTCACGACGCAACTGCTCCGGTGAAGAAGGATCTCTCATAAGAGCATCAAAATCGATGATCCATCAATTTCACGTGTTGTTCGAATCCATGAATTGACAGTTTTACGTGCCTTTTCACGCTCTTCTGTGAAATAACTACGGCATCCACGGAATGGAGTTATCGTACCCATATAGACTTTCAAACCACGTTGACGTGCTTTCTTTATCATCACTTGATAGGCTTCAACGAGCTTTCGTGCAGTCTCTTCTGGGTTGGTTGACGTCCCTATATCATTAATTGCTTCAAAGATGATAACGGCTCGCAAGCCTCTTTGAGCAAGTATATCACGATCGAATCGATCTTTTCCTGGCTCACCTAAACCTACTGATAAGATTCGATTATTACCAATACCTAAATTCAAGACACCAGTCTTCTCAACTTTAGAAGGATTAGTACCTGCACCATTATTCAATGCTGCTGAAAGGAAATCTGGCCAACGATCTTGAGCATTAGTTGTACTTCCTTTACCATCTGTTATACTATTACCAAGGATGGCTATACTCGATGATGTCGCGTCAAGAACATCAATCGCAGAGATATTAAACCAATGGTCTTCCTTGAAAGCGGTTGTAAAGTCTGAGTACGCATTAGTCGTTCCACGAAGAATATAAGAAGTGGTACGTGACCCCATGTGAACGGTTGGTTCCTTCGGTGCTTTTAGATAATTAATAGTGATGGAAACACGCTCTAAGGGTTGTAACTTAAACTTTAATGCATCAGAAAAGACTGCTTTTCCAGCAGGAACAATTACTCCTCGCTTCTTTCCAAATTGTAAATACTTCGCAGAAGTCTTATATATCTCTGAGCCATTACCCGCTTTTGCAATATATACACTAGCTATTTCTATTGGTTCCGAAGATAGTTCATTGCTAAGTTGTAAACGAATAACATTTCCGCCAATACTAACCTTCACCACCTGACGAACAGACCTATTGCTCATCTGATTGTTGTAAGGCATAAATGACTTATCAACTGTTTGTGGAGCACAAGCCCATGTTCCCACCCAATGTGGTTGCTGAGCATGGGCAGTCAGAGCAATGAATAACAATAAAACAAATGCAATTTTACGTGTCATATTATAACTATATTTAATCCTGAATACCAATTCTTACCGATTTAATCGATTATCTCCTCACTTCATTTTTTCAATTTGTATGCGTCATGCACATCACTATCTAAAAGAGAAGAATAGCGGGTGAGGGCTTCTATCTCACCTTTTATATATTCTTTAAAACCATCACCTTCCACTATACGAATATCCTTAAAAAGTCCAAGAACAAACCTACCGAGTCCACGATAATCGCAAACTTCAATATTAAGAAGCCATATATCGTCTTTTACCTGCGTCAACAAATAGGCTCCTTGTGGGTATTCTTCAACGAAAAAGGTTGCGTGATAATTGTCCAAGAAGAAGTTTCACACGATGCCGAAGCTCCCCACTAAACATAAAGATATCGGTGAAAACTTGTCGATGTTTATCCTCATGTAACCATGATGTATCAAGTTCTTCAATGCTTTCCATACGTGATATCTTGAAAGTCTTGTTCTCTCCAGACAGTATTTCATGGCATCTTACATCCTCATTGTTATGCAAAAGAAGGTAAGGTTCTACTATTCTGTCCTTTATTGTATGGCTATGTGGACTAGAATAACCCAATAGTTTAACCATGTGTTTATGCTCCATAGCATTTTTCAAAACCTTTAAATTGGTTTCAATCTGCCGATGAATTGGTGAATTTACAACTACAGAGAAGTCATAAGCGCTTTCTATTTTCTGTCGAAGTTGATTGATCATTAAACTATTATTACCCTCCATCCCCAAGAGACTATGGATTATCTTCACCTCAGAGTCACTCCATTGAATACGCTGAAGAAGTCTTACAAAGAAAGGAGACCGTCGGTCAATATGATAACATCCATCATGCTTGAAGACTATAAAACCTGCATGTTTGATAAAATCAAGTAGGTAATAAAAATTGCGACGAGATAAGTCCATGCGTTCACACAAGTCTTGTATCGCATAGTTATTACCATCGGATAAGAGGATGATAAGTTCTAATTGCTTCTTTAGTTTATCAAATCTCATGACTTACAATTAGATGATTTAGAAATCAAAAGATAGTTGTCCATCTCCTAAAAGGTTATAACTTTTTCGATGAAATGGCGTTATTCCGTATTTTCGAATAGCCTCACGATGCTTCTTTGTGGGGTATCCCATATTCGACTGCCAGTCATATTGAGGATATTCCTCAGCCAACGAAAGCATGTAATCATCACGATATGTCTTAGCAAGGATAGATGCTGCAGCAATAGAAAGATACTTGCCATCACCTTTAACTATTGTAGTAAAGGGTAAATCTCGATAAGGCTTAAAACGATTCCCATCAATAATAATTGCCTCAGGATGTGTTCCTAACTGATCTAAAGCACGATGCATAGCAAGAAAAGAAGCATTGAGAATGTTTATCCTGTCTATCTCTTCAGGGGTAACAACGCCCACAGCCCATGCAAGGGCATCACGTTCTATTATCTCTCGGAGTACATAACGCTTTTTAGCTGACAACTTTTTAGAATCGTTTAGCATGTCATTCTCATAGTTCTCAGGTAAGATGACAGCCGCAGCATAGACACTCCCAGCAAGGCATCCTCTCCCAGCTTCATCACAACCAGCCTCTACTAATCCTTCATAATAATGACTTTTCAACATGAATAACGCATCTTAATCGTTACAGAACCTTTCCTTCTAAGTATATATATATAACAAACATTTTCCTTTAAGAGAACATCCTCTACACAAGGCAAAGTTACTTTTGTAAATGCAAACCAAAGATGGTTCTTACACCTTATATATAATATATAGCAACAAACAAAACCAAAACGATATGAAAAAAGAAATTCTTTTCGATGAGCAGAACACTTCTAACAACGACCTAAGTAGACTCTTTAAGGAGGTTAATCTTTAGCTACATGCATCTGTAGAATGGCTTTGCAGATACTATAGTGAAATCCTGGAATAGGAAGTAAACAGCCGACAAACATCGTACATAACACAAGTTCAAATAGCATTTATTCTATCAGCTTTCCGTGTAATGTCGTCTATCTGGATGCATATTATCACTATCTTATGGTTCATGCGAAGTCTCTGGATGTGTAAAAGAAGATGAACTTTGAATGCGGAAATATAGACTTTCTTCTACTTGACGTACATCCTTTTTCATGTTTATAGCTACGATGAAGCTAAAAGATAATACGCTTGGAAAACAAAGTCTCTACACTTATGCACAAGAACAAACCAATTTCAACACTAGAACATCTGTACCACTCGCTTGATACCTGACACCAAGGTGTCTACTTCCTCACGGGTGTTATAAAGTCCGAAAGAGGCACGAACAGTTCCGAGAACACCCAAGCGATCCATCAAGGGCTGGGCACAATGATGACCAGTCCGGACTGCAATGCCAAGTTGATCGAGGAGTGTACCGAGATCCATGTGGTGGATATTGCCTACATTAAAGCTGATAACGGCATCTCCACTATCACTAACATGCCCGTAGATGTGTATTCCTTCTATCTCACGCAACTGCTGAAGGGCATAATGTGTGAGGTCTTGCTCATGCGCAAAGATGTTATCCATTCCCAAATCAGAGACATAATCGAGGGCTTTGGCAAGTCCGTGAGTAGCTACATAGTCGGGAGTTCCGGCTTCAAACTTCAATGGTGGACGCTCAAAGGTGGTCTTCTCAAAGCTGACATGCTCTATCATCTCACCGCCACCTTGGTAAGGTGGCATCTTATCGAGCCATTTCTCTTTACCATAAAGAACACCTACACCCGTAGGACCATAGACCTTATGCCCACTGAAAGCAAGGAAATCACAATCTAAATCCTGTACGTCAACAGCAAAATGCGGTACGCTTTGTGCCCCATCAATCATAACTGGTACACCATGTTCGTGGGCTATCCGAATCATTTCCTTTACTGGATTGATGGTGCCAAGAACATTACTTACCTGCATTACACTGACGAGTTTCGTACGTTCGGAGAAGAGTTGCTCATAAGCCTGTAGTCGAGAACTCCCTCATCGCTCATCGGGATAACCTTCAAAACAATCCCTTTGCGCTGTTCTTGCAACTGCCATGGAACGATATTAGAGTGATGTTCCATCGTAGAGACAATCACCTCATCGCCTGCTTGCATACATCCTTCGGTGAAGCTGGAGGCAACGAGGTTCAGACTCTCCGTCGTTCCACGTGTAAAGACAATCTCCGTAGTGGAGCGAGCATTGATAAACTTCCGCACAGTTTCGCGTGCCGCCTCGTGTAAGTCAGTTGCCTGTTGCGACATCCAGTGTACTCCACGATGCACATTTGCATTCACATTAAGATACTCTTCACGCATGGCGTCCAGCACACAGAGCGGTTTCTGCGTGGTAGCACCATTGTCAAAGTAAACCAACGGCTTACCATAGACGGTGCGAGAGAGTATCGGGAAGTCTTCTCTAACTTTATTAATATCGTACATAAGTACCTGCTTTTACTTACACAAGTTGCAACCTTCGCACTTATCAAGTTCACCACGGAAGCGCTTTTCTACCAAATGGTGGAGACGGTCACGCAGTGGTTCGAGTTCCATCTTGTCGATGACTTCATTGATAAAGGCAAACTCAAGGAGGAGTTTAGCTTCTTTTCTATCGATGCCACGTTGCTCCATATAGAAGAGAGCGGCATCATTGAGCTGTCCAACCGTTGAACCATGATTACACTGAACATCATCAGCATAGATCTCAAGCATTGGCTGCGTGAACATTCGAGCAGTCTTGCTGGCACAGAGGTTACGGTTATTCTCCTGTGAGAGCGTCTTCTGTGCGCCCTTACGAACGAGTACACGACCTGCGAAAGCACCCACAGCATTCTCGTCGAGTACGTACTTATAGAGTTCGTTGCTTGTGCAATGAGGTACTTGATGGTCGATAAGTGTGTTGTTATCAACATGCTGATTCTTGTCAGCTATCACACAACCATTACAGAAACATTCGCTACCCTCACCCTTAAAGACAAGGTCGAGCATGTTTCGGGTTACTCCATTGTGCAACGTGATGACGTTATGACTTGCACGTGAATTGCGTTGCTGTTCGATATAAACATTCGAAACACGCACATTCTTGGCATGTGTCTCTTCCATACAATTCAGTTCCAGGTTCGCATTATCGCCCACAAAGGCTTCAATCACCTGTGTTGCAAGGAAGTTTCGGTCGTCAGCTGCGTGGTCACAGAAGAGGAATTGAGCCTTAGCACCTTCTTCGAGCACAATAAGTACACGACGATTGACCATCAAGTCAACATCAGAACGGAGGATATTTATTACCTGCACCGTACGGTCAAGTTGCACATTCTTAGGCACATAGATAAAGAGCCCGTCTTGTGCTAACATCGTATTCAGTGCCGTAACGGCATCTTTCTCAGTGTCAGCCAGCTTACCATAGTACTTCTTCACCAACTCTGGACGCTCTTTAGCCACACGACTCAAACTGTCAATGACTACTCCATCGTTGAGTTTTACGTTTGGAAGCGCCTTTGTATAGAACTGATCGTTGACTATAAAGTAAAGAGATGTACTGAGATTGGGCACATCACATCTGAATGTCTCGTATGGGTCAACGGGTATTTCAAGTCTGTTGAGGTTCAAACCATAATCTGGTTCGAATAGCTTTTGCATGTCCGTGTACTTATAGCGTTCCACCTTCTTTGATGGAAAGCCCAGCCGACGGAAATCGTCAAAAGCCTTATCGCGCACCTCATTCATCACAGGAGCAGCGTAATCCTTTATAATTTGCTGCGCCTCTGTGTAGAGGTCTATATATTGTTTTTCGCTTTGCATGTTTGTTTTAAGAAGTTTTTGGAGCAATGAAAGAGCAGTCTTTGTAATCCTTTTTTTACCATTTATTACAACCTAAAAACAGGTTTTATAACTCATTGAGAACCACTACCTTACAGACAATTAAAAAAATCTCTTATAAGACAATTTGAATTCTCTTATAGGACAATTTGAATTCTCTTATAAGACAATTTCAACTTTCTACTAACTCTTTTCCTACTCGCTCCATTATGTAAATACTTTTTTTCTTACACGACGTTATCAGTCGTTATCCACTTCTTCCTTTATCCAATCGTAACCGCGTTGTTCAATCTCCTTTGCCAATTCTGGACCTGCCGTCTTCACAATACGACCTTTATAAAGTACGTGAACAACGTCTGGTTTAATCATATCAAGCAGTCGCTCATAGTGCGTGATGACGATGTATGAGGTTTTATCAGTATGCATCTTGTTAACGCCATCAGCTACAATGCGCATGGCATCAACGTCAAGACCGGAGTCAGTCTCATCCAGAATACTAAGCTTTGGCTCCAACATTGCCATCTGGAAGATCTCATTACGCTTCTTCTCACCACCCGAAAAGCCTTCGTTTACACTGCGACGAGAGAGTGTAGAGTCCATCCCTACCAACTGACGTTTCTCACGCATGAGTGCCATAAACTCAGCAGCCTTCATTGGCTCTAATCCCTCATAGGCACGCTTTGCATTGATAGCAGCCTTCATGAAGTTAGTCATACTCACGCCAGGTATCTCAACAGGATATTGGAAAGAGAGGAACAAACCCTCGTGAGAGCGGTCTTCTGGCTTCATCTCCAATAGGTTTTTGCCATTAAAAATAGCCATACCATCGGTCACCTCATAGAGAGGATTACCCGTCAGTACGGCACTCAGCGTTGATTTACCCGAACCATTAGGTCCCATGATAGCATGCACCTCACCATCTTTTATCGTGAGGTTGATACCTTTTAATATTTCTTTTCCTGCGATGGTAGCATGCAGGTTTCTTACTTCTAACATATTATTTATTCTTTACTTTAAGATTGTAAACTATTATATCAGCGACAGTTGACAAAATAGCAGAGAAGAAACCGAATCCAGAATCATGATCTCCCTCTACCATACGAGCACGCTCAGTAGCTGCATCTTGCTCGGCAAATACGGACTGAGAAGGGTCGCTATCACCAAAGATAGACTTCGACTTCTTCTTGTAACGTGGTAAGTTACCTATCATCTCCGAGCCCGTAACTGTACGATAGAGACGAGTGTCAAAGGGCTTGGGTGTATACGATAACCCCATCACAGACTGGCATGTAATCGCTGTATCCTGCTTCACTTGCTCATCAATCAAATATTTCTGCCACGGCTTTATTTGCCATGACTGGGCTTGAAGCATTGTTGTAAGGAGCAAGCCAAACGTGATAAGAATGAGCTTTCGCATGTTGTTTATTCAGTTATATTATCCTACCGTTCCTTCCAAAGTTACAGAGAGAAGTTTCTGAGCTTCAACGGCAAACTCCATTGGAAGTTTGTTGAGAACATCCTTCGCATAACCATTGACTATCAAGCCGACAGCATCCTCAGTAGGAATACCACGCTGATTACAGTAGAAGAGTTGGTCCTCACTAATCTTCGAAGTGGTTGCTTCATGCTCAACAATAGCAGTATCGTTGTGGATGTCCATATAAGGGAATGTATGTGCACCGCAGTCAGAACCCAAGAGAAGAGAGTCACAACTTGAGTAGTTACGAGCGTTCTCCGCATTGGCTGTAGCACGAACCAAGCCACGATAAGAGTTCTGACTGTGTCCGGCAGAGATACCTTTCGAGATGATTGTACTCTTCGTATTCTTACCCATGTGAATCATCTTCGTACCCGTATCTGCCTCTTGGTAGTTATTGGTTACAGCAACAGAATAGAACTCTGCCTGTGAGTTATCACCCTTCAACACACAAGAAGGATACTTCCAAGTAATAGCCGAACCAGTCTCTACCTGTGTCCATGACAGCTTTGAGTTCACTCCACGAAGTTCACCACGCTTTGTAACAAGGTTCAAGACACCACCCTTACCGTTTTCATCACCTGGATACCAGTTCTGAACAGTAGAGTATTTTACTTCTGCATTGTCCAAGACAACGATTTCAACTACTGCTGCATGCAACTGATTCTCGTCACGCATAGGAGCGGTACAGCCCTCAAGATAGCTAACATACGAATCATCATCAGCTACAATCAATGTACGTTCAAACTGACCAGTATTAATAGCATTGATGCGGAAGTACGAACTAAGCTCCATCGGACAGCGAACACCTTTAGGAATATATACGAAGGAACCATCACTAAAGACCGCAGAGTTGAGTGCTGCAGAATAGTTGTCACGATAAGGAACAACACTACCAAGGTATTTACGCACCAGGTCTGGGTGCTCCTTGACTGCTTCACCGATAGAACAGAAGATAATCCCCTTCTCAGCTAACTGCTTCTTAAAAGTTGTCTTCACTGACACGGAGTCCATAATGGCATCAACTGCCGTACCACTCAAGCAAGACGCTCTTCCAAAGGAATACCTAACTTATCGAAAGTCTTCTCTAACTCTGGATCAATCTCCTTGTTCTTAGGCTTCTTCGCCAACGGATCAGCATAATAGGAGATATCCTGCAGATGTAACTCTGGCAAATGCAAGTGTCCCCACGTTGGTATAGGGAGTGTCTGCCAGTAACGGAAAGCCTTCAAACGAAAATCGAGGAGCCACTCTGGTTCCCCTTTCTTCTGCGAAATAAGTCGAACGACATCCTCGTTCAGACCCTTCGGAATGACCTCCGTATGTACGTCGGTTGTAAAGCCAAACTCATACTTTTGCTCTGCAACCTTCTTTACGAATTCATTATTTTTGTTCTCTGACATTTGTTTTGTGATTAAAGAGAGGGGAGAATACTCAGGAGTCAAAAGAGTTAGAGGGAGTTAGAGGGGTTAAAGAGAATACTTACCTTTTCAGTATGCTTCTTTATCTCTAACGTTTAGCCCATCCAAATACACTATCTGTCTTTCCTATACCTATTGTTTGATTCATTTAAACCTATCGTTCCTATTCATCCAACAATAAGTTCTTAGTTCCCACCGTCTCTATTCTCAATACTTATATACACTCTGTGGACATACAATATGTATGCCACAAAGCCCAATGGCAACATTTGTTACCACGAAGAAAAAACCGTCTTTACTCCTTTAATGGAGAAAAGACGGTTCTTTTAATTTTTATAGTTTCTGTTCAACCTCAATCTCCGTGAAGGTTTCGATGATATCACCAACTTGTAAATCATTGTAATTGACAAGCGAGATACCACATTCAAGTCCCGTTGCGACTTCCTTCACATCATCTTTATAACGTTTCAGGGCGTCGATAGGAGCTGTATGAATAACAATACCATCACGAACTACGCGACCTTTATCCTTGCTATGAACCTTACCTTCAGTAACCATACCACCGGCAACCGTTCCAACCTTGGATATCTTGAAGACTTGTTTCACCTCAAACTGACCAGTGACAATCTCCTTCTTCACCTTGTCAAGCATACCCACCATCGTTGACTTCACATCGTCGATAGCATCGTAGATGACAGAGTAAGTATTGATTTCTACACCCTCACGGTCAGCCAAGCGACGTGCATCAGCAGAAGGACGAACCTGGAAGCCGACAATGACAGCATCAGAAGCAGATGCTAACATCACATCATTCTCTGAAATCTGACCTACTGCCTTACTGATAACATTCACCTTCACCTTCTCAGTTGACAGTTTGATGAATGAGTCAGACAATGCCTCGATAGATCCATCGGTATCACCCTTCACGATAATATTCATCTCATGGAACTCACCACGAGCGATTCGGTGAGAGATATCAGACAGAGTAAGACGTGTCTGTGTACGCAATCCCTGCTCACGTTGCAACTGCTCACGCTTGTTAGCAATCTCACGTGCCTCCTGTTCAGTCTCCATAACATGGAAGGTATCACCAGCTGTTGGTGCCCCATTCAGACCAAGGATAATAGCTGGTTCTGCTGGTCCTGCACTCTCGATGCGTTGGTTACGCTCATTGAACATAGCCTTGATACGACCCCATGAAGTACCAGCGATGACGTTATCACCAATCTTCAACGTACCATTAGACACAAGAACCGTACTTACATAGCCACGACCTTTATCGAGTGATGACTCAATAATAGTTCCTGTTGCCTTACGGTTAGGGTTAGCTTTAAGATCCATCATATCGGCTTCAAGAAGGACTTTGTCAAGAAGCTCATTCACTCCCAATCCCTTCTTAGCACTGATCTCTTGACACTGATACTTACCACCCCACTCTTCAACGAGCAGATTCATCTGTGACAAGTCTTCACGTATCTTATCAGGATTAGCTCCCGGCTTATCAATCTTATTGATAGCGAATACCATTGGTACACCAGCAGCCTGTGCATGTGCAATAGCCTCCTTGGTAGTAGGCATGACAGAGTCGTCCGCCGCAATGATGATAATCACAATATCGGTAACCTGTGCACCACGAGCACGCATAGCAGTAAAGGCTTCGTGACCCGGAGTATCAAGGAAGGTAACCTTACGGCCATTCTCCAATGTTACACTATAGGCACCAATATGCTGGGTAATACCACCAGCCTCACCAGCAATCACGTTCGTGTTACGGATATGGTCGAGCAAAGAAGTCTTACCATGGTCGACATGACCCATGACAGTAACGATAGGTGCACGTGAAACGAGATCGTTCTCATCATCAACCTCCTCGCTAACAGCCTCCTGCACCTCAGCACTGACATACTCTGTCTTGAAGTCGAACTCATCAGCAACAAGATTGATAGTCTCTGCATCAAGACGCTGGTTGATAGACACCATGATACCTACAGACATCAAGGTTGAGATGACATTTGTTACAGGAACGTTCATCATTGTTGCCAACTCTGAAACAGTAACAAACTCTGTCAACTTCAATATCTTACTTTCCTTGCGCTCTGCTTTAGCCTCTGCATTCAGACGTTCTTGAACAGCATCACGCTTCTCCTTACGGTACTTAGCACCCTTCTTGTTCTGGCTCTTACTTGTCAGACGAGCAAGTGTCTCCTTTACCTGACGTGCTACTGCCTCATCATCAACCTCTAATGGTTTCTGATTACGGTTGCGGTTCTTCTTACCACCGTTCTTATTATTGCCGTTATTGCCACCCTTCTTACCATTCTGGTTCTGCTGCTGATTAGCTGCAGCATTGATATCTACGCGTTCCTTATTAATACGAACGCGTTTTTCTTGCCTTGACCATTATTCTGACCAGCCTTCTCCTCACGCTCTTTACGGCGTTCTTCCTTACTCTTCTTCTTAGGACGAGTACTCTGGTTCAGCGAACTAAGGTCAATCTTACCCAATACATTCACCTTCGGAGTATTCAAAATCTTCTTCTCGTTCTTTGTCAAGAAGAGCCCATTATCTTTCTTTTCCTCCACTACTGCAGAATTTGTAGTTGTATTTGATGTTGTCGAAGCTGGCTCTGCCACTACTTCAGCTTTTACATCTTTCTTAGAATCATCATGGTTTTTTTCCTCATTCTGAGGTGCCTCCACAACTTTTGGCTCAACAGACTTCTGTGTCATATGAGCCTCAACAGATTTCTCAACCTTTGTTTTATTAGGAGTAACAGGCTTATCTGTCTCTACCTTTTCTATTGGCTTTTCATTAACAACAGGCTTATCTTCTTTTTCGGATTTCAAAACCTTATTAACCTCATTCTTACCCTGCTCTTGGCTAACGGCAGTAGCAGCTACAGGTTCAGAGTTCTTTTCAGTAGGAGCAACAGAAGACTTAGCGACCGGCTTATTAAGCTGATCGAGATCTATTTTTCCGACTGGTTTATACTGCGGACGATTACCCTTAAGCAGAGCCTCTGCCCTATGATCAGCAGTAGACTTCTTCTCTTTAGGCTTCTTTTGGAAAAGTTTAGCAGCGTCATTCTTAACCTCTTTATCGTTTTTAAAGGCTCCGACAAGAGCATTATACTGCCCATCACTGAGTTTGAAGTTCAAGTCACTCTTAACCTCTCCCAACTCTTGTTTCTTCTCCAAGAACTCCACTGCCGTCTGAAGTCCTATATTCAATTCTCGAATTGCTTTGTTTAATCTGATGCTCATTAACTTTATTTTATTCGGTGTTGGGTGCTAGTTGTTGGTAGTTGTTTTGCCTTTTGGTAGAGAGGGGTTCCGAACATGGAGTCGATAAATAGTCACACCCGTTAGCTATCAATCAACAGCCATCACCCACCAACCAATCACCTTTTATTGTTCAAACTCTGACTTCAATATGTTCAAGACATTATCAACAGTCTCTTCCTCTAAGTCAGCTTTCTCGATTAACATCTCACGTGGAGCATTCAATACCTGTCGAGCAGTGTCAAGTCCGATACCTTTAATAGCATCGATAACCCACTGATCAATCTCATCAGAGAACTCATCCAAATAGATATCCTCTTCTGCATTCTGTTCATCAAGCTCACGGAACACATCGATAGTATAACCTGTCAGCATACTAGCCAACTTTATATTCATACCACCACGACCAATAGCTAGACTCACTTCTTCTGGTTGCAAGTAAACTTCAGCCTTCTTGTTTTCCTCATCAATGGTCAAACTGCTAACCTTAGCAGGAGCCAGTGCACGCTGAATAAAGAGTTTAGTATTGGCTGTCCAATTGATGACATCAAGGTTTTCGTTACATAATTCACGAACGATGCCATGTACACGACTTCCACGCACACCAACGCAAGCTCCAACAGGATCAATACGTTCATCAAAACTCTCAACAGCTATCTTCGCACGCTCACCAGGCATACGAGCAATCTTATGAATTGCTATTAAGCCCTCCGCAATTTCAGGAACTTCTGCTTCAAGAAGACGCTCTAAGAATTCAGGAGCAGTACGTGAAAGGATAATCTTTGGATTGTTATTTTCATTATCAACACGATGAATCACCGCACGAATAGTTTCGCCCTTACGATACTGATCACGTGGAATCTGTTCACCCTTAGGGAGTATCAACTCATTATTCTCGTCATCAACAAGTAAGACTTCACGTTTCCAAGTTTGATAGACTTCACCTGAAATTATTTGACCAACACGATCCTTATACTTATTATATAGAGAGTCATGCTCCAATTCAAGGATCTTTGACGCCAAAGTCTGGCGTAAATTCAAGATAGCACGGCGACCGAACTTATTAAAATCGACCTCCTCACTAACATCCTCACCAACTTCATAGTCAGCTTCTATCTTACGTGCATCCGTCAGACTAATCTCTTTATTTTCGTCTTTAACCTCACCATCAGCCACAACTATGCGGTTACGATGAATCTCAAAGTCTCCCTTATCAGGATTAACAATCACGTCGAAGTTTTCATCGCTACCGAATATCTTTGCGAGAACATTACGAAAGCTCTCTTCCAATACACTCACAAGTGTTGTGCGATCGATACTCTTGGTGTCTTTAAACTCCTTAAAGGTCTCGATCATATTCGGACGCTCTTCTTCTACTTTTCTTGCTGCCATAGCCTTTACTTGAAACTTATTATATATTTTGTATACTTTACTTCATCCATCTTGTACGCATGGTCTACATCCATTTTCACTGGACGTTTTTTTCCTTCCACTTGTACTTTCTCATTAACAGCAACGATGAAATCATTGCCATCAACGCTCTTCAAAACGCCTTTAACCTTCTTCCCATCCTTATCCAACACCTCAACTTCCTTTCCAATGAAGTTCACATACTGTTGAGGAACCTTGAATGGCTGTCCTAGACCAGCAGAACCAACTTCTAACTCATAATCCTCCTCATCACGTGAAAGGCGATCTTCTATATATTTACTCAGCTCTACACAATCCTCTATCCACACCCCATCGGCGTGATCAATCTCAACGACAATCTTGTCATCTGAACTGATTTGAATGTCAACTAAGAAGTATTCCTTACCTTCCAGCCACTCGTCAACGAGACTCTTTACAACGTTTTTATCTATCATAAGCGTTTTAATATGAAAAATGAGGAGCTATCGAAAGCCCCTCATTCCTCTGAACGTGTGCAAAGTTACAAATAAATTCGACACAAGCCAAATGTTTTCTACTTTTTCTTAAGACTTCACTTGTTCTAATACATATAACGCAAGTGATGTGTAATAAGACTTTCCAACCCAAACTAATCCAATGCTCCTTAAAGTAAACATACTTTTAATTATTCCCCAAGCTAGCCTTTCTTGTGAAACAGAAAGCACTATATTGAATTAGGGGAAACGACTCCTTTGCTTTAAAAACAATCTAAAAATTAACTAAAAACAGACTATTTAATCATTATAAATAAGCTATTTTCATCATACGAAAACACCCTTTTACAAGTATATAGATACCCTTTAATAACCAAGAAGATGCCCTTTGATTACTTCAAAGGGTATCTTTTCTCTTTAAAAAGGTATCTATTGATAGTCTTAAAAACTTACGCTTTATCTAATACTTACTACTTTTTAATATCAACAGATGGTTGCAGTATTTTCTTATATGCAGCTGGATCTTTCAACAACTCTACTGCCCTTTTCCATTGTTTGTCGAACTGCAAACTATTTTCCATTGATCCTCTCTGGTAGTAATAAGCAGAAACAAGATCACTTGTCAACAACTGTTTTAAGGTTTGCTTGTTGTAATCAAGATCCTTAGCAATGTTATGATTGAGCTTTTTCTCCAATGCATCGAACTCTGGTTTAGCGTCATCATAATAACCTTCAAACCTTGCTAATTTCACAAGACCTTCTAGATATTTCTTGCTTTCACGATCATATTTGAAGCCACTCTCTAGTACTGCCTGTTTAAAATCAGCGTAATCCGCATCGGAGATAACAAAGTTCTTTGCAGGAGCAATTGTAGGATGTGTACTCAAATACTTCAATTCCCAATTCAACATCACTTCACTTGAATCACGTCCAGATGAGGTAAGATAAAAAGCAATATTAGGTAAGGAGTCTGGTTGCACCTCTATATCTGGCTTAATACCTCCACCATCTCTGACCTCACGACCATCAGCAGTATGGAACACACGAGTCAAAGAATCGGGTACGTGTTCGGTGTATCCACCATTAGAATGTTTATAATTGATCGCTTGGATACATCGTCCACTAGGGATATAATATTTACTGGTTGTCAACTTCAAATTAGCGTTATAAGGAAGATCCATTGACACTTGCACAAGCCCCTTTCCATAGGTTCGTGTACCAAGAATAACCGCACGATCCAAGTCTTGTAAACTGCCACTAGTAATTTCACTGGCACTTGCAGTCTCATCATTCACTAGAACAACAATCGGCATAATAGTGTCTATTGGCTCAACAGTTGTCTTATATTCTTTATTTGCGCGTTCTATCTTTCCAATCGTTTTCACCAATGTTATGCCCTTAGGAACAAACATATTAACAATATTGATAGCCTCTTGCAAACTACCACCTCCATTATTTCGAAGATCCAAGACTAGCGACTTCATTCCTTGTTTCTTCATATCAAGAAAAGCACGTCGCACATCCTTTGAACAATCAGTTGTAAAGGAGTTGAGATTCAGATAACCTACTCCATCATCCTGCAAACCATAATAAGGAACAGCAGGAAGTTGAATTGAACGACGTGTAATCTTAAACTTCATCTTCTTACCTGTTGATGGTCTCTTTATCGTGAGGACAAATCGTGAGCCAGCATCACCACGTAATCTATTACTTACATAGGATACATCTTTACCCACCATAGACGAGTCACCAATAGCAAGAATAATATCCCCTTTCTTCAATCCAGCCTCTGAAGCAGGCATATTTTCGTATGGTTGATCAATAATCGTATTCTTTATAGCAAAGTTATAACGTATCACCGCACCGATACCAGCATACTTACCTGAGATCATTAGGTCAAGGTCTTTCACCTTATCTTCCGGATAATACACCGTATAAGGGTCCAACGAATGAAGCATATAATTAATACCATTACCAACAACCTCATCTGCATTGAGGGTATCAACGTACATCAAATCGAGGTATTTATATATTGCAGAAAAGGTCTCGAGGTTCTTTGCAACCTTAAAATTATGATCCTTGTCAGAATTATTTTGTGCCACTGCAGCACCACCAAAAGCAAGAATCCAAAGACAGAATACTATGAATAGTTTTTTCATCACGTATGATTTTGTTTGTAAGTTATGAGCTTATAGGGGGCAAAAGTACATTATTATAATGGAAAACACATAATTAGCATAGGAAATTAAAGTATTTTACTCTTTTATTGAAATTTATTCTCAAAATATTTGGTAGTTACAAATAAACATCGTACCTTTGCAACCGCTTACAAGAAACAAGCACTTGCTTCAGTAGCTCAGTTGGTTAGAGCACCTGACTGTTAATCAGGGGGTCGTTGGTTCAAGCCCATCCTGGAGCGCATAGAAAAGGAAATTCTCAATTAGAGAATTTCCTTTTTTCTTTTTCTTAAATAACATATACACATTAAAACCCCACTTTATTAACAATCTACCTGCGTTAATGACTTATCGTGTTGACAAGGAACACAAGTAGTATAGACTATTTACATTAGTAGTTCGAAGCATCCTAAAGGATGAAGAATACAAAGGAGTTTAAAAAGAGCTAAGACCTATAAAAACGAAGAAAAATATTTCTACTACCAATTTTGGCACCCTCTTACCGAACATAAATCACTAAGGTCAAAACAACTACAGCAATTGTTAAAAATGAAATCAACCATAATTAAAACTAAATTAGGGCTTTTTCAAATAGGAAAAGGGAGCAAAAGCAAGACTAAAATCATAAGAAAATACACCCTATCGATACTAGAAAAGAGTTTCCATGAGCTTAGATAAAAAGAAAGAGATATGCTACATCTAACAAAATTGCAACATATCTCTTTTTGAAGAATCAATCACAAAGATTGTTTATATCTATTATTGTACAGGCTCAAAGGAAGTGTGTAAGTTATCTGTATCCAAACAAAGGGTAAACTTAAAGCGCCCAGGAGTAGTAACTTTCCACTTCACATCACCACCAGCTCCTTCATATCTAAACATATTCAATTGGTGATTAACAGCAGGATCAGCATTCGACTCTGGAGCAAAGAAGAATTGATCACCCCAGTTCGTACCAGTATTTACCTTGATTTCTCCGTTCTTAAATTCTCCTGTCCATGAGTAGATATAAGGATAACGAGGATTCTCTATCTTAAATAAACCTTCTGATGATCCAGGATCCCAACCAATAGAACAACCATCACCAACGATTCGGATTGTTTCACGAGTTGGTAATTGAACAATGTTCACGACACGACAATCCATGAACTCATCATTAATATCAACAATAAATGTTCGTGTGCCAGATGCTGTATTCGTAAAGTTTGAGACATTACCCTCATTAACAAACTTCAGCTTCTCACCACTATCTTGACCATAAGCAGGACGATCTGATGTAGGTGATGTTGTGAAATAATAACTACAAGGAGTTATAGGGAATGTACCTTCATAAATACCAGAGCCCAACTGACGCTGACTTAGTCGTTCTACACGTTCAGCCCCCGTAGCATCATCCTTGAGATGAGCATAAAGATACATTGGAGTCTTCTCATAACCAGTCACACTAAACTCTACCATTGAGGATTCTGGCTTGATATATTTGATTTCATTATTTATCAACCCTACAACTTCCGCTGTCACAGAAAGCTTTGTACCAGCTGGAACCCACCGAGCTATTATATCATTAAGTTCCTTATGAGTGAATGTAACTTCTCGTTTTTTACCTATAGAAATAAATTCCGTATGGTTATCACTCTTTGATTCTGTGGCATAGAGTCTAATACTATAGGTGATTGAATCATAGTCCTTAATGGGGCTTTTCACCTCATCCCACTTGAAAGTAATAGCGGGCTGACCTTCTTGTCCCTTATTCAAGACCACTTCAGGAACAGATGCCTGAATGTGCATATCATCTGGCTGATTAGGTAGTTGAAAATAAGTAGGATCTTCATTACAAGCAGTAAATGCTAGAAGGATACTAAGAAGTCCGAATATTTTATTGATTGTCTTCATTGTTTTCGCAATTATAATTCATATTTCATGTTGGACTATTCGCTTTCCCAGAATGGACCTTGCACCAAGTTCGGGTTCTTCTCATATTCATCAATATATACAGGCATCCAATAATATTGACGCTTCCAAATACGATGTTGGAAGACTGTACGCTTATAGAAGCTAGCTTCATCACCTCCCAAAGAGTTCATACCGTAACCATCACCTATCATCTCTGGCAAGTTTTCAGCATCTTTCCAACGACGGATATCATACCAACGATTGTCTTCAAAGCACAACTCTACTCGACGTTCTGCACGAATAACCTTACGAAGTGCAGCTTGGGAGTTGTCTATATGAATATACTTATCATCCTGAAGGCTTACATTATCAAATGTATACTGACGTACACCAGCACGTTCACGAATACGATTTAGATACACCAATGCCGAAGAACGAGCTGCAGGATCATCAAAGGCTTCGTTTTCTGCTTCTGCATAATCCAAATATGTGAAAGCTAGACGATAGATGAAACCTTGTCTATCAGTAATCTTTCCCGTCTTAACATTATCTGTCAAGTTAATTGCCTTACGAAGAAGATAACCATTCTGAGGTGCATCGTGCGGTGAACTTGATCGTACATTATCTGTATGGTTATATAGCATATCAGCCTTGCGACCAACATATGTAAGCCATGCACCATTATAAGTTACTGCGTTATAAACGTGGTTCACGATTACAATACATATTATAGGTGTGTGAGCCTGTTACTTCTCCCATATGACCTGTACCATATTCCCACTTTGTATTTCGTGTATCAGTTACTGTAGAGAAACCTTCTTCACGATAGTTAGAGTTGGGATCACTTATAGGAAGACCATTCTTTGCAAAAAGAAAGCATCCACAAGACCTTGATAAACACCAAGTCCATTACCACCACCAACTTCACGTACAGAACACCAATTGAGCAATCCTGTAATGTCTTTATATGCGTTGTGCTTGGTTACAGGGAATGTTATCTCATGATTTCCTTCGCTCCAACGCTTGATATGAACATTATAAGTTGACATAAATGGGTCTATCGAACCATCATCATTATACTCTTTATACAATTCATATCCTGCTTTCTCAGCCTCTTCAATACATAGCTTACAAGCTTCTGCAGCCTTTTTCCACTTATTGGGGTCATAAGTTTGGCTGAAAATTAGCTCTCCATTCTTGTTCTTATAATTGTTATACCAAGAGTTACCATTTACTAATGGACTTGCAGCAAAGAGCAACATACGTGCACGAACAGTAAGTGCCATGACCTTTGTTATACGCCCATACTTTGAAGGGTCAGCATAAGTTGCAGGTAAAGCATTAGCAGCTTCTAGCATTTGTTTATCACAATAGTCAACGATATCATCGAACTTTGATTGTCCAACCATCAATTCCGAAAGTGTAAAATCAGATGGAGTAATATAGTCTGGCTTGAATGGTATACCACCATAAGCCTCTGCAGCTTGCCACCAACCATAAGCTGTTAAGAACTTCAACTCGTTCTTGATATTATCAACTTCACGCTGAGGAAGGTCTTGATCAGGCAATGCATGCAACATATTCTCCATGATGTAACCATGGCGAATATACTTAGGCATATCTCCCCATAGGTTTCCTCGCCACGAAGAATTTATCGTCCATTGTCCAAACAGCTTCGGAATTGTTTGATCCCAACTCCATTGTTCCCAACGCCGTGATGGTGTTAAATCATCAGCAAACACCTCATATCCATCTTCTGTTAAGGCAAATTTATCTGGAGTATGGATGATATTATAAACATAAGACAGCATTCTATAAACCTTATCACGATTTGTGAATACAGTCTTCATGTCTAGTTCTGTATCTGGTTCTTTGTCAAGATAATCAGAACAAGACGTTGTTGCACTTAAAGCCAACAAACCAATTGCAAAGTATTTAGCTATTTTTCTAGATTTCATAATTAATATCATTAGAAATTAATGTCTACACCAAACTGAATAGAGCGATTCATTGGATATCTTAAACCATCACTCGTTCCCAATTCTGGATCCCATAACTTAAACTTAGAGAAGGCAAAGAGGTTATTGCCACTGACATACACACGCATACTCTTTACATATAGACTCTTAAGCCAGTTAGTATTAAGTGTATAACCAAGTTCTATTGTCTTACAGCGAAGGAAGCTCATATCCTTCTTCCACCAAGTTGAGGCACGATAGTTATTAACATTAGGTCCATAAGTAAAACGTGGCCAGAACGCATATGGATCTTGATTATCAGTAGTCCAACGATCGCTGATATTCTCACTATAAGCATTTCCTTGTACAGTTGTACCACTACCTGGTATAAAATATGGTGTACCACCTATAATACGATGAGAATCTCCAACACCTTGGAAAAAGAAGTTGAAATCGAAGTTCTTATAGGCTATCACACCACCAAATCCATAAACAATCCGTGGATCAATAGTACCCCCAATGAATCCAGCATCCTCTTCTGTAATAGCGTTATCACCATTCTTATCAACATACTTCACATCACCTGGTTTGAGATTTGTACCACCTACACCACTTTGTGATGGGATACCTGCTTTCAATGAACCATCGGCATTGAAGTCATCATTCGTAAATAATCTCTCAGCTGTGAGTCCTTGAAGTTCATAAAGAGAGCGACCTGTCTGTGCGCGATAGGTACCTTTCTTCTTTTCTGGTTCATCATATTCATCAACACGATTCTTTGCGTATGTAAAGTTAGCATAAGCAGAGGTGAACCAATCCTTATTCCATTGCTTATGGAAGTTAAGACTCATCTCTACACCACCATTAGTTACCTTACCAAAGTTTGCCCATGGGTTATTGATAAATCCGCTTTGTGAAGGAATAATACTACGTTTCATGAAGATATTAGATCGCTTCTCACGGAAGAGGTCAAGGTTAAAATCAATCATATTCCATAGACCTAATTCAAAGCCAAAATTATACTTCTCTACCGTCTCCCATGTCAGATTGCTCACGCCAATATCACCCTCACTGATACCTTTGACATCCCCTTCATAATTAACCTGCCCCGTTGTTCCCCAAGTATAACCTTGAGCAGACTGATTCAAAGTCGTTAAATAAGCAAAACGACGTCCCTCAATCTTATCATCACCAGCCTTACCAACGCTGGCACGGAACTTTATCTTATTAAAAATATTATGGTACTTCTGCATCCAAGGTTCCTCACTCATTAACCAGCCAACAGCAAGCGAAGGGAAGAAACCAAATCGCTTACCTTTGGCAAAGTTCTCTGAACCATTATAACCAAAGTTGAACTCTGCAACGTAACGATTATCATAAGTATAAGAGAGACGCCCTGCTACACCTTGTTTACGATAATCTTGAATATCACCATCATCATAAGCTTGTTGATTATAAAGGAAGAGTGCATCTACATCATGCTTTCCAAAACGACGGTTATACAACATATCTGCTTCAAAGTAAACACGTGTATTACCATACTCACTTCCCTTACTACTACCCATGGACTCATCTCCAACACTTCCTTGAAGGTGTAACAAATTACCCTCTGCATCGCGTCCTGTTGCAGGAAGAACTGTTCCTGGATTGGCAGTACGACTACGTGTACTCTTGTTCCAGCGGTCAAAACTAAAGAGAGCTTTCACCTTTAAACCAGGAGTAACCATCTTCAAATCCTGTTCTACTGAGAAGAGTGTCTGAATCTTAGAGCTTGTATGAAGTCATACCCATGCTGTGTTACCGTTTCCCACGGGTTAGCTCGATTCGATACTTTTGGTATTGTTCCATCACTATAACGAATTGGAGATACGAAGGGTAACGTTTCAAATGCCTGCTTGAAAGCGTCATCAGTATTACAGCTCTGCTGTCTAAAAGCGATTCAAGAATCCACCAATATTCACACGTAACAAGGTTGTCTTAGTCACATCCATGTCAATATTAGAACGAAGATTGAACATCTGATTATTGGTTGAATTATCAAATGGCAATGATTTATCTTGTGCTAACATACCCGTTTCACGGAAGTAAGAAGCCACGATGGAATAACGGAGAAAGTCGGAACCACCGCTTACATCTAGGTTAGCACGTGTTGAATAAGCATATTTCTTCGTAATAGCATCTATCCAATTCACATTCGGATAAAGGTCCGGATCATATCCACTACGTGTTCTGTCTATCTGTTGCTGTGTAAAAGGAAGAGGCGCACTAGCTTCACCTGCGAGTTCATTGAGTAAACCCATATAGGCTGGTGCATCTAAGAACTTAGGTAATTGAGTTGGCGTATTAACCGATTGCTCAACATGGAACTTGACCGACGGAGCACCAATCTTTCCATGTTTTGTCGTAATAACGATAACACCATTAGCACCACGAACACCATACATGGCACTTGCAGAAGCATCTTTTAATACCGAGAAAGATTCTATCTCGGCTACATCAACATTATTAAGATCACGCTCAACACCATCTATTAACACCAATGGTGCACGTGTTCCAGAGAAGGTACTAATACCTCGAATCCAGAAGTTAGAATCGTCATATCCAGGTTCACCAGAGCGTTGAACTCCTATGACACCAGATAGTTTACCAGCAAGATTATTAGATAAAGAACGAGTGTTACCAAACTTCAAATCATTAGGTTGGATAGTCTGAATGGCACCAACAATAGATGCTTTTTTCTGACTACTAAAGCCCGTTATCACAACTTCATCAATATCCTTCGTCTCTTCTTCAAGCACAACATTCAATGATTTTGCACCTGATACTGATATTGTCTGCTTCTTGTATCCGACGTAAGAAAACTCTAATTTATTCTCACCTTCAGGTACATTGAGGGAGAAAATACCGTCAATATCACTAATTGCACGTATTGGACCATTTGTTCCAACTACCGTTATGGTAACTCCAATCAAAGGTTCTTTCGCTAAGTCAGTAATCTGACCTGTTACCTTATAAGTCTTTGTTTGCTGACTTACCATTAAATCAGTAGGGGTTGCCATGACAGTATTTAAGGCACCACCAGAGAACAAACACGCAACAAGGCATGCTGTACTTAAGGTACGCCTATTAAGCATACTACGGCAAAAAAACATTTGCTTTTGTCTCATTATATTTAATAGGTAAAGTTAATAAATACACTCTTTACATGATAAATTGAGTACATCTCATCAAGGTGTAGTTTAGATTCTGTTGCAAAATTAAACATTTTACTGCAGTTACCTAAGTTCTATTAGTATATGTATAAAGAATTTCTAACAATGGAGTTCGCATCTCCCTGACTATCAACAGAGTCTATTTTCCTTTATAAGAAAAAAGTATAAAACAATAAAAGAAGGTATCTTGACTAAATATATCGATTCCATCGAAGGAGCGTTTCTATCGTGGTTTATAGAAAGAAGGAATCATTACTAAGAAATAGAATATAATAAGAGAGGATACACAAGACTCTTATGAAAGAGCCGATGTATCCTCTCTTATTATAAATAGACGATTTATCTCTTACTTACTTTGATCTCCAAAGACCATGAAGGTTGCAATATTCACGTGCATAAACCTCCTTGGCATCAGTCTTGAAAACAGCAACAGGCTTTTCACTTGGGTCTAAGTACTTACGTAAAACCTCGTTGTTTTCAGTAATCAATTCAATCCACTGGATAGAATGTTCAGCTGTCATTGGGTGCTCTACCTCACCAACTGTAACGCGATAACCGCCTTCTATCTTCTCAACAACAGGTACATGCTTCTCTGTAGCAGCATCTGTTGTGTTCTCTTTCAATAGTTGCAAGTCACCTAATTCACACTCGCCTCCAACTAATACTTCTACTAAACTGCCTGTCTTTGGGCACTTATATACATTATTTCTTGTCGCCATAATAAATTATTAATTAATGTTCGAATGCAAATTTAAGAGTATTTGTTGGAAGAGAGAAAACTATTCTTTGTAAATATTACAAGGCTTACATTATTTAACAATTAGCGCTATTAAATGAGGAAGAGAGTAGAGTTTAAGGGAATAAGACTCGATACCTAACATGAAAAGAAAGGAAGGTGAACACCGCTGTGCCCACCTTCTTCCATCGTTATTCAAAACTTATTATCTGAGAAAGCATATCGTTTTGAATCATTCAAACATAAAACCTTAAACCTGAAATTATTAATTCTACATCATTTAAAAGTATGAGATTAAACCCGAACTTATTAGTTATACATCATTTAAAAGTATGAGCTTTATACTGAAACAACCTTCTTGACAGCTACTGAAAGTATGAGATTCAACAGCTTTTATCTATTTTATAACAACCTTCTCGCCCCTATGAATATAGATTCCGGGCTGTGTGGGAACACTAGAAAGGCGTTGCCCAGACAGGGTGTAATAATGGTTATCAGTGCTGACTGGTGCGCCTTTAGCATGTACATTATCAATCTTGGTCACGCTAAAAGTCACATCATTCACCTTATATTTCCCATCTTCTTTCGTACTTGTAACCACAAAGTAAGAGGTTTTATTCACTCGTTCAATATCAAGGGTCTGGTTATTCGCCGCAGTTGTAGCCGTTCCTATGTTAAAGACAAAGTTGACATAATCATTCGCCTTATTAAGCGTGTAGTCCTTATAAAACCATGTCTTACCATTTGCGGTTGTCTTTGAAGTAACCTTATCACCTGGCCAAGACGTTCCGACATGAGTACCACCCCAAGAGTGAATATTCACATAATCGTTCCAACCCACCTGCTCCGTATTCACGTAAACACGGATAGTTTGAGGCACGAAAGGCTCTGGCTGCTTCACCATATACGTGCGTGTGAGCACCTGCTCCCCTACTTTACCATTCGACAACACTGCCACCTTTAATATAGTCTTACCCTCGGGCAATGTGATTTCAGTACCATTTGCTACATTCTTACTATCTCTTGTCGGTGTTGAACCATCTAAGGTATAAACCAATCGAGCGTTATCATCAGCAGAAACTGCCACCAGTTTAACCTTCAAGTTCTCACTTTCATAACTTCCACTCGCCTTATCCGCCCATGGCAATTCAGCCTCTCTTGCAAGATAATAAGCGTAATGATAGCCACTCAACAGCTTTGTGTATCGAGCAGAAGACACATTCATTTGGTTCGCACCTTTACCCACAACGACAAGCAAATCGCCCTTCTCTCCCTTCACAACATTGGCATAATAATCCTTTAAAGAGCGATAAGGCTGATATGCACTCTCGTTAGTAATCCCTGCCAACTTGCGTGCGTCAATCATAGCCTTTATCTCTTTAGGATAAGCAAGATAATGTTTATAGAACACACAAGGCGTTCCTGGCATAGCTAAAAGATAGGCATTAGCAGCCAACGTATCCCTTCGGATAGGGTCTTGTTGCTCTGAAGCAGAGCGATACTCAACATCATGGTTTTCAACGAAAGTCACTGAATAACGCTTGTATGCACCATTATCAACATTCAAACCCGTAGTATAACTGTTGCCTAATACAGCCCAATTCTGACTATTGATAGCATCACGAACGGAATAACGGAAGGCGAAATCGAAGGCAGCACTATGCTTTCCCGTACCATCAATCCATGCCTTTACCGTATTCGCATTACCATCCCAATACTCGCCAACAGAGTACTTCACGTCTGCTGCTTTATTATAATCACCAACATGCGAAGCGCCAAATCCCTTCACCATATCATATCGGAAGCCAGCATAACCGAGGTCATTAAGCAAGTAATCTTCGTATGCTTTGACAATCCTTTGTACGTTCTGACTCTTGTGATCAAGGTCGCGCATACCGCCCCAATCCTGTCCTTCATCATTATTCCGACTTAATTGCACGCCCTCTTTCCGAGCCTGTTCAGCCGCCTTCCCGCCATCATCATTAGCACAAACATCAGTTGACTGGTGCTGATAAGTAACTCCTTTATATGTCTCGGCAGGGAATCCAAACCATCCATTATTCGTTCCGTGATGATTAATCACTACATCAGCAATCGTCCCAATATGCTTCTCTTTAAAGGTACGAATCATACTCTTGAGTTCTGCCTCCGTACCGAACGATGAGTTCTGATTGAAGTAATAGAGCGGATCATAGCCCATCGACTTCGAGCCAGCAGCCTTACCACTCTGCGGAACCCATACAAGGTCGAAGTACCCCGATAGATCGTCGGCTTTCTTTCAAGCACTGTCCACTGCGAATCATCAAACGAATCCCAATAAAAACCTTGTAACATCACACCGCCATAACTGCTTGGCCAACCTTGTGCCATCGCACAGATGCAACATAAAGAGGCACATAAACTTGTCAAAATACGTTTCATGTAGATTTCAATTTTTAGTTAATTCTTGTCAATGAGCACAAAGTTAGTGATTTACAACACATTATCTTACTATACTGCTTACGGTTTACTCATTTTTTCATGCAAACGTTTGCACTTCGAACAGGGTATAGTCACGACCACAACTAACGCCTATGACCTCCCCACATCTCCCGTTCCTCCACCCTACGATACGCTCATTCTGATTCAAGATAATACACTTTCCATCACTACCAACGCTTAATAATGAGAGTTTCAAGCATTGAGACTGTGCGTTCCATATATTGAAACCCTGCGTTCCATGTATTGAAACCCTGCGTTCCATGTATTGAAACCCTGCGTTCCATTTATTGAGATAATAAGTTTCATAGGCTGAAACTTAAACAAACAATATATACCACTAATGAAAGAGACTATCATTGAAGAGGAAAGATAAGTCTTTATGACATACAAACAGCGTACTTTAACGTTTTTCTTGATAGTAAACAGCTTATTAAAGTATAATCGTTACCTTTGTAATCTAATACAATAAAAATCATTGTCAAGCTTTACATTTCCACCTTCTGAGCTGTAAGAATAGTGTATGATACATGAAAATACTGACATAGAAAGGCTTTTCAAGCGTTATTACCAACCGATGTATCGGGTGGCAAAAGGGATTCTCTACGATCAAGATGAATGTAAAGACGTGGTGAGTGATGTGTTTGCCAAGGTCTTTGAAGAGGGTATAATACTGCTTCCAGAGACGGAGGAAGGCTATTTGATAAGGGCTGTTCGCAATCGTTGCCTGAATATTATTGCACATAAAGACATACGAGAAAGGACCTCAAAACTACTTTTGAATGATGCAGAGACTATTCTCTCCGAACATGACGAAACCCTACTTGACCGCCTAATGCTACTCATTGAACATTTAGAGCCGCCTATTCGTCGTCAGATTCTGCGCCTACGTCATGTGCAAGGACTACCCTTTCAGCGCATTGCCGATGACTTAGGAGTGAGCAGAGTAACTGTGTATCACCATCTTTCAGAGGCTATTAACATCATTAAAAGGCAACTTAACCAAGCAAGACAATGAACAACAAGCAATCAGAAGAGAAACAAAGGATATTCCTCAACATGCTGGACCATCCTGAGAAATACACCACGAAAGAGATAGAAGCACTGCTTGCGGATGAGGAGATAAGCTCGTTTGCATCCAATCTGGCTATGACTAAACGTGCTATGAAACGTCATGAGGATGAGGACATAAACGTTAATGCCGAGTGGGAACGTTTTGCGATAGAACATTCTATACCACAAAGACGCAACTGGAAGCGGATTGCGGCATCTACTATCGGTATCATCTTTATATCAGGCTTGGCGTTTGCTGCTACAGTTCAGTTGGGTATTCTGCCTTTCTTTGGTAGTAAAGAGGAGGTTGAAATACACCCAAAAACTCCTCATATAACGGCTACAGACTCTATAAAGAAGGCGCAGGCAGAACGCAAAGCAGTTTCAGACAGCCTTAACCGAGTACTCCTTCACAAGACAGATAGTATTCCTCCGCAACCTATTGTGTTTGAGGATACATCCTTGAAGACCATCGTTGATGCTATGGCAGCATATTATCATGTCGACGTGAAAGTGCTAAATCCAGTATCAACACACATCCGTCTCTACTTCAAATGGGATAGACAGTGTAGTCTTCAACAGAATATTGAACTGCTGAATGCCTTTGACTGCGTAAAAGTTAGCTATTCTGATAACACATTAACAATAGAGTAAAGCTATGGAAAGATATCTTATTATTCTGCTACTCCTCATCAGCTCGTATGGAGTATCAGCCCAACGTATCAGTCGACAATATAATAATGTATCCATGGCGCAGGCGTTGAAGGAGTTAAACTACCTGCAAAACCGATACACCGTGAACTTCATTTACAACGACTTAGAGGATTTCCGCATCACCACTAACATCAAGAACAAGAGTGTTCCAGATGCTATTGAACAACTCATAGGCTTCTATCCCATCCGAATGACACGTCGCGGAGACGTTATCATGGTGGAATGTACACACAAGACAAGGCGACATCTGACAGGAAAGGTCATTGATGAGACCGGACAGCCAGTGCCTTACGCTAATGTTCTACTATTGTCTGTTGTCGACTCCACTGCTATATCAGGTGGAGTTAGTAATGAGAGTGGTGTCTTCGTAGTACCATTTGAGCCATCAAAGGTCATCGCCCGCATTAGTTACGTGGGTTATAAACCAGTTTATCGTACCTTTTCAACAGAGCAAGCAGGTATCATTCAGCTTCAACCCGATGCCTTAAAACTGAAGGAAGTGACCATTAAAACGTCCCGTCCACTATACAAACAGACCAGTGGAGGGATGAGTATCAACGTTGGAAATTCCCTTTTATCGAAATTAGGAACAGCTATGGATGTCTTAGGACAGCTCCCTCGTGTCACAACCAATGGTGATAATGTGCAGGTGTTTGCCAAGGGTACGCCGCTAATATACGTCAATAATCGCAGAATAAGCGATATGAAAGAACTTACGGAACTAAAGTCTGACAACATAAAGAGTGTAGAAGTCATTACAAGTCCCGGTGCGCAATACGATGCACAAGTACAGTCTGTCATCCGAATCAAGACTATTCGCAGGCAAGCTGACGGTCTTAGCTTTCGCAATGATACTCGGATAGAATACAATGGGAAGTGGACAGGTTCGGAGGCAACCAAGTTTACCTATAGAACTAAGCACTGGGAGCTTTTCAATAACCTCACTTGGATGAACTATAAAGACCAAGAGAAGAATTATCTCTGCTCTCAAATACATACCAGTAGAGAGGATATTGAGACGCAACAACATATCAGATACGAGAGTAACCATAATATCCTTTCTGAAAATATTGGTGCTTCTTACTTGATAAATGATAGCAATACCATCGGTGGAGCTTATCGTTATTACACCGACTATCACATGGATGGGTCTATAGATAACAACCAAAACATCTATAAGAATGGTACTTTAGAAGGAACAATAGCACAGAAAGGAGACGTGGAAGTGCGTGTTCCTGCTCGACATCAGGCAGACTTGTATTATGTGGGACAGCTTGGAAAACTTAGCATAGACTTCAATGCTTCTTACATGAGTATAGGCACAAAAGAAAGACATGCCCAATCGGAACACTCCAACGAGTTCCCTAACCGTGAAGTACACTCCACGGGTAACCAACACAGCAACCTCTGGGCAGGGAAACTGGTTCTTAGTCACCCGTTATGGGGCGGAAATATATACTGGGGAACGGAACTTTCCAGCACAAACTCACGTGGAGATTTCAATAACAAAGAGCAGATTGTAGCGGCATCAGAGACCAATATCAAGGGAAGGTATCATGCGCTATTCACTGAATATACCCATTCTTTCAGCAATTTCATACTTAACACAGGACTAAGATATGAGCATGTAACCTCCAACTATTACTCTTTGGAGTGAAACAAGACGATGCCAGTAAACATTACAGCAATCTCTTCCCTTCCTTTTCCCTATCATGGAATCACGAGAAGTGGAGCTTTCAACTCAATTATAACAGTAAAATCCATCGTCCAAGCTACCGTACTCTGCGCAACTTCATACAGTATAACAATCGTTATGCCTATGAAGGGGGTAATCCGGAACTGCATCCTGAACAGATACACAACGTAGAAATAAACGGGATATATCGTTGGTTGAGTCTCTCGATAGGCTATAAGTACTACAAAGACGTGATGTTCTGGACTCATAAACTATACAATAATCAGGCTATCTCATTCTCTTCAACCTACAACTACGACCATTCTGAGAACCTTTATGCAAGTATCTCAGCTTCTCCTAAGTTCGGGTTATATCATCCAACAGCACAGTTTCATTACATGCAGCAGTGTTTCCACGCACCATCAGACGATGGAACATTAGTGAAGAACAGCCCTTGTTTCATCTTCTCATTAAACAACACGTTTGCTTTCAGTAAGTCTTTCATAGCAAGCATATACTTCAGAGCACGCACGAAGCTGTACGATGGATTCCAAACAATCAATGGATTCGCAAAGACCAATATATTTCTTCGCAAGTCATTCTGCAACGAAAAACTCATATTCACAATCTCGGCTGACGATATCTTCAAGTCCGAACGTGAGCGATGGACGCTTCATGGCTATGGAACAACATTAGACAAAGATTGCTACAACTACTCCCGCGCTGTCTCACTGACCGTCACTTACAACTTTAATGCTAAGCGAAGCAAATACAAAGGTACGGGTGCTGGTAATGCAGAGAAGTCCAGATTGTAGCCAAGCAGAACTCATATAATAGACATTATCAGCGTATGGTAATGGGATTTTCACGCCTTGAGACTGTGTGTATCAGCGCCTGATACTCTGTGTCTCACATACTTGAAACTCTGTGTTTCATGGGCTTGAGACTGTACGTTTCAAAGCCTGAGACGATGCGTTCCATATACTGAAACCCTGCGTTCCATGTACTGAAACCCTGCGTTCCATGTATTGAAACGATGAGTTTCATAGACTGAGACTGGAATGAAACATATCTGACACGGGGACAGATATGCACAAGAAGCATGAAAAAAAGTGCGCTGGCTAACAACGAACCAACGCACCTTAAATATATAAATAGAAATTCAGAGTCTATGGAACAAGCTCCATTGTGCAGTGTGACTTGCTGTCACAAGAGAGATACAACTTGATGTTGTACTTGCCAGCTGTTACGTTGATATTACCGCCCTTAAAGGTGATATTATCCAATGAACCACCCCAGTCTAACACCCAATCACTATTCGCACGGAACTTCATCTCACCTGTTGTCAGGGTTACGTTATCAAGTTCCCAACACTTTTGAGCCGCATTGTAGGTCATTGCTGCATCTGAACTCCAACCATTAGGAGTGGCAGAACCAATGAGACCAACACTATTGATTGCGGTGTAAGTAATGGTTTGTGAGGTCAAATCAAGGTCTACCTTATAGAAACCAGCAGGCTCAGTCATAACGATGTTAGCACCCTTCTCTACAAGATCCTGACCATAGTCAGTACCATTCCAATCCTGTTGGGTAGCAAACTTAAAGCCGTTCTGATTGAGATACATAAAGCCTGTGTACTTGCCATCGGCAGCTGGACTATAGAGCGGATTGCTGAATGACCAACCATTAGCATCGCCCGACATATAGAGATACTGGGTGAAGGCAGGAGCAACGCAAGTGACCTTTGCCTTTACATTCTGCGACAGACTATAGCCCTCGCCACGCTGTAATTTAATCTTATTGGTCACCGCCATGGCAACTTCATGCTGATCGCCATTCTTACCATAAAGGGTCTCTATGGCAGAAACAAGTTCTGAACTCTTCACCTTTCCCGCATCACTAACATTCAAGGTTGCCGTCTTATTGTTGTTAGAAAGTACGGCAGTCAAGGTCTGTTCAGCAACGGCATCAGTTGAAACCACTGATGGAGTAAAGAGCAGAACAGAGTCGGCAGTCACGGTATTGAAGTCGATTGCGGGTGCTTCAGCTACTGTGAACTTCACAGAGTTAGCCGTCTCCTCAGCATTAGACTGTGGCTTAGCCCACTCTTCATATTCATTGCTACCACAAGAAGCAAGGAGCAGTGCAGTACTTGCTAAGACTAATATCTTCTTCATATCAATTCTTGTTATTAAGAAGAAGGTGTGCCCTAAGGTAATGCCCAAAGGCACACACCCTCTAAAAGGTATCTTTTATTAATTATTGTTTTACGAAAGAATACTGACCAGTGATGTCGTTGAAGTAAACAGTGTACGTTCCCTTCAAGTTACGAACATTCTTGCCACCCTTAGTAGCAACGCCGTATGGGAAGTTTTCAGCACCCCAATTTACATCCCAAGTGCCATTGGCAGCAAACTTGCAGCCTTCGCCATCAGCACCGGTTGACTTCTCTGTGAATGTCACTGTAGCCTTCCAATCGTGGTTCTCAACAACAGATGTCTCTGCTGTCATTGGTGTACCACCTGCAACAGTCCAGCCATCGTGCTTGCCTGGCAATGCCATTGAAGTATAGACAGTAGGTGCTGCACCAGTGTAAGGTACAATCTTCAACTTAGGATTCTTTGTATCGAATGTAATCGTATAGTAGCCTGCTGTTGGAACTTTAATATCTGATGAGCCGCCATCGTTATACTTGAAATCACCAAAGCTTGCGCCCTGACCAACCTGACCATCATCCCAACTTGCAGGTTCTTCTTCAACTTGAAGCCTGCTGTTGATAGATAACCAGTCCAAGAGATAACGCCCTTACCCGTCTTCTTGTCATACTCCTGACCTTCCTGTGGGAGCAAAGGTACGACCTGAGTATTGCCCCATGAGCCATCACCGAAGTTACCACCAACGAGGTACCAGGTCTCAACAGGAGCATCAGATAGCTCAACATAATAAGGAGCAACGTTCACTTTAACGGCATTTGAATAGATGGTATCACCATTAACGAGTGAGTAAACACGTGCATAGAGGTCTTGGCTGGCTGGCACATGACCTTCCTCATAACGCTCCATCTTCTCTATTGCGGTCGCAAGTTCGGCTGCACTAACCGACGTACTACATGTTCCTGTTGGTGTTCCTACTGGTGCGTAGTCGCCACGTTCAGCATCCATATCAACTACCTTGTCGACTGATTTAGTCCACTTATTGGTAGTTGAGAATTGCATACCATACTCGGCAGCTATCGGAGCACCATATTCTGGCTGTGACCAAGTGAAGTTCAACTTATCAGCAACCTTTAGGTCAACTGTCTGTGCAGCGTAGGCAGGAGTATTCAGCTTAAATGTCTTTGGTGTTTGAAGGGTTGGATTATGTTCCAAGTCCTTGTCACAAGCAGAGAACAACGCTACACCTGCACACAATAACAATGAAGACTTTATTATTGATTTCATATTAATTATCATTTAATCATTTATGTTCTATTCGATAGTTCAATCTTCTTTCTATGCCAATACTTAGCCTCTGGTGTGCGCCATCGGCTAAGTATTGGCATATACCTTAATTATATCCTTGGTTCTGAACAAGTTTCTTGTTGGCTGTCAAGTCAGATGAAGGAATAGGGAAGAGATTGAGATGAGTATCAAAGTTACGGCCGCTCTTTACGCCACCCTTCCAACTCCAGTTATAGTTAACGTCACCTCCAAAGTAACCGAAACGTATGAGTGTGGTGCGACGGAGACCTTCGAAGTAGAACTCACGGCTCCATTCGTCACAGATCTGACGAAGAGAATAAGCGGTGTGAGTGGTAGCGTGCGCACGACTACGTAGTGCGTTGATGTATTGTGTACCATCAGTTGTTGTCGTTCCACCGTTCATACGAGCATCAGCCTCAGCATATATCAGATAAGCTTCAGCAGCACGCATGAGGAAGAAGTCGGTATCTGGGAAATTAGAGTCATGTCCAGCAGAACCATCCGTCTTAAAGTTAGTGAACTTACAAACGGCAAATCCGTTGGTAAACACTTTCACATCAGTTTCATTATTGCCATTATCTACGTTTCTTCCATCACCATCGAAGAGCGCACGATCATCATCGGCAGCAGCTGGCATAGCGTAGGCACCAATATTAGGAGCGTCGTTGTTAGGGAAGAACTTCTGTACCAAGTCAGGGCGCATGCGGTTACCACCCCATCCTGCAGTCGTGTTGTTACCCTTTGTTGTAGCATCCTTTATGTGCTCGCTGTTGTCGTTTGAGCCAGCCATGAGGTAAAGCGTTGTACCGTAAGAGGTAGTTGTCTTACCATCTTGGAGGATTGGGAAGATAGCCTCAACAGAAGCTCCATTCTCGCCATTGTCGCCCATGAAGAGCTGTTGATAAGCACTCCACTGCCCTTTCTTGGTTGTGTAGAGCTTGTAAGGAGAGTCGATAACCTTCTTTGCATATAGCTTAGCATTAGCCCAATCAGGTGTACCTGTATATACCTCAGCATTCAGATAAAGACGAGCTAAGAGCATCCATGCAGCAGCCTTATCAACACTACCATAGCCAGCAGTAGCTGATGTCTTTGGTTGAGGTTCACCCAATTTAGGCTCAACATTGGTCTTTAATTCATCAACAAGCCACTTGTAAAGATCAGCACGTTCGATACGAGCAGGATTACTAGACGATATTGCTGTCGTAAATGGTACGTTACCGAACTCATCCAAGAGGTAATAATAGTTCAAAGCACGAAGGAATCGAGCCTCAGCAGACATTTTTTCGTTATAGTCGCCGTAGTCTTTAAGATACTGGTTACAGTAAGTAATGCCTACGTAAAGACGGTTATAAAAGCCCTTCAACATAGGATGTGAAGCATCATAAGTATTGAAGTTGAAGTTGAGAATACCTTCATCACCACCCCAAGCACAGATGGCTTCATCGGTTGTAAGTTCCTGTGTATTGAACAACTGACGGATATAACCACTCGTACCACCATCTATACCATCGACATCACTATCACCATTAGCTCCTCCATTACCAGCCATTGCGATGGTAGCATAACACTTGTTTAAGGCGCTTTCAGCCTTTGTATTTACCTTTGTCTTTAGATTTGGATCAATTGGATTAACATCCAAATCACCAGTACAAGAGGTAAGTCCTACAGACAGCATAAAGGCTGCTGCAGAGAATATATATTTAATATTTGTATTCATTGTAACTACTCTTTAAATGGATTAGAAGTTCAAATTCAGACCCAAGATAAATGATATTGGACGTGGATAGAGGTTATTGTCTATACCATTAAATACCTCTGGATCAAGTCCCTTATACTTTGTAAGACAGAAGACATTGTTCACTGTACCATAAACGCGGCCAGAGATTCCATTCCATTTACCCTGCTTGAGGAGGTTAGCGAAGCTGTAACCAAGGGTAATATTATCCATCTTTAAGAATGAAGCATTCCGTACCCAGTAGTCAGTCTGTATAGACTTTGTCTCTGTGGTGAGCCAGTTATCAGCCAAGACATCCGCTGGACGGTTAACAAGATACTTGCCCTTTGAGAACAATTCAGAGTTTGACATGTTTGCAACACTTGCGAAAGCATCATTGTAAACATAGTTACCAAGACTTGCACGGAGAGCAAAACCAAGGTCCCAGTTACGATACTCAAAGCGAGAAGCAAAGCCCATGGTTACGGGAGCAGCAGGTGCCTTATAATAATACTTATCTGCATCTGTTATCTTACCATCACGGTTGCGGTCTACAACTACACCTTCTATTGGCTTACCATTCTTATCATATACCTGTTGGAATACGTGGAAGGAATTGACAGCGTTACCTACATGCTGTGCCTGAATGTTACCACCTGTACCTGCAGAGATACCACCTGTTGGAACGAAGTAGTTCGCATCATTGCCACCATTAAGATTAGTAATCTTATTATAATTATAGGTGAAGTTGTAATCCATTGTCCAGTTGAATAGCTTGGTATTAACGGCTAACCAGTGGATACTTGCTTCAACACCTGTGTTAAACATAGAGCCGATGTTGCTCATAACCTGATTGCGGAAGTTAGATCCAGCAGACACAGTTGCACTGTTAAGGAGGTCACTTGTCTTACGATAGTACCAATCAACTGTACCGCTAAGACGCTGCTTGAGGATACCCCAATCTAAACCTATATTATAAGAGGTGGTCGTCTCCCACTTCAGATTCGGATCGAATGCCTTTGGTCGAGCTAACGTACCATCACCATAGACTGGATAGTAAGACTCGCTACCAGTATTCATCTCATAAACGGCGAAATAGTTATAATCTCCGATACCTTCTTGCTGACCAGTCATACCCCAGCTAAGACGTAACTTGAGGTCAGACAACCAATCAATCTGCTTCAACATATTCTCCTCATTCATACGCCAAGCGAATGCGAATGAAGGGGAATACAGCCCAGTGATCTTTGAAACGAGATGATCCATCATCACGAACAGTAGCAGTTACCATATAGCGACCATCCATCAATGACCAGTTAGCACGACCGAAGAAAGATACGAGGTAATTCTCTGTAGCATAGTCATACTTCGTACGATTGCGCTCTTTACCGGCAAGTGTTGCATCGTTATTGGTCTTTGGGAAGAAGCTCCAATACGAGTTGTGCGTATTATGCCAGAAGTGTGCCCACTCATAACCAGCCATGATATCAAAGTGATTCTTAGCCTTGTCGTTGAAGTCATGGTAGTATTGAGCGTAAGCAGAAAGCTGCATATTGCGCTTCAACTGTGATTCCCAACCATGTGAACCATAGTAAATAGCCTGTGGAGAAGCAGGATCAATATCTTTTGTCTGACGTCCTTTGGCAATATCAATACCAGCAGTAACGTGTAAACGGAGGTCTTCGAAACCATGTACCTTATAGTCTACATCAGCACTACCTAAGAAGTCGCGACTAATGGCGCGTTCGTTCCTTAAATTGAGGATAGACACTGGATTCTTAGTAGCCAATGAGAAGTAAGTCTGTGGCCAAGTAGGGTCATTGAGCGCAGTACCATCGTCCAACCACTGATAATAACCTCCGAAGTTATCAAATCCATTTGCACGAACAGGCTGAGTTGGGTCGAACTGGCGTGCAGCCTTTATCGCTTCACCATCGGCATAGCGGTTCTTTGTCCACATACCCTTTGCATTCAACGTCAACTTCAAATGGTCATTCAAGAGAGAAGGACTCAATGTCAAAGCACCAGTAAAACGCTCGAAATTAGAAGTCTTAATGATACCCTGCTGATTAGTATAGCCTGCACTTACACGATAAGGAAGCCAGTTTGCAGCTTGACCCGATACAGCAACGTTATGATCATGACTAAATGCTGTGCGGAAGATCTCGTCTTGCCAGTTAGTATTTGCTTTACCCAAACGAGCATAAGCAGTAGGAACTTGGTTACCATTAGAGTCCAGTGTGTACAATGCCGTACCGAACTTCTCTGTTATAAGTTTACGATATTCATCAGCCGACAAAACGTCTAGGTTCTTTGATTTCGTACTAACAGTAAAGCTTCCATTATAAGATATCTGTGTTCCACGACGGCCCTTCTTTGTTGTAATGATGATAACACCATTTGAACCACGAGATCCATAGATTGCTGTCGCAGAGGCATCCTTCAAGACGTTAAAAGACTCAATATCTTGTGGATTAACAAGCGACAATGGGTTGCTGACACCTTTAACACCAGTTTGGTCCATAGCCACACCATCGATAACAATCAATGGATTGTTAGATGCATTCAAAGACGAACCTCCACGAATACGGATAGTTGATCCAGCACCTGGAGTACCTCCATCATTCGTTACGCTCACACCAGCAACTTTACCAGAGAGCATATCCTGTGCATTAACAACAAGTCCTTTATTCTTCCCATCAGGCTTCAGAGCTGTTACAGAACCCGTTAAATCGCTCTTCTTAACGGCTCCGTATCCAATAACAACAACTTCATTCATCTGTTGAGCTTGGTCATCCTTCAACGTAATGACCATACCATTGGATGCAGAAACCTGCTGTTTCTGATAACCAATGTAAGAGATTGTAAGTGTAGCACCAGGTTGTACATTGACAGAGAAGTTACCATCAAGATCCGTTACAGTACCATTTGAAGTTCCATTAATTAGAACCGAGGCACCAATAACAGGCTCACCTGAAGCATCTTTCACCTGTCCTGTGACAGTAGTAGATTGTGCAAAAGCACTGACTGAAAGGCAGAGACCAGCGAAGAGCCCCATCACCTTAACAGGAAACTTGCATTTTACCTGCTTCATCTTTTTGTTAATTAAAGTGTTATAAATTGATTAAAGTATATATGTTCAGCATCATCAAGGTCGGTTAATAGCCGATTTTGAGAGGTTAGTAAGTGCAAAGTTAAATGAGAAAGATTACTTTCACACTTTTTGGGTATTAAATATGTTATTTAAACTGTGCAAACGTTTGCACATATAAAAAGGCTATAAATAAATTGACATAAGTCAAATGATTTGTGAAAAATGTGTATATTTGCGCTACAGAAGTAAATATATAAGGATAAAGGAACCTATTAATTCGGATGAACAATCAGCCCAGCATAACAATGAAAGATATAGCCCGAGACTTAGGAGTATCGGTTGCTACTGTCTCTCGCGCACTAAAAGATAGCCCAAGAATATCGGCAGAGAAGCGTGAAGAGATTAAGAGTTATGCACGCGAACACAACTTCTTTCCCAATATCATAGCTGAGAGTTTGCGCAAAAGCAAGGTTCAACCATTAAAGATAATAGGCGTGATTATCCCTCAATTGTCGCATTTCTATTTCTCATCCATCCTCTCTGGTATAGAGGAGGAGGCATCTGCTAGAGGCTATCAACTGATGGTTGCTCAAAGTAAAGAGAAGTATGAGAACGAGGTAAGGATATGTAAAGCCTTCCACGAGAACAAGGTTTGCGGCATTATCGTGTCTCAGGCGAAGAATACAACGAAGTATGATCACTTCCAAAAGCTCATCCATCAAGGGCTACCTCTTGTCTTCTTCGATCGTATCAGCACAGGAGTCAATGCCAGTAGAGTTGTCGTTGATGATTATATGGGGGCATATGCAGCTGTATCACACCTTATAGATACAGGTTGTAAAAACATCGCTTATTATGGTACGTCATTAACCATGGAGATTGGTAAAAACCGATATAATGGTTATAAAGATGCGCTCTTGAAGCATGGATTAAAACCCGATGAACAGCTGATAAGAACCTGTGACAATCGTGCAGATGCTGAGTCTATAACCCCTGATGTAATGTCTTTGTCCAATCCCCCTGATGCTTTCTTCGCTGTCAATGATGATACAGCAATAGGCATACTCTACTCTTGTAAGCGTATGGGTTATCGTGTACCAGAAGATATCTCTATCTGTGGTTTCACAAATGGAGAGCGTGCCATTGCCTGCGATCCGATGTTAACAACAGTGGAACAACGTGGTATGCGTGTAGGCGAAGAGGCCGCTAATATTCTCATAGAGCAGGTGGAAGGAGTGATACCCAAGACTCGCATCGAAAAGAGAATAATACGTACAAGGTTGATAATAAGAGGTACAACTAGATAAGAAAACAAAGTCTACCCTCACAAGATACTCCTTTGGAGTTCTTAAAGAGGCCCTATAAAGAATATAAGTAATGAAACAAAAACCTAATTTAAGTTTCTGGCAGCTATGGAATCTGAGCTTCGGTTTCTTTGGAGTACAGATTGCCTACGCCCTTCAGAGTGCTAACATCTCTCGTATCTTTGCGACACTTGGAGCTGATCCACATAAGCTCAGCTACTTTTGGATACTCCCTCCTCTAATGGGAATCATCGTCCAACCCATCGTAGGAACCTTATCCGACAAAACATGGACACGCTTCGGTCGACGCATACCTTACCTATTCATAGGTGCAGCTGTTGCTGTATTAGTCATGTGTCTATTGCCTAATGCAGGGTCATTAGGTATGGCAGTATCCACAGCAATGGTCTTTGGTTTGCTTTCATTGATGTTCCTTGACACCAGTATCAACATGGCAATGCAACCTTTCAAGATGCTTGTTGGAGACATGGTTAACGAGAAGCAAAAGACACTCGCCTACTCTATTCAATCGTTCCTATGCAACGCTGGCTCCATAGCTGGTTATATCTTCCCCTTCTTATTCACCTTCCTTGGTATTTCAAACCAAGCTCCTTTAGGTGTAATCCCCGACTCCGTTGTTTATTCTTTCTATATTGGCGCAGGCATACTCATCCTTTGCGTCATCTATACTACAGCTAAGGTCAAAGAGATGCCACCAAAGGTATATGCCGAATATCATAGTTTGAAGACACCAGAAAACGAACAGAAGACGGGTTGGATGACCTTATTAAAGAATGCACCAGCCACTTTCTGGAAAGTAGGAGTGGTTCAATTCTTCTGTTGGTTCGCCTTTATGTATATGTGGACATACACGAATGGCACAGTTGCAGCAAACTGTTGGAACGTCGATATGCTTGCACATGATGCCACAACAACGGCAGGTTATCAAGAAGCTGGTAACTGGGTAGGTATCCTCTTCGCAATACAAGCCATTGGATCAGTCGTTTGGGCAACCATTCTCCCACAATTCAAGAATCGCAAGTTAGCCTATGCTCTATCGCTCATTCTCGGTGGTATCGGTTTTGTCATGGCGGCTTATATACACAACCAGTACGTTATGTTCATTCCATTCATCCTCATCGGATGTGCATGGGCAGCAATGCTTGCCATGCCTTTCACCTTTGTCACAAACGCACTGGAGGGTTATGGGCACATGGGAGCATACTTAGGTCTCTTCAACGGAACGATTTGTATTCCACAAATCATTGCAGCTGCTATTGGTGGTTTACTACTTCAGTTAGTCGGTCCTGAGCAGAGTCACATGATGATTGTCGCTGGTATAGCCTTAGTATTAGGTGCTATCTCGGTGGGAGTCATCAAGGAGCATAAAGCAAGTGAATAGATAAATACATTACTTTTTTATAACTCTCTCTAAATCGAAAAAGCGTATCGGGAAGCGTTCCGATATGCCTTTTTACTTTGTAATAACTATAGCGAAGAAACAAAGAGAGCCTTTCCTTAAATTAAGAAGAGCCTTTCCTCAATGCAAGGAAAGGCTCTTCTTGATGCAAGGGAACGCCCTCTTATGATATAAAGTTCTCTTTCTTGTGCCTATGCCTATTTGTGTTTCCTCTATTATTGGATATTACATCAAGGATTGTAAGGCTCTTGAAAGGATGATACTATTACTTAATTCTATCCAACATTGTCTGTGGAATCTTTGGCATTGCACCATCTTGCGTGCATACATACGCACTTACTTCAACCGCTAACTTATGTGCTTCTGGGATGCACATACCAGCGAGAATAGCAGAAGTAAAGCTTGCTGTGAAAGAATCGCCAGCACCAACAGTATCAGCGACATCAACCTTTGGCGTCTCTTGAAACGATTGGATATTAGGTGCAAAGACGTAAGATCCATTCACACCACAAGTCAGTACGAGCATATCAAGGTTATACTTGCCCAATAAAAGCCAGCATTTATTCTCTATATCGAGACCTGGATAGCCAAAAAGACGACCAATGGTGATAAGCTCCTCATCGTTAATCTTGAGGATATTAGCATGGTGGAGCGAGTTAGTGATAATCTCCTTCGTATAGAAGTTTTGGCGAAGATTGATATCAAAGATCTTTAGACAATCCTTAGGAGTCGTCTCCAAGAACTTCTGGATAGTCTGTCGACTGACACTACTACGCTGAGCCAATGAACCAAAACATACAGCACGACAATGCTTTGCGACCTCCTCTATCTCTGGAGTAAAGGGGATATTGTCCCACGCCACACCTTCTTTGATATCATAAGTTGGTACTCCCTCGCTATCAAGCTCAACTTGGACGGTACCAGTCTGATAGTCTACTTCAGGCATAATATAGTGTACGCCCTTTTGTTCGAAGGCATCGATAGTTTCCTTACCTAAGGCATCATTGCCTACAGCACTTATCGCTAAGGAATCATGACCGAACTGTCCTGTATGATAAGCAAAGTTTGCTGGTGCACCACCAAGCTTCTTTCCTTCAGGGAGACAATCCCATAGTGCCTCTCCGAGGCCGACAATTACTTGTTTCATATACGCTTTTCTTTATTTGTTATTCATCTTTGGAATATAGCTGAAGAGGTAAAGCACGCCTACAACCATTACAAGTACAGCTCCGAGCTGTTGGTTCATAGCATCGCTGGCAAAGCCCATGAAGAGTGGGAAGATGGTACCTCCAAAGAGACCCATAATCATCAATCCACTTACTTCGTTTTGCTTATCTGGAACGCTCTGAAGGGCTCTTGCAAATATCATCGAGAATATATTGCTATTACCATAACCTACTAGTGCGATGGCAAAATATACGGCTGTATCACGTGTTCCAACGCCTAGCCAAACCATAGCAAGAGCCATCATCAATACCGAAATAGTGAAGAACACCTTATTATTCATTACTCTCAAGAAGAATGAACCAGTAAGACATCCAAGCGTACGGAAGATGAAGTAGAGTGATGTCGCAAATGCCGCATCATTCAAAGTCATACCAAATCGTTCCATAAGAATCTTTGGTGCAGTGGTATTAGTACCTACATCGATTCCTACATGGCACATGATTCCAAGAAAACTCAGCAATACGATTGGTTTACCCAATAGGCTTAAACATTGTATGAAAGAACTTGCTTTACCTTCAATAGGCTCTTCTTCTATAGGAGTTGAGAAGAGTAAAAGGGTAGCAAGGATACCTATTACAAGATAAATAGGGAATAGAACACGCCATCCGAGTCCAAAGGCAGGAATGCTTGCTTGTGCTCCCCACATGGCAAGATAGGGCGCCATGAAGGAGGCGATAGCCTTAACGAACTGTCCAAAGGTGAGTGTTGAAGCTAGATTTCCACCTTTCATAATGGTAGAAACAAGCGGATTCAACGAGGTTTGCATCAGTGCATTGCCAATACCTAGGAGTGAGAACGATACGAGCATAAGCCCGTATGACTCACCAAAGACAGGGAGTAACAATGAAACAAGGTGATGATGAGACTGAGTAAGACTGTCTTTTTACGCCCAATCTTGTTCATCAACATACCAGTTGGCACTGAGAAGATGAGGAACCAGAAGAAGACTAGAGATGGAAAGACGTTAGCCGTGGAATCAGTTAGGTGTAAATCGTCCTTTACATAGTTAGAGGCAATACCAACCAAGTCCACAAAGCCCATCGCAAAGAAGCATAGCATGACTGGAAGCATAGCCATTTTATTGGTTTTCGACATAATGTTTAAATTTTTAGTTTGTGTAGTTGAATTATTCTAGATAATACTTGCAAAGTTACTTTTTTTTGGTGAAAAAGGATTGAAAATTTCGTTCATAAAAACCAACAAACACATTTTTAACATGATTATTTATAGGTAAATGAACGATTTATTCACCCTTTCTTTAGTCCTTACTATTAATCCTTTAGTGCATGAATCTTTACTTTGCAACCCTTAGCAATAACTTTGTCGTATGGCTTAGAAGGAAAGACAAGATTGGTCATTGATACCTTTCCATCAATATCGAAAGCCTCAACACTGCAGCGATCAACAAATATCTGCATCCCTTTGATTACTCCATTAGTTGGCGCAATGGTCTTTGCTTTAAAGTCATTGTGGAAGTCTGTGAGCCCACTCTGTGTGCGATCCATACTGAATGTACCATTCTTTCCATCATAGACCATTGTTACATGTTCGTTTGTCATTACTCAAAACGATGGAGGCATTGCTCTTGATGTTGGTTATCTCTATGTAGGCAGCAGCCTGAAAACGCCCCGATGGTTTCTGCTCGAAAGCTGTGAGTACCTCTGGAGATGGTTTAACGCTGAGGTAATCCTCACCGTTATAATTGTAAAGGCTCACATCTCGAGGCAAGCCATTGGCTGAACGGAACTGTTGAGTGGGCACTTGATTAGCATATTGCCAGTTACTCATCCATGGAAGAACGACTATTCGACCATTAGGAGCATTACTAAACGATACCGTGGCATAGTGATCTTTTCCATAATCCATCCACTTTGTCACCTTTGGCTTTGATTCACAAGTGAACTTATGACCATCGAATGTTCCAATAAAGTATTGTGTCGCACTTCCTCCAAAGGGTCCTCCTGGATTGATATTACAAATAAGAACCCATTTATCACCTATCTTCAACAGGTCAGGACACTCCCAAACACCACCATGATTACCATATCCTTCACCAAAACAACTCTCATACTTCCAGTCCTTCAAGTTCTTAGAACTATAGATATTCATTTGTTGTCCAGATGCAAGAATAAGATTCCATTGCTTCATTTCTTCATTCCAAAAGACATTAGGATCGCGAAAATCTGGCACATCACTTGTAAGAATTGGGTTGTTTACATACTTCTTAAAGCTCATTCCATTGTCTGTACTATACGCAATACTTTGTGTTTGTGCTATACCAGCAGATGTATAAAAGGCTATCACAACATCTTTACCAAAACCAGCCGTATTCTCCTTGTCAACAACACTATTACCACTAAAGATAGTTCCAAGCGCATCAGGTTGTATAACTTCACCTTGATTTTCCCAGTGCATGAGGTCAGTAGACGTGCTATGTGCCCATGTCATATTCTCCCACTGAGAACCATATGGATTGTATTGATAGTACAGATGCCATACACCATCCTTATAAAACATACCATTAGGGTCGTTCATCCATCCATAAGCTGGAGTGTGATGATAGATAGGACGGAACTTCTCACGATTCTTAGTATCGAATACGCTCGACAATTTTATATCCTTCCAACAAATAAAGTCCTTTATTAGTCCAATACTACGTTTATCTCCCGTGAATTGGATATCGAGCAATACATCACCACCATACTCACTGATATCGAGTGGAACACTATAATCAGTTTTATTGATGGCGAACTTACAATTAAACTCTTTCACAACTTGGTTATCCTTGATAACACGAATATGCGCATTATTCTCATCCTCTTCCACTGGTAGAAGAATGTACTTATCCGATGTAATAACACGCTTAATGGCGTGGTTCAGACTCAAAAATGATTGTGCATGCATAAGCGTAGTACTTGTAAAAAGGCATATAGCCAATGTCATTAACTTTCTATTCATTGCAGGTTATGTATAGTTATTTTTGACTTCTAATGGACAAAGATAGGAGTTTTATCGATAATTACAACTATCTAATGATATGTTTCTTTCCGTTTTGTATGTAAATACCATGAGAAAGTTGAGAGTCTTTGATATTTTTACCAACAAACTCTCCTTGTAAGTTGTAGACAGCATCGTCCTGTCTTATAACTTGCTTTGTTGGTAGAGTTATACCCGTTGTTTCTTCATTGGTAATGGTAGATGCTTGTAGGTTCTTTACTATTGTTGTACCATTCGAGAAGATACTAACGTCGTTAGCAGTAGTGCTTGTAGGGAAGAGTCGTACCGAGAAAGCATAACTATCATTGATGAATACGTCAAGAATACTATGGTCGAAGAGTACGCAAAGTTTCACATCTGTATTCTTAATATTGGTTGGTAAATAGCCTTTATATACTCCGTTGTATGTCCCGTTGTCGTTGGTTATTCGAGATATAGCAGCTACATTCACGCTAACACTATTGTCGTTAGGATCGATAATAACCTTTGCACCATCAAGGAACTGTACTCCAAAGGCAACATTATTAGCAGAAAATGTGCCATTCACCATAAATGCTCGTCCGTCAACAGGGGCTAATGATTCCGTTCCGTTTAGTTGGAGATTAGTCTTAGTAACTCTTTGTCCGAATCGGAGACTAGCCAGTGCAACATCATAAGGCTTCTGTTTTAGAATGCCATCAGACGATAGTGTCACCTCACGAGGGAAGCTATAAGTGTGTGCCCACCCCATCTTATAGTTATCTTCTGATGACAATTTATCTGGAACAATACCCATGAGAATAGTCTTCCCATCCTTTTGCATGAAACTAGGGGATAAAAGTCCATATCCATCATGACTAGTCCCCTCAAGTTCTAGCTGACGTGGACTTTGGTTATCAGGAATGAATGATCCATCTGCGTTGATACTTCCGACCCAGTAAAGTGTACGAACCCCCACACCTGTTCCTAGTGGAGTTACAGTAAAGAGCCACTTGTTTCCCATCTTTGTTAGCGTTGGCATTTCCCAGAAAGAACCATCTATCGCAGTACTATTACCATGAAAGAAGATCTTGCCATCATTACTCCAGCTTCCATTTACAAAGTGATGTAGCGTGCAAGCACCGATACTATTCTTTGAAGTTCCTACGATAACATACTTCTCTCCATTGGCTTCAAAATAATAAGGATCGCGGAAGTCATCACTAAGACCTTGTGGTTTACCATCAATGATAACACCCTTCTTAGTCCAATTGATCAGTTCGTCATCATTTGGTGTAGCTTGAATGATACGTGCCTTAGCATTGTCAACACCTGTATATATAATATTCGGCTTACCATTAACCATCATTAGTCCACCACTCCAACAGCCCTTTAAGTCGTAGCTTTCACCTGGTGCAATCGCTATTCGTTCTTCCTTCCAATCAACAAGATTCTTACTTGTGAGGTGTCCCCAATGTAAGCGAGCCATGTAAGGACCATTGGCATTCTTCTGAAAGAATAGGTGATACTTACCATTATAGTAAGTCAGCCCATGAGTCTCATTCGTCCAATTGGCAGTAGGCATCCCATGAAAAGTCGGTCGGAGTTGGCTATCAGCAAATCTACTAACAGCTACAGGGAATATTACTTGTCCATCCTTTGTACCCATTTCGTCGGCAGTCAACACTTTATTGTATATGTCGATATCATCTATGATACCATTAAAAGTATTGATATTGAATGGTCCAAACTTCTGTTCTTCACTTGACTTTCCGAGATAAATCTTACCAGAACCAGGCATAAAGTCATTATTAATATTCCTCTGTGCTACCTGCTTACCGTTGTTATAAAGTGTGAGCTTACGCTTATCCCTATCTATCGTTGCAACGAGATGATTCCAGGAATAACAAGGAAGTTTATCTTGTGCTTTCACGGTTATTGCCCATCCACCAACATTGCAAACAAACTGCCAATCACCTTGTGATGATACTTGAAAGGAGAATCCCTTATGTGTGGTCACATCATAGTCACCTGCAATCGTAGCAAAAGTAGGCGTAGTTTCAGCCTCATTTACATTCATAATTGGATAAGTCTCCATCGCACACCAGAGAGAGAAACTAACCTTCTTTCCATCCACGTGCGACATATCAGTGGTGGCAATCCCGTATGATGAGTAACCATCAGTGCGTAGTCCTTTACCAATAGCAGCCGTTGCAAACTCTGTTGCATGCACTCCCTTCCATTCTATGTTATTGTCTGTACCATCTAAGGAAAGGTGTACAGCCGATTGTGCCATAGCTGTGTTTTCCCCCACAATAGAGACTAATAAAGCAATTATAACCGATTTATTCATGCCGTTATAGCGTAATTATATTTATATGTTCCGTGTCAAATCAACAAAACTAGTGTTAGAAAAGACTTTTATGTATGTTTAAAACCAACACCCAATAAGACCTCTTGTGTTCTACAAGCTTGTAGAACGAATTATACAAACGTGTAGAATTGATTATACAAACATGTAGAACACTATCGAAAAAGGTCGACAACCAATTACTTCAAATAATCAATACAGTTCTTTGTGAACCGCTCAATATTATTTTGATAAGTGTTTGTTGTTCCGTTCTCTTCCCATTCGTATGCAGAGAGACCAATGGCTATAATGCGTCCAGCATAGTTTGCCGTTGGATTGAACTCAACAACACCTGCACAACAATAGTCCTCTACGTGTCCCCATGTTGCAAGTACGGTTGAATTAGTCTCACCCTCAAAAGCCTTTACGACGTTACCCGCATTAGGTGAAGTCTGTGGTAAGCCATAGGCATTCAAATCCCACATACAGTTGTGATCTTCGCGCATACCTGGTCCTTCCAAGCCAAATGTTTCATGTGCGAAATCATGGTTAATAGTCAGACCTTCAAATGCCTTATGCGAACGATGATCGTAGGGTTCAGATTGTCCTGCACCGATAACAGCCTGCATGGTCCAATTATCTGTACCTACTCCACCGGTACCAGCACTATATATACCTGGTGCAAAACGTTCACTAATTCTACCAATTGCAACAGAGAGTTGTGTTGCTTGCTTTGTTAAGAGAAGGTTACCACCTTCCTGTACATATTGTTTCAATGCAGCAATAGCCCTGTTGCTAATAAACTCGGAAGGTAGATTATTCCATCCCTTAGCTAGTCCAATGCGGTCAATCTGAATCCAAATCATACTATACTCATCAGGATATAGGTTATCTAGGTCAGCTGGTGTGAGGATAACGCCATTCGGATAAGTCCTTTGAAACCATGTAGCTGCAGCCTTCTCGTCATCATCTTCGATATCATTCACACTATTATAAGGAATGAGATAGCCCACCTTCGCATTTGCAGTATAAGCTACATTCTTTGTGACAGATTGTCCATCAGATACACGACCATCTGCATAGCGTGCCTTAACCGTGTAGATTAAATCCTGGTTAATGGCTACATGCTTGTCAAGATAGCTTGTGAAAGACTATCCTTGCCAATGAGTAAATGCTCGCCAAGTGCATCAGTCTTATACAAGTTAACACCAATTGCTCCTGTCGGATTTATCCATTTGAGTGTAACGTTACGCCCTGCGACATCAGCATTGAGATCACTAACCTTCTCAGAAGTAACTGCAGAAGGAATGTCTACATCAGAACATGAGCTAAATCCCATACCAACGATGAGTGCAGTGACAAGACTTAAATATATCTTTTTCATATTGTTACGATGTTTAGTTAGATTTCTTTTAATCATTATGAAGTATCGATTGAAGTTTTAGGAAAGAAGGAGACTACTTTCGTTCCTTTACCACCTTTTACTTATAGAGTCCGTGTGAATTATCTATTTCAGATACTGGTGCTGGGAGATAAACCTCATTCTCTGTTATACTACAACCCGTATAGTAAGGACGGAGTTGTGCCTCACTTTTGCATATAAGTATTGACAGTAGGAACGACTATGTTCCAACGAATGAGGTCGAACCAACGCTGTCCTTCCATTGCTAATTCGAGTCGACGCTCCATACGTACAGCTTTACGAGCATAATCTTGTGTCCATCCTGTTGCTGGATAGAGTCCGACATAATAGCTAGCCTTGTTAGGGTCAAGGTCTACTGGACTATAGCTTGCGTCGACAGAGCGAGCTGCTTTCTGACGAATCTGATTGACTATATTACGTGCATCATCAAGGTTTTGGTTCAATTCTATTTCAGCTTCTGCTTTTAGAAGAAGAATATCTGCATAACGAATAAGCATGAAGTTCAAAGAACTTGCACCCCATGGAAACCCTTTGACCATATCAGGCGAAGAAGGATCGATGAGCCCTTTCTTACCAGAATACTCTCCGTAGATATCCTTTGCACGACACCATTTATCGTTGTAAATATGTCCACGGAATGGGAAACCAATACGTCCAACTGTGAAGTCAAGGCGTGGGTCTATGTTGTCTGTATAATCGTCTGTTAGTTTAACATTATTGAATGTTCCGTCAAGATAAGGTAATCCGTTTGCATCTGTGCGGAAGGCGTTGACAAGATTCTGGCTTGCAAGGAAGAAATCATCGCCATTCCCGAATAGATTACCATCACTATAAGTTGTGTTCAATAGGTTGTTCCAATTGATATGTGCGTTGTTATTTGCTGTTGAGAACTGAATAGCAAATATAGACTCCTTCTTATTATTGTAAGCTATCTTACTCATATCGCTAAAGTTATCATACAACTGATACTTCCCACTATTGATTACCATGTTCGCATAAGTCAGTGTATTTGTGTAGTCATCAGTCTGCGCATAGACCTTTGCGAGGATGGATGCAGCAACAAACTTGTTAACACGTCCCACCTGAATAGAGTTCTCTGGTAGTACGGCGACAGCGTCTTTCAAATCATTCTCAATCTTCTCATAGATTTGAGCCTTGGTAAACTCTGTATTTGTCTTACCATTCGGATCTTCCGTCTCATCGAAGTAAGCGATGTTCTTGAATACTCGATTAAGATCAAAATAGAAGTAGGCACGAAGTGTCTTCAACTCACCCAACAGCTCACTCTTCTCTGCATCAGATAGCTTTGAATCCTTGATAGCATTCATAGCTTTGTGTACACGAGAAATTGCATAGTAGTTATTCTCCCATTTGAAAAGGCAGGTTGGGTTGTCAGATGATATATTACTTACTTCTAACTGATGAATATTCCCCTCCATAGAGATACCACCCCCTCCTTTGTAAGCATCATCAGAACGAACATCAAAGACCCAGTTTGTAATAGGACCAGCAAAGCTCTCATTGTTACCAAAGAAGTGACATTCAAGTCCAGCGTATGCCGCAGATAAAAGAGACTCAACACTATTATCATTGAGTTGTTCTTTCGTAATCTCGCCTTTTGGTGCTAAATCCAATGCATCATTACAAGATACAACTGTGAGAGATAGAGCTAGGATAGCTACGCCCAAGGCTATTTTATTATATATAACTTTCATTGCTTTTAATCTATTTAGTTACTTTAGAATGTCAAGTTTACGCCTAATGTGAAGGTTCTTGAACGTGGATATGGACCATTGTCTATACGTGCTCCATAAGCCCCGAGTGGTACTTCTGGATCGAGACCCTTATACCCTGTGATAGTAAAGATGTTCTCTACCTGACCATATATACTTAAGTTTGATGCGTGAAGTGCTTTTAACACATTGCTTCCAAAGTTATATGAAAGCTTTATATACTTCAGTTTCAAGTAAGAGCCATCCTCTAGGAAGTAATTGCTCATACGTACATCATTACTGTTATCTGCGACAGAGATTGCAGGAATAGAAGCATTAGGATTGCTTGTACTCCATGCATTGAGGACGTCTGTACTACGATTTGTGCTAACACCACCATAGCTCATAAACTCTAACTGACGCTTAGTTGTGTTATAGATATCAAATCCGAAGTCGCCAGAGAAGAACATATCCAGTGACCAGTTCTTATAGTTTGCATTGAGGTTCAAACCAAGAGATAAGTCTGGGTTAGGGTCACCTATGATAGTACGATCAGCCTCATTGATAACATCGTTTCCATCTAGGTTTCGGAACTTAAGATGTCCAACTTGTTTTATACCATCAGCGTATACAGCATGGTTAGCGACTTCTTCAGCTGTTTTGAAAATACCATCACAAACATAACCATAGTAAACTCCCATTGGTTGACCCTCTATGATACGATAGTCACCACCCATAGATTTCACTTTATCGTTAAGTCTAGTTACCTTATTCTTGTAATGAGATATATTCAAAGAACCATTCCATTGCCAGTCACCATGCTGTGCTGAATGGTAAGCGAGGTTCAATTCCCAACCATGATTATCCATGTCTCCAGTGTTCATGTAGTACTGTGCATTCTCACCAGCAACAGCCAACGTTGGAGGGATGGTAATCATATCGCAGGTTTCTTCCAATAGTAATCAAATGATAGTGAGAGGGTATTCTTAAAGAGAAGAGCATCGAAACCAAGGTTGGTCTGTGTGGTGGTCTCCCATTTAAGATCTTTGTTACCCATACGCTTAACGGTCATACCACCAACTACATCTTTACCCGTGCCATTAAGGTCATAACTACCATTACCAAGATTGTAAGCGTATGTGGTGTAATAAGCATAAGGGGAATCAATGGCAGAGTTACCATTCTGTCCCCATGCGATACGTAATTTAAGATCGTTTAAAAAGTCGTTTTTGTGAAAGAACTTCTCTTCAGAAACACGCCAAGCTGCAGAGAACGCAGGAAAGACACCAGAGTTGTTGTTCTTAAAGAGGCGTGATGTTTGGTCACGACGTAATGTTGCACTGAAAAGATAACGATCCATGAAGTTGTAATCAACCTTTCCAAAAAGAGAGAATAACGCCCATTCACTCTTGTTTCCACCATTAGTTTGTGTTCCCTCACCAGCATCTAGCACCATATAGTCGGCATCTTCAAAGGCATATCCATTACGGAAAGCACTAAAACCATCAAATGAGTATTTGATGAACTCAGTACCTAGAAGGAAGTTGAAATGATGACGATCATTAATATCAAGTAAATAGTTTGCAGTGTTCGTCCATGTGAAAGTATTACCTTCGCCATAACCACGATCTACACTATTATTGTCACTTGCTAAAATTCTACGACCTAAAGTCTGATTTTTGTATTGTATGTGTTCGTATCCTAAGTTCGTCTTTAAAGTTAGACCCTTGATTGGATATATCTCCAAATAACCATTACCAAAGATACGCCAGCTATCATTCTCATTATCACGAGCATTGTAAATCTCCTGTAATGGGTTGGCAATATCAGAATTAGCCAACTTCATTGGAGAAGCGAATCTACCATCTGCATCGTAAACGGGTATAGCAGGGTGTTGACGCATTGCGGTATAAGGAATACCACGGTCAGCATTCGTTGCAACTCCAAGATTTGACCATTGGCTAACCATAAGGTTCTCTCCTAACTTCACATATTTAGATATATTATAGTCTGAGTTGAGGCGAACACTATAGCGACGATAGAAAGTTTTGTCTATCAAACCATTCTGTTTAATATAGTTTGCACTGAAGAGCATTGAGCCCTTCTCCGATGAATTCTGAACGCTTGCACTAAGGTTATGAGTCCAAGCAGGTGAATAAACTTCATCTTGCCAATTAGTATTAGAAGCCTTTATCTTATGCTCAGCATCAAGATAATCAACGAGTTTTGGCTCATTACCAGCACCATAGAAAGGATGAGATGGATGAAGACCTGCATTCTTATTAGCCGTCCAGTAAGCTTGCCCCCACTGCTCAGCATTCATCATTTTATAAGTCTTTGCGACTGTCTGAAGTGATGCACTATAATCAACGTTTACCATTAAACGATTACCCTTACCTTTCTTTGTAGTAATGATAATAACGCCATTTGCGGCACGACTACCATAGATAGAGGCTGAAGAAGCATCTTTTAATACCTGAATGCTCTCGATATCTGCAGGGTTTAAAGAGTTTAGGTTTTCACTAGTTGCCACACCATCAATGATGTAAAGAGGATTTGATGCGTTGATAGTACTCATACCACGAACATGGATTGAGGAACTACCTCCACCAGGTGCTGCATCTGTGACAATGTTCACACCAGCTAATTTACCTTGCATAGAACTAAGCATGTTCGGTTCAGACTTACTCATTGCGCCCTTCATGTCCATAACAGCAACAGCACCAGTAAGGTCGGCTTTACGTTGAGTAGTATAACCTGTAACAATTACCTCATTCAATTCATTGGCCTCTTGCTTCAGCTTAATATTCATCTTTGATGAGGCTTTTGCTTCAATAGTTGAATAACCAATGTAAGAGATAGTGAGTGGAGACCCCTCGTTGGCTTTTAAACTAAAGTTACCGTCAATGTCTGTTACAGTTCCATTGGCTGTACCTTTTTCCATGATAGTGGCACCAATGACAGGTGCGCCAGTCTCATCGACTATGGTACCACTTGCAGTAATCTTGTTCTGTGCATAAATGACAGAACAGAACATAAGAAGTACTGCACTCAAAACGATTTTCCTTATTCTTTCCATTAAGAAAATGATTGATGTTAGTAATTTTGGATTTATGAATTCTGACGCAAAACTACTATTTGAAGATAAAAAACATGTGCAATTATCGTTCTCTCTATATAACAAATGTTACCTAGAGTTGATAATTGATAAAAATGTACGTTCTTAACGAAAATCCTTTTATTTAAATCCAAGAAAAAAGTAAGTATTTCCTCCTCATTTCTTCGGATTCTCTCCAAACTCCTCCTTATAACATTTAGAAAAATAGCTAGGAGTGGAGAATCCTACAGAATATGCTATCTCTGACACCGTACGTTCAGTCGTTTGAAGGAGATGGCGAGCACGAGTGAGACGGGCTTTACGTACGATTTCTACAGGAGAATTACCAGTAAGAGCCTTTACTTTCCGATAGAGCTGTACACGAGAAAGTCCGATTTCATCGCCAATCTGCTCTACACTTAAATCACTATTTGCAAGGTTCTCTTGTATAATCTTTCGTAATTGTTTGAGGAAAGACCTGTCCGTTTCATTCGATAAATTACCGATTTGATCGTCCTCAACGCCTTTTGATAGTACTTGACTTAGCTTCTTCCTACTTTCTATAAGATTCTCAATGCGTGAAAGAAGCAGTCGTAAAGAGAAAGGTTTGGCTATATAGGCATCTGCCCCATGTTCATAACCTTCTGCACGTTGTTCATCTAGATTACGTGCTGTAAGCAAAATGATGGGAATGTGACTGATGGCTTGTCTGTCTTGAGTTCTTGACAAAACTCCAAACCATCCATTATGGGCATCATAATATCCGACAGAATTATGTCTGGAACAATCCTTCTTGCCAATTCTAACCCACTCTTTCCATCACTTGCTTCGCTCACATTATAACTCTCAGACAACACAGTTCTTAGGTAAGTACGAATGTCATTATTATCATCAATGATCAACACCTCTGGTTTATCAGTCTGATAAAACTGAATAAGGTCATCAATATGTCGTGCCTGATTAGGAATCTCTTGCGTTTCGGTGTAGTCAACCACCTGTTCAATAGAATCGGTTGATTGTTCTGTCACTTTTCCCTCTTGCCAACGAGGAATATTGATAGTAAATGTACTACCTTTTCCTATCTCACTTTTGACACTCACCTCTCCGTGATGTAACTCTGTGAAAGCTTTCACAATAGCCAACCCAATACCCGTCCCACGACCTGAATTTTTGGCTTGATAAAATCGGTTAAAGATATAAGCTAGTTCGTCAGAGGCTATACCACAACCATTGTCTGTCACACTAATGGTGACGTGTCCATCTTTTTCGATGGCTTTGAAAAGAATATTCCCACCCTCCGATGTATATTTCAAAGCATTACTAAGAAGGTTATAACAGATACGCTCTATCTTATCATGGTCTGCTCTGAGCATTATTTTTTCAGAGGCATCCATACTGATGATAATATGCTTTTTCTGTGCAGATGTATTGAATAGTTTAATCCATTGCTTCATATTCTCTGTAAGATTAAAGTCAGAGAGGCGAAGCTCCATCTTTCCATTTTGAACTTTACGGAAGTCTAGAATTTCATTAACCAATTGTGTCAAGACAAGCACATTACGTTGTACTATCTGAAGCATATTTCGTTGTTGTAAATTAAGGTTATCATCATGAATAATATAGTTCACAGGGTCAGCTATCAACGTAAGTGGTGTACGCAATTCATGACTTATATTTGTAAAAAACTGAAGTTTTGCTTTGTTGGCTTCTTCCTCTATTCTTCGCTTCATAAGGATGGTTCGATAGATATAAACCATAATACCTATCAACAAGAGAAGAATTATACTAAAAAGCACAATATACATCTTTTGATGATTATATTGCACTAAATAAGTATCCACTTTCCCATGAAGTGCATTGAGACGAGCAGTTTGCTTAATCATCTCTTCATTTTGCATAAGAAGAACATTAGCATTTGCCTTTGTCACTAATGCACCTTTTAGATAGTTATCACGCTTATAAGGCTTCTTCTCAAGGATATTCAATGCCAATTGCATAACCGAATCACCTCGAGTAGGATAGATATAAGAAGCTTCTAAATTACCATCACGAACATTCTCCATACCTCCTCCTGGTACAGGAAGAGCATCTATTCCGACTATCTTTATCCCCTTTGCCCCATGTTTCCTAATGGCTTGCAAAGCTCCCAAGCCCATACGATCATTTTGTGCGAAGACATATTGGATAGGCTCTTGTGCTTGTGTGAGTACACTGTCCATAGCCATTACACCACTCTCTTTTACCCAATCTCCATGCTTACGAGCAATCACTTTTACCCCTGAATAATCCTTTAGTGCATCCATGAAACCACGATCACGTTCTATGGCGGGCGATGATGCCTTCAATCCACAAATCTCTACTATATTGCCTTTCCCCTCAAGTTGTTGAGCGATGAAATGGCCTATTTCGTGTCCAGCCTCATAGTTATCCGCCCCTATAAAGGCTGTATATTTCTTAGAATCTGTCTTCCGATCGAAAAGAATAACAGGTATACCTTTGTCGTATGCTTTATCAATAACGGCAGAGATTGTATGTACTTGGTTAGGAGAGACTATAAGGAGATCAACGCCTTCATTGATGAATTGATTAATTTGCTTAGTTTGTAAGCGATCGTTATCATTGGCTGATGCAAACTTCAAACTCACATTATCATGTTGATAAGTGCTCATCACTAGTTCGTTATTCAACTTATTACGCCATATATCTCCCGAACATTGTGAAACACCAATAACATATTTCTTCCCATTATTATCTGTGCAATTAGTGAGAAGAAGGGCAAGAAGAATCATCCAAATGTATTGTCTCATATAAATTCAGATCTTAAACATTATATTATAGAGGTACAAAAATTTACAAAGATACACCCTTTCTTCTATATACGCAAATGTTATTCATTTATTCGTCTTTCATAGAAACCAGTACTTCAAACAAATAGCCTTACACACAAAAAATATCGACAACATCCTTTGAAGGACATTGCCGATACCTTTATCATATAATATTTCTGTATTAGTCAGCGTATGGAGTTGTCTTCCATAAACGAACTGGAGCCTTCATGATGAGGCCCTTGACATAATTTGTCTTTAAGTTACCACTAGCATCATGAATCTTACTTTCTTCTTTTTGATGATTCTTTGGTACACCCTTAAACAGATAATAGAAGAAGCTACCAAGGTCAGCTGATTTTTCAGGCATTCTGAAACCTACAGCCTGCATAGTGGAGCACCAGCCCCATCAGTATTATAACTTTCGGTGTGCGTAGTTATGTTAGGGTCTCCCATAGCATAACGACCTGACGTAGATGCTGGAGTCGGAGTCCAATACTGTGCACTATGCCCTGGAGCTGTTTTATACCAGAAGAAGAAAGTAGTCGGGTTTGTATCAAACAATCCTTCATCATATATATATACACCTGCAAGTGGAATAATTCTCTTTACATCAGCTGGATATGTTCCACTATTTGGAGCTTTCCAAAAATCTTCGTTAGCGATATCATCCATATCAAGTACGAAACGAGGACCGAGATAACGTTGTGTAAGAATTGCATTGTTATTGTTATCATCTTCCCAACGCATAACATAGCGATAGTCATTTGTAGTGATCCAATTTAATGGAGTTGTTATACCTGAACTTGCTCTCGCAAACGATTGTTTTGCATATCCTTGATATACTTGTCCTTCTGTGGCATCAGTAATATAATCAGGTTTCTTAGACAAACCTATCATATAAGCTATAGTCTTACCATTAACCTGTACACCCTTAGAAGAGCATTGATATACAAGTTTAGGTGATGTCCATCCTTGTACAGGAAGCATAGCAGGAGAGACTATTCCCATGGAATAATTGTAATATAGTGTACCATCAGGTTTTTTGCGAAAACCAGAGAAACCGTATGCCTGTGGAATAATGCTACGCCAATAAACGTCAGAAGCAAACATATAACCATTAGGCTTCTTTGAAGGGTTATTAACGTTAGTCTCTATCTCACTATATGAATAACGTTGTGTATGTGCGACGTCCTGATTAGCATCACTTGAAAGTTCAGCATCAGTGCCAAAGTTATCGTGTTTAGCAATATAGCTCAATGGAGGGAAGTTGTATACAACACTTCCCTTAGCTGGATAGTTTCTACCAGACACATAGTCAGCACGTGTACCATAAGCAGGTATCATATTGATAGATGTTGGTACAACCTTGTTTCCTGCACTTGTCTCTGTAGGTATTGCCATCAACATGAACTGTGTCTTAGAGATTTGTTTTGTCTCAACAGGACTACCAACTCCCTCTTCTGTATTATATATCTTCACAGTCTGTTGTTTAGGAGCCATCCATACGTATACATAACCTTTGTCATCACCATTTGCAAGCGATACGAAGTCATTAAACTTATAATCGTAATAGCTAAGGTCATTGTGTATGCTGAACTTATTTGTTGAAGCCAAGCTTGTTATCTTAGCATCAGTAGAAGGAAGCTGAGTGAACTTAAACGCCTCGAATACCTTCTTATAGTCATTTGATGTCGCATCATTGAGAACGCCATCTTGTGTATCTGCAAGGTCTGTAGTTGATACATTATCAAATGAGCTTAGGTCGAACTGACCAACGAGAATGTTACTTGTGATGATACGAACACCATCATACTTAAAGCCGAAACCAGTATTGTTAGTCACCTTCAAGCGTACGATAGAACCAAATTGCTTGAAACGAACAGGAACATTTGCCTTAATTGTTTTCTTTGCTTGGTTAGTTTCCAACTTACGCCAACCGAAGACGTAAGGGATTTCTGCGCCAAAGGTAGTCTTACTTCCACTTGTTGTAGGTGTATAATCTCCAACGAAGCCATCGAACTTAACATTACTATTTGTGTTGTCCAACTCTCCACCTAAGATACCACATACATACCATGTGCCTTGGCTAAGGTTAGTACCACTTTTCATCTCGAAAGTCTCGCTTGATTTCAAAGTCAACTTACCACCCTGTGTGTAAGTCCACATTGTTTTCACCTTTGTTACAGGCTGGCTTGCGTTGTCACTTTTGAATATAAGTATAACAGGAACCTTCGTGCCTGTGGCAAGCTCGTGCGCACTTGCTCCAACACCATCGTAAAGACCTTTAGCGGTTGGGAAACCTCCGTTGTCCTTTACTTCATAACCAATAGCACGACTAGTGGGGTGTACTACTGCATCACTCTGCATTTCACCTTCCATCGCCATAGAAACCTTTACACCAGGTCCATCATTATTAGTCGTATTTGTCTCTGATACATCCTTGTCTGCACAACTCGCAAATATCAATGTACAGAAAGCGATGCACGAATAAAGTAATTTCTTCATCTGTCTTTTAAACTTAATTATGTCTTGGGATTTCTTTGATCCCATTACGTTAATCGTCTTTTTAATTTTAGAAAGCTGTTGGGTTAGACTCTTCTGGGTCACCTGCATCTTCACCTGACTCAATAGTACCACTTATACCACTTTGTGCATGGAATCCACCCTCCATAAACTCGTCAGAGTAAAGGCTTAACACCTATGCGTTAGGCTTACATAATCTTTCTTCTTCATATCAAAATAATCACTAAACGGAGTTTCTCACCTTAATATTACTGAGGGCGTTGAACTCCAAAATTATGGTTTATAATTTGTTATACAATCTAAAATTATCGAAGTTAATTGTCGTGAACAAAACAATAGTGGCTTTACACTCTTAAAAAATAGCCTTCCAAAACGGATGCAAAGTTAACTATAAATCGCACAATAACAATGTGTTAACGAGAGCAATTTTAATATTTTAACTATAATGAATATCATTCCTCTTGATTCGTTAATAAGTAAATAAGACTTAAAATGTAAATATCTGTCTATACTTTGAAACAAGGTTATATTGCTGAAATTTGTGGGGCTTTGAGCGTTTAAGATTTATATTAAAGGTTGAGAGGAAAGAGAAGTAATTGTATGAAGTATTGACAATAAAAAGAAAGGGAGTATTGACAATAAAAAGAAAGAAGATAAGGACAATAAAAAGAAAGAAGGTAGGGACAGACGAGTTCGCCTTGCCTCTACCTTGAATATAAGAACTAACACTTCCTCCCCGAGCTCAGGGAAATGTTAGTAAAATTTTAATTATAGAATCTTACACAAACAGGATGACTCAGATGGATATCCTGGTTCGTATTCTTGAGCATACCCGTTTCCTTGTCTCGTGAAAAAACTTGAATTTTATTAGCATCACGACAAGCCACAAGGAGGAATTTACCATTGGGCGTGATGGCAAAATTACGGGGATGTTTACCTGTTGATTGTTTGCCTACCCGCGTTAGCGTTCCATTGCCATTCACACGGAAAATCGTGATTCCATCACCTTTTAGGCGTGTACTAGCATAAACAAATTTACCATCAGGGCTGACATGAATATCTGCACCTCCTTGCGCACGTGCATCATCAGCCACTAGCGTTTGGATTTCCTTCAACTTTCCTTCTTCGTAAGTGAACACCGTCACTTTCCCTGACAATTCGCTCATAAGATAAGCATATTTACCATTGGGAGAGAAGGTGATATGACGAGGACCAGAACCTGCTTTCAGATGGGCGGCTATGCCGTGATCTTCAAGTTTTTTCTTATCCTTATCATAATAGAAGCTAAGAATCCTATCCCCACTAAAGTCTGTTGAAAGAATATAACCATCAGGGGCAAAGATAGCACAATGGGCATGAGGAGTATTCTGACGCGTCTTGTTAGGTCCGCCTTTTTTACTACTTACCATAAGAAGCGACTTATCCAACGTGCCGTTCTTTAGGATGGGGAATACTGAAATCGTACCACTCGAATAATTAGCCGTGAGCGCAATCTTTCCGTCCGTATCAACATAACAGGGGTCAGCACCATGCGTCAGTTGAGAGTTCATCAATCCTAAGTCGCCTTTCACAGGGTCAAAGCTGATGGCATTAAGTGCTGCTGTGGCATTGTTTTTCTCGCTTACAGCATAAATAAAACGCCCATTCTTGCTAAAGGTGAAATAAGAAGGATTATCGACTTTTAACGAGCTGAGTACCTTTGCAGAGCCATTAGAATCATCAAAAGAGAAGGAATATAACCCCTTACTTCCTGCGTCAGTATAAGTACCAACAACCATCTTAATGCCGTTTTCAGCTCTATTCAGACCAGGGATAAGAGCCAATGTAAGTCCCAATAAAATAGCTTTTGTTTTCATTGAATAAATGTTTATAGGTGTTTGTTTTGTTATTCAGAGAACGCTATTAAGCAATGCCATACAAGGATCTCCAAACGCCTGCAAAAGTAAGGAAAAGTTCTAGAAAGATTCGGCTTTTTTACTTTTTTGACTTCATGGTGCAGATTTAAAAAAATTTGAATGGAACTTTATTAAAAAGGGTTTAAATGGTTCGAGACAAATCTGTTCGTTCAGCACATTTCGTCGAAACGGATTCCAGCACTTCAATGCAGATTTCTTTAATCCAGCTTTAAAAAGTTCGCCTTTATACACGGAGTATCGCAAGAGGCAAGAGAAAGCACAGAGCACCTTTACGAACAATTCGTCGACTAGCAAATTCGCTAACACGAGGGAATCATTATATTGATTTTGGAATTTTATTTTTTGGATTATCTTAGTAATCATAACGCTGGATTTTTCGTTTAACAAGTTACTGGTCAATGGTTTTTAATCATCAATGCAAAGATACGAAGAATCGAAGAAGGAAGCAAGAAAATGAGGGTAACGAGGGGGTGTTAGTACTCAACAAAATGACACAAACACCGATAACTAACTAATAATCAACATAATACGCTAACACGATTTTCGCATTTAACGAGTGGAGAAAAGCCTCCCCAAGAAGCCTCCCCAAGCCCCTCCAAAGGAGGGGATGTCTTCCCCACAACGTGTTTACTCAAATTCAAAGTTCAAAAATTATGATTACCCGTTATTGTTGTACGCCTCTTGTGTGGGAAAAAGACATCCCCTCCCTCGGAGGGGCTTGGGGAGGCTTTTCTGTGGATTCTTTGTACCTTTAGGTACTCTGTGTAATCACCTGGCAATAAACGTCTGTGCACTCTGTGTTTAAATTTCTGCACCGAAATACTGAAACTCATTTTTGACACAGAATACACGGATGGCACAAAAGCCGAAGGCACACAGAGTTCCTTGCGGAACATAGGAATCCACGGAGGCTGACGCCCATGTGGGGAGAGTTCCCCCTCCTCTCTGAGGGCGGGGACTAAACTTGTTACAGCGTTACACGTTACACGTTACATTTTTGCTTATGGAGTTTTCGGAGGGGAGGCAGGGAGGGTATAGTTTATTATTATATATAATATATATATATATAATAATAATTTTATTTATATTTTAATTTATAATTTATTTACCTTAAAAAAATCTACATTTTATTACTCTTTGTTTTATTATGCTTTTTTTGCCCTTAAATTCCACAATTTTTATCCCCTTTATTAACGTGTGAGGTATAAAAATGTAACGTGTAACGCGTAACGGTGTAACAAAAGGAAGTGAAAAAAAGCCTCCCCAAGCCAAAAGGGAAGCCTCCCCAAGCCCCTCCGAGGGAGGGGATGTCTTCCCCACAACGTGTTTACTCAAATTCAAAGTTCAAAATTATGATTACTTTTCGATTGCTGGAGTAACAATGATAGTAATAAACACGTTAGCTTGCACGCTAATTACCCGTTATCTATTGTACGCCCTTGTGTGGAAAAGGACATCCCCTCCTTTGGAGGGGCTTGGGGGGAGGCTTTTTTTTGGAGGCTTCTTGGGGGGAGGCTTTTTTTCACCTGTCCACTTATTACCCATTATCTCGATGAAATCGGGCTTTTTTGAAGATTAGAAGCCTCAGAGAGAGAAAAAAAAAATACCCCCTGGAGAGGGTTTTATAACCTCACATTACCCCTTCTGTTAGTGTGCAAAACGGTGTAAAAGACTTGCCAAGAATATTCATATTGTAAAGAAATCACGCCCATGAATCTTCTTATTTTTACACGATTTTCAATATCCTTCTAATAGAGAACTCGCACACCCTTCATGAAACAAATACATTCTATCCTCCAAAAACTATAACCCGCCTCCCTCAAAACGCTATATCTTTAGCTCTAAAAACCATTCCTTTTTGTGCTAAACCATTCCTTTACACTAAAAAACTTATCCTTATTGCACTAAGAAACCCTCTTTGCCCTGTTTTCATTATAACAAGAGTACTTTTTATTATTGGGTAAGGATAAGGAGAGGGCGATTGGTTAAATAATCGTAAATAACGCACAATGATTATAGAAAAAGTATATATATAAGGTAGAAAACAATTACCTTTGCAGTCCGATTATTATAGGGGTACTCTTAGAGCCCCATACGAATCATGTTAATAGTGTTGTCTTTGGCCGGGCGACATGGTTAGAGAAAGCATGTTCGTGAAATAGAAAACGTTTTTTAGTAGTAAAATTATTAATTTTTTAAAATGGACACTTTAAGTTACAAGACTATTTCCGTTAATAAGGAAACAGCTAAGAAGGAGTGGGTCGTTGTTGACGCGAGCGATCAGATTGTAGGTCGCCTTTGCTCTAAAGTAGCTAAGTTACTTCGCGGAAAGTACAAGCCAACTTTCACTCCACATGTAGATTGTGGTGACAATGTAATCATTATCAATGCGGCTAAGGTTGTATTCTCTGGTAAGAAGGAGACTGATAAGGTTTACACACGTTATACTGGTTACCCAGGTGGTCAGCGTTTCAATACTCCTGCACAGCTTCGTGCTCGCAAGAATGGTATTGACAAGATGATTCGTCACGCCGTAAAGGGTATGTTACCAAAGGGTCCTCTAGGTCGTCATTTGCTGGATAACCTTTATGTTATCGACGGTACAGAGCTCAACGGTCTCGAGGCACAGAAGCCAAAGGCAATTGATATTAACCAGTATAAATAATAAGGAGAAAGATGGAAGTAATTAATGCAATTGGTCGCCGTAAGAGCGCAGTCGCTCGTGTTTACCTCTCAGAGGGCACCGGTAAGATCACAATTAACAAGAAAGATTTAACTGAATTCTTCCCATCAGCTATCCTGCAATACGTGGTTAAACAACCACTGCAGTTGCTCGGTGTAGAGGGTCAGTATGACATTAAGGCTAACCTCGATGGTGGTGGCTTTACAGGTCAGAGCCAGGCATTGCGTCTTGCTATTGCGCGTGCATTGGTAAAGGTTAACGCAGAAGATAAGAAGGCATTGAAAGCTCAAGGTTTCTTGACTCGTGATAGTCGCTCAGTTGAGCGTAAGAAGCCAGGTCAGCCAAAGGCTCGTGCTCACTTCCAGTTCAGTAAGCGTTAATATTTTTCTTTGATCTTTATAATCTTGAGAATTTATATGTACATTTAGTATGTTCGTATTAAAGACATAAAGGGTCGAAGATCAAAGAAAAGGGGTTTAGTATCTAAATTAATGAGATTCCTTTATCGGGGGACTACTCATTGATTGATTCTAACAAGCCTGACGAAGCTTATTCGTCAAGAAAGAATTAAAAAGAAAGTAAACAAGTAAAACAAAACAACATGTCAAGAACAAATTTTGACCAGTTATTGGAGGCAGGATGCCACTTTGGCCACCTCCGTCGTAAGTGGAATCCAGCAATGGCGCCTTATATCTTCATGGAGCGCAATGGTATCCACATCATCGATCTTCACAAGACAGTGGCTAAAGTTGATGAAGCCGCAGAAGCACTCAAGGGCATTGCTAAGAGTGGAAAGAAGATTTTGTTTGTCGCTACTAAAAACAAGCTAAGGAAGTTGTAGCTGAGAAAGCTGCATCTGTTAATATGCCATACGTTAATGAACGTTGGGCCGGTGGTATGCTGACCAACTTCCCTACAATCCGTAAGGCAGTTAAGAAAATGACGAACATCGACAAGTTGATGAACGACGGAACATTCTCTAACCTCTCTAAGCGTGAATTGCTCCAAATCTCTCGCCAGCGTGCAAAGCTCGAGAAGAACCTTGGTTCTATCGCTGACTTGACTCGCTTGCCATCTGCACTCTTCGTTGTAGATGTAATGAAAGAGCACATTGCCGTTAAGGAGGCTAACCGCTTGGGTATTCCTGTTTTCGGTATTGTTGATACTAACTCTGATCCTAAGAACATCGATTATGTTATTCCAGCAAACGATGATGCAAAGGATTCAGTAGCAGCAATCCTTGGCGCTTGTTGTGAGGCTATTGCAGAAGGTCTTACAGAGCGTAAGGCTGAAAAGGCCGATGAGAAGGCTAATGCAGAGCAGTCTGAAGTAGCACCAGAGGCTAAGCCAAAGCGTTCTGCTCGTAAAACAGAGGAAGCTTCAAAGGCTGAGAACGAAGCACCAGTTGCTGAGTAAAAATAAAACATAGTGGGCGCTGGTGAGTGCTAATGAACTCTTATATCTTTTGATATATAGGTTCATCATCTCTCATCAACGCCCACATTATTTAATAATATTAGAAAGGAAAAACAAAAATGGCTGTATCTATTGAAGATATCAAGAAGCTCCGCGCTATGACTGGCGCAGGTTTAGCAGATGTAAAGAAGGCTCTCACAGAGGCTGAAGGCGACTTCGACAAAGCAAAAGAATTGCTTCGTGAGCGTGGTTTAGCAATTGCGGCTAAGCGTTCTGATCGTGAGACATCTAATGGTTGTGTGCTTGTAAAGCAGGTTGATGGCTTTTCTGCTATGATTGCTGTTAAGTGCGAGACCGACTTCGTGGCTAATGGTAAGGACTTCATTGCATTGGTTCAAGAGATTTTGGATGCTGCTGTGGCAAATAAGTGCCAGAGCCTCGATGAGGTTAAGGCATTAAAGCTTGCTAACGGAGAAGATGTAGCTACTGCTGTTCAACAGCGCTCTGGTGTAACTGGCGAGAAGATGGAGCTTGATGGTTATAACTTCCTAGAGGGTGAGAATGTATCTGTTTATGATCACATGAACAAGCATACCCTTGCCACTATGGTTCAGCTCAATGAGAATAACGAGGACGCTGGTCACAAGATTGCTATGCAAGTAGCAGCAATGAAACCAGTTGCTTTGGATGAAGCTTCTGTACCACAATCTGTAAAGGATGAAGAGTTCAAGGTGGCTGTTGAGAAGACAAAGGAAGAGCAGGTTGAAAAGGCCGTTGTAGCAGCTATTAAGAAAGCTGGTATCAACGCAAACTTGGTTGATAGTGATGATCACATCGAGTCAAACATCAACAAGGGTTGGTTGACTCGTGAGGAGGCTGACAAGGCGATCGAGATTCGTAAGACTGTTGGTGCAGAGAAAGCCGCTAACCTCAACGAGGGAATGATTCAAAACATTGCTAAAGGTCGTTTGAACAAGTTCTTCAAAGAGAACTGCTTGGTTGATCAAGAGTTCCAATTTGGTGATGGTGATAAGCAGAGCGTTGGCGAGTGGCTTAAGGCTCAAGGTAAGGATTTGAAGATCGTTGCTTACAAGCGTTTCACACTCTCTGCAGATTAATTAACGTATATCGTTAAAGCGAAATAAACAAGGAGTTGTAGGAAAGCCATCAGGCTCCTACAACTCTTTTTTAGATTATTAGCTCATCAGGATCATGACTGCCCATATTGATGGAATTAATGGTTGTGGATGAGATAAGCAAGATAAGATATGAAGATATTTGCTGTCGGCATGAATTATGTCGGATACAATAAAGCACTAAATGAGCCGTTATTGAAACGAGATGATCCTGTTATCTTTACTAAAGCAGACTCTTCTCTATTGAAAGATAGGAAGCCTTTCTTCATTCCAGATGAGTTAGGAACTATAGAATATGAAGCTGAAATCGTTGTAAGAGTTTGTCGTTTAGGTAAGTCTATATCCGAGCGTTTTGCCTCTCGATATTATGATGCTGTAACAGTGGGTATCGACTTTACGGCACGTGACTTACTAAGGAAACTGAGCCAGCAGGGACTTCCTTGGGATATGAGTAAGAGTTTCGATGGAGCTGCTGCACTAGGCGAATGGGTTTCAAAAGATAAGTTCTTGGATATTCAACGTCTTCGCTTTCACCTTGATGTCAATGGGGAAACAAAGCAAGAAGGATGTACGAACGATATGATCTATAAGGTGGATGAAATCATAAGCTATATTAGTCGGTTTTTCACACTAAAGACTGGAGACCTTATTTATACTGGTTGTCCTACTAGTGGATTCCCTGTACATATCAACGACCGACTTGAAGGATATATAGAAGAACGTAAAGTACTGGATCTTCATTGTAAGTAAAAGGTATAAAAGCTATTTATCAAAACAAAGCATAAGGATTGAGTAACTTATAACAAGTCCCCTACAATCATCAAAAAGAATTATTAAGTCAATGACGAAACGAATAACTATTCTTTCCCTCATACTTCTGTTGAGCAGTATAACGATGAGTGCACAACAGAAACGATTCTTCAATCTAACAGTTGAAGATGTTACGATTGACTCACTCTTACCTCATTTCCATTACGCTATTCCCGTTGGAGAGAATTATGCAGACTCTATCTATGAGCTAGAGATACGCTACCCCGAGTTCATAAACATGAGCCCTGAGGACATACAACATTATAATTCTCTCACAAAACAAGTACCTCCAACATTGCCAGAGATACATCAACAGATGACGGTCGAGCGTAAAAAGGGTGTGTTAGAGTTCTCTTTAACACCTATCGTAGAACGTGATGGCAAGAAACAGTTCCTTGTTAGCTTTATGATAGCACTCACTTCACGTCCGAAGTCATTGAATGCTAAGAGAGGAATGAAATCTATGACATCTACTAGAGCTGGTGGGCTTACGACTTCAGAGGTATCCAATCGTTATGCTAAACATTCCGTCTTGTCTACTGGTAAGTGGGCAAAGATACGTGTCCCAGCTGATGGTGTGTATCAATTAAGTAATGACTTGATTCGACGAGCTGGCTTCACCAATTTAGATAAGGTGAAAATCTATGGCTATGGTGGGCATCTCCAAGATGAAGAACTGACCGCTGATTATATCATATCGCATGATGATTTGAAAGAAGTTCCAACCTATACAATTCATGGAAAGAGACTATTCTATGCTAAAGGTTCTGTTAGTTGGGATAGCAATTCAGCCACTAGACGCTCTCGCAATCACTATTCTGATTACGGATACTACTTCCTCACAGAAGATAACGCAGGTAATCCAGCATCCATATCAGATAGTACAACCTTCTTAAATAGCTTTTATCCATCAGCAAATGACTACCATTCATTGCACGAGGTAGATAATTTCAGTTGGTTTAATGGTGGTCGTAATCTCTTTGAAGAGACTCCATTAAAATTAAATGAGAGCAAGGTCTTCACTTTAAAGAATAAGACAAAAGCCAGTACAGGTATCTTGACTGTTGCTGTGACAACGGGTGAATACACATCAACCATTAAGGTGGAAGCCAACGGAAGAGAACTCGGTGAGATACATATTGCACCTGGTGATTCCTTTGATAAAGGTTATGAGGTTATCAGAGACTATGCTGTATCCAACCTCCAAAGTGTAGATAGCATCCGGCTCACGACGATCTCTGGTGGTCCAACAAGGCTCGATTATCTCACAATGACCTATCCAACGCCTGCTCCAGCACCTTCATTGAGAACATCATTCCCAACTCCAGAGTATGTATATAATATCACCAATCAGGATCATCATGCCGATGAGCCTGTCAATATGGTGATTATCATCCCAACAAGTCAGAAGCTCTTACAACAAGCTGAGCGCCTAGCTGATTTCCACAGAACACATGATAACATCTCTGTACGAGTTGTCCCTGCTGACGAACTATACAACGAGTTCTCTAGTGGAACACCTGATGCAATGGCTTACCGACGTTACATGAAGATGTTATATGATCGTGCTACAAATGCACAGACCATGCCCCAGTCACTCTTGCTCTTTGGTGATTGTGTATGGGATAATCGCATGAACACCAGCTCTTGCCGTCTATTGAATCCAGATGATTACCTACTTGCTTACGAGAGTGAGAACTCATTTAGTGAGACAGACTGTTATATTAATGACGGATGGTTCACTCTGATGGATGATGGTGAAGGAACTGACCTTTTACGTCGAGATAAGGAGGATCTTGGCGTTGGACGATTCCCTGTTACCAATGCTATTGATGCGAAGACACTAGTTGACAAGACTATTAATTACGCATTAAATAAGAATGGAGGAAGCTGGGAAAATGTACTTATGTTCATGGGGGATGATGGCAATAATAATATCCACATGCGCGATGTGAATGAAACTGCGGAATCGGTATCATCCGCCTACCCTGCTTATCAAATAAAGAAGGTGATGTGGGATGCTTACCCTCGAATCTCTACTGCTACAGGTAATACCTATCCAGAAGCGAGTGCGCTAATCAAGCAACAGCAAGCACAAGGAGCATTGATAATGGATTATGCTGGGCATGGTAAAGAAGATCAGATTTCACATGAAGCAGTACTCCGTCTTGTTGACTTCAAGAACTTCTCCAATACAAATCTTCCGTTATGGATTACCGCCAGTTGTGATATTATGCCGTATGATGGTGTGATTCCAACTATCGGTGAAGCGGCTATATTGAATAGTAAAGGTGGCTCAGTAGCATTCTGGGGAACGACTCATACAGTATATACTTATTATAACAAGGCTATCAATACTGCCTTCTTAAAGCATGTGCTAAGTCTTACAAACGGAAAGCCAACCACACTTGGTGAGGCGCAACGACTCGCAAAGTGCGAGTTAATCAACTCTAGTAGAGACCTTACACCAAACAAACTGCAATATGCCCTCTTAGGTGATCCAGCTTTAGCCCTCAACCTCCCAAAGCTGCAAGTGAACGTAGAGTCAATCAATGGTCAGGCGGTTAATACTGGTAATACTATCCTTATTAAAGGTGGCTCAATCGTGAAGGTGAAAGGCTCTATCACAAAGGATGGTAATAAGCAAACGAACTTCAATGGACTCATCACGGCGGTCGTAAGAGATACCAAAGAACTCGTAACGTGCAAGAAACAAGACCAGTCTGCCGACGTAGCCTTCACCTATTACGACCGACTGAAGACGCTTTACAATGGTACGGATAGTGTGCGCAATGGCGAGTTTACACTCACTTTCGCTGTACCACGTGACATCAATTATACCTCTGGTACGGGCTTAATGAACTTCTCTGCTATCAACGAAGACCATTCTCTCATGGCGCAAGGATATGAAGATAGATTCAATATTGATGGGTCAGAAGTTGTCTATAACGACTCTATCGGACCATCTATCTATGCTTACCTCAATTCTCCTTCTTTTATCGACGGAGGCAAGGTGAATAGCACACCTTACTTCGTCGCACAGATAACCGACAAGGATGGTATCAATGCGTCAGGCAATGGGATTGGTCATGATATGCAGTTGTGCATAGATGGTAAATTGACACAAACCTACCTCCTCAATGATAACTTCCGTTATGATTTCGGCAGTTATACTTCGGGCACAACGGGATACAGTCTACCCGAACTATCAGAAGGACCACACATCTTGCAGTTCCGAGCATGGGACATCCAAAACAATGCGTCAACAGTAACGCTCCACTTCAATGTGGTCAAAGGGCTTGCCCCCGATATCTATAGCGTCAGTGCATCGAAGAATCCAGCTTACAACGAGACAACCTTCATCGTATCGCATAACTACATGGGGTCGAATGTGGATGTAGAGATAGAAGTATTCGACATGGGTGGACGCCTACTCTGGCATCACGTGGAGTCAGGCGTATCATCAGGTAATGCCATCTCAACCAACTGGAACCTGATAGTAGATAATGGAACACGATTGCAAACAGGCGTCTATCTCTATCGAGTTCGCCTCAGTTGTGATGGTGCAACAAAGGTGTCAAAGGCTAAGAAACTCATTGTCCTAGACAATAAGTAACATAAGTAACACGTTTTAATCCATGATGTAAGCTGGCAAACTAGCTGCATCATGGATTCTTTATATAGCAATATTCCATAAGCAACTCAAGTAAATAAGATGAATAAAAAGCTTCGTTTATCCTTCTTGACCATGGTCGTTATGACCTCTTCTGCCGCATTCGCACAGGGCACAAAGAAGGATATGTTCAACCCTGTTACTACCTCCGTTACCTCACAAACCATTGCTCCTGATGCACGTGCAGCAGGTATGGGTGATGTAGGAGCAGCCACTGACCCTGATGTCAATTCCCAGTATTGGAACCCTGCGAAGTATCCTTTTAATATTTCTCGTGCAGGTGTCTCTTTGAACTACACCCCGTGGCTTCGCCAGTTAGTGAGTGACATCGACCTCGCTTACGTAGCCGGATATTATCGCATAGGTGATTATAGTGCTGTATCGTCCTCCCTTCGTTACTTTTCTTTGGGTGAGGTGCAGACGAATGACGGCTCTAATATGACCATCAACCCATACGAGATGTCATTAGACGTAGCTTATTCTTTGATGTTAAGTGAGCACTTCTCACTCGGAGCCGCTGTGCGTTGGATTTATTCCGACCTCACGTATGACTATAAGGAAGATACATCTCCCGGTTCCGCCTTTGCAGCCGACCTCTCCTGCTATTACCAGAATTACATCAACATTGGTGAGCGTGAGTGCCAGTTAGGACTAGGCTTGAATATCTCTAACATTGGTTCTAAGATAACGTTCGGTGGCGATAATCGCTCTGAGTTCATACCTACCAATCTCCGCTTAGGTGCCGCATTGATGATTCCAGTTGATGAGTTCAATAAGTTCACCATAGCTGCTGATGCAAACAAGTTGCTAGTTCCAACTTATCCCAAGCGTAATACGGGCGAATCGCAAGTAGATTATGACAACCGCTTGCAGAAGGATTACTATGATGTATCGTCTATCTCGGGTATCTTCAAGAGCTTCGGCGACGCACCCAATGGATTCTCTGAAGAGATGCAGGAGGTGCAATGGAGTGTGGGAGCAGAATATACCTACAATGATAAGTTCTCACTTCGTGCAGGTTATCACAACGAGAGTGAGAATAAGGGAAACCGCAAGTACTTCACCGTAGGTGCTGGATTCAAGATGAATGTATTCGCACTAGATGCGGGCTATGTCATTGCAACGGCTAAGAACAACCCACTCGACCAAACGCTCAGATTCTCCCTATCATTCGATATGGATGGTATAAAGGACTTATTTAAGAGGAAATAGGCAAGCCTCCCCCGCGGGGCTCTCATCTAACAGATATGACAAATATTACTCAATCAATCCCATCTTTCCGCATTGGAATGGGTTACGATGTCCATAAACTCGTTGAAGGGCGTGACCTCTATCTCGGTGGTATTAAGATAGAGCACAGCCTTGGATTGCTCGGACATAGCGATGCGGATGTCCTCATTCACGCCATTTGTGATGCGCTACTCGGTGCTGCTAATATGCGTGATATTGGTTATCATTTCCCAGATACCGCCAACGAAACATTGGATATGGACTCGAAAGTAATCTTACGTAAGACCATCGAACTACTTGCCACAAAGGGGTATCGTGTGGGCAACATCGATGCAACCGTATGTGCTGAGCGTCCGAAGATAAATCCTCACATACCAGCAATGTGCGAATGTCTAGCCAATATCATAGGTTGCGACATCGATGCCGTATCCATCAAAGCCACCACGTCAGAGCGAATGGGCTTCGTTGGACGAGAAGAGGGTATGGCGGCTTATGCGGTATGCCTGATAGTAAAGGTGTAAAGGCTAATAAAGACTAAATAAAATACGGCTGATAGCGGTTCTTCATACTGCTATCAGCCGTTTTTTATTATACGGATATTCCAGCGCTATAAAGTCTAAGAGTCAGGCTCTCCTACATGGATTCTCGATTTCTGTCTAGCTTTCCAATAGACTTACCAAAGGGTGATAATAAAATCAGCTTATATTACAAGAAACAATCTAATCCTATCAAAGAGCGTCTGTTTCAACGGCAGAACATCAACGTTTCACCTGTTTGCGAATCGTTTCCCACCTGTTCCAGCATTCCTTTCTAACGTGTTGCGCATTTCTCTCTCACCTGTTCCCCATTCCTTTCTCACGTGTTGCACATTTATCTCTCACCTGTTCCCCATTCTTTTCTCACGTGTTGCGCATCATTTACACACGCATATAAAGTTAGTTTCATCATGATGAGACATAAGTTTCATCATGAAGAGACACTGGTTTCATCATGATGAGACACTCGTTTCACCATGGTGAAACTAAGAA
>BNJU01002496.1_pt1 | contig 171466 bp, 184 predicted proteins | sample 8539281 | NCBI WGS metagenome assembly BNJU01 (sample SAMD00202456, study PRJDB9452) | human saliva metagenome | isolation source: human saliva | place: Japan
GTTATACTGTAGAAGGTTATGAATACCTTTATAATTAATTGTTGTAGTGCAATTACATGATTTTTAACAGTATAAATAAAAGCTCTAAGTTGTTCACAAACCTAGAGCTTTTAAATATATTTAATAGTATTTTAAGATATCCAAAACGATGCAATTCAATGTCTTCTTTTCTTAAAGTTGGAAATAAAATAACATCCCTAATTGACTGCGAATTTGTTGTAACATAACTAATCTGTCCAATTCCTATTTAAGCCACTCTGCTGGTGGCATTCCGTGTTCTAAAAGGCACGAATATAGTCTAAATCCATTCCTTGAGCTTCATCATCTCAGCTTCTCTTAATTTAACCTGTTCTTTCAAATCTTTTCCTTCTGATCTCTTGGATCATTTAATTCTGAATAAGCATTGGCAAATTCTCTTCCTGAAATAAATAACTCAAATCTGTCTACCCGATTCAGTTTCACCTTTCTGATTTTTGAAAGTGGAGAAGTTTCTTTTGGATATTCAATGTAATGAAAGTCGGATTTAATAAGTTTCCTCTACTTTTTCTCAAATATCGAAGTTTAAATTCCATATTTTGCTTATAAGTTCATGATCGTTTTCTAGTGGAATATTCATTTCTTTTGCTTTGTTATCGCATCTTCATCGCTGCTAATTGTGTCCAAAATCAAAGTCAGTTGTTTCTTTACATTATCTTTCATGTGTAACTTACGTCATAAAGGTTTTATATGACCAATAGTCTATCTTCATATTCATTTCATATTTTTCCGTGTAGTTCAAACGTCAGGCTGAAATCAAATCTTCTGTCCAAATCCATCATATCTCCTAATCCAGCATAAAGCCTGGTATAGTTCCATCATTATGTAAATTCTGGATTGTGTTTTGATTGAAATTCCTTCATTTCTCGAAACTTCTGTTTTATTTCAAATACTTTTTCAAATCCACCTAGACAGTCTAAAAGTGCAATTCAGGCGCTATTCTCAAAAATAGTTTCCATATCAAGTGCGTGTGATGTGTCACAAATGGTCTTGCTGTAGCTCCTCCAGCAACTGGGTACGTTGCATCATTGGGTTTCCACTTCTGTAAATCCATGTTTTCAGACGAGCTTCTAAAAATCTTGTAATTTGGAATCTCCTTAGTTTCCTGTAACTTCCTGTTGATTACAAGATCTACGTATCTTTGTCTTATTGCAGTTTCGATGTTAGTCGGTCCGATGAAATTTTCTGAAGTGGACGGACATTTTAGATAGGACTTCAGGCAGAGATAACTCTTGAGGTTAATTCTGATGTAGTTCTAAAAAGTTTTCCTTCTGCCCAATAAAATCTCCAGTCCCATATAAATTTCGTACTGCTCTTCTCCTTCATCTTTTTACATAGTATTGGATTTTTCCAAGTTGGATCTTGAATTTGTCCAAATCCATTTTTCCACGATGCTTCTGAAGCAACGATTCTTCCTGCTGTTTTAAAGATCTGGGTTTCATCATATTGGCTAATTTCAGCATTTCAGTACTCTCATATTTTCGTCCGTATGGTTCAACTCCTATTTCTTTTGAGTTCTTCTACCTAATTTTTCTTTTATAATACCGATATCATTGTGGTTTGATTACTGTTCACTTTTCCTTTCTGTTTTTATTGTAAAATAAATATGTTTATATCTTTTATTATTTGAGTTATAAAATCTAAATAACAGTTTCATTCCCAAAAATCAAAATATGGTCCAATTATAGTAACATTCATATTACAATGAAAATTTCGTTGAAAGAAAAGAACTGTTTGAAATTTTTGAATACAATTTGAACTATAATTCGATTAAGAGGTTGATATCTTTTATTAAAAGCGAGTTTCTTTTTCTTTTTATTGAAAGTTTTGCGTAGAACTTGATGTAAAGGGCATGGCATTCGATGTCGTGATTAAATGTTATAAGTTGTATTTCTAGAATTTGTGCGTGTATTTCATTACTATGTATTATATCATATTCGAGTACTCTCATTTCTTTTCAAATGTATTTCATATTTTTCCTCGAAATTTTGTTGTAATGTAGGTGAGTAAAGGGTATTTTTATTGTTTTAAATATTTGTTTGAATTGATTTCACCATGTCGATGAATTTCGATGGAATCGATTTTATCGATGATTTTACAATTTCCGTATTCATCTATAATAGGTATCTCTCTCTTCCATTATTTATTTTTCCAGTTCAAATAATTTTCATAATTTTTGTTTAAAGAAGTTATCCAAGCTTTTATTTTTATTTTTCATTTTATTCCTTCGTAGTGATTTATTCATCTTCATCATTAAAAAGTCATCTAAAAGTGCTGACAAGTCTTCATCATCTTCATCTTCATCATTAAAAATCAGTACCGTCATTTAGTGCGTCCAAAGTTGCTTTCATCATATTCATCTACGTTTCATTTTTATCCTTATTCAAAATCTTCATTCCGAGTACATCTAGTCTTTGTCCAGAACCATAATAATCATCATTTCCATATTTCGAGAAACCTGATCTGATCTTCATCTTCATCCAAGTCATATAACTCTTCTTCAATGCTGTCTAATAAAGACTTTCCCCAGTTTCACTATCACAAGCTAAATATTGCTTTATCTCCTACGCATGCATTGGAAAAGCAGAGTATAACCTTCCACATCTCCCTCATTATTAATTGCTTTCAGATATCTTCCCCAGCAGAATACATAATTTCCATCCATTATTTGTGATATTTTATTATTGGTAATGAGTGAAATCCATCTGCATATTTGCTGCATCAAAATTAATCGCATAAGCTGATGTGGAAATGTCATTGGTGAAAAGCAATAGCCTAAAATCTACAGGCTCTCATGATTTGTCATGCACCGTTGAACCACTATCTGAAATTAATTTCGCTGTTTGTCATGAATTTTTCTATTTTATCTGCCATTTCTTCAGAAGATAGCATCTTTCCGTTTAAGTCAAGCAAAAATATTGTACGAATAATTGAAATAGCTATTTATTATTCTTTCAGTTTCTGAATTTACTGCATTTTCAATCCCTTGTTATCATCTTCTTCAGCCAGTTCAGTAATATCGAGTTTTATGTATTTTTGACAACCTTTTGGAAAACTTCAGCTATTCCCTCTTTTATGTATTTTATCTTTTATTTTTCCAATACACTACACTAATTCTTATCATATTTTTCCTTATTGTCAAAAGTTTTTCATTTTTACTAAATTTTCTCAAGTTTCTCTATTTTCTTCTTCCAAACTTTTTGTCCAAATCATTCTTACTAATTTTACAATAATTGGACACCCATGTGGACACGTATATTTTTCCAACTTCTGAATCCTTCTCACCATATTCTGCATTTCAAACATATCAAGCTTTTTGTCCAGCCTTCAGCTCCCTTGCACGACATCGAAAATAATGATATTTTCGCGCAAATCCTTTTATTTCAACTTCATTTTTGAGAGTCCATAAGCAGCTGCAGAAATACATTTTCAATGCTATCCCGAAAGTCAAAAGGCAGGAACAGCACGAATCACAATTTCCTTTTTCTGAAACTCGTCAATATCAAATCCAAAAATCATTAAAAATATCTATATTTTCCAAAAATAATATTTTTTCAATTTGCGTAACTTCCATCTTCTGTGGCAAAAAGCACATGCTGTGACTCCAGCTTTTTTATTGTAAATTGTCCTTCAGTTCTTCATACAAAATTCTCTCATGAATAATGTGCTGATCGTAAATTTCCAGCTCGTCATCTCGCTTCTAACTAGAATATACGTATCAAAAATCTGTCCCAGCACATCATAGTGAAATTGCTTTCAATATGCTTTTCAAACGTCCCAACTTTATAACGGGTTTATTTTCAGTATTTTCATTTATAATATCAAAATTTCTGTGTTCACTAATTTTTGTAATTTTTAAAATGCTATTATGTTTCCATTTTTGTCTGAAATTTGTATCTTTAGTTTCAAAGTTTTTCCACTTATTTTCCACAATTTTATTTGAATTTTCATTCATTTTATTTCAGATTTCATCAAGTTTTGAGCTATTTTCATTTTTATTATTTACAAAATTTTCATCACTTGAAAAAGTATTATATGTAATATTTTTCAGATTATCAGAAAACTCAAATTTCTATCATTTTTATTAAAATTAATTGCTGAAAAATTATCTTTCTCATTTGAATTTTTAGTATTTTCTAAAAATCTTTCCATCAAAGTTTCCAAACTTATAACTTTTTGATTTTTCCCCTTTTAAAATATCGTCAGAAAACAAGTCATCGTTTTTCGACAGTGACATTCTCGTTAATGTTAATATTTTTCTTTATCAGGTCAATATTAGGTTGCTAATTTTTCCTGTCATTGTAGTAAAAAAGTCATCATTGCTGATTTTATTTCATTATAAACAATTTTATCATTTGAAAATTTTATTATGGATGGATGAACGTTTACATCTATTTCCTTTGGATCAGTATTGTAGCAAAAATAATGGCAAACGGGTATTTTCCCTTCATTAGTTTAGTGTAATAGCCATCTATAACAGCACGTTCAATGGTTGCTGACTCACATATCGGTTGTTCAAAAGTAAACATAAAGTCCTTTGAACTTCGTAAAAATTTCTACATTACCTAAATATCCATATTCAAATTTTTCAAATTTCTCAAACTGACTTTCCAAATAATTCCAAGGATTGTATTATCAATCCCTTTTCCGCTAGTCTTTGTCGTACTTTTTCCCATCGAGTTCCAGCGAAAAAGCCACATTACTGTTTGAAAGTGCTTCCTTTAGTACAATATCTCTAATTTTACCGTATTCTGTTGACATTTTCGTAAAATTTGTCCGTCTGGCAGGCGTGTGTAAAATAAATCCTAACTTCCATTTTCTGTCCCAACATTTCTCGAAACTTCCTCAAATTTTCTCAACTCCGCCATAACAGCCAATTTTGTATCCCATAGGACTATTTTCAGAACGTGTAGTAATCGTAAGCTTGAGAAACCGCTGCAATGAGACGACAAAAGCCTCCACGAAAACCCATAAGTGTTTTAAATTAAAAACGTCTTTTCCTTAATCTTAGAGTAGCATGTCGCTCCACCGACAAAGCGTATCGTCCTTATCCATTCAATTCCATTATCACTTACTTTAACATCAGTTCCAGCTTTAAAGACTTCAATTTTATCATCATGGCTTTTGCATCTAGCGAGTTTTCAATCATTTCCTTGATCATTGAAGCAGGATTTTTCTCACAACTTCTCCAGCAGCAATAATATTTGACACACTTTCATCAAGTATTTTATATACCCTACATTTTCTCCTCCTTTTTCTATGTTATATTTTTTATAAATTTTTAAGTTTTGCCTTAAAATCATAATTTTAAGTAAATGAGTTAAAATGCAAATTAAAAAGCTATCGCTTTGTTGAATTGCGGGCTGTCTTGCATTTCCCAATTATCGTTATGTTTTACATATACAATATCAAACGTTTCTTCAAAATATCTGGGATTAGGATCATTCAATTTTTCATTTTACAGATTCTTTTTAAAAATTGCGTAGTCAATTTTATCATTTCATCATCTGACCTTACAGTAGGATTTGGTGATTTCAAAGTCTTTGTCTTTCTTCTAATATTTTATTTTTAAATATTTCTAGTTGCTCCTGATAAATCAGGATACTTTAGTAATGTTACGATAATTTTATTTTTATTTTCTTCTGTTGTTTTATTAATTTTTATAGGACATTTTTATATCCTTCATCAATTGCTTCAAATGTTATAGCAGCCATTTTTATCATGATTTGATGATTTATAACCACCGTTTCGAGTGAATTCTATTAAATTTTTAAATCATTTTCAATAATTTTTATCATTTTTGACAACTTGTAGTGTAGATATTAAGATTAATCCTACCAATAATTGATAATATTTTTCATGTTGATTTTCTTCTTCCTCCTTTTTCATCAGTTTTTCTAGTAAAATACAGCTATCACTCACAGACAATTAATCCAGTAACCGCAGCTAACATTGATAATGCACTCTTTTCCAGTCAAAAGGTAGCTGTTAAATATTTTTAGAATTGCAGTTGCTATTAAAATTAATAAAAGTAATTTCCAGTTTTTGTCCAAGTTGAAACTATTATAAAAACATTATAACAGTAAAAAGCAGGACAATTTTATCTATTGTCCATCCACTTTTCAAATAATTTACTTCAAAATTTAAAATTTTACAATTTCAGGATTAGTTATATTTGGCTTTGGAAACCAGAACATACTCGTAAATAGACCAAAAATAAGTTGAAATTCCCTGAAAAACAGCTTTTTTGTCGCACTCCAGATTATTGGAATAATGAATAGTGGTCTGGTGTACCAACTGCTATATTATGATGCCTCTGAAAATACCCATAAAAAATATGTCATTACTAAAAATAAATGAATTAAAATTATTGTCGTAATTCCAAAATAATGATACCTATAACTATGTCAAATTTTCTTAATTTATCCATTATTCAAAATCCTTTCAAAATATATCTTAACTCTTTAATACTAAACTGATAAAAATTAATCAATTTCGAAGTAATCATAATGTTTTATTTTCAATTTCAAATTAATTTTTCACAATTATAATTTCACAGTCTTACTCACAGTAATCTTATACTTTTTCTTCAAAAATTCTGCTAATTTTTCCAAATCATCTTCCAGACAAAGCACCTTTACATTAGGCCCCACATCCATCGTAAAATAGCATTTTTCTCCATTATTTCTCAAATTTTTCAAAATCCATTGCTTCGTAAGTTTTTCATTAAAATACGAAAAATGGTGGTTGCAGATTTCAGTTGTTTTGTGCATTCTAGAGCATTCTCTTCTGTCAAAATTCCTACTTTTCCAAATCATTTTTCAACAAGATATTTTCATATTTACAAGTCAATTTCCGATTGTTTTTATCCACTCGTCAAAAATATGTCGAAGTTTTTGACTAAAGTTCCATTCCATTTCGGCGAAATTTCCTTTTTATTTTTCATTCTGCTTTACAAAAGCACAATCATTTGCCAGTTTCAAATCTGTCTTTACCTCATAAATTTTCTCCCAGTATCCTTATCCCAAGCCGCAACAGGTCCAAAAAGCTACTCGAAGATGAACCAGAACAAATTTTGAAATCTGTGCAAGTTCAGATTGCGTATAGCTTTTTCCAAAAAGTTCATTGCATGCTGTATACAGCCGATAAACCGCTCGAACTTGAAGAAAAGACCAGCAGCTGTTGGCATATTATTGGTTGCAGAAATTTTTCTACTTTCTGACTTCTATTTTCCCTAAACAAATCTGCAACTTTGCTAATCTTTTTCTGTATGCATACTATCCTGTAACTCTCCATTCAAATAAAACAAATCTATCATATCCCCAAATTTATCTTCACAATTTCTATTTTTATTTCTTTTCAACTGCACTTTTAATATCTTCATCATTTATAAATTCCATCTCTGTTTCTGTAAACATATCATTAAATGTAAGGGAAATACTGCTTGTGGAAGGTATCATTTTTCTGCATCTTTTTCCCCATATGTTTTACAATTTACAATATTAGCATAAGATTTGACTTTTACCATTTTCTCCTTTATATTAAATTTTTCTCACCCAAATATTTTTGCTCCGCATTTTATAGTCCATTTTTATGCCTACAATATCCAGATTCTTAGCAAGTGCAATTGCACAGCCTCCTAATCCGCCACCAGAAATTTTTGTCCACTTGCTCCATTTTCGATTGCTATTTTTTACAAATAAGTCTGTTTTTCAATGGTTATATTCAAGTTTCGAGTTCTGCTTGCTTTTTGTCATAATTTTTCCTATTTTATCGACTTTTCTTCTTTGGATTGAATATTTCAGTTAGATTTTTAGCCATTTCATCTGTCAATTCTCCTAATTTCTTTAAAGAACTGTCAGCATTACGCCTAAATTTTAACATTTTTGAATTGCTTTAACTTGTATTGCCATAAATTCCTGTGTGCTGCAATTACAAAGGTATGCATCAGATTTAAAGTCAATGTGCGAAAATCCTTTGTTCTTTATAAATTTTAAAAGCTTTGTCGCTAAAGGCAAGTTTTGGCATCCAGTCCACGGTGTATTATGGGCTACAATTTCTGCCGTGTGAACCGAGTTTTCCAGCAATTCATCTTCAAATTTTCTCCAAAATAATCAAATACACGCGAATTGCCGCAATACTACTGCCGCTGAAGATCCCATTCCCGTTTTGGGAGGGATTTGAGAGGTAACTTTATATTTTATTTTTGTATTTTCTTTTTAAATATTTTTAACGCAGTAAAAAGAGCAACTGAAAGAGTATCTGTCTTATTATGGAAACAGCTGCTTTTGGCTTCTTCACAATCATTTAATTCCAATAGCGGAATAGCGATGTGAGGATAGCCGTAAACAACAGAATGTTCTCCAATTAATATTATTTTACTGTGTGATTTTCCGATACCTTTTTCATCGTATTTTCCTTTTTACTAAAAATTATACAAATTTATTATACCGAAAAAGTTATAATAATCCAATACCTTTTATATATTTTCAAACTTTTTCAAAATCGAAAAATTAATAAAATCTAAATTTGAATAGAATACCTACGCTTTTTAGTACAAATAAATAAAACTCCCAAGTTCATAAAAGACTTAGAGTTTTTATTGTGTTCTCAAACCTAATAAAATTAAAGTAATGAGAACTAAACTAATTTTGACAGGTACAGTCATAGCTTTTTGAGTTTGATTTAAAATTTTTATAGTTTTGTAACTGCAGAAGTTTTTTTGCCAGTTAAACGTAATCCTCTATATCCATTACCTTCAAAATAAATTTTTGTAAGTATATCACGCTTGAAACAGAAGATAATCTACCACTTGTAAATTGGATATTTCTTCCTGATTCGTTGCTTCGCAAGTTACAGATCTACTTGTTTTACTTGTAACGTGGCATTCGTTAACAAATCTTGAAAATCTAATGCTCAAATGCTAAACATCCTACTAAAATTAATTTCTTCATGCTAATCAAACTCCTTTTTAAATTTTTATTATACTGTTATTGTGTAGTATATCATATAAGTTTAAAAATTCAAGTATTTTTAATGAAACAATTTGTTTATTATGTATAATTACGATTTTTAATTGTGGTTAATAAAAACATCTATAAAGTCATGCTCTTGTTATATTCAAATAATTTGTTTTACCGTAATTTATATTATTTTGTAATAAATATGTATAATCATAGTGTTAGTTTTTTGAAGTTTTTGACAGTTCTAAAGAATTTGTAAATTATCTTCTTCTGCCTCTCATAAAGCCGCCACCACCAAATCCTGGAATACCGCCGCTATTAAACATTTTCATCATTTTGTTTCATTTGCTCAAATTGTTTAATTAATTTATTCACGTCGTTTACTTGAACTCCGCTTCCTTTAGCAATTCTCATTTTACGGCTTCCTTTTTTAGAAGGTTTCGGATCACGTCTTTCCTGAACTGTCATTGAAAAATAATTGCTTCAACCTTTTTCATTTCCTTTTCAGCCATTCCATATCAATCATGCTTGTATCAACTCCTGGTATCATTTTCATAATTCCCGCAATTGATCCCATTTTTCTTATCATTTTAAACTGCTTTAAAAATCTTCAAAAATCAAACTGATTTTTCTAAATTTTTCCTCCATTTTCTTGGCTTCTTTTTCGTCAATGGCTTCCTGCGCCTTTTCTACAAGCGAAACAACGTCTCCCATTCCAAGAATACGTGAAGCAAGCCTGTCTGGGTGAAATGGTGCGATGTCGTCCAGTTTTTCCCCTTCACTTATAAATTTAATTGGCTTTCCTGCAACTTCCTTTACTGAAAGAGCTGCCCCTCCACGAGTATCTCCGTCCAGTTTTGTAAGTACAACTCCAGTAATATCAAGCTGTTCGTTAAACTCTTTTGCCACATTAACCGCATCTTGATCATCCCATCAACTACAAGCAAAATTTCATTTGGTTAAAGCAGTCCTTTATCTCCGCAATTCATGCATAAAGCTGTTCGTCAATGTGCAATCTTCCGCCGTATCAATAATCACGTAAGTCGCATGCTCTGTCTTTGAAGCTTCAATTCCTGTTTTACAATTTCCAACGGATCTATACTCTCATCAATCAGTAAATACAGGAACTTTCACTTGCTCTCCCAGTACCTTCAATTGCTTTTTGGCAGCAGGTCTATAAACATCTGCCCCAATCAAAATGGCTTTTCCCTTTTGATCTTAAATGCTTTGCAATTTTTCCAGAAAAACGTAGTTTTTCCAGCTCCTTGAAAGTCCTGAAAAGCATTATCAATAGTAGGATTTTTATCAGCCTTAGCAATCGAAACATTGGAACCTCAAGCACTTCACTAACTCATCATTTACAATCTTAACAAGTGCTGCGTGGGATTAACACCGCTAATAACTTATTCTCCCAGTGCTTTTTCACGAATCTTTGCCAAAAATTCTTAGCTACACTGTAATTTCATCCGCTTCAAGTAATGCCAGTCTTGCTTCCTCAAAAGCATCTTCATATTGTTCTCAGTCAATTTCCCTGTCCACTGACTTTTAAATATATCCTAAATCTATCTCCTAAATTATTAAACATTATGATTTTCTCCTTGTTTTTATATTTTTAATGTATATTAATAAATCGCTTCAAAAACAAATGATAAATAAAAATAAATCTAGAATTTGAGTAAAAAAATCTAAATTTTTATGTTTTTGTTTAAAGTGACTACTGTGTTATTTTTAATTGTGATGGTTATAGGATAACATATTATGGAGAAAAAGACAAGATGATTACTTTTTCAATTTTTAAATTGATATTAGTGTGTATACTAAAAGTATAGATTTGTATTTTTAGGTTAGAAAAGATGTAAAATGGATTGAATTTTAAAAATGTTGTAATAAATCAAAAATGGAAATGAGGGAGATTAGAATGGGAAATTTATTTGGACATAAGATAATGGTATAAGATTAGTGATAGAGGAGATAATAAAATAAAACGGAAAGTAAAAGTTAAAAAGGAACTATGATGGAAACAAATACATTTTAAATAATGAAAATAATAATAAAGAAAAATCGATGATAATAAATTTATTGAAAGAATTTGTTAATTACAAAAAAATGATAATGTTCTTATAAAATTTAAAGAAAATTTCATCAGGAAATATTCTATTTAAGTTGAAAGGTAACAAAAGAAGTATAGAAGATAGTAATGACTTTTTTAAAACAGAAAAAGTATATTGGATAAAGAGATATGGACAATCTGAAAAAGTTAAGAAATGAAAAGGAATTACAAAACAGGATATACTAAAAAGAAATAATCGACAAAGGAATAGATAAAAGTAATGATAAAAATTTTAGTGAAAAACAAAATTTGGAAAAGAAATAACAATAAATTTTACTGATGAAGATAAAAAAATAAAAATGAAATATCAGATAACATTAAAAATAATACCAGAAAAATGAATTAAAAATAAAAGAGAAGTCTATAATGTTTTTAAAATAATTAATATAAATCTATATCAAATAATTAAAGAATAATTGAAAATAAAGAAATATTTAAAAAATAGATATTATGACGAAATTTTGAAAGAAAAATTATCAAAAAAATAATCAAATAATTAATACTTTAACTAATTTAAATAAGATTAGAAAAATAAGAGACAATAGAGTAATATTATTGGTTTTGTAAAAATTTTATCTTAATGTTAGTGGTGATAAAAAGAAATCTGAAAATAAAAATGTTTGTTGAAAAGATTTTAAATACAAATGTAGATTTAACGGTAGAAGATATAGTAGATTTTGTTGTAAAAAGAATTAAAATTTTTGGAATATTACTAAAAGAATTGAAAAATTACAAGAAAAACAGTAAATCGAGCAGATGAAGATATAAAAAAACACTTATATAAATGCTTATGTTTTGATTAGATAAACATGAAAAATTTAAGAAATATAATAGAAATAAAAAGATACAATTAGTAAAATCATTTATAAAGATATAAAAAGTAATACAATGAAACAAAAATAAATCAGATTTTGAAAAATTTAAAATGAAGAATTAATTGAAAAATTAAGAATAGAAAATAAAAATTTTGATACAGAAATTTTTGAGGATATTCAAAGATCATTATCAAGAGATGTTTAGTTTAGAAAAGTTTGAAGAAAAACCTGATGAAGAAAAGGAACTATATAAAATCATATCGATATTTAAAAAGGAAGAATTGAAAAATATTGATAAATGAACAAAAAGTCAGATTAAAGAAAATGAAAATAGAAATAGAAAAATTTTAAATGAAAGTATATTATCTGAAAAAGTTTTAAAAAGGGTTAACAATATACGTTAGAGCATGATGTATTTAGGAAAATTGATGCACAATGATGTAAACATGACAACAGTAAATACTGATGATTTTACTAAGCTTCATGCTAAAGAAAAGTGGATTTAGGTGATTACTGCTTCTACTAATATGGAATTAAATAAGATTTTAATGGATATAGATTTTTTGACTTTAATTTAAATGGACAAGAAATTACACTAAAGAAAAAGTTCTAGTTTCAAATTAAATATTTTTAAAAAGTTAAAGTTTTATAAATAATGAAAATAATATTGATGAAAAATTATCTCATTTTTATTCTTTTCAGAAAGAAGGATATTTATTAGAAATAAAATTTTACATAATTCTTATGGAAATATTCAGAAATATAAATTTAAAAGGAGAATATGAAAATGTTGAAAATTTGATAAAAGAACTAAAAGTTAGTAATGAAGAAATTTCTAAGTCCTTGAATTTAGATATTGTATTTGAGAGTAAAGTTGATATAATTAACAAAAATTAATAGTTTAGAAATAGGAGAATATAAGATAAAAATGTTACCTTCTTTTTCAAAAATTGTTCCTGAAATAATGAGAAAGTTTGAGAAATAAATAAAGATAAATCATTTGATATTGAAAGTGAAAAATAATATTAAATGCAGTACAGTATGTTAATAAAATATTATATGAAAAATAACTTCAAATGAGGAGAATGAATTTATAAAAACATTACCTGATAAATTAGTTAAAATAATAATAAAGAAAAATAAAAATTCATTATCAATGAAGAATATTATAAAAATGCTCAAATATCATCGTCAAAGGGAGACAAAAGCTATATATATCAAAACAAAGTTACAAACGCTTATATTGAATATTTAGAAGTACATTTGCAGAAGTAATAGATTTTTCAAATTTCAATTTTAGATTTTGATGAAATAAAACTAAAATTGAAGAAAAGAAAATATAGTAAAAAGTAAAATTACTATGAGATTCTATTTCTACAAATATAAATATAACCAATGATATTGAGTATATAATTTCAATATTTGCATTATTAAATAGTAATACATATATAAATAAAATTAGAAATAGATTTTTGCAACATCAGTTTGGCTAGATAAACAAAAATAGTACCAAAGAATATGATTATGAAAATATAGATATTTTAGATAAAGATTTTATCAATAAATTTATTAAGAGAAAATAATATAGCTGATATTTTTAGATTTAAAAATACAGATTATAGAAGCAAAAATAGTGGAAAATAATGAAGAGTGTATTAAAAATTACATTTTTGAAAATAATGAAAGAAGAACTGAAAAAGATTGTTTTTGTAGAAGAACTTGTCAATAAAGAAGAAGTTCTAAAAATATTTGAAGATAAAAATTTTTAAATTTAAAAATTTCATAAAGAAAAATGAAATTGGAAATTTCAAGATTAATTTGATGTCTTATCTAACGAAAGGTGATTCTAGATGAGGTAGTAATAGGACAAAATTCAAAAATTAGAGTCCTTTACAGAATACTATTGATGAATATAAATCAAACATAAGAACTTTATTTTCATCAAATTTTTAGAAAAAATATAAGGAAAAATAGATAATTTAGTAGAATGTACAGAATCAAAGAATGAAAACAAATTTGAAAAAAATATACTATCCTGAAGAACATAAGATGAATTATATATTTATAAAAGAATTTATTTTTAAGATATTGGGAATCAAATTTTTGATAAAATTTATGAATTAATTTCAAAGATATAAAAATGCTAATACGGAAATATTATTTAACGACGATATTAGAAATAATAAAATAGCTGAGAATTGATGTAATATTGAAAAATTTAAATGACAAATTAAATGGTTATTCTCAGGATATAAAGAAAATACATAGAAAAATTAAAGAAAATAGTGATTTTTTCACAAAAATATACAAAACAAAATTATAAATCATTTGAAGAATTTGAAAAAAATTATAATAAAATTTCTGAGTATAAAAATAAGAGATTTAGTAAGGTTTAACTATTTGAATAAAATAGAAGAGTTGTTTGATGAGATATAAATTTGAAACTTGCTATTCAAATGGCTAGATTTGAAAGAGATATGCACTATATTGTAAATGGGCTAGAGAATTAGGAATTATTAAGTTAAGTGGCTAATACTGGAATAAGTGAAGCTTATCCTAAGCTAATGGATCGATAGGCTTTTTATACAGCAACAGCATACTATAAATTTTTGATGAAGAGATCTTATAAAAATTTGAGAAAATATGTTATGGATTTGGAATTGATTTATCTGAAATTCTGAAAGTGTAAGCCGGAAAATGAAAGTATTAGAAACTATATTTCACATTTCTATATTGTAAGAAATCCATTTGTTGATTACAGTATTGCAGAACAAATTGATAGAGTTTCTAATTTACTATCATATAGTACACGTTATAATAATTCAACTTATGCAAGTGTATTTGAAGTATTTAGATGTGAATTTGAGATTATGATAAATTGAAGATAAAATTTAAACTTTTGATGATGAAAAATGATGATATTAAAATATTAAAAATTGAGGATTTAATAGAATCTAAAAAGTTTCTGTTTAGAATTAGAAAGTTATAATTCTGATTATGTTAAAAACTTGATAATAGAACTTTTAACAAAAAGTAGAAAATAAAGATAAATATCCTCATAATAAAATTTAGATAAGGGGTTTGAAGAAAAATGCCCAATATAATTCACATAACAAGGGCTGATGATTTATCAATATCGAATAATCAGCTTGTAATGATTGATGAAGATAATAATGATGAGAAAATAAGATTTCTTTGAATGATATACTGCAATAGTTATTGAAAAGTGCCATTGTTAAGATTAATTGCGATTTTTGCAGTTGAGGCTAGTGAAAATAATATTCCGATTATTATTTGTAATAGAAACATCAGCCTGAAATTCATTCGCTGGATTATTTAATCATTTTCAAGTGACTTTACGAATAAATGAACAGATTGAGTGGGAAAAAAAGAGAAAAAGGAAAAAGTTGTGGAGCAGGATAGTGGAAAATAAGATTGAAAATCAAAGAGCACTGTTAGAGTATCTTGAAAAAGTGATGCTTTCCATTGAAAGACTGAAAACATATAAGGAAAACTTGAAAAAAAGATGATGCGATTGCAGAACATCAGGAAGCAATAGCTTCAAGGATATATTTTCAGGAATTGTATAACAATAGTTTTAAAAGATTTGATGAAAGATAGTTATAAATTCGGCATAATTATGGATATATGATTTTAAAGAGTATAATATCATCAAAAGATTGTAGCAAAGTTTTCATCAAGTCTAGAGATTACATCATAAATCACAGTTTAATGCCTATTTTTCTGATGATATAATAGAAGTTTTTCGTCTATGGTGGATTATCTTGTTTATATGTACAAGAGATATTTTTGAATGAAGTGAAATTAAGTAAGGAGATAAGACAAAAATACTTGCTTGTAGCACAGAAGGTATTATTTAATGATAAAGAAATATGAGTTTTTCAAGCGGTAGACTATTATTTGAGATAGTATGCAGAAATTATTTTGTAAAAGATGAAAAGTGATAATTCCGACATTGAGCGTGAATGGACTATAGAGTATTGAGTATTTTTGGTCTGCTTATGTATGATTTTCTATGCAGACAGATGTTGAATATTTGAATATAGGGCTTTTAGGAAAAATTGATAGAAAAAGGATATTATCAGCTTCAAAAATCGAGTGTATATAATGAGGTCGAAAACAAAAGAAAAATCGAACAGCAGAAAAACGAGTTATCAATGATCGCTCCAGAAAATTCCTCAATCCGTTCCATTATACTGACAGAGAAACAGTTTCAAAAATGAAAGGTGCTTGCAGGAGAAGTGACAATGGGAGATTTCACAAAAATAAAATATTGGAATTTTGAAAATCGTAAAATATGGTATAATATAAATGGTGGTTTATATCATTTATTAGAGGTAATATCAAGATGAAAATATGGAGAAACTTACAGATAAATAGCAAAAATAATAATCAAAATATCCATCACTAAAAACAAATGATGGATATAGACCACCCAATATCGAAGGGACTAAAACATATTTTTCTGATGTTGCTTTCTTATTTTTGGATGATAGACCACCCCAATATCGAGAGGGACTAAAACTAAACCCTAAACTAGAAAATACCTAATAATGTGGATAGAATACAATATCGAAGGGACTGAAACGATAAATTGGGATTATAAATCTTTAGAAAGGAATATATGTATATAGAAAGTGTAGATATTTTAATAGTAGCTAACTGGTAGTATTCTACCTATTATAATAAACATTATAGGTCTTGTCTGCCCTTGCATATGTAGTACTAAAGATTCTATTGACCAACTGCCTTATTTACGATATTGATGATTTACGTATTACTATAAACTATGAGTACTGCCATACAAATTCTGATATCAGTCTTAATTAATATTGGAAATGGAATGGCTATGGATATTTCTACAATACAATGATTTCAATGTGGAATTTCATATGATACAGCTACTAAAGGATATTATACATATTTTAATATTGACATTAACCTCGATATAAATGATATTAATTTTGAAATATTTTTTCTGATTTAGAGGGTAATAGATGTTCTCAGAATTTTTCTCTGAAAATATTTATAGTAACATTTTCGAAGAAGAAAATAGAAATTTTGTTATTCTAACAAATAGAGATGAAAAATTTTTGGTCCATATTATTATTTTTCTTAGAAAGAAAACAAATAGACCTGTGAGATTATGAATATAGAATTTACATTACATTTATATACTATATTGATATAGACCACCCCAATATCGAAAAGTGATATTTAGTAAAATAATTTTGAGTGAGAATAACATTTCAGATTCTTGCTCATTTTTATTGTGAATATAGTTTGCTTGGTTGTTCTGAAATGCAAAAATTTTTGGAGATGTTTTAAAGTTTTAGGTTGAGCAAGGATTATACTATATATAAATAATTGTACGATTAGGCTAACTAGAGCCTAATTTTATTTGACAAAAGAGAGAAAGGAATCAAAATGATAGAAAGTGATTTTGCCTGATGGTATGTAAAGACAGTTGGAAAATCGAGATGACTGTTGTGGAATTTGCAAAAAGTATTAGAGGAGCAGTCTTGGGAAGGCAACCGTTGGGGCGATAATTGACGTGATGATGCAGAGTTGATCCGTCTCATATTGATGACAGATCTGAACAATTGAAATAATTACTAATACAAGTGAAAAAGGGATAGAAATTATAAGACACAGTGCGGCGCATATTGTAGCTCAGGCTGTGCAAAGACTTTTCCCAAATAAAGGGTTACGATAGGGCCTGTTATTGAAAATGGATATGACTTATTGAAAAACCGTTTACTGAGGAAGATTTAGCCAAAATTGAAGGAAATGGCAAAATTGTAAAAAGAAAAACTATGAATTTAAAAGTGAAAATGACTGCCGAAGAACAAAATTCTTTAGCTGAAAAAGGTGAAACTTATAAAGTTGAAATAATTGAAGACTTGGGTGCAGATAAGGTTAGCATTTATCAGCAAGGTGAGTGCAGACTGTAGCCGTGGGACACATTCATCACTGCGCTACTTAAAAGCATTCAAACTAATGTCAACAGCAGGAGCTTACTGGCGTGGAGATTCAAATAATAAAAATGCTTCAAGAATTTACGGAGTAGCTACTTTGCAACAAAAAGAGCTGGATGACTATTTGACAATGATGGAAGAAGCTGAAAGAGACACACAGAAAATTAGGAAAACAGCTTGACTTGTTCTTTGTGAACGAACATGGACTGAGTTCCGTTCTTTTATGCCAAGGTGTGGAATTATTTAATAAATTGCAAGAAATCTGGAGGAGTTGAACATAAAAAGAGGTTATCAGGAAATAAAAACTCCTATTATGCTAGATAAGGGTCGTAGGAAATTTCTGGACACTGGTTCAGTACAGTGAAAATATGTACACATCGACAATTGATGAAAAGAATATGCAATAAAGCCTATGAACTGTCCAGGTTCAATAATTGCCTATAAGAATAATTTACATTCATACAAAGGATTTACCATTGAAATATGGAGAAATGGGGGCTTGATTCACGAACACGAATTTGAGTGGAGCTTTACACGGGCTATGAGTTAGAGCATTTACACGGATGATGCCCACGTTTTCTGCAAAGAAAAGAACAAATTGAGGAACAAATTATCGAAATTATTGATTTATATGATAAATTCTATACTGTATTTGGATTTGAATACCATATTGAATTATCGACAAAAACCTGATAAAGCGATAGGTTCTGACGAAATATGGAAATGGCTGAGCAAACTTGAAATCAGCTTCTGGAACATAAAGGAATTAATTACAAGCTAAATCCTGGAGATGGAGCATTCTACGGACCAAAAATCGACTTTAAGATGAAAGACTCAATCGGAAGAATTTGGCATATGGAACAATCCAGTTAGACTTTAACCTTCAGCAAGATTTGAGAAATGAGCTATACATCGGTGCAGATAGGGGAAAAACACGAGCCAGTAATGATTCACAGGGCAGTGTATGGAAGTTTGGAAAGATTTATCGGAATTTTTAATCAGAACATTATGCAGGGAGCATTCCCAACGGATTGCTTTACCAGTACAAGCAAGAATCTTAACAATTTCTGACGAGCAGGTGCCTTTCGCAAAAGATTGTTTATAAAACTTCAAGATGCGGGAATCAGAGTAGAGCTTGACACAAGAGTAGAAAAATTGGATGCAAAAATCAGAGAAGCAAACAGGGTTCAGAAAATACCAGTTCAATTAATAATCGGTAAAAACGAAGTTGCAAAACAACGAAAGTAAATGTAAAGATTTGGTTCACAAGACAGTAAAAATGTATCAGTTGACAGAAATTATCGAAACTTTGAAAGAAGATCACATGTTCCATTTTTCAAAATAAAAATAAAGAATAAAATTAAGTAATTTAACTGATAAATAAAAGTCTTTTTAAAAGTTAAAGTTATAATACTATGATAGCTTGGATAAAAAGTTTTTAGTTGAAATTTTTATAAAAATGCTAACAGAATTATTCAAGTTGTTAAAATAAAATAATTTTTGAAAAGAAAAAGATTAAAAATAATGAGGTGATTTTTATGAGAAATGATTATGACGAATTAGAAACTTATAATCATAATAACGATGATTATAATGAATATGGCGGACACAGAGAAATGACGATGACTTATGATGATTTGGATAGACTTGTAAGTTCAAAAGTTCGTGGAAGCATGATGTGGATGCTGTTAGGGACTTGTTATAACAGGACTTTTGGATTTTTGTATATAATGGGCTTATGACTCAAATCCGATTGCCATTGGAATAATAAGAATGTACTATGTTCTTGCTGTTATAGAAGTTATAGTTGTCGTTGCGTTTTTCAGCATTGATTTATAAAGCAAAATCTAGTACATTAAAACTTATGTTTTGATATACTCTGCATTAAACGGACTGACACTTTCAGCTATTGGGATTATTTATGCTCCAAGTATTGTAATTTCAGCATTTTTAGGAACATTAGTATTATTTGCAGTTGTGGCTGTCTCAGCTATTTACAAAAGAAAATCTTACAAAAATTTACTCAATGCTAATGATTGGGTTAATATCAATTGTTTTTGGTAAAGCTTAGTAAATATTTTCTTGAGAAATAGCGAGCTTGATTGTTTGTATCAGTTTTAGGTGTAATTGTTTTCACAATTTTTCATTGCAGTTGATGTAAACAGAATAAAAAGCATATTATTGCCTATGCAGTTCAAGAAGATTCAGAAATTTTTAAATAAAATTGAAATTTCAGGTGCATTGAGCTTACTACTTGACTTCGTAAACTTATTCTTATCAATTTTTAAGAATATCAGGACGAGGAAAAATTAAAAATTTAAGAAACAGTGAAAAATAGTAATGACAAAGGTTATTTTTGGATAAGTGCAGTCCTTAAATAACTCTTATTCTATTTATTAAAGGGAAAATTTTGAAAAAAATAATATTGACAGTAAAACGGTACACGAGATAGAAAGTTTTATAAACGAAGAAATTTTTAGCAAGCAGAATATGGATATTTTCAGGAATTGCAATTTCGATTTTTACTATGTATGATATTAAAAACTATACTGATTTTCGAGCTAGACAACATAATTCAGTCATTAAGAAAAGTTAAAAACTACCTGATATGAAAAGGAATTTTTCTTTATAATTTTATTTATACTGAAATTCTTTTATCTTGTCCTGCCCCTAAAATATTAATAAATAAACAGAATATGAAATCCGCCTTAATAGTTCTATCATTAATAATGAGGCTTAATTCTATCTATTTTTCTTCGGAAAAACTTTCTGTTGCAAAAAAACTATTATTGCTGGAATAATGCTTGTGTTAGCACTAATATTGCTAGTTTTCTTAATAAAAAGACATAAAAATATACAAATAAAGATACTAAAAAGTAGAAACTGACAGTACTGAAATTTTAGAAAAACAAGATTTTTCAGTAGTTGTGTTAGTATTCTGACATTGTAAAAAGTAGTAATTTTATATCTTTTGCTGATGTTGATAATAAGATAAATTTAGAAAGGAAAGATAATAATGAAAAGAAAAATAGAATGTGTTGAGGAATTTCATAGAATTTATAAACTGGGAAATTCTGATAAACCAATTGGAAAAACTTGAAAATGGACTGGAAAAGTTAAGATTTGACTTGATGAAAGAGGAAAAATGATGAGTATCTGGAAGCGGCTAAAGAGAGATGTCGTGGAAGTTGCAGATATCTTGGGGATATGCTTTATATTCTTTGGAACAATAATTGAGCATGGAATGCAGGATGTTATTGAAGATGTGTTTGAGGAAATTCATAGAAGTAATTTGAGCAAGCTGGATGAAAATGGGAAACCAATTTATCGTGAAGATGGAAAGGTAATAAAAGGACCAAATTATTTTCCGCCAAATTTAAAACAATTTTTGAAAAATAAGAAAAAAATTTGTGAAATAAAGTAAAAATATGGATAATAACTTGTAAAAATTTAGAAAATGTGATAAAATAAAGACCGATATGTAAAAAAAATAATTTTAACTGAACATATAATTTTATAAAATAGTTAAGTTATATATTAAAAGAAAGAGCAGTAAAAGACTGTATCAGATTAAAAATAGAAAGGAGAGCTACTAAAGTTATTTAGTAGATGTGAATAATTATGCAAAGATGTGAAGTTTTTGGAAAAACAGTAAGCCACGGAAATAGAGTAAGTCACTCTCACAGAGCTACAAAAAGAATTTGGAGACCTAATTTACAAACAATGCTTTTAACTATTAATAATGAAGAAGTTAGAGTAAGAGTTTGTACAAAAAGCAATGAAAACATTAAAAAGGGAAAAATGTTGATCAAGTTAAAAATCTTGTTAAAAATAAAGAAACATTAAGTCCTAAAATTTTTAAAAAGTATTAGCAAAGTAAGTTTTTAATAACTTACTTTTTTTGTGTATCCGTAGCTCAACTGGATAGAGCGTCTGACTTCGGATCAGAAGGCTGGGGTTCGATTCCTCACGGGTACCATTTTTTATATAAAAAATCAGTACAATAACATACAAACACAATATTTTTCCATATGTTGCTGATTGAATAATTCTTTTTCAAAATTAAATTTTTATATTTCATCAAATAGCTTCTTTAAACATTACTGAAAATACGATAATTAATAAGACACAGCATGCTAATAATGACAATTCACCCATATATTCCGACTAAAACCATGCAAAGAAGTGCACCGACTAGAAAATAAATCTAATCCAATATATATCCAAAAATTTTGTAAAAATGATGTTTCTTTTTGTATTTATATATTTAAATAGATTTTTCCATTCCGCTTTCAGGTTTTCCTGTACATATAGTATGCTCCTGCCATTCTCTAATTTTTGAATCCTTGGTATTGAATTGCAGCGATAAATGACCTAATTATGTTTATTGGCATATTCCATTTTCCGTGGGACAGATGCAATAAAAACATTATTATGACTTGATGAATATGACAATTTGCTGCCATCGGAAGATTTTATGTTTTTCAAATTTGATTCGATATAAATTCTGAAAACAATATTCCCATTGTAAATACAAATACTGGAACAAAATAATAAAATGCTTTTTCCAAAAATTTCCTTTTTCCCAAATTTATTGCAGAAAAAAACGATATTTCCAGTCTGTGCATTAGCCAACATTTCCACGTGTAGAAAATGTATATGTGTCCATAATCCCCAACCATACATAGAAGCATTACCAATCGAAATGTTTCTGGAGTGATATTCTTCCATTAAAGAAAATTTTTATATTTCTTGCCATTTTCATCTCCTTTTTAAAAATTTTAAACTTTTAAATTCAAATCCAAAAATATACATATTTTCTCCCTTTTCATCAATTTAATTTCTAATAAAATTAATTTTTACCAGTTGTATATCAAGGAATCGAATTATATATAAATTTTATATACAAATATTGTATCAAAAATTTTTGTATTTTTAAAGTCGTAATATAGTTATAATAATTTTTAGTTTTCCAGAATATCAGATTTATATCCAACTCCCAAATAGTTTTTAATATTCCATTTTTATGCTCATAATTATCCATTTTTGCACAAGCCGTTTTATATGGGTATCAACGGTACGGCTTTCGCCAAAATAGTCGAATCTCAGATTAAATCTAGCAGATTTTCTCTCGTAAAAACTTTTATTCTGATTTGTCGCTAGTGTCACAAAAATTTCGATTTCCTTTTTGTTAAGGAAATTATTTCGTTATTTATTTTTACAGTAAAATTATTTAAGTCAATTTCAAGATTATCAAATGAGAATATTTTTCGCTGTCATCATTTTTGGAGTAATCCGCGTCAAAATGGCATTATCATCTATAATTTCTCCAGGTGAAAATGGCTTTACAATGTAGTCATCAGCACCTATCTTCCAGCCCATTATTTTCTCATAGTCTTCTCCACGTGCTGTAATCATTATAATTGGAACATTGGAAAAATTTTCGTACTTCACGGCATACATCAAATCCATCTGGCATCATAACATTCAGAAGCACAATATCAAATTTATTTTCCTCCACTTCCTTAAGAGCGTCTTCTCCATTGAAAACAGTGACTTACAATAAAATTATACAGTATTCTGAAAGTATTGATACAATCTGCTTATTATCATCTGCAATTAATACTTTATACATTTTATTTCTCCTTTACGATAAAGTTAAAATCCTAAAGTTATTAGTTCAGTCTTGAAAGAAACGGAATATATAGTATTGCTTAAAACTGAACTAAAAAGATTAGTATTACAAACTTTAAAAATTATTTTTATTGGTTTGATTTTTAAAAAGAGTTCAGTATATAATAAAATTTTATCATAAATTTATTGAAATATAAATACTAATTTTTATTATATAGGAAATTTGAGTAAAAGTGTGGTATTATTATAATACGAATAAAAATGTAGTATAAATAAGGCGGAAATGGCTATGAAAACATATAACTTGCTTTATGAAAATTTAGAAAAATGTAAAAAATAAAAAGGAGTTACAAAAACAAACATCCCAAAATTTAGGAAATTGGGAGTTTTTACACTTTATGACTTGCTTTATTTTTTCCCAAGGGCTTATGAGAATAGAAGTAATCATAAGAAAATTGCGGAAATTTTGGCAGATGAATTTCATGATTTTACAGGGACAGTTGTGAATGGGTTAATCAGTATATAAAAGGCTGGAAGGACTATGTTTAGAGGCGGTTTTAAGTGATGATAGCGGGATGATTGAGCTTGTATGGTTTAATAACAGGTTTGTGAAAAATGGTATTCACATTGGTGATGAGATTACAGTTTATGGAAAAGTGAGAAAGACTGTAAAATTTCAGCTTGTGAATCCTGAGTATAAAAAAATCAAGCAGGCTGGTTTTTGATATGCACGGAACAAAAAGCATGATATTACCTATTTATCCGTCTACTGAGTTGCTCAGACAGCAGGCAATCAGAAAGAAGTTATGGAAAATGCCCTAATGGATTACGAGATTTGTTGCAGGAAAAAATCTACCGAAAATTTTTACAGAAAAGAAGTTGCTTGGAAGAAAAAGAGCGAGTTTTAAATATTCATTTTCCAGAAAATGAGAAAAAGCAAAAGCAAAACACAGAAAAGATTTATGCTGGAGGAAATTTTGCTTCTGGAGTGAGGGATTTTGCAAAAATCGTTTTAGTGTTGACAAGGCAAATAAGAATCTTTACAAACTTGAGGGACAATAAAAAGTCTTGTGAGCAAATTTATAAAGGGTTTGGATTATGATTTGACAAAAGCACAGAAGCGTGTAATAAAGGAGATTTATTCTGAATTAAAGGCTGGAAAGATTGTAAATAGGCTGATTCAGGGGGACGTTGGTTCTGGAAAGACGATTGTTTCCTTCATAATGCTTCTTTATATGGTGAGAAAACAGTTATCAGGGGCGTAATTATGGCACCGACAGAAATTCTTGCTACACAGCATTATCTGGGAATGTAGATGAGTTTATGAATCTTGACATACAGTGGAACTTTTGACTCAGGGCGTGAAGGAAAGAAAAAGGAAAATTACTGAACGAGATAAAGAAGGGACTTGTTGACATTGTGGTGGGACACATTCTCTAATTGAGGATAATGTAATTTTTCAAAAATCTTGGACTGATTGTAATTGATGAACAGCACAGGTTTGGGGTAACAAGCGAAAACTTTTTACGTGACAAGGAAATCTTGCCAATTTAATTGTTATGAGTGCCACTCCGATTCCACGTTCACTTACACTTACAATTTATGGAGATTTGGATGTATCAATTATTGACGAGTTGCCTGCTGGAAGAAGTCTGATTAAGACAAAATGGATACAAAATGAAATTGACAGACAAAAATGTATAACTTTATGGAAAAGAAAATGAAAAGATGGAAGGCGAAGTGTACATAGTATCGCCATTAATTGAGAAAGTGAGAGCCTGAATGTAAAATCATACAGAAACATACGAAGAATACATTTCAATTTTCCAAATAGAGAAAAATTGAGCTTATGCACGGACAGCAAACTTACAAAGGGAAAAAGCAGAAAGTTATGGAACAGTTTAAAAATCATGAACTTGATATTCTTGTTTCCACAACAGTAATCAGAAGTTGGAGTAAACGTTCCAAATGCATCAATTATGGTAATCCGTGATGCTCAAAGGTTCGGACTTTCTTCACTTCATCAACTTCGAGAAGAGTTGGTCGTGAAAAATACCAGTCCTATTGCTTTTTAGAAGTCCGAAACAACAAATGAAATTTCAGTAAAAAGGCTGGAAGTTATGGAAGAAACAACAGATGGATTCAAAATTGCCGAAGAAGACTTAAAGTTACGTAATTCAGGAGAAATCTTGGGAACAAGACAAAGTGGAGTATCTGACATGCTTTTTACCGACATTGTCAAAAATGTGAAAGAAATCAAATTTGTACGTGATTTTTGTAATGGAATATCTGGAAAAAGAATGATGGGAAAAATAGAAAATGAATTTTTGAAAATGGATATTTATAAGAAGTTTTTAGCGATGAAACAGTAATGAAATGAATTGTAAAATTATTTTTAAATAAGATTATTATATTTATTTAGTAGTTAGTAAATACTCTTTAATTAAATTTAATCATTAAGTATCTATCTTAAAAGATTTTTAATAATTTATTTATAAGTATTATGATTAATAATTTTTTTCTATTTTTACTCAATTTTTGTAACGTAAGGGCATTAGACGCCATGCCCTTACAACCCACTTTACGCAAAAACTTTTCTTATAAAGAAAAATAAAACTCGCTTCATAAAAACTACGCTCAGACAGTTATTTTTCTTTAACGAAATTTTGCTTATTTAATATTTTTCAAAATGTTAAAAACCCTAAAATTTAAATATAATAATTTTTAATAATTTAATATAGAATGTCGTGATTTTTGGAATGAAAACGACTGTCTGAGCGTAGTGAGTTTCGTTTTATTTCAAAAAATAGGCTGAAACCAGGGTTACAAGGAAATGGCGATTGATTTTCCTGCTTTATAAAAGAAAAATAGAAAATTATGAAAAATATTTATTAATAATAAACAGTTTTTCCAAAGCTATATAAAATCCTATATGGATACTTACGAATTAAATTTATTTTTTAATAGTGTTTAATATAAGTTAGTTGTTAACTTACTAATTGTTTGGAAAAATTTTCAAAAATAAGGAAGTTTTGTGAAACAGTATTTGAATTTTGGGCTACTTTTGGCGGATATTTTAGGGGACTTGGGTTTGTATTTGTGAAGATTGAGGCTGAATACGAGGGTTGATCCGTTTTGATTTGTCAGCGGATTTAGGTTTTCTTGTGAGGGCTTATTCTTTTATGGGATCTTTAGAAAGTTGGCAGATACGAAAAAGGATATTTCTGGCTGGATTAATGTTAGATTTCTTCAATTTTTGGATATGCTTTTTCAAACTTATAGGGCAATGCTACGACTGCCAGTAAAATGCTACTTCGATAAATGTTATAATTGTGCCTTATATTTTTGGCTTTTGCACACGTCACGATATTTTTGCATTTCTGGCTTCGAGTTGTTGTGTAATGGGAGTTGCTGTGATAAGTTTTGATAGGAAGATGAATCTTGCAAATCTTAATTTGGAGATATTTGACAATTATAAGTGCAGTATTTTTGCAGGGCAGATTACTGCAAATGGATCTTCAGTAAAAAGTTGAGCCGTTAAAACTTGTTGTTATGCAGATGTTTGTGGCTGGAATATTATTTGTGATAAATGTTTTTATCAGATGTAAGTAAAATTGAAAAACTGCTGGAATGACGTTAGTTGCAATATTATTTAACACTCTTTTCAACAGCGATACCGACAGATGTACAGTACATCTGCCAAAAATATCAACTTCTAGCAAGAGCTTCAATATTAATGTCAACAGAGTCACTTTGTCTCACTTTTGCATTTTTATATTAAGTGAGATTGTCACTAAGAGTGGCAGCTGGAGCTGGTTTGAGTGCTTTGCGGTACTTGTGTCGAGGCAAAAGTGGGATTATTGAGAATGATAAATAAAAATTGATTGATGTTTGTGTATTAAAATTTATCAAATAATATGATAAAAATAAGACGTACAAATAATGAGGTTTAAAAAGGAGAGAAAAATAAAAATGAAAATAGTTTTATACGGACACCAACTTTGCGTCAAAAATCGGAAAAAGTTGATGTGGTTGATGATAATGTAAGAGACTCTGGATGAAATGGTTGCCCTATGAAGAGGCTAATGTCGTGGGACTTTGCTGCCAAAATCAGTGGACATTGCCAAGAGTTTTTGTGCTGGAACATGACGAGTTAGCTGTAAAAAGGTTGTTAATCCTGAGATTTTGGGTTTCCAGGAAATTGCGGATATGGAGGAAGGATGTTTGGTATCCTGGAATTTTTAAAAGTAAACCGTCCTGCGAAAATAGTAAAATATTTAAATGAAAATGGGAAGAAGTTATTGAAGAGCTTGAAGAAATGGTCTAGGGCATTTCAGCATGGGTTTGATCACATTGAGAGAATCTTGTTTACAGATAAACTTTCGGTTATGAATAAAGATTAGTTGCTAAAAATTAGATGTTTTGAAAAGAGATTTTACTAAAGGTAGAATTTATAGGGACTTGGACTAATAAAGTCAGGAAAGTGAGAAAATTAATGAAGACAATATTTGTAGGAACACCAGAATTTGCAATACCGAGTCTGGAAGTTGTATTTAAAAATACTGATTTACAGCTTATACAAAAGGGACAAAATAAACGCCATGAGAAATAAAATTATATTTTCGCCTGTAAAAGCGGTTTGGAATTGACAATGATATTGAAATTATCTCAATATGAAAGATGAAGAAGTTATAAATAAAATTAAGGAAAAATCCTGTTAATCGATGGTTGTAGCTTATAGAAAGATTTTGCCAAAAGGAAATAGTGGATTCCAAAATATGGAATAATAAATGCATTCTTCACTTTTACCGAAATATCAGTGGGCTTCGCCTATCATTCGGCTATTTTAGAAACGGCGATACAGAAACAGGCGTGAGCATTATGTACGATGAGGGAAAGGAGCTTGATTCTGGAGATGTGATTTTAAAGATATTGTGAAAGTGCTGAAGATGATACGCTTGACTCTGCATGACAAAACTGAAAGACTTAGGGCAGGAGGTGGACTTGTAAAAGCATTGAAATTGATTGAAAGTGGAGAGTTCAGGCGGAAAAGCAGGATGATAGCAGCCACTTGGTGAAAGCCAATTACAAAGGAGCAGGCAAAAATCGACTGGAATAGTACAAAGGAAGTTACTTTACAATCAGATTCGAGTTAAACCCATTTCAGCGGCACATACTTCCAATGAAAAAGGCGACACAAAAATTTACAAAAGTGAAAAATTGATAAAATTACAAAGATGAAAAATGAAAACTGAAATAGAAAACAGTACAATTGTTCACATTATCAATAAAAGGACCTGTTGTAAAAAGTTTGCAAATGGCGGAATAATGATTTTGACGAAAATTTGAAGAAACTTCAAAGAATAGATATGTATTAATGGGCAAAATGGTATGGGTGAAAAATTATTGTAAAAATATTGATTACAAATTTTGTGTTAAAACAATAATTTTTATGTAAATAGTGATTTTCAATTTTCACTTAGGAGGAGAGTATGAAATTAAAAATTGAAATTTCTGAAAGAGTTGTTCAAAGTTGGTAGATATTTATCTATTTAAAGAGCTCGAAAACAGGATGATGAAATAAATTCCATTGAGCTAGCAAAGATTATGGAGATACAACTTCTGTCAAGTACGTGAAGGATTTATGACATTTGGTGTGTTGCTGTGCGTGTAGGGCTTCGATATTGTAATTTGATAGAAATTATTACAAAAATTCTAGGAATAGATAAAATTAATAACATTATAATTGTGGGACATGGAAAAATGGGAGAAATGCTTTCTTCAAATGTTGAGTTCTAGGAAAGGTTTTTGAAAAGTGAGGAATTTTGACAAGATGAAAATAAAGTGGAAATAAAATTGCCGAAAATAATTTAGATTATTCAAGATGTAAAAATGTTAGAGAGTTTGTAAAAATATGAAAAATGAATTTTAACATAAAGATAGATGCAACTATTTTGGCAGTTATAAAAGAGCAGGCACAATTTGCAGCTGAAGAGCTTGTAAAAATGGAATTTTGTGCGATACTTAATATGACAACTTATAAATTAAATTAAATGATATAAAAAGTGGTGAATATGGATATTTCATGCGATTGCAGGAACTAAACTTTTTGGCGAATAAATGGTACGAATGAAAAAGATATAACAATGAGAGAGAAACTGCTAAATTTGATTAGTAGTAAAGGGTATGACCATAATTGACGGAAAAGCACTTTCAGATATGAAAAAGTGATAATGAGACACGATGAATTACAAGCAAAGTTAGTGAAAAGCTGGACTTTGCGGTAATTATAGATGGTGAAAACCCTAGCTTCACAGAATTTACGTGATAAAATGAGAGCATGTGAAAAGGTAGGTTTGCATTCTGAAACAATTAGACTTGATGAGCATATTAGAGAGAAAATTTGCTTTTAAATTGATTAAACAATGATAATAATATTGACGGAATTTTGGTGCAATTTAGTCAAAACATATCAATGAATTGAAAGTCTAAATGCAATTTCGGCTGAAAAGATGTGGACGGATTTCATACAACAAATGTGCAAAATGATGATTGGAGATGAAACAGGATTTTGCCTTGCACACAGCTGTGGAGTAATTCAGATGTTTGAAGAATACTAATATTAAGACTTGGAGGGAAGAAAGACGTTTTGGTAATTGGGCAAAAACAATATTGGAGGAAAACCATTAAGCACTTTTACTTATCAAACGTGCAACAGTGGGTTTGTTAATTCAAAACAAAAATTTACCTGAAAAAGCTGCAAAAAGCTGATGTTGTAGTGCTGCAGCTGGTTCGCTAAATTAGTAAAAAGGTTCAGATGTAAAAGGCGTTGTTGTGATGATATTGGAATAAATCGGGTAAACGGTAAAAATATGTGGAATGTTGATTTTTGAAGAAGTTTCTGAAAAAGCATCGCACATTACTCAGTTCTCACAGCGGTGTAAGGACCAATGACAATTACGATGTTAATAAAAATACATTCAAATCATATAAACAAAAAGTAGGTAAATAAAATTTATAAATAAAAAGTGAGAAAATTTATGAAAGATAAAATTAAAGTTTATTGAAGAACTAGCTAAAAGCATGAATGAAAATAAATTGAGGCAGTAAAATATGAAGATAATAACTTTGAGAATTTTCACTGACAGAAAAGAAAAACGTTATTTTAAGTCAGAGGCTTTTATCTCAGCACGGCCTTTTTACTTCAAAGCACCTAGTAGCTGAAGAAGAGTAAAAATTGAAGACAACAGCACCAGCTGAACCAAAAGTAACTCCTGAAGGGGTTTCAAGAACAAAGATGCGTCACCAATGGTTTGAACTTTTATACATCACCATCACCAACTATGCTCCATTTTGTAAAGAAGAGAATTCCGTAAAAGAAGAACCAGACACTTTAGCATTGAGCGACAATGAAACTTATGAATGAGTAAAATCAACAGTTTCAGGAAAAATAAAAAAGTATTGGTAAAAGATAAAGGATGAGTATAGGACAGGCGTTATTTATTGTTGAATAGTTTTCTGCTAAAAATATAAATTGAAGAAGGATAAAATTTGGAGAAGAGAAGGATTTTTGTTAAAATGTTATTCGCTATTGGTTCTATTGTTTTTACATCGTTTTTATCAGCTGCAGAGTCCCAGCTTTCATCATCAAACAAATTCATTTAAAAAGTGATTCGAAAAGAAAAGGAAAAACAGGAAAAGTGAACTCCTAAAATTTTGGCTGGAAAAATCCAAATGAATGCCACAACACTTTTATTTATGAAAGACGATTTCATATTCTTCAATGATTTTACAGGAATCTATCTGATAAAGAAAATTTATAATCTCTATGGAATATCATTTTACATTAATAATACTAGTATTATTATTTTCTGAAATGATACAAGATTAGTGCCAGAAATAATATTTACGTTTCAAAAGCTTTGATAATCATTAAACACTCTAGAATTGTTTTAAGACCGTTAATTCGATTGTTATCTACATTTCAAAGATTAATCGTGTGAATATTAAATAAAGTAAAGGATCAGATGTTTGAAATAACAGAAGATGAGAATTTTGACATTTTAAGAGCTGGAACAGAAAGCGGTGTGATTTGAAGAAGGCGAAGAGGAAATGATTACTGGCATTTTTGATTTTCTGAAACGACAGTTAAGGAATACTTACACCACGAGGGATGTTTTGCAGTTAGAAGCAGAAAAGTAAAATTGACGATGTATGGAATGAAAATTCTGGATCAAAGTTCGCGTATCCCAATTTACACGAAAACAATCGACAAAATTGTAGGAACAGTCCATGAAAGATTTTCCCGTTACGATAAGCAAACTGGAAAATCCGCCAATAAGGACTTTATGAAGAAAGCCTACTTTGTTTCCAATTACCAGCCTTTAGTAGAACTGCTGGAAGAATTTAAATTAAGCAGCTTCATATGGCAATAGTTATAGACAGTGCGGAGGAACTCAGGGATTGTAACAATTGAAGACTTACTGGGAAGAAATTGTTGGAGAAATAAAGGATGAGTTTGATCAGGAAGAAAGAAAATATTCAGCAAATTCGTGAAAATATTCGATATAAAAGGAGACACGCTATTGAAGAAATCAATGACAAATTGGGATCAGAAATTTCATTATCTGAAATACGACACTATTTCAGGATTATATTCAGGATAAGTTGGGGAAAAGTTGCGATGTCTTTGATCAGGTAGAAAGGCGATAATTTTGTATTAAAGTAACTGATGTAGATAATTAAGCGTGTTGAAGAGTAAGAGCGGATTATTGAACAGGAAGAATGAGAAAGCAAGGAGAAAAATGGAAGAGTTGACCAAGAGTACGTGGCAGAATTCTTGTTGAAAATAATAAAAATTTTATTAATTCAACATCATAGAATAATAAAAATACTGGTTAATCAGGCGGTGGGAAATGACTGGGGAGAAACCCTAAAACAAAGCTCTAATTAGAGAATACAAAGAAGAAAGCAAATTTAGATATAAGTTGATGAATTTTTATTTTTCGAAACATTTCCCAAATAAAGAGCGTCATGTTTAAATCTATTTTCAAAGTTCATCGTAAATAATAAAACGATGATATTATCAATTAAGTGAAGCAGTTCTTACAGATTTAAAATTTGTGACAAAAGATGAATTAAAATCAATGACTGTATATCCATATCACATTTATTAGTAGTAAATGGAAAGAAGTGGAAAATTATTTGGAGCTTGATGGAATGATTAAAATATTAACTTACTTTTAATCAGATATATTTAATAAAAATGAAAGAAAAATAAAAATGACAATGAAGAGCAAAATAGAAAACTTAATTCGTTCAGTAGAGGATTTTCCAGAAAAAGGAAGTAAAGTTTAGAGACATTACAACAGATTAAAAGATGAAGGACTGAGTATCATAAAAGATTTTTACAACAGATGAGGATAGGAATAGATTACGTAGTGAGGGCTGTCAAGGCTTCATTTCTCGAACCCGCCATTGCCTACAATATTGGAGCTGGTTCGTTCCGCATAAGAAAACCGGGGATACAGCAGAAGTAGAAATGTGTAGAATATTCATTAGAATACGGTAAAAATGAAAGTCATGAGGACCTTTCAAAAAGGTTCAAAATACTAATAGTAGACGATATGGCAACAGGCGGAACTGCTAAAACAATGATTCAGTTAGTAGAAAAATTGGAGCAAAAAAGTTTATGAGCTGATTTGCATGATAGTAACTGATTTAAAGGGAGGAGGTTGCTGAAAGGCTATGATGTCTACTCACAGTTAAAATATTAATTTTAAATTTTTATATGACCTAGTTCAATATATAGAAAGTTTAGCTATAATAAAAAATAACTAGAAATTTAAAAAGAAAAACTGGAAATTTCAAAGGTCTTTTATTCTCTTTCATTATTTTACCTCACTTTTCCCCCTCTCACGTTTTATTTGAGTTTCTTTCTCTTCTCAAAACAATGGGATATTTAAAATGTAATCCATTTCATTATCATTATGCATTTTCTATAATATCCACCTTTCTAAAATGATTTCATAACCTTTCCTTCATTTCAGGTTTTATTTTGAGGCTCTTCAGATAAATTGCTCCCCTTTAAGCCACCATCATTCTTAATCCAGTAAAATATGCCAGGTAATATGCATATAATCGTAAGATACCAAAAAGCGAGTTCTATCGCGATTTTCCTCCTCAATTTTTAAATTACATCAGATTAATCAATAAAGTGTTTACTACCTTTAATTGATTATATCTTCATTTTTTATATAAGTCAGTTTAAGATTATAGTATTTTTAAAAAATAGTATATTGTCAAGTCTAACAGCTTTTTCTATCCAGTAAAATGGGCTGTAATAACTTTATCTACATAAAATTTTGCTACTAAATCATATCAGAATAATTCTTTCTAATATTTGATAAGATATATCAACATATTATTTTGAGTTTTATATATGTGCCTTGATATACATATTTTCTCTACACCAAATTTTTGAGTAGTTGACAAATAAAGTAATTATGATAATATATATCTTGTCGATACAAAAGGGTATCAAGGACAATGATATAAGACAGAAAAGCAATAAGTGTAAAAGATAAATATTATGTCAGAACTCTTGTCTATAAGATCAGATCTCGTCAAGACAAAGGTGAAATTAAATATATGTAAGTATATTGAATAGAAGAGTTTGATCTGGCTCCAGGATGAACATGACAGAATGTAACACATGCAGAGTCTTTGGAATCTGTTGCTTTATGCAGACTGTGCGAGACGGACAGGTGGTAACGTGTAAAGAACTGCACTGAGACAGGGATAACAGACGAAACGACTGATATGCACGATACAGTGCTAGCACATGGCGTGACAATGGTGATGCTGCGGGAGGCTTTGCGTCCTGTGGCTTGTTGGTGAGTAACGGCTCGCAAGGGCGATGATAGGTAGCGAGCCTGAAGGGTGAACGGCCTGAGGGACCGATACGGCCTGCTCCACAGGAGAGCGAGTAGAATATTGGACAATGGGGGCAACCTGATCAGCAATTCTGTACGAAGAAGGTTTTCGGATTGTAAAATTACTTTCAGAGAAAGAAAAAGTGACGGGTACTGCAGAAGAGCGACAGCTACGTCGTGCCAGCAGCCGCGGTGTACGTATGTCACAAGCGTTATCGAGGTGTTGGGCATAAAGGAGCATCTGAGGCGGCCAGACAGGTCTGGGGTGGCTGCAGCTCAACCGCAAACGCCCTGAAACGTGTTTGGCTAAGTGCTGGAGGGTGGACGGAACTGCACGAGTAGAGGTGAAAATTCGTGATGTGCAGGATGCCGATGATGAAGATAGTTTCGCTGGACGGTAACTGACGCTGAAAGTAGCGCAGCTGGGGGCGAACAGTTGATCGCTAGTGGTCCCAGCCGTAAACGATGATTACTGGGTGTGGGCATGAAGGTGTCCGTGCCGAAGCTGGCGATAGCGTAATCACTGGGGTACGGCCGCAAGGCTGGCAAACAAAGAGTGTGACGGGGACCCACTGAAGCGGTGGAGCGTGGTTTAATTCGACGCAACGCGGGAACCTGCAGATCTTGACATCCTACGAATACCCGAGTGACGAACAGGCGGTGCCTTCGAACGTGAGAACAGGTGGTGCATAGCTGTCGACAGCTCGATGTCGTGAGATGTTGGGTTTAAGTCCGCAACGGCACAGCCCTATCGCTGGTGCATCAGTTTAAGTTGGGACTCTGGCGAGACTGCCTGCGAGCAAGGAGAGGTGGGAGATGACGTCAAGTCATCATGCTTATGATCTGGACTCACGTGCTACCATCACGGTACAAGAGCTGCAAAACGGTAACGTTTGCCAATCTTTAAAAGCCGGTCAAGTTCAGATTGAAGTCTGCAACTCGGCTTCATGAAGCCCGAATCGCTACGTAATCGCGAGATCAACAATGCTGCGTGAATACGTTCTCGGGTCTTGTACACCGCCCGTCACACCGAGTTGTCTGCCTGAAACCGCACGGTCCAGCCGTAGGGAGGAGGCGTCTAAGGTGTGGATAGTGATTGGGGTGAAGGTCAGTAACAAGGTATCCGTACCGGAAGGTGCGATGGATCTACCTCTACAGGTAACAAACACCAGCTTCTTCTTATGTCTATGATTCATTATTGGGACAATGGGAAACATGAATAGTAGGTAAAGGGTTTATAATAAACTAGGTAAAGTTATTCTGGAGCTATCAAGCGGGAGGATACGGGCAACAACAACCGATGAAGGACGTGATACTGCCGATAAGCCGAGTGAATGGCATAATCATTAATCGGATTTCGAGATGGACCTGCATGTCTGGAGGATATGCGTGAAAACAATAGCCGTAATGGACATCTAAGTAACGGGAGAAAAGAAAAAGTAAAACAGTTCCCTAGCTGGCAGCGAGCGAACAGGGATAAGCCTAAACCGTGTCAGTCAAGCGGACAGCGTTGCTGACACGGGGTTGTGGGTTTCATTAACGGTTGTCATAATGTTTGAGTTATATGTATGAGTAGAATCAGTTGACTGAACCAAAGAGGTGATAGTCTGTGAAATCGTACATATAACAACTGGAAGCACCAGTAGCGTCAGGCACGAGAATCTGCGTGAATCAGCGTGGACCATGTCAGTAAGGCTAAATACTGTTGACCGATGAGTGAAGAGTACCGTGAGGAAAAGTGAAAAGAACCCTGGGCAAGGTGAAATAGGGTGAAACCGTGTTACGAGCGGTGGGAGCACTTTGTAATGACTGCGTGGATTTTAGTTAATCATCGCGCAGTTATGATCAGTGGCGAGGTTAATAAAGCGGGCCGAGAAAACCAGTCTTAATAGGGCGTTGAGTCGCTGGTCACAACCGCGAAACCTTAGTGATCGCAGGCCTGTCCGGGCTGAAGCTGAGGTAAGACTCAGTGGAGGGCCGAACTCACCGCCGTTGAAAAAGTTGGGGAATGAGATAGGTCTAGGGTGAAAAGCCAATCGAACTAGGAATGCTCGTTCTCTCGAAATGCGTTGGGTGCAGCCTTGATGTTAAGATATGGGGGGTAGAGCTCTGTGCATGATCTGGGGGCGTACTGCTTACCGAAATCAAAGCAAACTTCGAATACCTATATTAATCGTCAGGGTGAGTCCATGGATGACAAGGTCCATGGACGAGAGAAACAGCAGACACGCCAGCTAAGGTCCCTAATTATGTCTAAGTGGAGGAGGTGGATATTCACAGACAACAGGAGTTGGCTGAAACACCATACCTGAAGAGTGCGTAACAGCTCATGGTCAAGGAGTATCTGCGTGAAGATGTAACAGGGGCTAAGACACACATGAAGCTGCGGAGGCGTGTTCACGCCTGGTGGAGGCGTTCTGTAGGGCCGTCGAAGGTGGCTGTGGCTCTGGAGCATCAGAGTGAGAATGAGAATGAGTGGCGAGAGGCGGGCGGGAATCCCGCCGGCCGGAAGTCAAGGTTTCAGAAGGTTTGTCCGCCCTGGGAAGTCAGGACCTAGCATAAGCAAAAATGTGATGTGCGAATGGAAAACAGGTTATATTCTGTACCACTATTATCAGCGAGAGACGGAGTGACGCAGGAAGGTATGTGTGAGACAGCGGAATAGTCTTTTCTAAGGGCGTAGCATGGACACAGAAATGCGTCCGTGTATAAATGCTGAACCTGATGGTGCGTGCATTAGCATAAGTTACAGATCCTGCACTGTCAAGAGAAAACTTCTATCGATGAAAAATGGTGCCGTACAAGCCATTACGGGTGGACAGGTGAGAAACAAGGCCGACAGGATAACTCTAGCTAAGGAACTCTGCGAAAATAGCCCCGTAACTGGGAGAGAGGGTGCCTGATATACCTGAAGGAGAAACCTCTGAAACAGGCCGCAGTGAAGGTCCCAAGCAACTGTTGCAAAACACAGGTCTATGCTAAGCTGAAGGCGACGTATATGGGCTGACACCTGCCCAGTGCGAAGGTTAAGAGGAGGGTGAGGAAGCTTCGATTTGGAAGCCCCAGTGAACGGCCGTAACTCATAACGGTGCTAAAGGTAGAAATTCCTTGTCAGGTAAGTTCGACCCTGCACGAATAGTGAAATGATTTGGGAGCTATCTTGGCTGGAGACCTGGGTGAAGTTGTAATGTCGGTGAATACCGACTCTACCTGCAGTGTGGAGAGAGACCCCGTGGAGCTACTGTAGTTTGGCATTGGGTTTGGCTGTGTGTGTGTATAGGATAGTTGGGAGACTGTGAAGTTAAGGCGTCAGTTTAACTGAGTCGTCGTTGGATACCAACCGTATGCCGTTGAAATTCTAATCTGGTAACGGAACAGTGCTGAATGGGACAGTTTGACTGGGGCGGTCGCCTCCAAAAAGTAACGGAGGCGTTCAAAGTTCCCTCAGGCTGGATAAATCAGCCTAAAATTGCAAACGCATCAAAGGGCTTATCTGCAAGACGACCCAGGTCGACAGGTACGAAAGTGAGGAGTTAGTGATCCGGCGGTTTCCGTATGGAAGGACCGTCGCTCAACGGATCAAAGCTACAGGGATGTGATGCTGTGCTGGAGTCCATATCGACAGGTGTTTGGCACCTCGATGTGACCCGTCGCATCCTGGGGCTGGAGAAGGTCCCAAGGGTTGGGCTGTTCGCGCATTAAGAGAGCACGCGAGCTGGGTTCAGAACGTCGTGATGAGTTTCGGTCCTATCACTGCAGAGCGCTTAATACAAGATCGACGCCTTGTACGGAGGGACCGGGTTTGGACGGACCTCTGATGTATCGGATTGTCACGCCAGTGGCATGGCTGCAAAAGATAGTCACGTCTGGAGCGGATAATCGCTAAACATCGAAAGCCGTCTTTGAGATGGTATTCGTAGTATCCATGAGACACATGGTTGATGGCCAGAGGTGTAAGTGCAGCAATGCATTCGGCTGACTGGTGCTATATTCATCTGCTTTTTGTTAATCTTTTACTACTACTCTTTATTTCTCATTGTCTTAACGACAATTTAATTCTTGATTTGGTGATGTTGGCAGGGATACACCCGAGTTTACATTTCGAACCCGGCAGTTAAGATCTGTTACGCCTAAAATACTTGGATTCGTCCCGGGAAAATAGCGTGGTTGCCAAACTTTTTCTTTTGTGTCTCCATAGCTCAGCCGGTTGAAACTCTGACTGCTAATCAGAGGTCGTTGGTTCGAAGTCAACCAGGGACGCCATTTTTATTTTTTCTTTCCTACTCTTTCACTTCATAGCATATCATTTACAGTTAGTTATATTTTAATTATCAAATCTATTGCTTATACTATTTCCCCCGTTTATACCCAGATAGCAGAATATAATCTTTGAATTACATAATTAGTAAAGAGTTAAAGTTTTTTATCCTTAACATAGTTTTCTATTTTATAATGGTTTAGTATTGGATTACTGTTTAATACTAAACGATTTAAAAATAGAATAGATTTTATAATAGGGTTGTTCAATAGCTAATTCATAATCATTCAGCTTTTTCCCTATTTTTCATGGGATTGCTCATTGCCGCAAATCCTACAACCTATGAGCTAGTCTACGACATTTTTCTGCACTACCAAAAACTCATTATGCTCAGACAGTTTTGTCCAGCACAGAAAAATGCTCCGACTGTAGTTTATACTGAATCTGTTAAAGATGAAAATTATATCTTAAATTACTTGAAAATATTAGTTTATCCTCTTTATTAAAAATGTTTTTAATAAATTTTGTTATTTAAATGGGTTTAGTATGAGATACTAATTTTAGTAATCTACTTTATTTTAAAAATATAATTATCAAAGTAGATAGTTAAAATTTTAGTATGATTAAAGATTATAAAAGTAAGATAAAAGTAGATTTTATGATTTTTGTTGGTATAATATTATTTTAAGAATAATATTATTTTTTATATAAAATATAATAAAAATTAGAAAAAAAGGTTGAAAAAGTTTTTGTATGATATAAAGTATTAGGAATAAAATAAAAATATTTATAAAAATATTTGATAGTTTTATCGTAGTAATTTGGAAAATAGTGTGAAATTATTTTATAAATTGAAATTAAGAGTTTTAGACTACATTATTTAGGTAGAGAAATTTTCTTGATTTATATTTAGGTTATAAGCTTTAAGTATGATAGATTTGAGTGATTTCTCGATTAAATAGTGTAGTTTAAATTTTTATGTTATCATAATTTATAAAACCGAAAAGAATATATATAAGATAGATTTTTGGAGTTTTTCATAGACGTTCTAATGTTCAATTGATAAAATAAATAGTCTGAAGTTTGAGTAAGGTAATTATAATTTTTTGATGGAATGATAAAAAGTGGCATAAATTTTTAAATTTTAGATATACTTTATTTACGGATAATATTTAAAAATAAACAGAAGAAAGGAAATTAAAATGGATAAAGAATTGAAATTGTATATTATGAGACATAGGGAAACAGAATGGAATATGTTGGAAAAGTTTCAAGGACAATTAAATTCACGCACTTACAGAAAGAGAATTGAAAAAGTTGTGAAAAGATCAGAAGGAACTTGAAAATGTAGGAATTTGAGAAAGCTGTTTATACGAGTGAGCTGGGAGAACTATTGCACAGCTGAGATAATTTTGAGAAGAATAATTTTGAAGAAAAATATAGAAAAGATTGAAAGTTAAAAAATTATCTGAATTAAATGAAATTTATTTTGGAGAATGGCAGGGATGGATTTTAAGGAAATTTTTTGAAATATCCAGAAGAGGCTCATAATTATTTTTATGATGTAAAAATTATTATAGCGAAAAATGTGAAAGGAGAGGAATTGAAAGATGGACTCGAAAGATTTTTGTTGGGAGTTGAAAGATTGTAAATAATAATGAAGAAGGGAATATTTTAATCGTAACTCATGGGACGGTTTTTGGAATTATTTTTAATTATATTGAAAAATAAAGAGGCTGATGATTTGGATGAAAGAAATTAATTGAAATGGTGAATATCGGATATTTACTTATAAAAATGAGAAATATTTGATGAAACTGGGAAAAATTATAAAAGATGAATAAATCTGAGATTTTGAGTAAAATTATTTTCATTATTAGATTTGATTTCAAAATATGCTTTAAACCTGTTAAAATTGAACTGATAAAATTAAGAAAAATTAGGGTTTAAGTAAAAATAGTCATAACTTTTGAGTTCTGTTTTAAAGTAGTTTACTATAATGTTGATAATTTCTGAAATAAAATTTTAAGAATAAGTAATCGAGTATATTTGCAAACTATAAATTTTAAAATTAATTAGAAATAATAGAAATTTTTGAAAAAGTGGAAAAATATGTAAGGACAGAAATTATTTGGAATACTTGAAAATAAAGAGAAACAATTTTTGTTTTTAGGAAAATCTTATGATTACAAGAATGTTTACAAAAATAAGAATGAAAGAGGAAAAATAAAATGATTTGGATAATTGGTGGAACGAAAAGGATACAGATATTTTTAGATGAAATTTTTGAAAGTTAGTAAAGATTGTTATCAGTACAGCAACTGAATATGGGGAAAAATTACTTAAAGATGTGGAGAAAAATGAAAATGTGAAGTGATTTCTGAAAGATTGAATGTAATGCAGATTGAAAAATAATTTCAGAAAAATATTGATCTGATAATTGATGCAAGTCATCCGTATGCTCAGAAATATTAGTAAAATTGTCATTTTCGATGGTGAGTTTTTGAATGAAAGAGCGAAATCTGAAAAGAAAAATTTTGAAATACATAAGATTTGAAAGAAAAATGCTTGATTATGGAAGTGAAAATGTTTTTAAGTTTGAGAATGTTAAGGAACTAGTTGAGTTTTTGAATCAGTTTGAAAATAAAAATATACTGAGTACTTTAGGTTCAAATGCTTTGGAAGAGATTAAGGAAATTCGGGAAAAACAATTTATTTATAAGAATTTTACTAACAACTTCTTCTAGAAATGCAGAAAATTTAGGATATCTTCCAAAAATATTATTGCTATGCAAGGACCGTTTTTCGAAAAATATGAATGTTGCAATGTTGGAAAAATTTTTAAGATTGATTATTTGATTACGAAGGAAAGTGGAGAAACTGGAGGTGAATTGGAAAAAGCTGGAAGCATGTCAGGAATGTAAAGTTGGAATTTTTGGCATTAAGCGACCGGTTTTAGATTATGGAATTGTTTTTAATACAATTTCTGAACTAGTTAACTATGTAAAAATTTAAGTGTTTAATGTTAATATGAAATTCGATTTTTCATTTAAGCATGTTCTACAGAGGGTTAAATCGAAAAATTAAATAATTTAAAATTTTGTAATTTTTATGTCCATTTTTGAAATATTATTTTAATGTAAATATATATTACACTTATTATTATTAATTTGTGTTATAATTTTTCATAGTGGACAATTTTACAAAAATTTAGCATTAAAAAGAGTCAAGAGGATATTTTATCTTTGTTAAAAATCGGCTCTTTTTAAATATTTAAAATTATTGAATTAAATGAAATTACATGATTATTTTTATAGAAAAATGTAAATTAAGGAGATGAATAATGTTTAGTTTAGACGATACACTTTATGAAATTATAAATAAATATCCTGAAGCTTTGGATTTTTATTGCAAATGGTTTGAAGCAGTTAAAAATAAACGAGATGCTTGAGGTTATGGGGAAAATATTAGCTGAAAATGGCTCTATGTCATTAATCAGGAACTGTTTGTTGAAAACTGAAACATTTTTGCAAAAAGATGCAGATATTGATGTTTCGCTAGATGAAAGCAAGGCTGATGAGAATAGTGACTTAATAATCGAGGGAGTACTGCCTTGCCCTATTAGAATACCACTTTTAGAAGGATTAAAGGAGTGGGTAAATGAGCAGAACGAAAAAATGACTATACCATTTCGTATACCTTGAAATCAGCAAATTTAGGACTTGACTGGGTTTGTAGAAAAAGTTAAGACAGGAAATCCTGATAAAGTTTCGGACGTGCTTCTTTCAGCTGGATTTGACTATTTTTGATAAAAATTTGATGGGCAGTGTATGGAAAATGGTATTTTTGAAACATACCCTTGAGTATGAATAAAGATTTCTGTAACGAAACTATTGACTTGCGAGATCCTAGCGTTACGCAATAATGGGAGTCGTACAGCAATATTTTTAGATAAACAAAACTTCTTTAGGGTAGAAAAAGTACTCAGAAACTTGGGCAGACTTATTAAATGAAGAATTTTGAAGAATTCAGTTGCATTGCAATGGCTGATTTGGACTTATTTAATGCCTTCTTACAAATCTTTTCATAAGATTTTCGAATGGATGGGATACATAAACTGGCACGTTCATATAAAAAGAGCCTGCACCATCTCAAATGGTAAAGCTAGAACTCGGACACTGAAGCTCCCTGCTGTCAGCATTATTCCATACTTCTTTTCACAAATGATTGATGGAACAGGAGATTTGGAGTTGTCATGGCCAAGATGGAGCTGCTAAGCCTGATATTTATGATTACAAAAATCTAAAGGCAGATAAAAATCAAGCCATTTATGGACTTATTCATGATCAAATGAAATTGGAACAATTTTTTTCTGCAAATGGAAAAATTCCATCAACAAATCCAAATGTGGATAACCATTTAGAAGAACATCAGAATTTTAAATGGATTAGCTGGGATTATATTTATAGCCATGATATTGGGAAAAATTATTCGTGAATGTGAAGAAGAATTTAATAATGATGTACAAAAAGTTTTACAGAATAATTTTAAAAACTAAGGAGAAAATTATGAATTTATAATATTTCAGGCCCACCATCATCAGGAAAACAAGTGTTATTTTAAAAACAGTAGAAGCCTTAAAATCACTAGGGAATGTCAGTTGGAGTAGTAAAAATTCGACTGCCTTTTACACAGATGACGACAAATTATACGCAAAAGCAGGAATTCCAGTAAAAAAAGGAATTTCGGGAGCTTTATGCCCAGACCATTTCTTCGTATCAAATATCGAGGAAGTCGTGCAATGGGGAAACAGCCTCGGCTTTCAATATTAATTACTGAATCAGCAGGACTTTGCAATGGATGTTCGCCATATATCAAGGACATCAAGGAGTCTAGTAAATCGACAATTTATCAGAATTAATACGCCTAAAAAGATTGGACCATTATTAAAAGCAGCTGATATTGTGATCATTACGAAAGGGACATTGTTTCCCAAGCTGAACGTGAAGTTTTTGCCTCACGTGTGAACTCTGTAAATCAAAAAGCTGTAACAATGCGTTAATGGGCTTACTGGGCAGAGGGCGTACGAATTAAGTACACTTCTTTATGAGAAAGAACTGGAAATAGACAGCGTTCGAGGAATGGAACTTAGATTTCAATACCATCAGCACTATGCTCTTACTGCTTAGGAGAAAAGAGAATCGGTGAAAAAATACAGATGGGTATGTCCGAAAAATGAATTTACAGTAATAAAAAATAGATAAAAATAATAAAAAGGAAAAATACATGAAAAACAACGATTTAATAGTAAATTGACTATTAGTGAACTTAGCAGTAAATATCCTTTGCAGAAAACTTTTTACTGAAAAACCACTTGCCTGTGGAAAACTTTTTCAGGATAAGACATTTCACGAGTTCATCAAAACTTTTGCAGAAGATAAAATTGAGGACTTTTGCACTGGATGTGGAAAAATTAAGAAAAGTCTTGATTGACTACATTGAGCAGATGAAACTTTTTGGGAATGGAAGAGGAAAATTTCGATTGATATGCTTTACAATTGTCGCTGGGCAAGATAAATCTAGAATAAAGAGGGATTTGAGCGGCTTGACATTCATAAATCAGATTATTTCATTGATATGGCCCTACAGGCTCTGGAAAAATCAAGACTTCTTGCCGACATCGAATGGACTGCCCAGAAAGACACTCAACACAGCGTCAAATCCTATAAACGATGAACTTCCAGACATGACGTTATTCTTCAAACAACAAATTAGTCGCACAACTATCACAAAACATGAATTTCGTTATGGATTTATCAGTAAAGGAATTTCTTTTAGAACTGCGCTCAAAGCCGAATGATTGAAAAACATTGACGAAACTGTGGAAAAAATCATTACCGCTGCAAACAATCTGGCTGGAGAGCAATTTGACTTAACTACGCAATCACAGCCCCAAGCGGTGGACAATCCCGTGCTTTAATGATTGCCGACACCGCTGTAAGCTCATCTCAGTGTCCTAATTGACGAATTGAAAATGCAGGAATTGACAGAAAAAGCCTTTGAATTACTTGTTTCATCTGACAAAATCGTATTAATGGCAACACACGACCCAACATTGGCACTAATAGCAGACAAACGAATTATAATAAAAAATGGTGGAATCAGCAAAATTATTACGACAAGCACTGAAGAAAAGAAAATTTTGAAAAAACTGGATGAAATGGATGATATTATTCAAAAATGAGAAGCGATTTGAGAAAAGGGAAATTTTAAAAAGTAATTTTTAATCAAGAAATTTGTTTTTAAAAATTAATAATAAGAATAAATTAGGAGAAAATATTAAGAGTTTGTTTATTTTCTCCCTTTTTAGAATAGAGAATAAAAGAACTGAAACAACTGGAGAATTTGAGAAATTGATTGAAAATAGAATAAAATTCATATTACACAATATTAAGCCATAGCGTTTGTTAAATCGTTTTTGGGCACAAAAATATCCTACCTGATGCAAAAATTTTTGTTATAGGGCTAATATGACTATTTCAAAACAAAAATAACTGCTGTCTTTACAACAACGATTATTTAGAAAATTTTTTATAATTTCAACTCTACTTTTCAATTTCCATTTAAAATGTCTGCCCATAGTTTTTCACACTTTTCTTCCTATTTTTATTATTTTCTAATTATGAATTATACGATTTATTAAAAGTCGCTCGTTCAGAAGAATAGTATAAAGTATCTGAAAACCAATATTCTCATATACTTCTTTAGAAAAACTTTTAGAACTATTCGCTTAAAGAGTCGCCTGAATAAATATCTAAAATTAGAATCGAAATTAGTATAGTTTTCTATATTCTTCTTTCTTAGAATAAATGTATTCTACTACTTTTATTTTGTATTATCTTGTAAAATCATCTATTTTTCATCCCTTTTTTCCATTTTTTCATATTCATGCAAATCTAAAATAATAGTTCAAAATCTTTTCTGATAAATATATCATTACTTATGAATCAATTATCTGTATTATAACATGTTGCTTAATCAGGGAAGTAAGTATCTAAATGGAATCAAAACTGATATAGCCCTTTGATAAATACATATCTATGTGTTTTATCTAAATTTTAATCTTCATCATTATAAAATTTCTTTAAATTCATCTTCTTTATATAGTCAAATTCTTTTTATTTTATCTTTATCTATCTAAAAAGGATCAATTTGAAATCATACAGATTTAGTTATTATATTTTTAAGACATTAAAGATAATTTTTGTTTCGTTTTAATATTTTATCATCTTTCTCTATTTCCATAACAATTTTTATCATCTCTTACATTATTATTTTATTCTAGATTGTTTCTTCTACAATTTTACACAGTATGTCAATCAGATTATTTTTGAGTAATTCATTTGATATACCTCTTTTAAATCCTCTTTACCAGCGGTTTATCATAATTTTAACTTCAGTAGAGTTTGGAGTAGATGATTTTCATTTCCACATTCTTAGATTTATTTTTAATAATTTTCCATTTTCTATATAATAGTGATTTATATTCCATTTCCCTCAATATGTTTTTCTAAACTTTCTCCTTCTTTTAATCTAATGTCATCACTTCTTTTAATATAACGTTATAAAAGTCATATCTCTTTTCTTCATCTGGAAGATTATATTCTTCTCTTACTTTATCAATATTCTCCTGTATTTTTGAATATTTTTAAACTTTGCAAAAAGTAGTCGCTCTGAAATAAATATTTATAAATGTCTAGCCATATAATCTATCATTTCTCTACTTTCTTCAGCATCTACATCTTCATATTTTTAAACCAAGGGATTATTTTGTCTATTTCCTCTAAAAATACTTTTCATCACCTTTTTCCATCTTTTTCTTCTCCGTCCAGATCTACAAATGCTGTTTCACTCATTTTCCTACAATTTTTCATTATATAACTATATATCGGTATTATTGCATACTCTACTCTTAATTCATGATAATATCTGACAAAAACCTATATATTCAAATAATCCCTAGTTTTATTTATTTTAAATTTTCCTGTTCCTTTCTTTTTATATCCGAAATCTTTCATAGGCTTATTAAAATTTCTTTAAAATATTTTCTTATATAGTTCATATATTCTTTTGTTGATAATTCTTCCATTTTTCTTCTTCCTTTCTATTTCCATATTGTTGTATCTGATTTTTATTGTTCCATTAGATTTTTCACTTTATTTTCTGATTATTTTTGTTCTTGAGATAGTGATTCCTTGTCCTCTACGTCAATCACAATATTTTAGTTTTGTTCCAACGAGTCGTTTTTCTTTTTCATATTGTTCTACTCATAGTTTTTGTAGCCATATTATTTATTATACCATATTTATTTATAAATTCATCTAGAGTTTCATTAAATTTTACATTTCCAAATTTTTCCTTTATTTCTTCCTCAAGAAACATTGAATCGAATATCAGTATTATCTTTTTATATAAAAATACCCTGAACATCTTTTCTTCTTTAAGTCTTTCAACATTATTTATCATTTTCATAGCCAGTATTATTTATGTCCCTGATATTATTCTTTATTCAAGGTTGTCGAACAGATTATTAATTCTAAAAATTAAATACATATCACAAAAATAACAACTGTAATATTTATCACAATAAATTAACAACACTAATTTTTCTTAATAATAACACTGAAAATCAAATAACGTTTCGAATGAAAAATCTGATGATTTCATTGAAGTTATTGCACTTATTTTTCTTTTTGACAGGATTTTATTAAAAGTGAAATTCAAAATAATAGATTAATTATAAAAATTGTACATAATATTAGGTATATTCCTGTAAATATTAGATTATTTTTAATATTACAGTTATTGCTATTAAAAATATTAAAATTAATAGCAAATTAAATTTTTCGTATTTATAAACAGAATATTTGTATTGATACAATAATCACAATTATTTGAAACATCACATACATTACAAAAATTCTCCGATTCCTTTATCTAAAAAGGTTTTTGCCATAACTGAAAATGGCTTTGGATAAAAATTTGTATAATTCCAAAAATAAATAATATTTCATCACTCTTTTTCTTTCAATTCAGAAATGACCATGCAGCTTTTAAAAATTTGAAAGTTTATATTTTCATTGCTTTTTATTCTCATCGGATAAGCTGTTAGAACATATTGATAAGTATCAAAGCAATAGAAATAAAATAAATATTTACACCTATCTTAAAAATAAAGTAAAAAACTCTATTCCTGAACCTAAAAATGGAGGAAAAAGTCGATTTGCACGATATTTCTAAAAATTTTTGCAATCAGTTTCATTATTTTTCAAACTATTTATTAAAACTACATCAATTGTTCCAGTTTCAGTGCATTTGCCAGTCATATATTATTATGCGACTGATAGCCAAAATAAACTTTTGGAAAATACAATTAGGAAAAATGTATTAATCAATGCGACAATGATAAAATATGAGCTTTTTACGTGATCTCAAATCCGACATTACTCGCTTGGATCTCAAAAATAATCATCGAAAGGTTAAAAAGACTGCATTAGCACAATCTGCGACATGTAAGCCTTTTTTCAGAAAAAGTACAGTCAGAATGGAATGGGGCATTGGGAAGCTAAAAATAGTAAAGGTGCTAATATAGTAAACTTTGGTGTATTTATAAGATTCATAATTCTTGCCACCTTTCAATCCATTTTATCGTTAATACTTTTACATAGTTCAACATTTGGCTAATAACCTAATTGCTGATGTGTTATGTTTGAATGATTAAATGAAAGCAAAGAACTCTCCACCACCTGTTTCCATATTCAGCAATTTCATATTATTTTTAAATACTTATTTATGACTGTTTTAAAATCCCAAGGTAAATTTTTCTCTTCTGAATAACGTCCATGAATAGGAGAAAATCCATCTAATCCCAAATATATCCAAAAATTCGTGTTTGAATACTAATTATATTTCATGAAAATTATATTTTTCTCTAATTTTTAATATATTTTTATTAAGTAAATTATATCATAAAAATTTCATTTTTATTTTTCTGAAAAGAAAAAGTAATTCATCTACCACTTGTAGAAGCAGAGACTTCTTGCTAGATTTTGTTAAAAATAGTATTGTTGAATGATTTTAATAGAAAGAAATAACAGTTATCTTTTGTAATTATAAGCACTTTTTTCATGTAATCAATGTTATAAATCTGAATATTTCATTTTATATTTATAAAATTTTTATTTGACAAAATAATATTTTATGGTATAATGTAATCAAGAAATAATTTGTAATCGTTTCAAAATAAAAATAATACTATAATTAAATTAGAGGAAATTTATGTCTTTAATAGGATTGAAAAATTTTACAGCTCAGGCTTATCAAAATGAAGAATTTAGAAAGTGAACTTTGAAAAAGGACTTTAGGAAAATGGAATGTTGTTGTATTTTATCCAGCTGATTTTACATTGTATGTCCGAGCAGAATTGGAAGATTTGGAAGATCATAGGGAAGAATTGGAACAATTAGAGTTTAACGTTTATTCAGTAAGTACAGATACTCACTTTACTCATAAAGCGTGGCACGATCATTCTGAAGCAATTGGAAAAGTTAAATATACAATGATTGGAGATCCCTACAAAAGCTATTTCAAGAGAATTTGAAGTATTGAATGAAAAAGCGGATTAGCTTATAGAGGAACTTTGTTATAAATCCTGAAGGAAAAATTGTTGCTTGAAGTAAATGATGAAGGAATCGGAAGAGATGCTTCTGAATTAGTAAGAAGACAAAAAGCTGCAAAAATTTGTTGCTGATAACCCAGGATTAGTTTGTCCTGCAGAAATGGAAAGAAGGGGAAGCTACTTTAAAACCAGGATTAGATTTAGTAGGTAAAATCTAGGGTTTTTCAAAAAGTTATAAAATTGTACTTTAAAGAGGAGGAAAAATGGCTTTATTAGATAGCAATATTGTGGAACAGTTAAAAATGTACTTTGATAAAATTAATGGAAATATTGAATTAGTTTTCATTTTTAGATGAAAGTGAAAAATCAAAAAAGAAAGCTGGACAGTTTTTTACAGGAAGTAGATGCTATTTCAGGAAAAAGTAAATTATGTAAAAATCATTTGAAAATGACAAAGCTGATTTGGAAAAAGCAAAAATTACTCGTCCAATATCATTTACAATATTGAAAGATGGAGAAAAATACTGGAATTAATTTTCAGAGTTCCTGGTGGACACGAGTTTAACAGCTTTATTCTAGCTATTTTAGGATTAGCTGGATTAGGATTGGAGGGAGAACAGCTTGCAAAAGCAGAATCAGTTAATAAACCTGTAAATATTGAAACATTTATTTTCATTATCCTGTACATTGTCCAGATGTAGTTCAGGCATTGAACTTAATTTCTGCAAGCAATAAAAATATTACAGCAACAATGGTAGACAGTGCTGTATTCTTTGAAGAGCAAAAGAAAAGATATTCAGGCAGTACCAGTTGTCTTTATAGATGGCAAAAGAAAGTCAGTTGGTGCAAAAACTATCGAAGAATTACTGAATCTAATTATAAATGCTTAATAAAAAGTAAAATTTGTGAAGAGAAATTGATTTATCTTAAGGAACAGAATAGTTTTTAGATAAAAAGAGCATGGCTTATGAGACTAAATGAGAAAAAATCAAAAAGTTTATGAGTCGTGTTTTTGTTTTTGAATAAAATAAATTTAAATTTACATGATAGTGTGAATAGTAAAAATATTAGCTAGAATAAGGAGAAATACGTAAATAGAGTAAAATTTAAACTTGCAAAAACTTATCTAATAATGATAAAATATTAAAAAGAAAAATAAATTTGTGAGGTGAAAATAATGAAACATTTGAAGATTATTTAAAATTTGAAGTTACTGAAGCTCAGGAAGATGAAAAACAGTTGAGAATTATAGAAAAATTTCTTTATCAGAAGAAACTGAAAAGGCTATAAAAGGTATAGACAAGGATATTCACAATTATCGCTGTAGCACAGAGTTTACTGTCCGATTGCCGTACAACTGTACCTTTCCTAAAAATTCAGCGACTTGAATAATAAATAAAAATCGACTACCGTTCAAGAGAAACTGCCAAAAGAATTTTTCCAAATACAGATGAAAAATAAAAATACCTACTTTAATTTCGTGTATGTTGATGGAAAATATAATACTTTTTAGGAATGAATTTCCAGCTGTAGTAAAATGAAATGGATAAAAATCCAGAAAATTTTGAAGACATTAAGTACAATTTCAGAATTGGAAATTTAATGACTAAATTGAAAGAACTGAGTTGATTATGACTTCTATAAAATAAAAAATAAATAAAAGCAGAGAATAAGAATTTTTACATCCTTGCTTTATTTTATAGACTTCCCCTTTTTCAAAATCAAAGCCGATAAAAAGCTAAATAAATAAAAAGTGTATTGTAACTAACTTTAACTTCTTATTTTTCAAAGAATGCAAGAATATTCAAAATCCAAAATTGTAAAGGTAAAAATATAGAAAAACCATTTGTGAATTGGTGCCTTGCTACTCCATTGTACAAAAATATGGATGGTAAAAATAAAAATGTTAAAACCGTCGCTGTTATAGCAAAAACTGTCAACCATGCTCTTAGATTAGGGTGTTGCTTGAGGATTTAACGATAGCGTAAATAATGGAATGTATAACATATTCAAAAATTAAAAATGTTATTACTTGCTTTTTCTATTTCCATAAAAATGCCCAAAAACTAATCATTGTAAACAAAGTCTGTATTCCACCTTCAAGCCCCATGATATAATTTCCAATCACAATCAGACAAAAGAAAATACCAATCCCAAAATAAAAAGAAAAATTCCTAAAATATTATAAATTACTTTTTACTCTTCTCCCTTTTTGCAAGAAATAAATTATTATAAGTCCAATCGCAAGACTTAAAAATAGTATCTACTATTTGATATCTTTCTCCTAGTATAATAAAGTGAAATTACATTTTCCAAATTACATCAAAATAGCACTGTCCACAATCTTGTCATATATTTTTTACGGTTTCTTGTATGATAAAGCCTTCCACTATAAAAATGCAAATAATGAGTGCCACAAATCTAGTGATTAAATGAATCCAAGATAGTAAAAATCCTGAAAATACAAAAATACTGAGTCTAAAAACATAAAAATAAAAAGCAATATATTTCAACTGAGTTTTGTGTTAATTTTTCATAAAATCCTCCTAAAATATTATTTTTAGTAAAAATTATAACACTTTTATCAGATAAATTTATAATATTTTTATATAAAAATAATCTTTATTATTAAAAATAAATAAAATATTTTTAAAAATTGAACTAATAAATATAAAAATTTTTATATTTGAAAAATAAGCACATTATTTTAATATATTTAGGTGTTGCATTTTGATTATAAAATCCATATTACAAATTCAAAAGCAAAAATTCTAATCCTCATCCTTAGTTTCTTCATTATTTTTACAATTACAAATTTTTCTCATAAAACTCTATACATCTTGCTCTTTGTACTTGACCTTCATTTTTATTAAATTTTTTCTCCAAAAACGAGTTTTCTCATAACTCCCAATCATAAAAATCACAATTATAGCCTTTATTTTGAATAAATTTACAGCTTTTTCTAAATTCATTTTTATCCTCATCTGCATTTTTTTCCTTTAAAACAAAATCCATATACAAAAATTTGAAAATTTTATTGATTTCAGGCATTTCTGGATATCCCAAAAAGCTATTACTTTTCCTAAATTTATACAAAAATTTATAAATTTTTTTGTAATCTGTCACAACATATTTTTTTATTTGTCTTTATTTTTCAGATAAATTCAAAATTTCCATAGTTTCAAAATTTCTTCATCCTTTACTATTAAATCACCCTTTTTCACATTTTTTCAAAGCTAAAAATACAATAGTTTTTATAAAACTCATAAATTGGCATACTTTTTCGCCTTTTTGTCAAAATTTTTGTGCTATTTTATTTTTCTTCCAAAATAGTCGTAATTATGTTTTTACCCCAAGTTTTTGCTTCTGTTATCAGCATTTTCCATAAGCCTTGCCCAAAATTAACTTTATTCCGATATCTCTTTTTATTCTAAATGAATTTAAATATCCCGATATTATTTTTGAAAAATTGAACAAGCTCCAACACCCACAAGATAACCAGTTTTTAACATCAATTCCTGCACACGATAATCGGGTGTTTTTCACTATCCTTTTGCAATGATTCAAATAAATTCAGCACTTTTCGTATTTTACCTGTACAAGCGATTCCATTTCTTCATCATTCAGAATATTTCTTATTTCATCACTATAATCACTATTTTTGAATAATTTTTAAATTCTATTTTTCATCTTTCCCCAATCTTCTGATTAAATCCCGTACTATAACTTCTTTCCCAGTTGCAGGAAAAATTTTATCATATCCATTCAGAATAATCTTTTCCAACTTTTCAATCAATTCTTCCTTATTCTCCCCAAATAACGGAATTAACGGAAACTTAAAAACATAAATTCTGAGATCAGATCTCCACAAAACAAATATTTCTCATTATTTTTTCATCAAAAACTGCAACCCGAAACCGAATCATCTGAATGTCCTTTTTGTTTCAATAATTTCCATATTTCCAAAACCGTATTCTGAAAGTAAAATCTTTTCCTGTTTGTAAAATCAATAAAAATCACTTTTTCCATATCAGTTTTCTCCAATTTTTGAAAAAGATATTTTTACTAAAATTCTTTTTACTTTTCAATTTTTTAGAAATTTTTCTGTAAATGGATAAAATCCATTTGGAATAACACTTTTTTCCTGTTTCTAATATATTTTCAGAATTTTCTATGTGCAATAACTCTAACATCTCCAATTTCATCAATGAGCATTTTTCAGATTTTCCCCACATGATCAGAATGAGGAATGGCTTAGAACTATCACTTTTATCTTTTTATATCTTCAATTTTTTGAATCAGTTTTTCTTCAAAATTTTTTCTTTTTCACATTTATTCCTGTATCCAGCAATAAATATTCATCATTTTTATTTTAAATAAATACAAATTATTTAGACCAATTTTTATTTTTCTATCATTTTTAGAAAGCTCCTTGATATTTTAATGAAAAACCTGCCAGTCCAGTAGATAGAACTGAGCAGGCATAAGGTGGGAAGAACAATGGAATTGCTAATTATTTTTGACTGCTAAAAATAAAAAAGCAGCGATTATATGCTACAAACAGTCAAATCCCAGTTCATCATTGAGACCACCTCCCTAACATTTATAACATAGCATCAAGGTTTGTGAAGCCTTGACAAGTGATTATAACATAAAAAGTCCCATTCAATAATGAGACAAGACTCACAATTTTTACATATTATATCTGTTAGGGTTTTTATTCATAAAGTATTATAACACTTCTAAAGATAAATTTCAATACTAAAATTAATTTTTATTTTCTGTGGTATAATTTATTAAATAGATTATATTTAAAAGGAGCATTTTATGAAAACAACCATAGATTTTATAATATTCTTAATTTTTATATTTTTATAAAAATCTTTAATTTTTTCTTTCACCGAAAATTAGTCTAAAAATATCTGAATTTATTGGCGTTTTGCTTTTTATCTCATTCCAAAAGGAAGAAAATTGTCGTATCGTAACTTAAATTTGATTTTAAATGAACAAAATAGTTTTAATTATTCAAAAGAAAAATTAAAGGAAATTGCGATAAAATCTTATAAAAATACAGCAAAAGTCGTTTTTACTGCCCTTCTGGATTTATGAATATTTTTGAAAATTTTTCACCAAAAATATATAATTCTGAATTACTGGAAAAATTAAAGTGAAAATGAACGGATTATTCTTGTTACTTCACATTTTGGATTTTTCACGCCAGCCTTTTTCCAACAGAAACGACGCAATGTTTATTCCTATTAGAATTATCTCAAACAAATTTATTAGAATCTTATATGGATAAAATCCGTTTTAAGAATAACATGACTTATTTTCCCAGAACAAATTACAAATCTTTTTTGAAAAATAAAAAAATTCAAAGGGCGTTTTTGTGCTTTTTAAGTGACGTGCGAAAAACCAGATGAGGGATAAAATAGCATTTTTGGCTTACCTACCACTAATTCAGGCTTTCCTGCCTATTTTTCCAAGAAAGAATATTCAATTGTTATTATTCACAATGAGTTGATGAGAAACAATATTTTGCCATATTTTTATAGACAAAAGTTATCCATCCTGAAAATTACAAAAATAGACACGAAATAATGAAATCTATTTTAACTGAATATGAAAAATTATCTTAAAACTGCCAGAACAATGGTTCTGGTTTCAGGACAGATGGCGGGATAGAATCTAACTTTTTATTTTTCTGTCCTTGATTTTCAATATATCTTTTAAAATTTACTGAATCTGTTCAATAATATAAGTTTTTATTTTTACAAGGGTCAATACCCCTTTGCTTTCAGAACATTGTTTATCAAATTCTAAATATAGTCGAACCCATTTAAAACTAAACTGTTAAAAATTATATAAATTTAGGATTTGAGTAAAATAGTTATAACTTTTTATTTCGGGTTTTCTAAAACGGTTTTACTGTATCTTTGAAATTATCACAATACTCACGGCTTATTTTTACTGAAAATTATTTTTGGAGCTTCATCCAAGTTTTTGTGCATACGGGTAAATCATATTTCCCCATAACTTCTTTTTTCAAATTAAAGTTTTGTGCAAAAAATATTGCAAACATTCCCAAATCATGGCTTCGTTTTAACTGCATAAATCCTCTTTTAAGTATTGAACGCCATCCAAAAACTTTTTCTTGCATTGGCACATTTTTTGGAAAGCTCATCGAGAGTCTGATCGGTTGGAAGAAAGGAAATACGTCCATAAGGATAATTTTCATCCAGCCACCATTTTTCACTAAGAAGCCGTTTTTCTTCTCTTAATTTTCTATAAACGCCTGTTTTTGGGAATGGTACAAGATGGTTAAATGCTGCAAAATAAAATCCATGTTTTTTGGCAAATTTTACCGTTTCATCAAAAGTTTCCTTCGTGTCATTTCCGCAGCCAGAATACAAAAGTAGCATAAATTCCGATTCCATAACTATGAATTTTTTCCGTCAGTTCATTTATTTCTCCAACGCCACTTCTCCAGCCTTTCCCCATATCCTTTAAAATATTTGGATTCATCGATTCATACCCAATCAAAATCATTTTACATCCGCTTTTTTTCATCCAGTAAAGCAATTCATCATTTTTCGCAATGGTAATAGCCCCTTGCGTTACCCATTTTATATTTAACGGCTCAATTGCCTTGCAAATCTCAATCGCATGTTTATGATCCACACAAAATTATCATCAATAAAAAAACATACTTCTTCCAGAATTTTTATATCACTACAATTTCCTCAATAGGACGCCTAAAATACTTTTCTCATAATAGAATGAATTGCACGAAATCACATCCAAAAAGTGCAGCACGCCTGTTTCAATCAGTGCAAGCGGTAATATTTCTGTCCTTGTAAATACTCCTGTCAGGCATTGCCAAAAGACGTAGTTACCCCATAATACCGTTTTTCCAGCTTATTCTTGCTCAAATCGTTCAACATCTTTTGTCCTCACGCTTTCTGCATTTCCCAAAATAATCGAATCAAAATGTTCCAGACACTCGTCAGGCTCTACAGTTGGATGATACCTCCTGCAAGTACCTTTATTCCTCTTTTCTGAAACTGCTATTTCATAAGCCCTTTTGGCAGTATAAGTTTCCACGAAATCACAACTCAGATCTGTACTTTTCCTCATAATTTATAAACTCATTCCTGTCATCCATAAAATTCGTTTCAACATTCTCAGGGTTAAGATTTTTAAAACTGCAATCATAAGTGGCTCCATATTTTTCCATGTTTTTATATATTTCTGCCTTTTTCTTCTAATGGCAGGCAGTATAAATGTTATTTTCTTTATCTTTTTCTCCTTTTTCTCAACTTCTATTTATCAAATTTTATCTTCCCCATACTTCCTAAATTTCCGTGCATGCTGTCTTGAAAATACTTCCAGAATGAATTTTAGTCCCTTATTCCTAGAGTTTTCCTCTTCTTTAATTCGCTTGAAAGTGAAGTGTCAAACTACAATTTATAAAATTCCTTCTGCAGTAATGATCGTAACTCATATTTTTAGAAGCTGACTACGACTGTTTTCAGTGTCGTAGTAATACCAGTCCTCTGTAAGCAATCTGCCTTCTTCTTTTACACTGATTAAAAAGGTGTTTCCTGGATAGAGTAATTATGTTATATCTTGGCACATCTACCCCAATTTCCTCAATAATATCAGGAATTTGGCGAATTGACTCCACTGTCAGTTTCCATTCCTATCATAAAGTGTGGAAAGGACTGATATTCCATAAGATTGAGATCGTTTTACAGTTTTTTTGTATTCAGCGACATTGTTAAATTTTTATTTACTCCATCAGATTTTTCCTGAACAAAACTTTCCAAGCTAATAACTAAGCCCTATACAGCGAGATTCTTTCATTAACTGAAGAATATCATTGCCGATATTTATTGTTGCAGAAGCAGTCCATTTTATTTTTAATTTTCTTCAATTCTTCCATTAGCTGAATGGCATAATTTCTGTTGCCTAAAAGTTTGGATCAAGAAATATCCATTTTTTAGGCTTATTCGCTTTTATTTCATTTATCACGTACTCTATGCTTTTTATCTGAGTTTTTCCAGAATACATCTTTGTGATGGAGCAGTAGGGAGCATTTATTGGGACAGCCGTTGTTTGCGACGATTGTGCCATAATTTTTAGAAAATATTTTTATTTTTCAAAGTTTTTCAGTTTAATGGCTTCAGTTCATAATCATTTTCAACGAGTTAAAAATATTCTCTTTTGGAGTTCCATTTGTAAAATCTTCAAGAAACATCGAAATGAAATTTCAGCAGCCCCGTAATTACTGTATCAAAATATTGTAACGCCTCTTCTCTAAGCTGTCGCATAATGCCCGCCAAATTAATGTATGCGCTCCTTTACTTTTCCAAAACTTGCAATCTCTTTTTGCCCTTTTCGATCCTGAAATTACCGAAGAAATACAAATTAAGTCAAATTTTCATTTTCATATTTTTAGAAAGGCATCCATTTTTCCACACTTCATCCACAATAACAACATCAGCGTTATACTTTCTGTCAATTAGTGATTCCAGCGTTATTAACGTAATTTGCGGATAATATTTTCTTTTGTGAATCGAGTTGTATTTGTAAATGTTATCCTTTGCTAAAACAAGCATTATTCTCATAATTTTATTCCTTTTTTGTTATAAACTTCTTTTCGGTTGATATAATTTACAGCAAAAAGTACAAGGGCATGTTTAAAATAGCACCGTCAAACAGATCTTTTCCAGATACTCAGATGTCTGTATATTCCACCTTGCACTTCAAAATTCAGCCTCAAATTCCTCAATCGTCATATTATATGGCTCAAAGCACTTTTCCCATAACGAAAGTTCTCGATCCAGCCACCATCTTTCGCCAAAGCAACCGACCTTCTTTTTTTAATCTTTCAGAAAAAGGAGTTCCTGGTATCGGCAATGCTGGATTAAAGCCTGCAAGGAAAAATTTATGCTTTTTAGAAAATTCCAAAATTTCATCAAAGCAGTTTTTATCATCATAATCATACCCAATTACATCAGCTTGCATGTACAAGTATCTTATTTTTTATAAATATAATGATTTTTCATAGATCAAACTCATAATTTGCAACCTTTTTCATCTTTCTTAATATTTTTATATTTATATTCTCAAATCCCAGAAGCATTTCAATGCACCCCTGCTTCTGACATCAATTTTATCAACTTTTTCTCATCTTGCAATATCAATACTGCCTTGACAAGCCATTTTATTTTTCAGTTTTCTTTCAATTCTTCAAACAGCTGCAAAGCCTTTTTCTTATTGGCAAAAATATTATCATCCACAAAATAAACGATTTTCGCCCTTTTATTCGTTCTAAAAATTTCCTTTACCTCATTTATCACATTCTCAACATCCCTATGTTGAAAATCTCCTTGTGAACTGCTCCCAATCGTGCAAAAATTCACATTGGTGCATACAGCCTCGCTCAAACTGAACTGGCACGACAAAAAGAATATTTTTCCCCTTGTAAATGCTCCTATCATAAACAACATTATTAATATCCGGCAATTTTCTACATTCATACCTCTTTTTCGGCACCCCATTTTCCAAATCGTTCAAAAATTCATTCCAGTAACTTCTCACTTCCCACAAACTGTATCTGCATGTTCCTGCACTTCATCAGGCATAAGCGAGGCGTGATACCCTTCAATCATCACATAAACTCCACGTTCCCTATAATTTTTGCTAGTTCATAAGCCCGCCTAGCCGTCATTGTAAACGTAGAAATTACAACTAAATCAACCTCAAGATCCATCTGGAATATCCTCAATCCTATCATCAAACAGCACTAGCTCATGTCTAGTCTTATCCGTAAGCCCCGAGCACTACCAAAAAGCAAGCGGCTCTATCGCATCATTGGAACGTTTTTCCCCCCATATTTGGGACGTAAAAAGCTATTTTCATTTTTCTTCTCCTTATCAATAATTTGAAATTTATTATTTAAACATTATAATTAAACTTAAAATCTTATTTATATAAAATTTTTAATTTTTCTAATTAGTTTCATTTTAACGTAAGGGCATCAAACATGCACTTTTTCGCAATAAAAGTTATTTTTACATATATAACTGCTACTACTTGAGATTAACGGCGAAACGTTCTACGAACTACCCGCTTTACGCAAAAGCTTTTCTTATAACAGAAAAAGAAAACCGATTTTTAATAAAGTTATTCCACCTCCTTAATCAACTTAATTAGAATTGTACTCAAAAATCTCAAAACAGTTCTTTTTCTATTAACGAAATTTTGATTATTATTTTTGTCATTACAATTGATTGAATTAAAATGTCGTGATTTTTTGAAATAAAAATTACTGTCTGAGCAGGGAAGCGAGTTTAATTTTGTTTTCAAAAATGCTTAGACAAGCTGGGTTTTGCAAAGGGGATGGCGACTGATTTCCCCTTTGCTTTATATAAAAAGACATAAATATAAATAGAAAAACTATTATTAATCAAAATATTTTACAAAAATCACTAATTTATATGATTGTTTATTTTAAAAATTAACTAATTAATCTACATTTGGAATATCAGAATTATCTGTCATTTTTTCAAAAAGTAAATTCCTCCAATTTATCGGCATAATGCCTATACCCTAAGTTAGTATTAAGCATAATTGGTGCAATAATGCTGAATCTTGCGATTCTTTTAAAAATTGAGCTTACTTTATAAGTTTCCCTCCAAGCGTAAATTCCGCCTTCCTGCAGTTCCTGTGCTGTCATTTTTTTTGGATGGAATACAGCATGCTGAACATCGTACATTGTCCAGTTTTTCAAAGATTCTGCCTTGCTTTTTCCAAATCATTATAAAGTTTTGTTTTAGGAAATGGAGTTAATATAGAGTATCTTGGCAAGTCAACTTTCATTTTTATTACTTCCTCCACAGTTCGCTTGAATATATCCTTATCATCACCATCTGCTCCGAATGTAAAAGTTCCGTTTACAGCAATGTCATAATGATGCAGCTTTTTCATAAGCAAATGATAATCAGCCATAACATTTACCCCTTTATTCATAGCCCGCAGCGATTCCTTCGAGACAGCTTCAAATCCAATAAGCAAGCCTTTACAGCCACTTTTTGCCATTAGCTTTATCATTTCATCATCGTGAACAAGGTTGGAAGTTGCCAGCCCAAAACCACCATTTTTGAGAGGTGTCAATTCAATAAACAGTTTTTTAGCATAATTTTTGTCAGCAATCAAATTTAAGTCTATAAACAAAACTTCTTTTTTCTTAAAAGTCTCAATTTCTGCAATAATTTCATTAATTGGCCTTTTCAGTAATTTAGGGTATAAAGCCTTCCCAACACAGAAAGAACAGTCAAAAGAACAGCCTTTTGTAGCTTCAATGCTGTTTATGGAAACATATCTTTCCTTTTTCAAAAGTTCCCTTTTTGGTAATTTCAAATTTTCAAGACTATTTTTCCTTCTGGACATAAAAATTTCTTTAAACTGTTATTTCTCGCATCTTCCATTATTTCCGTAAAAAGCCACTCTGAACGCCCAATTACAACAGAATCACAATGCTGTATCGCTTCTTCTGGACAAAGTGTCGGATGCGGTCCACCTAAAATAACCTTTTTTCCTTTGCTTTTAAAGTATCTTGCATATTTATACACTCTTTCCGAGGTTCCCGTAATCGAAGTCATAACCACAATATCCGCATCCAGTTCAAGCGGTATTTTTTCAATCGTTTCATCATAAATTACAACTTCAATATCTTCTGGAATATACGCCGCAAGTGTCGATAATGTGAGCGGTGCATAGTGAATCGCCTTCTTAAATGTTCCATTAAATCTGTACATTGCCCCTGCTGGTGCCAGTAATGCCACTTTCATTCTCCAAATCCTCCTAAAAATTTATTTTCCCAGCCAAAATTTTTATCCAGTATTCGATATTTTATATCTCCTATTTTCTGCCTTTTTCGATTTTTCAGCCGTATAAGTCTTTAATCCATCCTTTTCTATTAAAAATATTCTTACTTTCCCTAATTGCCCCAATTTATACGCATATTCATAATGAAATGCCTGACATAACTGTTTTTCATTAAGTTTATTTTCAAATTTTATTTTATTTTCCAGCATTTCAAAATCAGTTTCTTACTATTCTTTATTTCTAAAATAATAAAGTATAATTCTCTCTTTTCATTTTTTACTGGTGAAAATAGCAAAAAATTCCTCTTTAATATTATTTTCCTTCAACGATTTTAAAAACTGCTTTTTCAACAAACGAATTTTCCAACTTTTTCCCCAACAATGTCAGAAAAATTGTCATTCTTCAACAAATTTCACAACAGGAATTTTTATGATAAAAATCCTGTAACTTCCACAATATCATTCGTATTATATCTGTAAAAGCCCCAGCATTGTGTAACAACAACGCAATAACGCTCTCCAGCTCCAATTCATCCAAAAAGTTTTGGACTGCTGTTTTCAACTCATCATCAGAAACCTGAATAAATTCATAAAAAACGAGTTATAGGCAATAACGCTCCCATTTTTCACATTTTCCAGCGGAAAACTTACAATGCATTCCGTTGACATAAGCCCTTTTCCTTGAAATTTCAAATTTATGTATCAAAAATTCAATTTTTCCTTCAATTTTATAAAAATTTCATAGGAATCACTATCCGCCCAGCAACTCTACAAGCGAAAGTTTTCTCCCCAAATCACAGAGTAATCCACAAAAAGTTTTCCACAATTTTATTTTCCCGATTTTATTTTCTAACTTTCTTATTTTGAGAATCTATTTTTCATTCATCGTTACTCCGAAATTTCCAAATTCTGAGTTTTCATCATTTTTGATTTAAAATTATTTTCACTTCTTTTCAAAAATAATTTATCAAAAATTCACTTTCTGCTCCACAATTTTTGTACTTTTTCTTAATAATCTGAAAATACTTTTTACTTTCCCAAATTTTCTCAACAAAATTCAGCACTCAAATCCTCACTTTTTAACAAATTTTGACAAAATCGCTTTTGTGATCAATAAAATCAAGCAAAATCATAAGAAACGATGGACTCCAGACGAAATCATCGCAAGATTTTCTGACTAAAAAGCAGAAATACTGCTGTAATTAGCAAAAATCCTCCATATTCTGGGATATTTTATTTCTTTTCGAACTGTAAACAGTTTATTTAAAAAATGGAAATTTTTATCAAAATACGAGTATCATCTTCGATTCCCACGGATTCCTCCGCTAGTTACAGCTTCTCGCTTTAAAATTGGAGAAACAGACCAGTAGGAACTTCCAAAAAAGATTTTTATTATTTTTGATATAAGTCGTAGATCCATGAAAAACTCCGTTCATATAACTTTTCAAAAATTTCTCTGTATGGGAATATATTTCACATCAGACGTACTCCTGCTCGTAAGTTCAAATAGCTTTAATTTTATCACTCAAAAGAACATTACTTTTCCACTTTCTCTTTTCCACAAACTCCTTAACATCCTCATAATTCACAATCGGAATTTTATTCTGAAACTTTTTCTATTAATTCTTTTTCATTTTCTGCATTTAAAAATTTGGCTTTCTGTTTTCAAAAAGTTTTAAATATTCTGTATTTATTAGTTTTCAATATTTCCAAAAGTATTTTACTTGCGTTTCCCCGAATTTTACTTTTACTTTTTATATTGGAAACAAAATTTTGATGGGATTTTTACAAAAATATGAATAATCTGTTTAAAAATCACATATTTTAAAATTTTTACTTCATAAAATTTACTTTTTACCGAATTTTTCATCTAAATTATCTCCAATTGGCAAATCTGAAATTTCTTTATAACAGCCTTCTGCCCAAAGCTCAAAAACAGATACATAATGGAAAATGGTATATTTTTGTTCTTTTTAAACATCAAAAAGTTCTTCCCAAAATATTTTTACAGAATGATATGCATATCTTACTGCAATACACCTGTCACGAAACTCATTTTGTAGAAATATCATAAGGCTCAAAAATAAATACGAATATTTTTGCGGCTCCAGCCACCACTTTTTTGTACAAAAGCCTTCCTTCCTTTTCCATTTTAAAATAAAGTTCAGTATTTGGGAAAAGGTACAGAGATAGTTAAACTGGACAAATTCAGATGGTTTTTGTGCAAATTTTACGAGTATCTTCAAACGTAGTGCCGATTTTTCCTCAAAACCCAAAAAACGAATGTGGCATAAATTCCAATATTGTATTTATGTATAATCCGTGTTGATTCCTCAATATCTCTCCCAACTTGTAGCTCCATTCCTTTTTCATATTGTCAAGAGCCTCTTTATTTATTGACTCATATCCGATTAAAATAAAAAGACATCCACTATCTCTCATAGCCGCAAGCAGTTTCTCATTTTTGCCATCGTTATCGCCTCTGCGAAATCCATTTTTCTTTAACGGCTTTTATCTTCTCACAAAGCTCCAACGCATATTTTGGATCCGCAAATAAAGTTATCATCAGCAAAAATATATATTTTGACTTTTATATGCTTCAATTCCTCAATTACACTATCAACTGGTCTTTTAGCATACCGTTTCTTATTAACTGCCGAAATTGCACAAAATTCACAGTGATGAGGACACCACGTCCAGTTTCTACAACTGAAATTAAATATTTTTCTTAAAAGATACTTCTGTCTGGTATTAAAAACTTTATTACTAAGTCCCCAATATACAGTTTCTTTTTCTGTTCCATTCCTATAATCCTCAATAATTTTTCCCCAAATATCATCAGCATATCCTGTAACTACAGAATCTGCATAGCTCATAGCTCTCATCTGGCACAAGCGAAGCATGTGCCAACAATAACCTTCTTTCCTTTTTCCTAAATCTTTTAGCAATCTCATATCCGTGCCGTGCCGTATAAGTCTCAAAGTAATTACAACAACATCCGCATCATTATCATAGTCAATCGCCTCAATCCTCTCATCAATCAGCTCACATTCAATATCATAAGGAGTCAATGCCTGCAAGTAAGCAAACGTAAGCGGCTCAAACGTCTCTCAACTGAAAAATATATCTGTCCCTTTTTCTTTTCCAAATCCAGGATAAATAAACAACATCTTCATAAAATTCACCTTTTTATTTATTTACTTCCAATATTTTAACACACAAATCATTGAATTTTATTTTTCTAGTAAATTTTACTTTTTCAAATCAAACTATTTAGTTTTAAAAATTAAAGATTTCCTTCAAAAACCTGTTTTCCCAAATTTGTCAAATTTTTCAAAAGAAATTTCTGCAAGGCACACTAGCTCATCACCTTTCTGATAATAGGATTTTTCTCAAAAAACTGCATATTTTTATTTTTGAACTGTCTTTTCCGAAAGTACAACGATCATTTCCTCTAAAAATCATTTGTTCCATCATTTTTATATTCCATTTTCCTTGCAATATCTGCTTCTCATATAGCATAAATATCTTTTATCTAATTTTCACTTTCAACATAATCAACTTTTGGACAAATTTTAAAATATGTTAGTAAAATACATATACGCTTTTTATTCCTTTAGAAATCAAAACCAATAAGTTTTCAACCATTTTTCATATCACTTTCCAAAAAGGCAAATACTTTTATCCACTCTTTCTGAAATTCAATTCCCCAAGAAAACCCCTTTTCAATAATGTATCCGATCCAGAAATCACTATTTTCATTATTTTCATGACTCACATTTATTTTTCTTTTATTGTAGAAAACCTTTTCAATATTTCTCCATCAAATATCACCATCATCATCATACAAATCAACAGAAATTTCTTTTTCATATTTTCATAATGTTTTTCATTGAAAGAAAAGCATTTCATTAATAATATTATTATTTTTATACTTTCCACAGAAAAATTTTTACATATCATTTTCATAAAAACCTTATCTTTTATTTATGCTTGAATATTATTTATCTTTATAGAAATGTTTAAATTTGGTTTCAAAGATTATGACTACTGTTATTAAAACTCCAAGATTCTTTGAGATTATTAGTTTACATTAAAGGATTTTGATATATATAAATTATACATCAAATTTTATTTATTCCAAAATAATGATATGTAAATTTTTGGTAAAATACATGGACTATAGATTTATTCTTTACTATGTTTTGTACTTATCTTATTAACTATATTTTATGCACTAAATCTATTTTTCATAAATATTGTCCAGAATTCTTTTTTCACCTTTTTCCATGAACTAATAACTAAATTCAGTTTTATATTTATTAATTTCGATTGATAAAATATTCATATTATTTGCGTAAATATCAAACATCATTTAATCTATCATCTGGCACACCATGTACAATCTCCATAATTTTTCAAAAGTCTTTATTTTCATAAAAAAGCTCTTCCAATGTCAATAAAAATTTCATATTTACTGATTTGTTCTGCTTCGTTTTTGTAGTTTTCCAGAATTTATCTTTTGTATGGCGGATTTGAAAAATAAAAATCGTATTCTCCCTTTTATTGTTTTTATATCTTCGACTAATTAGTTATTTTTCTTCTAAATTATTTATTTTTATATAAAATTTCAAATATATTCTTTTTGAATTTCACAGCACATTTTTCATATTTCAATTAGAAAGTAGCAATGTTATTATTCCTTGCTCAGCTCCACTTCCAGAATGGTCTCTCTTTATATATTTTGTATCAAATATATAAATTCAGAAAGATTGCATCCTGTGTTATTTTGTAGACCATTTTCATCAATAATCATGTTAACGCTTTCAAGATTTTCTAATATACTCATTAAAAACTCTAACTTTAATTTTTCTAGTTTAACTCTAAAGTTATTTGCACTGTTTCAAACATCTTTACTATTTGAAAACAATTTTCGAAATTCTAATTTCCAATTAATACTATCTAATTGTTTATCTGCACATTCATGCAAAGTTCCAATTCACGTTCTTGAATTTTCAAATGTTGCTTGCAAATGGTATTTTGAAAGTTACGATTAAAGTAAATACCCTGTCGCATCATTTCTTTTCAAGAATTCCATCTATTTTTAATCAGTGATTCATTAATTATCATTTTTCCAATTCTGGAATTCATAAATGTTTCTAACTAATTTTTGAACTCTTTAACATCTGAAGTTGTATTTATCTTGTTTTTCCGCATTATCCATGTTACTCTGCTTGGATTTCAGCTTTTAAATTTTGAACTTTTGATACTCTTTTGTTTTGAAGCTTCAGATACAGTTGGTGTTATTAAAATATATAATCTTTAGCAACATTGTCATTTGATCTTTACCTGAATATAAAATAATGGTAACTAAATTGAGTTTTTATAGGTCCTACAACATTCTCTTTACCGTTCTTAACAGAGCGTCGTAAAATTCTGGAACAAGTTGTGACAAGTCAGCTGTTTCCCCAAACTTCCACCATTTTAGTTGATTCTGATCTTTTGAAAATTCTTTGCTTTAGCTGCAAATCATTCTTTAGTTGTTGTTTCATAATTTCATCAGCTTGTTTTAGCTCCTTCCAAAATCGCTTTCACCTGCCTGATATTCTTCTCCAATTACATAACCGCAATACTATTTTGAGCATGTAAACATCCCTTCTTGCATGTAAATCTAGCTTGTAATGGTATCATCAGGTTTGTAGCTGTCTATTAAATAATTATAATATTTTGAGAATAATCTCTCAATTGATCTACACCTATTAAATCAGGATCAGCCTTTATTCCTGCTGCTTTTGCTTTTCGGGAAATTTTACAAATTTATCTAGATCGTTGTCTTTAATTCATTTCCATTAATTTATCTGAGTAGCCTTGTTGTGTTTTGTGAAAACAGAGTATAATTTGCTCATTATCTACTTCATTTGTATACTTTATATTCTCCATTTTTGTGTTACAAACAGCTTTTACTTTAGTATACATATTCTCGAAAATTTTTATCTTTGAATACGATTTTAGTTTTTCTTAGCTTTTTGCAAAGATATGAGGCTAAAATCATAATATTCTTTATCTTTGTGTCATAGTTTTTCTATTTGATCTTTTACATCATCAAAATCTTGATTTGCAAAAGGATTGGTTTTATTTCTTTCGTAGGCTTTCATCTTTCTTCTGTAATTTTTATCATTTGAAAATATTTTCTCATTTTTCTCATAATTTCTGATCTTTTATTGTTTGCTTAAATGATGAAACATTATATCTCTACTGATCTTAAATATTCCCAAACTCTCCAAGTTGATTGTTTTCTATAATTTTCGAATTCTTTATTGACATCAGATCCACTAACTTTTATTCCCAAGTTTTTGGCTGATGGAAAGTAAGATTTCTTATTAATTATAGTTAAAACATATTCGTTTACTAAAATCATCAGGAACACTTTTTATATTTCCTGAATTTGTTCTCTTACTTGTGCCAATTGCTGTATTGTTGAGTTATTTTCATTTAGTTCATTTTCAATGAATAACTTTCTTCAAAGTCATCACGGTGAATTTTTATTCCATTGACTGTTGCAAATATTTCTATGATTTAATGCTCCAAAAACGTTATTTTTCAAAAATAATATTCCTGAAATAAGCATTCCTATTCCGAATATTCCATCACAATAGCAGAAGCAAGCTGAATTCTTTTGTGACTTCTAAAATCCCTAGTATTTATCTTCCTTTCTATTTTAATCATTTTGGTATTATAGCATATAATACACTATTTTTCATTAGTTTTTCAACAAATTTTATCAATTTAGATAAAAATAGCGTTTCGGTATTACTAAAGATTTTTCTTATTAACACTAAAAACAACTTGAATTTTTAATTAATAGTAAAATTGTAAATATCTTTAAACTTTTAGTTACAAACATATTTTGAAAAGTTTTAATTATCGTGTATTGATTTCCATCTATCTGGATTAGAACACGATATATTAGAAATTTTTAATATTGTATTTTATTACTGTTGAGAAAATCAGTTAAATAGTTCAGGATCAGACTGCAAATTGTGCATTTAATTTTACAACTGTAGTATTTACATTGTCAATTCTAAGATTATAGGCATTTCTAAATTTCATTATCTTCGTAAATATAATTTGAATTTCTAATAATTCCATTATAAAATCGCCTTCTATTAGGTTCATTTTGACGAGAACCATAATTTTCATTAATTACTTTTTGTAGAAGGATCATATACGTAGATGGAAATTCTGTACTTCATCATCTTTTTGTCTTCCTGCACTAGATTTTTATTTACAACTACCTGTATCTTATCACTGTGGTCTATATCATAATAACATGTTGCAACTATCTAGCATGTTATCAGCAATAGCACGAAAAGATTTTACCGTAAAGAAAGCTTTTGCTTTTTAGAGTTTTCTTTGTTTTATTTTTCTTTTCTCGGGCATAAATTTCCTATTTTGACAATAGTATTCAAAATTTCTCAAAATAAATTTAGTAAATCTGTGGTTTAAATATAGATTAGTTTCAAGCTAAATATCTGAAATAGTAAATTACCAAACTTTAATAAATTATTATTCAGATACTATTTATTTAAAATATTTTCTTATTGCATCCATACAGCTGTTGTTCTTTCTTGATCATCTGGTGATAAAAATTTAGATAACCAGAATAATTGTTCATAAATCCTAATTCTACCAATATTGATGGTGAGTTACTTCCACGAAGTACAGCAAAAGTTTGCTCCCAGTACACCCTCTTCTTCTAAGTCCAGTAAGATTTATCAATCCATCTAAAACTGCTCCTGCAAATAGCCTGACTTGTTTTTGATTTTTCTTGAAAAATATCAGTTTAAAATAAAATCAGAAAATGAGTATCTCATAACTTGAATCAACTTTATTTTCATTTTGCTACTTGAGCAGCATAATTATTTGGTTTCTTTCTTATTAAAAGTAATAAACTGGTTCCATTTGCTCATGTAACGAGCCTGAATTTAAATGAATACTATAAAGAAATCTGCATTTGCATCATTTCAATTTTGCTCTTGTATCTAATGGCACAAGAAATCTGAATCTCTTGTCATTATTACATTGTAGTCACGTCTTAAAATTATTAGCCATTTGTTGCTACTTGTAATGCTATATCTTTTCTCATTATCCATTTCTCGTTGCTCTGAATCGTGTCCACAGTGTCTGGATCTACCACGATTGTGTATCTCACTTACTTTTTGGAGTTTTTGCTGGCGAACTTGTGTATTTTGTTTACTAGGCTGACTAGTAATATTAGTATTGCTAGTTGTTTTTGTTGTTCTCATCTGATGTACTTGAAGTCTGATTTGGTGTCACTAATTTTGAAGATTCGCTATTAAGTGTCACTTGAAATTCCTTGTTTCTTATCAACTTGATAAGTTACAGATGGTTTCTAGTATATATACACTGTACAACAAGTTATTGTTCCGAACTGTACACTTTTACTTATGCTATTGGTCATTTCTGTTAATATGCTGGTAGATTTCTTCCCATTTCACTGTCTGTAAAACTTATCATTAGTACATCTTCTGTTCCTACTTTTGTAATTGAAGCACTTGGCATAATTTGACTATTTCTTTAAATGTCCATAATCTTTCCATTGACTGTAACGATATATTTTCTAAAGTTCCAGTAAAATGTAATTTGAAATTGATGAAAAGTAATAAAAATAATAATATCTTTTTCATTTTTCCTCCTATTTTTATTTTTTCAATGTATACCAAATTATTTTCACAAAATAATTAAGATTTTAAAATTTACACAAATTTATAAATTTGAAATTTAGATTTAAAATTGTTTTAGACTATTATTTTCTATTTGTCAATAGCGGGATTTTAGACTGTGGTTCTTGTATTTTTGTCAATTTTTCATTTCTACAGTTTCTGTAAAAATGTTTCAAGTGTTCTTGTATACCAGTAACTGTCGTTATTTTTTATCTCCTACTTTTGAGCTTTCCAATATCTGCTGTTGTTTCTATTGTTTTGAAAGCACGTTGATAAAAATTAATACTGCCATAAAACAATGTAGTAATATTACTACTATTGAATTTTTATCCATTTTTATTTTGTATAGTCATTCTCAATTAATTTTTAAATTGAAATTTTAACTTTTATACATTCCTCCTTCTTTTATTTTAAAATCAATTTTAATTATACCATAATTTAAGTTATGTTTTCACCTTTCAAAAAGATTATAGTTTTTTAGTATTTAAACTTTTATTCAATATTTATATGACTATCTCAAAAATTAATTTTCATACGCATATTTTCGTGATTAAAATGAAAAATTATTTTAGATACCCAAAATAAATTAGTTATTTGGTTAGTTATTTTTCTGAGATAGCATTCTACCCTGGCAATACTTTTTTCCTTCCAAATATTCAAGCGATAGCTCCTCCAGTTGAGATGTGTGAGAATTTGTCAGCAAATCCTAATTGAAGCCGTAGCCAGGCTGCTCGAACTCACCACCGATAATTGTTTTAGCTCAGATAATTCTGCGATTGCTTTACATACACCAATTTGTCCTTTTGCGAAGTTTTCATTTTTCAAATACTCCCATTGGACCATTCCATACTACTGTTTTTGCACCCAACTAGAGCGTCTGAGAATAATTTGATAGATGTTTCTCTATATCTCAATCCCATCCATCCATCTTCAATGTCATCAGGAAACTGTTTTTAAATTCTGTATCATTTTTAAACTTTTACATTACTCTGTATCACTACAAATAACTATTCAACATCTTTAGCTTTTTGATTAATGAAGCTGATAATTCCACTTTATCAGCTTCTAATAGTGAAGAACCTGGTTTTTACCTTCAGCTTTAAGAAAGTAAACATCATTCCACCACCGATGATTACTTTGTCAGCTTTTATCTAATAAGTTTTCAATTACACCAATTTTATCAGAAAACTTTTGCTCCACCTAAAAATAGCAACTCAATGGTCTTTAGGATTGTCAACTGCTCCACCGATAAATTCGATTTCTTTTTCACTAGGAATCAAATCTGCAGAATCTTTTGATGCGATTCCCTACATTTTGAAGCATGTGCTCTGTAGTGCAGTTCCAAATGCGTCATTTACAAATGACATCTCCAAGTGAGCCCAATATTCCCAATTCAGGATCATTTTAGATTCTTTACCGTCTAAGTCTTCAAACCTAGTGTTTTCAAACATTAAGATTTCTCCATCTTTTAATTCAGCAACTACTGTTTTAATTCCGCTCCTCTTGTTTCAGGAATAAATTTAACAGGTTTTACCTAAAAAGTTCTTCTAATCTTTTTGCAACTGAAAGCATAAAGTTTTTGATGCTTTATCAGCTTTCTTTAACTTCTTCCTAAGTGAGAAAATGCGATTACATTTTCCACCATTTTCTAAAATATATTTTAAAGTTGAAGCGTTGCTTAAATTCTATTATCATTTGTAATAACTCCATCTTTTATTGGTACATTGAAGTCAACTCTTACTAATACTTTTTACCTTACATCTAAATCTTTTAACGTAGTCATTCCGTTATATCCTGCTAAAATTTATTTATAAAATCTTTTCTTCCTACTTGAATTATACCACTCTTTAACTTGATTTTCAAAGTTATTTAGCAAAACAATCTAAAAATATATTTTATTTTATTTTAATAACATCTAATATACATGGTCTGGATTTTCACAATGTTCTAAACTGTGCTTTCAAACCAAGTGACTCCTAATCCATTTTCCAAATTTATATCCTCGATTTCTTCAAAATATGCGTCCTTTTTAAATCCATAAAAGTAATTATGCACTTTCGCTACTAGGATGTGTACTATGCCCATAAACATTTAATACGACGATTTAAATGTAAGATCATTTCCAGCATTTTATACAATCCAATTCCATTTCCAGAATACCCTTTCTATTAGTATAAACAGACAATTCCAGCATCCCACTGATATATGCAGCCTGCTCCAGATGTCTATGCTGGATACAGTAGCCACACCTATCATATCTGCAAACAATGTAAGGATATTCTCCTGGTGAATTTTCCTGATTCTTTCTTTTCTTTTTAAATTCCTTTACAGGTGGACTCTCCATATTCAAAAGTAATAGTCGGTGTCTTTCGATATAATAGTCTATAAATTCTTTGTAAATTTCTTTTGCATCATTTTCAGTTGGCAAATCTAAAATTCAAATCCTTCATAACTTCATCAATTCTCCATTCAAATCTTTATTCATCATTTCATCATCACAAATACCTCGATAGACAAAATCTTTCCATCTATTTCCCATTTCCTTTATTGCGATCAATAATATACGGTTGTTTCACCATGCTTTTCTCCAATGCGTGTCAAATTGCCAGAAAATATCAGTCAGTGTACCTCCATCAGCGACAACTTCCATCTGCATTTATCATTGCATGACTGCTCCTGTCAAAAGTTTTACTACAAATCCCATATCATGAGTTATTGTAATTATAGTTTTCCCTGGTTTCGAGCGTTCATCAATCAAATTATGCACTCTCATCCTCTCAAAATCCCGTCAGTCTCTGCTGTCGGCCCATCCATTATCAACAACGTTCGAACCCACTGCACTACTGCGTGCTATTGTAACAAATTTTCTCAAGGAATGCTACGGTAAACTGTACGGATTTCTCCTTTGATATTTTTCAGTTCCACACCTTATGCATGGCGTCCACCAATCATTGTTTTTGTCATCTGAGTTAGATTTAATTTCTTTTGTTCTAAAGTGCTGGCCATCATCGTAAACATTGTTATGAAATATCTGATCCATTGGATTTGAAAGACACATCCGACTTTTGGCTCATTTTGGCAACGGTATATTTCTCTGTCTCCAGCTCATCCACAACAACATCTCCGCCATTTACTGGGTAAAAAGTCCATTCAAGACATTTTTACCATCGTTGTCTTTCTCAGCGCCATTTTGCCGATACGCAAATCTTTCTCCTTTTAAACTTCAAGAGGAAACACTTTGCCATATCAGTGCATCGATCTGCTTTGTGTTCAAAACTAAATTTTACATAGTACAAAACTGCATACTAAGTCTCTCCTTTAAAAATCTTTATAAAACAATTACCTCGCAACATTCATTTTATTTAGAAAATCTCTCTCTTCCCAATAACTTTTGATATCTCAAAATTCTCATTTTCGAAAACATGTGCATTTCTCTAGAAAATCGTTTTCTCCAAAATATTCTACCACGAAGTGTCACACAGCCGTTTTGCAAAGCTTTCATCTGGAAAATCATGTACACCCCTGTCAGAGATATTTGGAAAGCATATTTTCAGTTTATCAGCTAATCTAAACTTGGAAATATAGGCATAATACACTCTAAAAATACACTGTCATCATTATCCTGGACTCGCCACAGACAGGCCCAACTGTATGAATTACATTTTGATGGCATATTTCTGTCTCCGTAATAACAACAGCCTCAACGTTGCATTTCCTTTGAGTAAGCTACCTTCATTGCCAATCTTCGACTCATTTGCTTGCCACCTTTCCTTTATGAATTGCACCATCAACGCCGCCGCCTCCACAAGGAAGAATTTGCGTATTGACAATCACATCGGGCAGGGATATTCTGTAATATCGCTCTTTTACAAGTACGATTCTATTTTTCAAATCTTTTGGTCTCATAATTTTTCCTTTTTAATAAATATTTTCAAGATTTGCTAACAATTTTTATATTTTCACTTTTTATCAATAATTCCACTGTCTTTTCCTTGGTTGGTAGTACTTTCTTCAAAGTCGACTCTCTCGCTTTTTCAAGTTCATAGGCAAGTATAGAATATCAGTCACACCACTCTCCTTTTTCCAGCAAAATTTTATTACGTAAAACTTCTTCCGCCCACTCTGTACTATTTCTCCTTCATCAAGGACAAGGACATTTTGCAATAGTCTGCTATCAAGTCCAGCTTTGATGTCTCAACCAAGAATTATTGTTTTTCCTCTCATCGCGTTAAATCTATAATTTTGGAAAACATCTTCTGTCCTGGACTTCAAGCTGTGAAGCGCCTGTCAACACTCAGAACATCGAGGATCCATTGCGATAATTGAGTGCAAGTGCTCACTTTTGCTGTCCGCTAGACAAAACTCAGTATGGCTTTTCTCACGCAGCTCTTCACCTGCTACCTAGTTTCAATATCTATCCTCTTGGAAATTATCTCTTCTTTGTCTCAAACTCAAATTTCAAGTCCATAAGCAATTTCTTCAAAAACAGTATCTTTTGACCTCACTACTTGTGCAGTAACGGATTTTGGAAACACAGCTCCAATTCCTCTGCACAAGTTCTTTGGAGAACATTCATTCAGTTCCTTCTCTTCCAGCGTTATTTTCCTCGTCAGTCGTCTTTGTAAAAATCAGGCAACAAAATCGTCTCGAAACACATTGGCAGATGTCGTTTTCTCAAGTCTCCCATCCCACCCTACTGCCCAAAATTCGCCTATCTCAAGATTAATATCATGAACTTGTCTGTTTTCGCAGCGGATATTTGTGTAGTCTTCATTTAAAGCTGAAAATAAATCCATAAAACCTCCACACAATACATATAAATTAATAAAAATGAGCCAGCATAAATTTTCGCTATTTTATCATTTTTGTTTTTCCTGATATCATACAATATATTGTTCTCTTTCTCCAATCGAAAATCCACGTGCTTTCAAGCTAATTGCCTGTTTCAGTATCCTCGCAATTGAAGCAGTTAGCATGTTGAACACAGGAATAAGCTGCTTTGCCCTGACAAAGACATATCTTCAGTTTTCAACTCCTCTTGTCCTTCGCAGAATCGCATACTATCATTTGCCTGTTTTTCATTTCAGTGTATCATTTGCAGCAAGCATCAAACAATGCAGCTTTTGGACTTTAATCTCAAGTGCGAGCGTAAAAAGTTTTGGACAGAGTTATTAAAGTCAACATTGTCAAAGCAGGAAACAACAGCCAGTCGTCAGAAGTCAAACTTACGGCTTTCTATAACGCCTTCTCGCAAACTCGAGATAAAACCAAATTTCATCCACACTTCATCTGATGCGCGAGAACACTTTGAATAATGAATATCGCTGCAGCCAGCAGCTAAGTAAAATATTCTCTTGCAGCAAACTTTTGACTTATTTTCGTTAGAGCACACTAATTCCACAGATTATTATCATTGAATATTGCAGCTATAGTGGGGACACAAATGCTGATAGTATCAACGTTAAAGACAAAATACTAATGTCATGACAAAGCTGTTTATCTTTTTCATAATTTATTTATCTTCCTTTAACATAATTCTCCCATATTTAAATTCTTCCACTAAATATCTTGAGACATAGCTAAATTATTCGCCATTGCAAACTCATTGCTGTTATTATTTTATCAAAGTTGCTCGGTAATAAAAATTTGTACTCACAGCTGTCCATATATTCTGACCCGTCACAAGAAAATGTAGCGATTCCAACATGGTGAATTTCCTGTATTTCCACCATAAACTAGAATCCATGACAGCAGACACAACCATCGTAATAAATACAAGCACAAAATGCACATACAAATGTGTTACAATATTCTTTCTGCCTTTGAAATCTTGCAAAATCATACCAAGTGCCATAATTATAGCCACTGAGCATAAATGCAAAATATTCAGGAGAAAACCTCCGTAATCAGGACTTGTACTAACAGTTGCCACATGCTCTCACAGGCTGCCCTGCTATAAGGGTTACACAAATACTGTCCCAATCGAATTCCAGGAAAATATTGCACTCTGCACACTTTTGCAATCCCAAACTCAGTAAAATTAATAGCTACCGCTACTGGGTATCAACAACCACTCGATCAAAGTGATCCTTTAAACTTTTCTCATTTCTTCTGCCTCCTCAAAATCTTGGATGACGCATATTTTAAAACATATTTGTCAATATTTCAAACCTTTGGAGATTTTTGTTATTTCACAATCATATTAAATATATATATTTATATAAAATAAATAATCAAGCATCGAGTATTATGTAAAAATCAGTTAGCAATTTCTTTTATACTTCTGAAAATGGTTATTATAATGCTATTTACCATGCAGAGTTTATTAGAACTTTCTCCGTAGCACCATTCATGTGAGTTTGTAGAGTTGTAAAGCCTTTGAACTTCTGATTCCTCTGAGTCCCTAACCTCTTGCAGCCAGGATATCGTCGTCGCTGTCACCGGTAGTGGATTGAAACCAGTGCGTGATGCAGACGATTTGTCGCATTTGTAGCCACCTGTTGGTGCAGTGGCTGATGTATTCTACGTAAACTTTTTGTGCAGTTCAAAGTTATCTTTGCAAATGTTTTGGTAGTTTTGTAGAAGTGCAGTTTGTCGCTTGAATGCTTGTGTCTTCCCGGTGATGAAAATACGTTATCTCCCTCTTTTCTCCAAGTGCATTTTGATCAAGTCTCTGCAAGGCATTGTTTTGGAACTGAGACCCATTCTCGTTTTCAGCCACATAATCCCAGAATTTTCTGGTTGTACAGGTAACTCACAGTCACTTCTATCTCCTGGAATTTGGAAATAATGCTGTCCGTAAATAAAGTATCCACTCGAATGCTAGTAATGCATCATCAATGTCAAAACTTACATTGATCGGCCCTTTACCTCCTATAGACTTTTCGTATCGTCATCATCAGACTGAAATGAACAGCTTTTCTGAACCTTTATCTGTCGACAAAATCCTCGTGAGTACAAGGAACTCGTCCTAGGCAAAATACTACAGATGGAAAGCAAACATAATAATGCTTTTCATAACATCTCCTATATATATATTGACATATTAATGGTCGTCAGAGTTTTGCATTTCTCTCATCCTCCATTTGGCTTGAAAGGTTCATAGAATTTCGCTTCCTGTAAAATGTTCTGCTTTCACCACCAAAATAATCTTTTGTACAACATTTCCAACTTCACGTCTTTATATTCTCACGAAATCTGTTCACCCTCGTATTCTCTCCTCAATCTCATCATAATTATAGTCATTCTGAGAATATTTTGATAATCGTAGATTTTATTATTTTGAGATTTGTCAATACATTCAAAAGTATAAAATCCATTTTGTCAGTTAATTTTGTCAGTTTCATCTTTATAATCCAGTGAGTAAGCCCCTCAAATACTGAGAATGATTTTCAATTTTTGATCAAAAGCAGGTGCATTAGAGCCATAAGTAACTATCGATGTATAGTCTTTATCCATACTCGCTTGAATATACTAGCCGTTTCCTCGGTTTGGTACATTTTATAAAAGTCCAGCACTCCACTGCGTAAACTAATACGTCCATTTTCTGATCTGTACTATTTGTCCATGCTGTCTCTCTTTGAATATTTGGCAAATTGTTTGAAAATGATATTGTTGAATCCTGCATGATTGTGGCTCGCTGTTAAAATACCTTTTCAATCACATACTTATCTTTTAATTTTATTTAAATCGTAGTTATTAGCAAGATTATACTTCTTATATTTTTATTTATTGGGAATTTATAATCTCTAAAAAGAAAACCAAAATATTCCATATAATATATATTCTTAAAATGTATTATACAGAAAAGCTGAGGAGAGAACTTCAGTTTGTTAATCAAACTGCGTATTAGCCTACTAAATTTTACAATTTAAATGTTTTAAATGTTAACAAAATCTAGGAAGATATGCCACAGCTGTGATGAAGGGATAATTATTTTCCTTCTAGTTTTGCACAATATCTTTTCTCATTTCTAGTTTCAGCTTTCGTCCAAATATTCCGGTTTTCACCCGTTCATTGCGTCTACTGCTCTGTAGTTGCTTTCGAGTTCCGATATGCAGATTTGTATTGTACGTATTTTGGATATTCCTAGATTTTCTGCTGTTCCTATTGCATCTCATATTTGCTCCAAGAATAGCAAACTCACTTTTCATTTTTATTTTGTAGCTTCTATTAGTCTCTTTCACTGTAGAGTTGTTGCATTCTTTTACTGCATTTTCCTATCCACGTCAGCAATTGTGCCAAGACATAAACTTTTCTGCTTTGTCTTTTGCCAGCTTAATCTGCTCTGTTCAGATTTCCTGCATTTGTGGGAAATAGTTCTTCCAATGCATGCTCCAGCGTGTGTAGTTCCACCTGGAGAGTATCTCTTTTCAGTTATGCGGTTTTTACTTCTGATATTGAAGTATGGTTGTATAATACCTCTATAATTCACTAACAACACAGAACGGTTGTAAACATGCCGTGTGCTCTATTTTTCGTCTCTGTTTTTCCAGCATCGAATTGAATCTCTCTCACCATTGTGTCGGATTCCAATCTGTCATTGAACCGCTGCTGATCCAGAATAAAATATAAGTCTCCATCCTGATGGATAGTAGTGCTTTTGGAGCAGGGACACTGGTCAAGCTTAGTAGCTAGAAAATAACTAAGCTGGGTGAAATCATTTCATTGACCTTCTCTTCAAGTATGATAGTTTTATTACAAAACCTTCCTAGTAATAGTGTACCTGGAGTTGGAAAATTTCACAAAGAGGTCATGTAAAATTTAATTTTGGCAGTCACGAAATATATAACAATTGACTAAAACCGATAAAACTGTTATATTATATAAAAATGACTGAAGTCAATTTGTTTGTTAGAGCGGAGATGTCTAGAAAGAAAAAGAGGACTAGAAAAGATATTAGATAAGGCATGGGAATTGGTTTAGGAAAAATGATGAAGAAAACGAAAGTGAAGACATCACTAGGAACTGGGAGCTCAAAAGGGAGCTTTTATACTTATTTACAACAAAAGACGTAGTTCTCAGGTGAAATTTGGAAAGAATAGAAAATGAGGAAAGAATTAGTAAAATCAATGTTAATCAGGAGCGATAAAAATTCGAAGATTACGTTAGTCAGTAAATGAACTATATTGTTAAACTTCTCAATATTGTTGAAAATAAGCAGTATTAGATAGAAATCTTTCAAATTCAAAGCTATCTTTTTGAAGAATTGAGAAAGGCAAGTCAATTGAATTTATATATATTGTTGAAAAATTCTAACAAATAAATGGGAAATAAGTATAATTTGGGAAAATTATATCCGAATTTGTATATTTGGCAGATAGAAGAATGTACAATGAGTTTCATTTTGAAAATTTAAAAATTTAGAGAGCAGGACCTTATAAATATTGGAAAACACGGATGAATTTTGAAAATCTATTGAAGGGTTAATAAAATCATAAATAATGCGTCTCACAAATTTAGGAAGGAAACATAAAGATGAACAAAAATAGAAATAAACTGTTAATCGCATTATTATCTTTTACTATCTGAATTTCAGTTTTGAAATAAAAACATTACGATACAGGAAGGTGCAGAAATGGCAGTACACACAGGACATCAAGGTAGGAATGCTGGAAGTGGAACAGGGACAGATTTGATGTGGACAGAAGCTGAAAAAGAAATACACAGTAAGTTACAATGTCTGCAACGCAGCATTTTAAAGATATTATTTGACTAAAATGTCTTGACCAAGACAGGAGAATCATATCAAAGTATTATGTATCGTTAATCGCAGCCAATTTATTACAGGCGGAAAATTAAAATTTGGGAAATGAAATAAGTAAGTGATAATTTGAAACAGCTGAGCTAAAATTGGCTACTAGATACGATCGAGCACAGTCTCGCTATTATATTGATGTTTACGACGTCAGACCGCATAGGCTCTGGAGCGTTAGCACAAAATCGAAAGAAGTATTTGGATGAAAATTACAAAATCTAGACTGAAAATATAATCTGAGAATGGTTACAAAACTGCAACACAGAGAAGCCGAACGGCAAAAGATATGGGCGCAAATTGTACAGCAACAGGGAAATACGGAAATTCTTAAAGGAATCTTTTGGAAATATTACTGGAACACCAGATCTCACATTGAAAGAGTTCCATTTGGAGTAGAAGATACTCTACCAAGACAGTTGACTTAAAACAAGACTTGGGAAAAATTAGAAAACTTTGAATACAGAATATAAGATTGCACAAAAGCAGATTGATATTACGATGTAAAATTAGAAAAGCTACTTTAGTCTTGACAATTAACGGAAATAATAAACTATGGAGTATTAAATGCATAAGCTCATTATTTGAAACAAAAGAGTTTACATCAGTAGTAGGGGTAACATCTTCTTGGGATATTTTGACTGGGAAGAAGAAAAGGACAACGAAAATATGCTGAAAAGACTCAGTGGAGATTTCTGAAGGTCAGAACAGATACTAGATCTTGTTAAAGCAAATAGGAGAAAAACATATTATCAGCTTCAGCATTGGAAAAAGTTTGAAGCATTGAAAGTTGCAGTGAAAAAGCTGAAAACTTATGAACTGGAAAAGGAAAGAGATACAAATATAACTTAATTACAATGAATAATTTGTTGAGCAGAGGCAAAAACTAAGATTAAGCTGAGTAAATTATGCAAACTCTAAATTAAAAATACTATCTATCTAGTATCACAGTATGGGCATTTTAGATTAATTTAGTACAAAAAGCAGTGGAGGAAAAATACTGAAATGAAGTATATAATAAAAATTATAGTAGATCAAGGTCGATACGCAATGCTTGGTAAATATCTTGCGGGAAAAAGACTCAGGGCAATTGACAATCAAGACCAGTAAAAGTACAAATATTGGCGTGCATCAATTTCTTTTGGGACAATACGAGGCGATGCGGAACTGTAACGGAATTGGAAGAAGTCCTGCATACAGCTGCCTCTTCTGGAGAAGATAGTTGTAATAAAATGCAAAAACGGTGATAATGTCGAGCAGCCATGTGTCATAGTTTCAAACATGACAACCAGACTGCTAGTGATCAAATGAAAGAGCAGCTTCAATTGCAAACACAGTCTTTCCACGAAATATCAACTATCATCGCAGCATTGGAAGAAGCTAGAACTGTAACTGCGAAAAATACGCTATGTTGTATGAGACTTGGTAACAGAAACTGCAGAGCCCAAATGCAAAACTCAGTATAATTCCAGCAAAAGCCAACCTTGAATGCTTTCAAAAATAATTTAAGTTCTAATGTGCAGAGTCTAGATTCAGCAAAACGACACAAATAGAAAAACGGTTGTCAAACACTACAACAGAACTATTGCACATATCATGAATTTGAACCGCTACTGCAGCAAACTTCAGCAGTGAATCATCATTTACTGTAACAATGACAGTGGAAATGCAGCTGTGAAGTTGGAGTTTCACCCGAAATACTAGCAAAATTCATGTTGGAACGCAAGTCTAAGGTATTGATGAACTAAAAGGAAGACTGACGTGAACTGTGTATGAAGTAGCTAGCAGCAGCAAAATTCATCAAGCAGACAATCACAGTAAAACCAAAAATTCCTAATTCAAAACAGAAGTTGCAAGTAGTATGGAACTGTGCAGCATAGATACAGGAGTCGAAGACTTGACTAATTATCTTAAAAGCTTATTGTCGTAAAAGGTGGAATGACAAGTACTACATTGTTAGAAATGAAGCGCTGCCAATTCCTATAAAAATACTAATCAGAATGTAGAAATGGCAGGTTACTGGAAATGGATTAACAGCTGAATAGAATTGATAGTCGATGGACAGAACAAGTTGTTCAGAATGATGAAAAATAAGAGTATATAGCTTTTTATTTAATAGAGTATAATACTTTTAAGTCAGTCAGATAAATTTTGGAAATTTTTATTTTTCAAATTTATTTAGTTGGTATTTTAGAACATGATAGTAATTAAAAGATTTCTATAAAAATAAAGAAATAAAATTCATGGAGAAGCAAAAATGACAGTAGCAGAATTTATGACGAAAGAGTCGTTTCACAACGATGATATTAATATTTATGATCGATCCACGACTATGCGTTCGATGAAGAAGCGAATTGATACCTGATTTTAAGTTTGATGGTAGTTATCATAATGAACTGGACATGAGTGCTTCTGAAGATGTAAAACTCAGATTTTCATAGAAGAGTGGCATTAAACGTTGATGGGATTAAGAAGATTTCAATAAGTTCAACTTATGGAATCAAATGTTATAGCGAGTTTAACTTTTGGCACAGATAATCGATATAAAGCAGTGCAAACAGCACCAAATTGATAAAATAAAAGAGATTTACACTAGTGACGCAGACGATCCAGTCGTTTCAAAATGAATAGCGGGCTGAGGAAATTAGATATGGCACCAATATTGCAATAAGAGGTGGAGAGAGGCAATTACCATTTCTTTTCATAGAGAGACATTGAAAGCTCAGACTTAAGAGAAACAGAGGTGTTGGTAGATAGTATTTGAAATGCTACAAGGCAAATAAAGTAAAATTGATCCATACAGATTGCAGGTATACATTTGTCTCCAAGCGAAATATATGAAAATTCAAGCAAATTATCACACTGTTCCAGGTGAACGAGATGGCAGCAAGGAATTTATATTGAAAGTTGACTGAATTAAAAACGTTGGAACAGATACAGAATATTATTATTTCCAAATAAAGATAATCAGGTTGTCGATTGAATGATGGCGACGCAGCTGAATACGGAACAAAGGATAAAACGTCCTATTCTAAAATATGATGGACAAGATATGATTTCAGTATGATTCAGAAAAGTAAGGATGAAACTTATTGAAATTGCAAAATATAGCAAAGCAAAAGCTCCAGGAAGAAATGAAGCTTTATTTCATCGGGAACAAGTTATGAAATAATAACTGATAACAGTATAAGAGTAAAAGAGGCAATATCTAATGTGACAAGTACAGGGTCTTCAAGCGCATTAGCGTTATAACAGTAATAATAGTATTGCTGGTCTGTCTGAAAGATTTAAGAGCTGCACTTGTTGTTGAACAAGTCGATACCAATATCAGAGGATGTTTATCGTTCTTCTATATAGGTACATAGGAATTACGTTAAACAAGTATGATTTCGCTATGCTGAGCACTATGATTGATCGTAGGATAATGCTAGTTACGTTAGACAATATATTTGATCATATTCAGTTAAATAAGGAACCGGCAATAGGGTGGCGGCTATTCGAGGGACAAATGAGGTAATATTTCCAATGATAGCGTCATCACAACTTCAGTTTGTGTATTTTACCAATAGTCTTATGGTAGGATTTGCAAAGGAAGTTTTTCAGGAAACTCAATGATAAGCCAATCATCTACTTCAATTGTTGTGGCAATGCCGTTTATCCTGATGGCTTTGAGGATATTTTTAAATATTGAGAAAATATCAGCCGTGAGGAACATAGATTTAATGAGACAAAATACAAGGAGCTTGTAAAAAGTTGGCAGTAGAAAGTTGTCACACTGGATAGCAGTTCTATTTGTTGTGGTAGTTTTTGGACTGGAAAACTGTAAAAGTGCATTTTTCCCTGACGATTACGGCAATACGAATATTCAGTGGTGATCACTTTCACTGACTGATGTAAGTGGCACACGATTTTCAAACAAATGGAACAGATAGTGAAAAGAAGACCGTCATCAAAATTATACAACGATAGTAAATGCCCAGGCGGCAATAGTAAATGTTGATGTAGCATGATGATAGCGGAACGAGTGTCACAAAAATGAGCATATCTCAATGTTACACTGCAGTGTCACCGCAGCTGGAGGACGTGCAGTTTCAAAGGATTTGTCTATCGTGTTGAAGGAGATAATGTAAGAAATTAACAGAATTGCCAATGCGATTATGGTAGATATGAAGCAGCAGAGCTGGTTCGATGACAAAATCATCGGAAGGCGGATATCCACAGGCACAGCATAGAAGTGACGAGTAAAGGCGGAAAGTTGCGGACTGAGTGTTACAGAGATTACTAAATGCCAAATCAGACAGTTTTAGAGTAGATCCAATAGAAAGTAATTTCAAGATACTGAAAACATTAAAAGTTTATATGGAATTTGAAGACGAGTATAAAAATTGCCGAAAAATATTGAATATACGATAAAAACCAGCACAGGACAATTTGTAAGGCTGGGAGATATAGCGACAATGTTTGAAGTGCGAAGAGAGCGGGCTTCAATTGGAGACTTATAATGGAGCTCAAATCGTAACAGTCGGTGCAACATGGACAAAACCAGGGACTGAAATGACGCTGTTTCTTTGTAAATGCTTCATTCCAAAAACTAACCAGCGGCAGGATACAAAATAGCTCCAGCAGGAAATGGGCGCAAAAGCCAGAAGGAAATGGGTGGAGAAATTACGAGAGACTGCCGGCATTGTCGATAGTTCTCATCTATCATGCTGGCAGCAATAGCGGAAATCATTTGTATTGCTGCTAATAATGATGTTGGCATTGCACATTGTCAATGATTGGAGTAAGACTTGGACTGGCATAATAAGGATACAGCTAGTTATGTTCGTTTATGATCGACTTTATGCTGCTTGGGGATGGCGGTGGTTACCAGCAATCGTGCTTCGGGATTGTGTCGGGATTACAAAAGGCATGGAAATTGAGAGTCTCTAGTGGAAGCAGCAGGTTCAAGACTTCGGTCCAATCACTTATGACAACACTTACAACGGTACTTGGATGGATTCCAATGGTATTTTCAAAGTAAAGGAAGTTCGGGTTATTATCAGGAATGGCGGTAGTAGTTATGTTTGGACTGTCGTTTCAGTACACTCTTGACTTTATTCTTTATACCAGTAGCTTATCTCAATTGTTGAAGAAAGAAAAGGAAAAGATAGAAAGGAAGGAAGAAAAAAGAAGAGCAAAAATAAATGAAAAGAAATTAAAAATACAATTTTAGATAAAACAGAAAAGAGGTGCTTTTTGAAAAGAGTTGAGATATATTTTGATTCTTACTTATTGATAAAATAAAAGAAGAAATGAAAGTAATATGGGATTGGAGCAATATATTATTATTCCACAAGTATACAGCCGCTGGAGCAGAACACATAAAACATTTTAACAATCAATTCTGCCTGGAAACTGACAGTGTTTTGATAACATATCTGGAGGACAGGCAGGCAAAGGAAAAATTATGAGGTTTATAAAAATAATGAAAAATAGATTTAGGAAAAATCACTCAATGGAGCAGCCATGTTACCAGTTGATGACATTATTTTACAATTCTAACATCAGCTAGAAAAACTGTCATATTTTTCAAGAGTATAAGGGGTTTGGGACACTGATTACAGGTGTCCTGATTTTAAAAATTTGAATCAAATTATTTTTAGTTTTTAATATCGTTCTTGATGTGTTACAAAATATAGTATTTTAAAATTGAATCTTGAAGGAGAAAGATGTAATGAATATTGAAAATGATGTTGAGATAAAAGTTGTAGAATAGGTAAAACAGGAACAGCGCCCTAAAGATGAAATAATAAAAAAGCTGCAGAAGCGGATTTTATGGCAGAAGGAGAAACATGAGACCTGGACTTATCGGAGGCTGGGATATATATTAGTAGCTGAAGATTTTGGAGAAAATTCAAAAAGCGCTGGAAAATACATGATATGCTACTTTATTTTAGCAGAAACAGATGAAGTGAAAATGTAAAATATCTACAGCTGTTGCTAAAATAGCGCAATCACTTGATATATTAACTCATATCAATAATAGCTGCTCTTTCGAAGCAGAATTTTGCAAAAACTGGAAAAGTGGAATTAACAGTTGCAGATATTGTACATAGCAGCCAACTGAAAAATATCTGAAGAAATAAATAAAAATTTTATAAAAATATAAAAAGTGATAGAGAGATATAATACGAGAACGAGGAATTGTCAATCTTGATTTTGCAGATGTTAATAGTATGTTAAAAATGGAGGAACAGCTGTAATAGGATAGTGGAACAATCTGTTGGAGAAAATAAAGAGGAAGTTGTTGTTAAACAGGTATTAAATGAAAATTTTAGAAAAGTCCATGGGACGCCAGAAAAATATCGAATATTCTAGTGGGACCAGAAATTGGATTAGATGAACTGAGTAAAATAACTAGAGCACTTGAAAGAGCTAGAGAGCTGATCAAGCCTCTATAGTGAGGCATATGCTATGAAACCCGATATACGGAACAGTAAGTATAACATTAATAGCAACAGATTTTTAGTGATGAATAGTAGTCTTTATAAAAATAAAAGTATCAATTCCCCTGCAGTTCTTTGATGAACTAAAAGCTATGAGTTTATGCAGGCTTTTTATTTCATAGATGTATATATATGTGTGGCAAATTCTGGTATTTAGAACAACATTATTGATTTAAAAGGAATTTTGTAATTACTTTGCTCCTTCGGTTTTTTGTTGTCTTTTTGATTTATAAATACACCATAATCCGTAATAGAATTTTATTCTTTTATCAACGTTTTTGATTCCGACTCCTCCAGTCTTGCTGAACTGTTTAGCTTTTTCAAAGCCTATTCCGTTGTCTTTGACTTGAGATATTGATCAGTCAAGTTGTTTTGTCTGTAAACGTCTATTGTGATAATTCCGTTTCAGAAAGGTTTTATTCCGTGATAGATGGAGTTTTCTACAATTGGTTGATTATGATTTTGGAACTTCGATGGAAAGCAGCTTTTCATCTCTATGTTGAAAAATAGAAAGGTTTGCCCGTATCTCTGCTTTTGTATGAATAAATACTTTTAGTGTGCATAATTTCATCTTTTAATGATCGTGTCTCGTTGCTAAGAGAAAGCAAAAAGTTGGCAAGGGACTTTGTAATATTGATTACTTTTTCGTTATCTTTAAATTCTGCCATCCAAAATAATTGTGTCCAGCGTGCTGTATAGAAAATGCGGTTGAATCTGGCTGTGAAGAGCCTTTATTTCATATTCTCGCAAATATTTTATCTTTTCAACTATTACATTGAAATGTTCTACAAGGTTCTGAATTTCATAGCCTGTCACTCAAATGAAATTCCGTAGATTATTTTCAAAATTTTATATGATTTTCCAGTTTTATTAAAGCTTTTAGAATCTTTTGTTATTACGATAAATGTACTAATGGAAGAAAAAGTTAGTGAACTAGGAAAATAATGATAACCATGTGAGAAAAATTTTTTCTTTAAGGTAACTAGTCATTGTGTTTGCAAGGCTTCTTAAATCCAGTTTGTATTTTCAATCTGTAGTTTTCGTATAAATATGTATCTTTATTTATTCTCTTTTCTGAAAATTTTGCAAGACACTTTTATCAGCAAAAGCATCACATCTTTAAAGTAAATAATATTGTTGTTTTTGTCTCACTACAATATTGTCGATTTGTTTTCCAAAAGAAATAGAATTTAAATATCTTTCAAGAATTTATGATTAATGTCAAAACACTAACACCAAGATTTTCTCCTTTGAATTTTTATGTCTGGCTAATTGACGAGAAACCAGAGAGCTGAGTTCATAGAGGAAGTGAATTTTTCTGTCTGGGTTAAAACAGGCATATCTGAATTGTTTATAGCATCGACATACCATTTTTCCTTCATCATATTTTTCTGATATTATTATCATTATTTTTATCCACTGACAATGTTACCATTTTTCCAGATTCAGTAATACTTTTAATTCCTTTATTATTCCTAAGAATTGAATATATCATTTTTAATCGCTCTTTTTGAAATCTTTCATTTCCTGATATAAAAATTTCTAACATCGGCATCAACAGACAAAAGATTAATCATATTTTTCAATTTTATCAGCATAAAGAGTAATATAACGGATGTACTTATAACATTTTTGTTAGTGTATTCAATTTTTATTCATTATTAGATATTTTTGATATAGTAGAAATGCCGCTTAAAAACAGGATGAATAATAAGTTTCCAATCAGATAGTAAAAATAGCTGAGTAACATTGAATTTTTCATTGTAAATTTCTATACTTCTCAATACACTAAATTCTTTTCAGTGTCATTCCAAAAGTTTTTAAATTTTGAATTGAAATAATTAAAGTTTTCTATTCCTACACAAGCTCTCCAATTTGATAATTTTTCAGATCCGTTGTCGAGAGCAGCTTTGCCTTTTTCCATCGCATATTATTTCCAAATAGTCCTGAAAAGGAATACCAAACAAATTTTTAAAAAGTGAACTCAAATATCCAGAGAGATAAATTCATTTCATCAGCCAGAGAATTTAAGTTAAAGGAAATATCACTGTATTTTCTTAATGTTAAAATATCTTTATACTTGCTATCAGGGAAATATTTTTATCAGTTATTTCTCAGCTTATCTAATTTTTATTAATAATTTTTCTGCTTCGTTGTATTTTTATCTTCTTCCAGCTTATAGATAAGTTTTGAGAAATTATCTCATTTATATCTAGTCTTGAAAACAGGTTTTAAAATATAGTCTCAACCCGATTTTTAAAGCTTTTTGAGCATATTCAAAATAGTCATATCCAGAAACTAATGGGTTATTTTAACATCACTTTTTCAGCTCTTTCATCTCCTCGGCAAAGATTCAGCCCATTTTTAAATGGAAGTAGTATATCAAGCAAGACAAGATCAGGCAAGACTCTCAGAAAAGTCCAAAAGGCAGAATTACTGTCTTCACTCTCATAAATCATCATCTATCTTATATTTTTCAAAATCAATAAAGGTTTTTAATACTTCTTATAATCGGTTCATCATCAATTATTAAAATACTATGCACTTGATTTAACAGCTCTTTGATTTGTGCAGCAGTCAGATGTCCCGGCAAAAGTTTTAACAATATTCAAGTTCCATCCATAGTAATGTTTGAAGTATCTCAAAACTTTTGCCCTTTTTAGCACTTCCTTCGTCCAGCAAAACAGTAGTATTTTTGTACTAAGTCCCTTTATACCACTGAATAAATTGAGCTGTAGGTTTTTCTCCTTTTTGTCCCGGAGAAGCAAATTGTTATAAGCAAAATTTTACTTTTTATCTGCACTTAAAGAATAATTTCGCTTAATCCCGAAAAGACAGATAGGACACCATGAAGCCCACTATTTTTAATATATATTTTCTTACCTTTGTACTTGTTAAGGGAAACAGGGTTTATTATTAATGTCCTTTAACTGAACTCCCTGCAATGTATTTCAAATGAAATCGATCCAAAACTCAACAAAAGTTACAATTGTTACAATTAATCATAAAAATTACTCTTTTCGTATTATAGCAAATTTAAAAATATGTATTATTAAGTTATTTTGATTACTAATTGTTTTAGTAAAATTTAGAAAAATAAAATTATTAAAACTTATTCATTATTAGTTAAAATTCCCATAAATATAATTAGAAAATCTCCAAAGATTTTAAAAATGGTTTGTGTATTGATTTAAAGCTCATACTAGTAAATTCTGAGAGAAAAAGGAAAACAGAACAAATGGAGTGGCAAGTCCTAAGACGTATAAAACATCATTAGCCCTCTCCATAGACTGCAGATCCTTTTCGCCTTGCAAGAGTAAGCACCGAGGCAAGAATAGGGCCTCACACACGGAGTCCACCCTAGACTAAAATGTCAATCCTAGCAAAAAGCCTGTAATGAAGAATTTTTCTCAATTGAAACCAAATTTACAGATTTATCTAAAAAGTTAAATTTTAAGATGTCTGTCTGATGTAATCCCAGTATTATTACAAGTATTCCTCACAAAACTTTTTATAGTGTCACAAAAGAATACCTCGTAAGAAAACTAAAACTAAAGCCATGTTACAAAAGTAAGTGAAAGACCTAAAATAACAGAAAGGTAGGTTACACAGTCCTTTGCTTAGTAAATTCCCCAAATATACAGTGAACAATGGAAGAATACATGGAGATAGGAAAACTGCTACCCCTCCTAAAATACATCTTCCTACCAGTAATGGCTGATTAAACATAAATTATCTCTCTATCCTGTTCATTTTACTGAACCAATTTTTATTAAATATCCGTAATGTTCTTTTCCATACTTTTAATGGACAAAATTTAATTGAAGCACTGTTTATGCAACAACGAAGCCCGCCCTTGTCTTTAGGTCCATCATCAAAACACGTCCCAAGTGGGCTTTTTCCACTTCGACTAAGCACTTCTGTCCTGACCATATTAAAACTTGTATCATTTGCATATACGCATCTTTTCGAAACTAGGTTTTGTAAAACTTGTCAGCCACAGCCAGAATCATATTTATCCTTTGAGGAAAATAATGCCTCCTGTCGTTATATCCATAAATTCCAGCTTCATGATTGTCCTAGTACTCATTTGAAAAAGAATGTTCGTATCGTGTAACGCTGTATTGAAGTGGAGTAAGCCGTTTTTCAATTCTTCATCACTTGGTTTTGGATAATCTTTTTGGATCAATGATAACTTCGTCTGCCTTACTGACATCAATGTGACAATATCCGTTAGGATTTTTCAAATAGTCCTGATGATATTCTTTCTGCTAATATGTAATTTTTAAAGGCAGGACTTCAACTTGAATTTTGTCCCTTATATTTTTGCTCTTCTTCAATTTCTTGCGAAATAATGTCCTTGTCTTTGTAGGGTTGGTATAGTAAAATTCCTGTTCTGTATTGTCTACCTGTCATTTCCTGCTGATTAATACTGGTAGGATCTCACAACTTGAAAGTATATTTAGTAGTTTGCTCAAAGAAATTTTATTTTGCATCATATTTCACGTGAACTGTTTCTGCGTGATCCGTTGCCCCGATGATATTATAGCTAGTTTTCAGTTTTACCATATCGCATAACCAACCGTGGCATCCTTTACTCGTCAATTCTTTTCCATATGCCTCTGTCCCCAGAAACAGCCACCAGCAAGATAGATTTCCGATGTTTTCGTTTCCTGTCTGAATCATATTTTCTTTTTCGGTTTATTTTCATTTCTGTTTTTACGATTTTTATTTTTATTTGATAATACTACTGAAAATAAAAGCTAAAGATAGTATTAAGAATAATAGTAGACTTTAGATTTCATAAACCGCCTCCTGATTTATATTTAAATATGTAATCTACAAGAATAGTATAGTCTAAAAATTCATATGAAATATAATAATATTTTTCTATAATTTTTATAATATTTGTCGATTTATTAATCAAATTTGATGCAATTAAAAAAATGTTAAGTTAAAATATAAAATTAATATTGCAATTTATGAAAATATATATATAATCAATATAAAAATTTAAAGAAAGGAGTTTGTATAATGTAACTATATTATACAAGAAATATAGTGTGAATACAAAAGAAATAAAGAAGAAAATTACAAAAACTATATAAAAACTAATAAAGAGCATAGAAACAGTTTTAGGAAAATTGACATTCACAAACAGTGATGGACTTGGAGAAGGAGGAAATGGATTAGTATATTTGTCAGAAATAAATAAAAAGAATAGCAATTAAGTTTTTAATTACCGATTCTGAAAGAGAAATGTACTGAATTTAAGTCTGAATACTAATACAAATGTATGTTGAGATGAGGAGTTATGCAATATCGTTAATATGATATGCTATGGAGAACTTCAAATAGAAGATGAAACTATTATTCCTTATATAATAATGTCCGCATGCAAAAATTCTAAAGAAATATAGAAAAGAGAAGGATGAAGTTCAAGAGGAAGATTTTAAAAATTAATAGAGTTTTCTTTTAACTACATTAAAGTCAATTCGTATATTATCATCGAGATATTAAACCTGAAAATATTTTAGTAGATGAAGATGAAAAATTTGTTTTAGCTGATTTTTGGAATCGCACATTATAAGAGAGATGATTTTTCTAATAGATAATAAGACAGAAAGGAACGTTTAGCTAATGTAAGTTTCTCAGCACCAGAACAAATAATTAATGATTATGAAGTAACTCAAACAGCAGATATTTATTCTATGGCTCAAATTATGTATTGGTTTATTTTTGAAAATGTAAGTCGTGGAACAGGGTGGTGAGAAAAATCGCTAAAAAATATAATTGGAAAGATAGCTAACGTTTATGATATAATTATTGATAAATGTCTTAGGAATAATCCAACTGAACGTTTTCAGTCAATAGAGGAGATTAGTCAGTTTTATGAAAATGGAAAGAAAAAGAAAGAGATAAAAATTATAGATCCATTTGAAAGATATGTTTGAATTTCACAAGGCAATAGTATCAGTTGTTCCAGAATTTTAATTCTGTATACAATATTACGGATAAAAGGTGTTATGTATGAGTTATTTAATCAGTATTTTTAGTTGTAAATACAATGAGTCGTTATGTTTTAACACAGAATTGGAAATAATTCAATATCTTCACTATTAAATTAGAGAATGATGATTTTTAATGGAAGAAAGACAGTTAAATATTCGAAAAAGTATGGGGATTTCTTAATGATCGTCTTTTATGATGATATTTTATTGTTAGAAATAGATAATTCATCACCATACAAAATAGAAGAAAAAGAATATTATCATGTTGCAGTTATTATGAAGATGGAAAAGAAGATATTGTTCCATATGAAAAACTTTTAAGTGGATATATTAGATACAATGATAAGGGTGCATAAAATTTCAGATTTAACAATTCAGGAACGATATATTGATGATTACAAGGTAATTACCCAGTGCTCGGATCATAACTGTACAATTGTTCCAGAAAATGATGAATTTTTATTGAATTACCAAGATATAGAAAACTTCAGCAAGAGGATATACGAGAATTGAAGAGAAAAATATACAAGAATAAAAGAGGAAAGAAGTTCTTAGGAGATTATAATAAATCTTAGTTTATCAAATAATCAATAACTATATCAAAAATTTCAGAGAAGTAAAAAGCAGTAGCTGATATTTCTATGATGAAAAATTGTCGAGAATATACTTAAAAACTTCTTAAAATAAAAATGGTTGAAATTGAGAAAATAAAAGTTGAAAAATAGAAAAATTTTCTTTTTGGATGTGGTATAATTTTGATGTATGCTCAAACCTTTTTAAAATTAAATAAACTTAGGGATTGAGTAAATTATGAATTAAATACATTATAATTATAAATAGATAAATATATTGGAGAGAAAAATTGGAAAGTGTTTTAAAGATAATTTGCTGACTGCTGATGAAATGAAAGATGAAATAGTGAGATTGCAGAAGGCCGAAAAAGGTAGTTTTTCACTAACGGAGTTTTTGATATTTTACATGTTGGGCATTTGACTTATCTAGAAGAAGCCAGAAATTTAGGCGATATTTTGGTTGTTGGTGTAAATAGCGATGCTTCAGTTAAAAGTGAATCAAGGAGATAAAAAGACCGATAAACAGTGAAAGAAAAACAGAGCATTTTGTGCTTTTTGGGAACAAAATTTGTGGATTATACAGTAATTTTAACGAAAAACACCAGAAAAACTGTTGGATATTTTTAAAGCCAGATATTCACGTAAAAGGTGGAGATTACAAAAAGAAGACTTGCCAGAAACAAAAGTTGTTGAAAAATGGCGGAGAAGTAAAAGATTTTATCCTTTGTGAATAACATTTCCTAAACGGAAATTATTAATAAGATTATTGAAGTGTATAAAAATAAAAATTTTTAAAAATTATAGAAGAAAATATTTGTTAATGAAATATATTTTATTTAGGCTGCAGTCTGAAAACTCAAAATCTATGTTATTTTTTTAATGTTTGATTTTATAAATTATACAAAATCACGATAAAATCAGTGTTTATTATTTTTTTGATTTTGGAAAAATTTGTTAAAATTCATCATTTTGAGAGTTTTCAGACACGCCCTAATACTAAATTTCATTTAAAAAAATAAAAATAAATTTTTATAATAAGATTGTTTAATAACTAGTTTATAATCATTCAACTAAATTGTATTATTTTAGATATTTTGAGTAATAAATATTTTTCATATTACTATGTTTTTCTTTTTATTTTCGTAGGATTGCTCATTGCTGCAAAACCTTATCTTGCGATTAAAGGTTTATCCTGATAATTAAAATATGTGCGAATTGCTACGCACTAACCTATGGCTGGCTACGACATTTTCTGAACTGACAAAAACTCGCTATGCTCAAACAGTTTTGCCAGCTTGAAAAATGCTCCGACGGATTGGTTTATATTAGACTATATTATGAAAAATTATATTTTAATTATTTGGAAATATTAGGTTTATATCCTTTAATTAGAAAAGTTTGTAATAAATTCGTTATTTAAATGGACTTTAGTATAAAAAAATAGAATTTAATTGATATTTAGAAGTGAGAAAAATTATGAAAAATAAAAATATTAACATTTGATAAGATAGATAAATTATCATTAGCAGAAAAATTAGAAATGGAGGCTGTCTAGGGCTTATTGGAGATTTGGGGCAGGGGAAGACTACGTTTACTAAGAAGATTTTGTGAATGTTACAATGTTACAGAGAATGTAAAAGTCCAACATTTACTTATGTGATTGAGTACAGCTCTGGGAGATGTGCCTGTTACCATTTTGATGTTTACAGAATTAATGATTCTGAGAAATTTATGAGATTGGGTTTGAGGATTATATTGGGGAAGAGAGTGTTGTGATTATTGAATGGGCGGACAAGATTTTTGGAGAAATGCCTGAAGATGCGGTGTTTGTTGAGATAAATCATTATTCGGATACGGCTCGTGAAGTTTCTGTTTATACACTTAAAAATGGAGAAAAATAGATTTTGAAATAGAATAAATTTGTTTATTAATAAAGAAAATTGAAAAATGGAGAAAAAAATATGTTGATATTTGGGATAACGACTACAACTAAGCTGGCTGGATTGTCGCTTTATGAGAATGATAAACTGCTAGGAAATGCGTGTAAAATGGCAAAAAGTCACATTCTACTACGATTTTAGAACAGATTGATAGCCTCTGAAATGGACAGGAAAAAGCTGGATGAAATTGAAAATGTAATTGTTTCGATAGGGACCGGGTTCGTTTACGGGTGTTCGGATAGCAATTTCAGTTGTTAAGGATTGTTTTTGGACGGAATGTGAATTTTATGAAGTGAATGAGCTGGATGCACTTGGTTCAAAGCTTATTATCATTTGGGATTCTGAAAATAATGAGAATGTGAAAATATATTCATTGATTGATTCCCGAAAAGAAAAGTTTATTATACTGTTTATGAGATTTTTGCAGGAAGATTTTGAAAATGAAAATGGAAAAATAAATTAAAATTAGAAATGGTAAAAAGTTATGAAGTTTCCAAACTTGACAAAATTATTGAAGAAATAATTGAAAATGGTGAAAATAAATAACAAAAGTGTATATGATTGGCGATGCGATTTTTAATTATAAGAGGGAAAATACTGGATAAACTGAGAAGTATGTAAAAATATTTGAAGATAAGAATTTAAAAATTAATACAATGACATTTGTACGAGATATTTTTAGATGAAAATTTGAAAAATACGACGTGATGAGAAAAACTGATATTTTTAATCTGAAGCCAGATTATTTGGAAAAATCATGAGCGGAAAAGGGATAGAAATAATGCTGAAAAATAAATTTGGAAAAAGAAAAAAGATGAGGAACAGAAAAACACTTTAGAAAATGAGATAGAAAAAGAAATTGAGGACAGTCAAAGTGAAATAGATATTAAAGCTGAAACTGAAAAGGAAATAAAAGAAACAGCTGAAGAAATTTTGAGAAAAACCATAAAAAGCTGAATACAAAAGAGATTTTGAAAACAGAAAAATTGAAAATGAAATAGAAAAATGAAAGAAACATCAAATGACAAAAAGTAAACCTAAATTAAAAGCCTAAAAAGATAGATTGGCAACTCCGAAAAAGATTTTGGGAAATTAAAGAAATGCTTTAGGGAAAAACAATAAATGACGATTTATACGAAGAATTGGAAAAATTAAGCTCATTCAGTCGGATATTGGAATGAATACGACGATAGCAGCTAGTGGAAGAGCTGGAAAGTTCAGTTTCACGAAAAAAACTTAAAACATCGGAACAAATTTACGATGAGTTAAAAGAACTTTTAAAAGCCAAATTGATTTACAATGATGAAGAAAATACTAAGTTAAAATTAAAAGATGGAAAGCTGAATATTCTTTTAGTTGTGAGATAAACGGTGTTGAACTACGTCAATTGGTAAAATTCATTGAAAGATAGCGGAAAAAGGTCATTATTGGGGCTGGAGATGCTTTTTAGGGGCAGCTGACATTGAGCAGAGTTGAGGAATGGGGGAAACGGACTGGCGTGGAAGTTATAAAGCAGGCACATGGAAGTGATCCTGCGGCTGTGATTTTTGATACGGTAAAAACTGCCAAAAATCGTGGATTTGATGTGGCAATACTGGATACTGCTGGAAGACTTCACAATAAGCGTGATTTAATGAAGAACTTGAAAATAAATAAAATTATAGCGTGAACAGTCTGGAGAAACTGACTTTGAAACATTGCTTGTAATTGACAGTACGACTGGACAGAATGGATTGGAGCAGGCTAGAATATTTAACGAAATTGTAGATTTGACAGGAATTATACTCACAAAGTTTGATGGAACCGCAAAAGGTGGGATTATTTTTCCAATAACATCAGAACTGAAAAAGCCGATTAAATCGACGAGTCGAGAAGAATCGAAGACCTTGCGGAATTTGATAAAAGAATTTGTAGAAGCTATGTTTGACTAAAAATAAAATAATAAATAAAGGAGATAGAATTTGATTATGAACACATTAACAGAAAAGTTAAAAGAGCATTGAACAAAACTATTATTTTGCCAGAATCAGAAGACGAAAGAATATTAAAAGCAACTGATTATTGCAAGAAACGAATCGCAAAAAATAAGCTTTGGTTGAAATGAAAAACATTGAAGGAAAAAGCGGAAAAATCAGGGTTTCATTGGGAAGGAGCGTGTTTACGATCCTAATTCTGTGCGAGTGATGTAATGTCAGAACTTTTGAGAAAGAGAAAGAAAGGTATGACATTTGAGACAGCAAAGGCGATACTTTATGTCAGATCACAGAGATACTTTGCAGCGATACTGGTTCATCAAGGAAGAGTGGATGGAATGGTGGCGAGGTTCAAATTCACCCACAGCTCACGTTTTAAGAGCTGCAATTCATGGTGGACCTGACCTGGATTAAACTGTATCACAGTTCGTTTGTTATGATAACGAATACACTGAATTTGGCGATAATGGAACGTTTATTTTTCAGACGGTGGAGTAATTCCTGATCCTACAGCTATGCAGCTTGCGGAGATTGTCATTTCTGCAGCTGAGAAAAGCTAAATTTACTGCTGGAATAAAAGAGCCAAAAGTGGCATTCTTGTCGTTTTCTACAAAAGGAAGTGTCGATGGAGTGTCTGTAAGTAAAAGTAGAAGCTATAGAAATTTTAAAAGTCAAAATGTTGATTTTGATTTTGATGAGAATTACAGCTGGATACGGCAATTATTCCTGAGTAGAAGCTTCACTAAAGCTCCTAAGCCCAAGGTAGCAGGACGGCAGATGTGATTTTCCTGATTTGGTTCTGAAATATTGGATATAAATTACGGACACAGAGACTGAAACGACAGAAAGCTTAGACCAGTGATTTCATTGAGGCAGTGGAAGATTTGTCGAAGTCGCTATGTAATCACAGCATGGCTAGATCAATGTAATTTTGGTGTAAAACACTTTAAGTTGAACGAAAAAGTAGAATAGTCTTGCTCAAATATTAGAAATATTTAAAAGTTTGATATTAAAAAGCGTTCGAAATTTTAAAAATAAGAATATAAAATTTGGAGGGAAAGAGTGAAAGTTTTAGTAATAAATGTGGGAGTTCATCAGCAAAAGTTTGAACTTATTGACATGACAAATGAGCAATCATTAGCTAAGAATTGCGAGAGGATGAAAGGTGCCAATCCTATTTTTAGCTATAAAAATCTGCTTACTGGCGAAAATTGATAAAATGGAAGTTCCTATGGAAAACCATACCGTTGCGGTGGAACTGATTTTAAAACGCTTCCATGATGAAAAATGGGAGTAATTTCAACTGTGGATGAAAATTGATTCGATAGGGACATAAGACCGTCCATGGTAGAGAATATTATGAAAATCTGTAATTGTAGACGATGAAGTTATAAAAATCTTGAAGAAATCGCACCACTTGCACCTTTACACAATCAGCACACACAATGGGAATAAAAGTTATCAAAAACTGCTTCCTGGCAAAAAGAATGTAGTTAGTATTTGATACAGCTTTCCATCAAACAATGCCAGCAAAAGCGTATGTATCCATATCCTTATGAAGACTATACTGATTTGAAAGTGAGAAAATATGGATTTCGTGGAACTTCCACAGATATGTAAGCGAAGTAGCAAAGAGAAATGCTAGAAAAGAGGATTCAAAAATTATAGTTTTGCCATCTTGGGAATGGAGCGAGTATTTCAGCAGTTCAAAATGAGTGAAAGTTGTGGACAGTCAATGGGAATGACACCACTTGCAGGAGTTATGATGAAACAAGAACTGAGATGTAGATCCTGCTTCTATGTATATTATGAAAAGAGGGCTTTCTGGACGAAATGAATAATAGAATGAACAAACAGTCTGGAATTTAGGAATGAGTAGGAACAAGTTCAGATTTTCGTTTCGATTTAGATACAGCTGGGGATGAAAAGGCTATTTTTAGCGTATGACGTGTTCTGTTATAGAATACAGACTTTATGTGGAGCTTATATTGCGGCAATGAATGGTATTGATGCAATCGCATTTACAGAGTGGAATTGGTGAAAATTCAGTTGGGGCGAAACAGCATATTTGTGAAGCGCTTATATTTTGGAATCGAGATTGATAGAAAAATGCACAGACTGTGGAAATGTTGAATTATCAACAAAATTGAGTTAAGATTTATAAAGATCGAAACAGCAGAAGAACTTGTAATGCAAGAGATACTTACAAATTAACAAAGAATAATTTTTACTAAAAATAGCCAAGCCTCTGAGTTTGAGCTTTTACAATAATTGAGACAAATAAATAAAAATGAAAAGGAAAAACAATGGCGACATTAAATATAATTTACTATACTGGAACAGATACACAAATATGGCGAAAATATATGGGCGAGAGGTGCAGAAAGTGCTGGAGTATCTGTAGAAATTGATAAATGTGGAAGAAGCTGAGTGAAACCGGAGACGCGTTTTATTGGATTTTGGTCTCCCAGCTGGAGGAGAGCAGAGGAAGTTGCACTGAAATGATTGAATTTATTGAAGAAATAAAAGATAAAATCTTTGGAAAAAGGTTGAGCTGGCTCTTATGACTGATGGGACATGTGGATGGATGGAAACTTGGCGAGAAGAAATGATAGCTGAAAATTTATCTGTCGTAAATGATGAACTTATAATACATTTATCTGAGACGATGATGAAAAATTGAAAAATATGAGAATATGGAAAAAGCAATCGTTGGATAATATAAAAGGAAAAACAATTGAATAATATAGTTTTATGTAGTAAGAGGTTAAGACCTTTTTCAAAAATCCTAAAAATAAGAAGAAATATTGTATTATTAAATTTTATAGGATTTTACAAATAGCTATATTTATTCACAAATTGGAGGAAAAATTGGGAAATTTATTAATACAGCTATAACAATGGTTTTGTTGGACACTTATAGGATGGTTTACAAATTATTTTGGCTAAACAAAGCTGTTATTTAGACCTTACGAGGAAGTAACTTGTTATTTTTAAAATAGAGGATTTAATTCCGAAGAATAGGGACAAATTTCAGAAAATCTTGCTGAAACAATGAAAAGGAACTTATTTCGGTGAACATATTGTAAAAAGCTAAAAGATGGCGATAGTTTATATGATGAAGTTTTTAGACAAGCTAGTAGATAAAAATTATAGGGGAAAAAGCTAGTATTAGAAAAATCATATTAAAAATGTTTTAAATCGATTCATTGTGAAAAATAAAATCTTATTTTTAAAAATCAATTTGGGATAAAGAGGAAATAGTGAAGAAATCATAAAAGATGTAGAAGATAGAAAAGTAGATTTTAAGGAAATAATACTAGAAAAATGAAAAATTTTTCATTAAAAGAAATGGAAAATCATTTTGTCTGTTTCTAAAAAATAAATGAATTGAAACATATTGAAATTATTGGTGAGATTAGAGAGAGTAATTGCATTGTTTTGAGTTTTTATATCATTATATTACTAAAACAAATATAAATATTTTAAAAATTTTATTTTAGATTATTTTGGTTATAGATATTTTTCTATAATTTTTAGATTTTTATTTATTGCAGGGATTGCTCATTGCCGAAAATTCTGCACCTATGGGCTAGACTACGACTTTTGTTTGTCCAACTCCGAAACTCATCACGATGTTAAACAATCGTAGTTGAACAACTAAAAGCTTCGTCAGTTTATGAAAACTATTATTTTGTTATAATTTAAACGTTTCTAAGTGAAATAAAAATCAAGCAAAATTTCGTTAAAAGAAAAAGAACTAAACATGAATATGTTTTTTCACCATCAACTTTTATATCAGAAATACCAGTTGTTTGAATTATTTGAATATATATTGTAAAGTGAGATTCTGAAATAATTTTTAAATTATCTTTAGGTAATTGAGTTAAAATCAAATCCTTTTATTCAAATGAGTTTATCTTTATAAGAAAGTTTGCGTAAAGTAGGGTAGTTCGTAGAACGTCACCATGTCTCTATAGTAGTCAGTTAAATATATTAAAAATAACTATGTTTTTGTGCGAAAGAGGGCATGGCGTCTGATACTTGCCACGTTAAAAGGAATATAATTATTAATCAAAATATTTCAAAATAAAATCAGAAAGAATTATTTGGTTAGTTAAAAGGAATTAATTTGTGAATAGAGAAAGTTTAGATGAATAAATAAAAGAAAAATATTGAGGAAAGTGATGAATGAGGAAAGAATATTGGAACCTAAGGAATTAGAGGAAGACAATATTCAGAAAGTTTACACCAAAAACTTTTATGAATATATTGTGTAAGATTTGAAAAAATGAATATTTTTATAAAAGCTGCTAAATGAAATGAACCCTGGATCATATTTTGTTATATGGACCTCAGGGCTTGGAAACACCGCTTTGCAGGAGTTATTGCACAGAGATGGGAGTAAATTTGAAAAAGTTACAACAGGAGCCTGTACTGGAGAAAGCGGGAATTGTGGCTATTTTGACTTCTTTGAGGAAAAATGATATTTTATTCATTGATGAGATTCATAGATTAAATACATCTGTAGAAAAATTTTCTGTATCCTGCAATGGAAGATGGGAACTGGATATTTTAATTGGAAAAGGACCGTCAGTAGAAGTATTCGTGTTGATACCTGGTTACACTAATCGGTGCAAGTACAACAAGGGCGGGCGATGGTACACCGCTTCGTGACAGGTTTGGAGTTACTCATGGGATGGAATATTGACCAATTGGAAGACTTAAAGGAAATTATACGAAGAGACAATATTCTTAATATTTTCGTATGATGAAGAAAGTGAATTAAGAAATCCTAAAAGAAGTCGAGGAACTCCGAGAATAACAAACAGGCTTTAAAAGACAGACTTTGCATTGGTGGAAAGTTTGCAAGTGTTTTCGAAAAAGAAAGTGTTGATGGAATTTTGAGGGCTTTTTGGGAGTAGATGATAACGGACCTGATGAATTGGATAGAAATATTTTGCTCAATATAAATGTGTACAACGGAGGACCTGTTGGAATTGAGACATTGTCACTTTTTACTTTGGGAAGACAGACGAACGATAGAGGAAGTTTATGAGCCATGTTTGTAAAAATAGGGTTTATAAAGAAGAACGCCACGTGGAAGAGTTGTAACAGATTTGGATGTAAACATTTAGGTATTGATGTTGGTGAAAAAGGTTAAAATATTTTAAAATTCTATAAATTAAGTAAATTTAGAAAAATATCATAGCTATAGCTTGCTTTTAAAGTAATTTTTGGTATGAAAATTAGAAAATAAAAATGAGGGAGAAAAGCTATTGCTGACAGTGATAGCAGAAAAGAAAATATTGATGAAAATAATGGAAAAATTTTGATAGGAGAAGCAGATTGTAACCTATTCAAAATGTTTATCGTTTAAAATGTAGGCGATAAATTGCAGAATAGTTGATGGGAATATGAATATTTTACTCAAATTAGAAACATTTCAAAAAGGAAGTTGCTGTAAAAATATTGGAAAAATGAAGATAGTTATTCTTTAAATATAAATATTGATCGATGGGAATTTTAAAAATGATAAAATGAACGGCAATTCAAAAACTGACAGAGGTGGCTGTAAAAGCATAATTCCTTTGAAAACTGAACGTGTTGTCGTGAAATTAACGAAAAGAAAGAAAAATGGGATACGGTTGCAGAGAAACTTTGAAACAATGTAGAGGAGTAAATTTACTGAAATTTGCTTTGTAAAACTCACGAAATTGACTATAAAATACGACAAAATATTTTGCATGAAAATAGCAATGAGTCAAAATCTTTTATCAGAAATAATAAAACAGAAAGATGAAAAATATTTTATATATAATTGGTCCAGGGTGGAATCACACAAGGAAGTTGATCATAATAAGGCAATAGAAATCAGTTTGGGAAAACGTATTTAAGGCAGAAACTGCCAGTAATTGTGGTGTGTGCATTATTGCCCAGATTTTTATATGTAATATTTTTGATAAAATGTAAGAAATAAATTGAAAAGTGGTGAAATATATAATATAATATACCTCGATAGTGGTATTTGTACATTTTGTTAAATAAAAATAAACCTGTGAAATAGATTTCATATGATAATTTAAAGAAAAGGAAATTTAGAGATGAGTGAAATAAATAACAGTTATGAAAACAAGTTTAATGAGACTATTATATATGGAGGATAAGAAAGGCACAGGATATAAAGGTGTATGATATGAGGGAAAATCACCATTTTTGATTATTCAATCTTGTGTACGGGAAGTTCTTCGAGAAATATTAGACAATAACGACAGATATAAAAAGTTTGGATAATGTAAGAAATGTAGAAGGGCTTGAGAAGCGAACTGGGTACTCATTGATGCATGGAGATATGGTTATTAGTGTGTTTAGCTAAGGATGATAGGGATTATTACAGCTAGATGATTTTTATAATGGTGTAAATGCAGAAGAAAACAAAGAAGAAAATTGAATAAATTTTAATTTTAAAGTTAAAATGCAAAATTATAGATTGTAATAGAATTTGAAGAGGAAAGAATTATAGAGAATTAGATAAAGAAGAGAAAATGTTCGCTTTATTGCCTTTTTATTGTTTTTGTAGGAGTTGTATTTTAATTGCACGGCTATTTGTACTACAGATATTAACATGCTTCAGAATATGCTGAACAGGCATTGCAAAATAGAATTAGAACAAATGTAATAAAGGCCACACGTGGAGAAATTTATGACAGAGAAGGGAAACTACTTGCCAAAATACGACTGGTTATCAGTTGATAGTATCTACACACAGTCTTTGGAAGTTAAAGATGTAGCTATTAAAAGAAATAAAAACATGACGGCAGAACAAATTGATGCCAGACTTTCAAAAGAGCGTAAAACGACGGCTCAACGTATAAAAGAAACAATATTCGATATAAGACAAATAAGTCAGCTACAAATTATCCAATTGATTATTTGATGATGATATTTTAAACAGCAAGAATAGGGACAGATATTTTGTTATTGAAGATCTGGATAAGGAAACAGCGGCAAGAGCAATTGAAAAATCGATAATGACAGAATTGATGTGTGGAGTATAATGAAAAGATTTTTATCCTGAAGATCCTATTGCTTCCCATGTTAGTTGGATATGTAAAAACCAATTAGTGAGAATTTAAGGAATTGGAAAAGGAAGGATAGAAATAGTGACCTGATTAGCAGGTGTTGAACGTTCCTATGATAAAGAAATGAAGGACAGGATGGAAAAAGAAAATGTGGAAGTTGATGCACAAAAGGAAATGTTGTAGAGACAGATGGAAACAACAGAAAAAGTGTTGCTGGAAAAATGTTTATCTATCTATTGATTTTAGAATTGCAAAAAGATATGACAGAATGCTTTTGCAGGTAAAAAGTGGGCATTTATCGCAATGGAAGCAAAAACAGGTAAGATTATTACATTTGTTAGTAACCTGAAATCAGTTTAAATTTATTAAGTTCTAGAATACCTGATAATCAATGGATGGAATTAGTAACTCAAAAATCAAAACCACTTGTAAATAAAGGAATTGCAGGTCTTTATCCACCAGGTTCAACTTTTAAGGCAATAACTGGAATGGGTATTTTGGAATCTGAATTCTCGCCTTTACTGCCACTGTAACTTCAACAGGACAATATAGATTTGGTCATATGATATTCAGAGATTCGCATAAATCAGGACATGGAGTTACCAACTTCTAAAAATCTATTGAGCAGTCGGTAAATACCTATTATTATGTCTCAAAAAGTAGGAATAAAAATATAGTAAAATATGCTAAAGAATTTGAATTGGTTCTAAAACTGGCATTGATATTCAGGGAAATGTCAGGAACATTACCAAGTCCAGAATGGAAAACGATAGATTTAAGAAAAAAGAGGACCAAAAATGGCTACCTGGAGATTTTGATAAATATGTCGATTGGGCAAGGTTGTATACTTGTAACTCCAATTCAAATAGCTTCAGCTTATCAAGCTATCGCAAATAATGGACTGCAATTAAAAGCCAACTGTTGTAGATAGATTTGTATCTATACGGAGAAAAGTTGAAAATAATGGTCCAAAAGTAGTAAGAAAATTAAAAAGTAAGTGACAAAAATTTAAAATTATTACAAAATGCCTTGAAATTACCTAGTAAGTGGACCAGGAGGTACAGCACTACTTAAAATAGCAAATTATCCAGTTTCACTAGCAGGAACCGCACAAAATTCAGGATTTGGTGATCATCACTCGTGGATTGCAGGATATTTTCCGTCAGATAATCCTCAAATTGTTTTTCTGTATCAGATTGTAGAAGGTGGAGGATATGAGGAGGAAGCTCTGAAATATGGTACTTAGATTTATATTAAAATATAGAGATAAAATGTATTTGAAAACCGCAAACAGGAAATGAAAAACAAGAGGAAGAAAGAAAAGCTCAGGAAGCAAATAATAATAAAAAATTAGCTAAAGACAAAAGTATAAAAAGTAAAGAAATATAAAAATAAAAAGAAAAGAAGGAGGTGTCTCATTAAATGTCAGAGAAAGATGATATTGGTAATCAGAGTCTTAAAAAGAAATTTTTCAGAAGATATTAATAAAATAAAATCTTCCATGAAGAGATTTAGAAGAAAAATACCAATAGAAGACATTTAGATGAAAAATGAGATACGTTATATTCCAAGAGTAAACGACAGGAACAGACACGTAGACAGAGAAGTGGATGGAAAAAGAAGAAAGATGTACGTAATTCCACTTGGAGGAATTGAGGAAGTCGGGAAAAATATGACAGCATTTCAATATAAAGATGAGATTATTGTTGTGGATGCCGGGATTGACTTTTCCAGAAGATGAGCATTGTGAATAGATATTATTCCAGATTTTTCATGTCGGAATCAAAATAAACACAAAATAAAAAGGATTACTTCTTTAACGCACTGGACACGAAGACCATATTGAGCGATACCTTATTTTTTTATCAAAAATTAGGTTCGGAAAAATATTCAATGTATGGTGGAAGATTGACGCTTGTATTAGCAAGAGCAAAATTTGAAAAAGATACAAAATTGCCAAAAGAAAAAGTATTAGCGAAGAACTATCTTAAAAGTATCAAAAATACTTTACAGTGAGAATTTATAAGTGTAACTCACAGTATTGCTGACTGTTATGCAATCTGTATAAAAACTCCAGCAGCAACAATTTTACATTCTGGAGATTTTAAAGTGGATTTGACACCAGTTGATGGAGAAGGATTTGATTTTGGAAGATTGGCTCAGCTGGGAGAAGAAGGTGTGGATTTATTACTTTCAGACAGTACAAATGCACAAATTTCGCGATTTTACGCCATCAGAACGAACAGTTGGAGAAAGTTTGAAAGACGAATTTTCAAAAAGCCGAAGGAAGAATTATTTTAGCTGCATTTGCTTCACACGTGCATAGATTACAGCAAATCGTAAATATTGCAACAAAACATGGAAGAAAAATCGCAATTGATGGAAGAAGCATGGTAAAATCTTTGAAATCTGTTCAAATCTTGGATATTTGAAAATACCAAAGGATATAATGATTGATATTGATAAAGTTGAAACATATCCAGCTGATAAAAGTACTTATTTTGTGTACTGGAACACAAGGTGAGCCGTGCGGCACTTTCAAGAATTGCAAATGGAACGCACAAATATATTTCATTGATAGAGGAAGGAGATACAGGTTGTAATTTCAGCAACACCAATTCCAGGAAATGAGAAGGCTGCAACTAAAAATATAACCAGTTAATGAAACGTGATGCAAATGGTGAGCTGAAAAAGGAATAGGGAACCATGTATCAGGACACGGTTGTCAAGAAGAACAGAAATTAATGATAAACCTTTGTAAAACCAAAAATTTTTCCTACCAGTACATGGAGAATATGCAATGATTAAAAACATAAGGAACTGGCAATAGCGGTAGGAGTTCCTGAAAAACATATTCTTTATCAGAAAAATGGGCAAAAATTAGAATTGACTAAAAAGTAATTTTTAGAAAGTGTTTGGAAAAGTTCCTAGTGGAGCTGTATTTATTGATGGATTTGGAATCGGAGACATTGGAAATGCTGTATTAAAAGATAGACAAAATCTGGCAGATGATGGAATTGTTATTATTTCAATTTCACAATATAGAAATGGAAAATTCAATAAGCAAGTAGAACTTGTAACACGTGGATTTGTGTATAATAAAGATGTAGAAAGCTTGCTCTGAAACAAAGGAAATTGTTAAAAGACAGAACTTAACAGCATGGAAAATGAAGGAATAAAAAGAAATTGGTAAGATTAAGCAAAAATTAAGAGCAAAAGTAGGAGAGTTTTTAAATAAGGAAACAGACAGGGAGCCAATAATTTTGCCAATCATAATGGAGGTTTAGGATGATACAGCTTTCAAATAAAGAGAGAGCTTTTTAAGAAAATTGGCACATAACTTAGAGCCAATTGTAAGAATTGGGAAAGATGGAATTGATGAAAATGTATTGAAATCCATCGCAGAAGTCGTTAAAAAGAGAATTAATAAAAGTAAAGATTTTACAAAAATTCGTCAGTTGAAATTGATAGAGAAATGGCAGACGAAATTGCTCGAGATACAAAAATCAGTTTTTGTAGATAGAAATTGGAAAGATATTAATATTTTTAAAACCAAAAACTACAAAAGATGCAAAAATTACACCTGAATTTAATGAATTTAGAAAAAGCAGAAAAATAAAAGATAGAAATTTAAAAGAGAGGAAAAATAAATGAGTGGAGGAATATTATTTGGAAACAGACTTCTTGATGTAGCAGCGATTTCGTGTTTTTCAGCACAATTTTACAAAGTTTTTTTTCCTGTGTTCAAGGGTCAAAAACCTCAATGGGCAAGACTTGTCCAAACTGGTGGAATGCCAAGTTCCCACGCTTCAACAGTTGTTTCCCTTGTAACAGGTGTATTTTTGCTAAAAGGATTTAGTTCAATTGAATTTGCAATTTCCATGGTCTTTGCCGGAATTGTGCTGTACGATGCAACAGGAGTCAGACAGCAGGCTGGGAAACATGCAAGAGCTTTTAAATACTTTTAATCAGATGCTGATAGAACATCACGAAGGAATAGAGATAATTAATGAAAAATCTAAAGAACTGCTTGGACATACACCAGTAGAAGTATTTTGGGGAAGTGTTCTGGGAATTGTTATAGGACTTTATTTAAAGGGTATATATTAGGATAAAAATTTAATCACAGTTAGAATTTAGCTGTGATTTTTACTCAAATTTAGTTTTGAAAGTGTTTTTCCATTATTAATTTTTATATTCCAGTAATTTGAAAAAAAGTCTTAAAATATGATAGAATAAACAAGTTTATAGGATATTTTTGAATTAACTGGATATAAGAAAAATTTAGTTGGATTAAGGAAAATCTGTTTAAAACGGTGCTAATTTTTTGACTATGCTATATGATATTAGTAATCAAAAATAAATAGAAAAAAATAAGAGATATGTTTTTATTATATACTAAAACTTTTAAAATAGAGCTAAAAAATATATGTGAAATTTTCGTAACTTCTAAATTTAGCTTTATATTGTTAAGTTTGATAAATTGGAAAGAGAAGATAATGAAGAAAAGATTAGATTTAATCCTTGTCGAGCGAGAATTTTTGAAACAGAGAAAAAGCCAAGCGGGAAATAATGGCAGGAAATGTTATCGTAAATGAACAAGTTGTTATAAAAGCTGGTACAATGTTTAAAGATAACGATGAATTAAATATCCGTGTGAAAGATAAATTGAAGTATGTCAGTCGTGGCGGATTAAAATTAGAAAAGGCTATAAAGGCTTTGGGACTTGGATTTTTCAGATAAACTGGTTTTTAGATATTGACATCTACAGGGGATTTACAGACTGTGCATTGCAAAATGGGGCAAGGCGTGTGTATAGTGTTGACGTTGGTAAAAATCAGCTTGACTGGAAATTGAGAAATGATGAGAAAAGTCGTTTCGCTGGAAGAAATGCACATAAAAGATTTGAAGGAAGAGGATATTGAAAATACAAAAAGTTGATTTTATTGTAATAGATGTTTCTTTTTATTTCTTTTAACAAAAGTTATTCCATATTTTAAAAATTTCTTGCACAATCTGGAAAAATTGTAATGCTAGTTAAAACCTCAATTTGAAGTTGGAAGGAGAAAAATTGGAAGAAATGGTGTTGTTGAAAAATGAAGAATATCATAATGAAGCAATAAAAATTATTTCTTTTCAAAAAGAAGAAGGTATGAATTAATTGGCGTGGAAGATTCTCCAATAAAAAGGAGCAAAGGGGAATAAAGAATTTTTAATGTTAATAAAATCAAATTAAGTAGATAATACAAAAATACTTAAAGGTTTTACATAAGTATAATTTAGGAGGAAAAATGAAAACAAAAATTTTACAGGCGGTATTAGGACTGGTATTGGTGAGTATGCCTTTTATTTGCGGCAACTACTATAATAAAAACATCAAGAAATGACAAAAAATACAAGTGCTGGATATACCAAAGATTCAACAGAGCTAAAACAGAATTGTAGATGTAATTAATATTATTGAAAATAATTTTTGTTGGAAAAAGAAGCAACACCAAGTAAAAAGAACTTTATGGAAGGAGCTGTTGCAGGAGTAGTAAGCAGATTAAAGGATCCTTACTCGGAATATTTGTCCAAAGGCTGATTTAGCAGACTTTTTCTGAAGATATGGAAGGGGAATATGTTGGAGTCGGAATGAGCATTAACAAGAAAAAGGAGAAGCTCTTTGAAGTTGTTTTCACCATTTATCGAAGTCCCGCTGAAAAGTAGGAATTAAAATAAAGATAAAGTTACAAAAGTTGATGGAAAAGACATTTTACCGCTTACAGCAAATGAAACAGTGAAAACTTTCTGAAAGGTAAGGAAGGCACAAAAGTTGATGTGAAGTAGTTAGGAAGGCAAAAAGAGCCAATGAAATTTACATTGACAAGAGCAAAAATCAAACTGAAATGGTTGAAAGCAAAATGCTTGAAAATAACATTGGTTATGTGAGTTTGTTAAGATTTGGAAATCACGTTGGAGCTGAAGTTGAAAAAGCAATTAAAGATTTGCAAGGAAAAGGAATGAAAGGACTAATCTTTAGATTTACGTTCTAATCCAGGAGGATCATTGCAGGAAGCACAAGATATCGCTTCACTATTTGTAAAAGAAGATTTAATTGTTTATTTGAAATATAAAAATGGACAACAAAGAAATTATAATAGAACTTCAAAAAAATTTAGGTAATTTTCCATTAATTGTGTTGACAACAAAAGCAGTGCATCAGTGCTCAGAAATTGTTACAGGTGCGATTAAAGATTACAAACGTGGGACAATCATTGGAGAAAAACTTTTGAAAAGGAATTGTTCAGCAAGTTATACCATTTAAGAACTGAAGATGCAATAAAACTTACTATTGCTCAATATTTCACACCAAAAAGGAAATTATATTCATGAAAAAGGAATTGAGCCAGATATAGAAGTTAAAATGGAAGAACTTACATTAAAAGGATATGCTAATGATAGTGAACAAGCTAGAAAAATAGAGAAAAAGAAATAGAAGATATTATTATAAAAGGATAAAGGTAAGGAAGAAGCTGCTAAAATTATTTCGGCAGGAGATGTTCAACTTAAAAAGAGCAATTCAGGAAATGAATAAAAAAATAAAAATAAGAGAAATTAAAAAATTTAGGGAGAAAAATATATGTTTTATGTTGTTGGTACACCAATTGGGAATTTAGAAGATATAACTTTTAGAGCGATAAAAGTTTTGAAGGAAGTTGATTATATCTTTGCAGAAGATACAAGAGTTACAAAAACTTCTCTCACTATGAAATCGAAAAAAACGGTGTACCAATACCATGAACATAACAAACTTCATCAAATTACAAAACATCATTAATCTTCTAAAAGATGAAAAATCGCACTTGTAACAGACGCTGGAACGCCGTGCATTTCAGATCCAGGCTTTGAGCTAGTAAATGAAATTTTTAAAAGCTGGAATAAAAGTCGTTGGAATACCAGGAGCCTCATCAATTGTAACAGGTGCAAGCATTTCAGGGACTGGATATGCGAAGAATGGCATACAGAAGGTTTTTTACCAAAGAAAAAGGTAGACAGACACTTTTCAACAAATTAAAGGAAGAAGAGCGGACAATCGTAATTTTAGAATCCCCAAACAGAATTTTTAAAAACTCTAAAAGATATAAAAGGACTATCTGGGAGAACGTTACGTTGTAATTACAAGAGAACTTACCAAAATTTATGAAGAAATAATCCGTGGAAACTGTTTCTGAAATTATAGAGAAAGCTGGAAGAAAAAGCCAATTAAGGGAGAAATTGTTTTATTTATAAGGGCAATAAATGATGATGGTATTTATTTAAAAAATCAATAAAACAGAGTATTTATTTAGGGGTGTCTGATCTCAAAATGATGAATTTTTTTAATAAATTTTTTTCAAAAATCAAAAATAATAAACACTGATATTGTGATTTGTATAATTTATAAAAGTCAAAAGAACATTAAAAATAACATAGATTTTCGCGTTTTCAAATACAGCTAATGTCAATAGTTATAAAATTTTAATTTTTCATAATGATAGTATGTACTGAAAATTTATTAAATATTCAGCTATTTAAACGAGGGTAATGTATAGACATATTATTAATAATTATTTTTTCTTATTTTTAAGTATTTTAATTAAAACATTTCGTTAGTAGTAAATTAGAATTGTCTAGATTTTGGGAAACGAAAAAGTACGTTTGAGCAAATGAGTTTGAATTTTGTTTAAAAATGCTTAGACGAGCAGGGATGCAAAGTGGGATGACTATTCTTTGCTTTAAAAAGTATAAAAAGATAGAGCATTATTAATAAAAATATCTAAAAGTAGAAATAAAGAAAACAGCTGGTTTATAGATGGTTAGAAAATATGAATAATATGTGAGTTTTTTTATCTTTAAGTTTTAAAATTAACCTTAATTTTAGGATTAAAAATAAAAATTTAGATAGATTTTTTATAAAAAAATAGAGAGAAAATGGAGAGAATGAAAGAATGAATATAAACTGGTATCCGGGGCATATGAAGAAAACGAAGGATTTGATTGTGGAAAATCTCAAGATAATTGATATTGTAATTGAGATTTTGGATGCGAGATTCCACTTTCGAGTAAAATCCAGATATTTCAAAAGTTGGCTAATAATAAGAAAAAAATTATTGTGCTGAATAAAGTGGATTTGGTTGACAGTAAAGAATTGAAAGTTTGGGAAGATTATTTTTGGAAAATAAATTTTTCTGATTATTTTGTGGCTCTGAGTGTGGAAAAAGGGACAAAATTTTAATGAGTTACGGAAAATTACTGACAAAAATTTATGCTGAGAAACTGGAAAAGATGAAGAAAAAGGGGCTTCGTAAAAACTGAAGTAAGAGCGATGATTGTTGGGATTCCTAATGTTGGGAAGTCTAAATTTATAAATAAATTTGTGAATAAAAAAATAAGGCAAGAGTTGGGAATACTCCAGGATTTACACGTGGTAAACAGTGGATAAAGATTGATGAAAAATTAGAACTGCTGGATACCCAGGAGTTTTGGGGCCCTAAAATTTGAAGATGATGAAGTGGCTTATAATCTGGCAATTACTGGTTCGATAAAGGATAATGTATTGCCGTTGGAACAAATTGCAATGAAATTTTTGGATAAGTTAAAAGATTTAGGAAAAATTGATAATTTGATAAAAAGTGTATAATTTGCAAGAGAATATAAATACTGAAGAAATTTTAAAAATGGAAAATCATAAAATTTTAGAAGTTTTGGAAAAAGATTGGGAATTTCTAAAAATGACGAGCATAACTATGAAATCATTTCGAGAAGACTAATAAGAGATTACAGGATAGGAAAAATTGGAAAATTCTTTTAGAATATCCAAAAAGTAAATTAATTTTTATACTTTTAAAGAAAGGAGCTATTGCTCCTATTTCGTAATGTAGTTATTTTTACTGATAAAATATTTCAAAAAGGAGAAATATCAATGAGAATTGAATATTTACAGATACATACAGACCACAGGTTAATGGAGTTGTAAGTTCGATTATGACTCTTGAGAAAGGAACTTAGGAAATTAGGACATAAAGTGTACATTATTACTACAACTGATCCTGATGCACCAAAAGTAGAGCCAAATGTTCTTAGACTTCAGTATGGAATTTAAACCATTGCCACAGTATAGGGCTGGAATGGTTTATTCTTCAAGAATAATAATAAAAATAAAAAAATTAGAATTGGACATTATTCATTCTCAAACAGAATGGGAGTAGGGACATTTTCGAGATTTGCGGCAATCAATTTGGAAATACCGCTTGTTCATACTTATCATACGTTATACGAGTACTATACGCATTATATTTTTTTGGTTCGAGATTTGTTTCAGCTGGGAAAAAATTGCGGCGGCGATTAGTAAGTTTTGATTGTGAAAAATGTAATGCATTGATTGTGCCAACACGTAAAGTTGAGGATATTTTGTATTCTTACGGAGTTGACCAGACAATGAATATTATTCCGACTGGATTGGAGCTGGATAAGTTTTATCGTGGAAATTATTCGGATGAAGATTTAGAATTTATGAGAGAAAGTTTTGGGATAGAAAAATGATTTTCTTTGTGTCTACATTGGACGGATTGCTGAAGAAAAAAAGTATTGATATGTTAATTGATATGTTTTCTAAAAATAAAAGATAAGAACTTTAAATTTATGATTGTCGGACGTGGAAGAATTTTGGACGATTTGAAGGCACAAGCTGGAAAAACTAGGAATTTTTAGACAGGGTTATTTTTACAGGGGAAGTGCCGCACGATAAAGTTGCTGCTTATTATCAGATGGGGATGTATTTTTGAATGCGAGCATATCGGAAACACAAGGGCTTACATTTGTTGAAGCTATGGCAGCTAAAGTTCCTGTCGTAGCAAGATATGACTTAAATTTGGAAGACTTACTTGTGAAAAATGAGGCAGGGCTTGTTTATAAGACTGAAAAAGAATTTATTGATTCTATAATGCTTTTAAAGGAAGACAAGGAATTTAGAGAAAAAATTATCAAAAATGCTTTTGCTGCTTCGCAAGATTATACGGCACAAAAATTTGGGGAACGAGTGGAAGAAGTTTATAAAAACAATAGAGGAGTATGATAGTCGTGAAAGTTTTACTATATTCAGAGGGGAAAAGTTCCTTCAGCAAATCCGGCGTTGGACAAGCATTAAATCATCAGGTAGAAGCCCTTGGAGCAAATAATATTGAAGTTACGCAGGATCCTGAAGATGATTACGATTTAGCACTATATAAATACTGTTGCACTAAATCTTATGAAGTGTTAAAACAGGCAAAGAAAAAGGAAAGCCTGTAATTTACCATACACATACAACTTGCTGAAGATTTTTCGTGAAGTATAAAAGGAAGCTACGTTCTGTCGCCAATTATAAAAATTTTTGGACAAAAAATTGTACAATGAGGCGGATTATTTAATTTCTCCATCAGAGTACACAAAAATCTTATAAAATCAAAATATTTGAAAAAGAAAAAGGAAATTAGAGTAATTTCCAATGGTGTAAAATATAAATAAATTTAATAAAAATGAAATTTTTAAAAAGAAAAATTTTTGAATGAATATAAATCAGTATACGATATAAGTAAACCATTAATTATAACTGCTGGATTGCCCTTTGAGAGAAAAGGGATAAAGGATTTTGTAAAAGTAACTGAAAAATGTAGCGACTACCAGTTTCTCTGGTTCGGTTCATCAAGTGTGAAATCAATGCTGCCTGAAAAATTCAAAAATCATTGAAAATCCACCTAAAAATCTTATTTTTTTCCGGGATATGTGGACAAAGATATTTTAATTGGAGCATTTAGTGCCGCCAAAGCCTTTCTTTTTATGACTTATGAGGAAAATGAAGGAATTGTGGTGCTAGAGGCACTTTCAGCGAAATTGCCGCTTGTAGTGAGAGATATTCCAGTGTATGAAGACTGGCTGGAAGATGGGAAAAACGTGTTTTAAAGCTAGGACTAATGAAGAATTTTGTGAAAAATTAGAAATATCGTGGAAAAACAATGTGGAAAAATTTGATGAAATTACAGAAACAGCATATAATATTGCTGCAGAAAGAGATTTATTAAATATAGGAAAAATATAAGGAATATTATGAGTATATGCTAAATCAAAAATAGATAACTCTTTACTACAATTTTCAATAATCAAAAAGAGAAACCACCAATAAATAAAAATGGTTTTTCTCTAATTTTATACTAAACCTATTTAAATAACGAATTTATTACAAACTTTTCAACAAAAAGATATCGTACTTAAAATAATCTAATACTAATATCCTATTATAAAATAGAAACCATGTTGATGACAAAAAGTTTTAATTCCTTATTGTCAGTAGTGTAATTCAAATTTTATTAAACATTTCCAACTTGTTAAACTATAATAAAACTGCTTTAATAACCTAACAAAATAATGAATGGCTATTTTGGGTAGAAATCTAGAAAGTTCATTTGATTTTATTATTCCATTTATCGACATCGCTTTAGGCATAGCAAGCTTTCGCTAGTGCGGGAGTGGTATTGTTTAAGTGTTTGGGCTTTTGTATTATAAAATTCCAAAAGGCTCAAATCCAATGACCAGCCGGCAGTGTTTGGTTTATGTTTGTATTTCACGATTTCCGCTTGCTTTAAATATATTTCTGACCATTTGCAGCCCTCGCATATGCCCAGTTACAGCCACTCAGTTCAATTTCATCGACAGTCATATTTCTAGTTTGTGAGACAACATGTCTTGTATCGTATAAATCCCACTTCTTGTTATTCTCCTGCCATCATCTTTCCATTCGTGAATAGCCTTGTTCTGGATAAGGTGTTAAATATGGTAAGTGGAAGTTGTTGCGACATCACTCCCATTCAACAGTTCTTGCAAAACGTCCTTGTCATCGTGTAATCCAATCCAACATACAAAGCTCCCGTTTATCGCAATTTCCCAACGAATGAAGCCTGTTTACTGCTTTCATAATTTCTTTTTAAATTCTGATTTTTATTGCTGGATTTTAGATTTTCTGGAGAAAAAGTCTCAAAATCCTACAAAAAGACTTCTTATCTGGCTTGAGCAGCGCTTTCTATCAAAATCTCCCGTAAGTGGCTGAGATCGACTGTTTGACTGCACCTGAAACTAGCTTTTGTTCATTGCTGTTTCCTCTCTAAAAAGTTCCGCAGCATTTAGGATTTCCTAATAAATGATCATCTAAAAAGTACAGGTGCGCTTCCATGGCAGTCTATCAATTTCTTTAATGCATCATCAACAAGCCGAGTATAAAACGATTTTCCATTCTGGTAGCGTCTTTGTAGCAAAAATCCGTCACGATGAGGACGGCCTCTAGTTACAACGAGTAGAATTTGGTACAAGATATTTATTTCTTTTTAATTAGGAGTCTCTTCGTGCAGGAGGAGCTCCAATTAATGTCCTGATGATGGCAGAAAATATACATTTTGTGGATGTTTTAAATCCTGTAAAAATTTAGGAAAAATGTCTTCTCGGTCCAATCATTATAAGTATCGGCATGTTCCATCGCCTCTTCTGGCAATGAAGTCGCATGAAGTCCTCCTAATACCACATAACTGCCACTTCTTTTTGTAATAATCGGCGTTTATACAGATCTGCGTTACTGTATACACACTTGAACAACCAGACTCGGATTATCTTCTAAGTTTAACTTTCTTACATGCTGATCTTTGCAAATCTAGTTTTATCATCTTCGAAAAATATCCTGCAAGTGCTAGCCAGTCCCAATGGAGGAATGATGAATATTTGACGGGACGCCAAACGAGCTTTCAGCTTCTGTAAAGAGCAGGCAGCATCATTTTTACTTTCATATCATAACACCTAGTTTTATTATTTATTGTACATTCGAAACCCTTTCAAAATTAATTTAAATTAGAGAAAGCTAAAAGATTTGCCAAAGTAGTCATAACTTTTGAATTTAGTTTTAAAAGTGGTTTTGCTCTGATTATAGCAAGATTAATTTCAACATACTGTATACACAAAATAAGTCTTTACAAATTAAAAATTTATAGTATAATACTTTTATATACAACATTTCGACAGAAAGTGAGCATGAAAATATTATTAAGACAAAAATTAGATATGATAATGTATGAATTTGTAGAGCTATTAAAATTAATTGAAAACAATTTTGGATAAAGCTCATTTTAAAAGTGAATAAATTGAAAAATGAGATTGTATGCTAGAAAGCCGGATAATCTTATTCAGCTCTTTAAAAGAATATTTATTTTGGAGGTCTTGGAATGAGAAAAATTAAATTATTATAGGAATCTTGTTAGTGTTGATTTTCAGCGGTATCTGTGGAAATAAACAAACGCTGGGAGGGTTATGAGCGTAGGGACAGATGGAGTTTGCACCATTTTCGTTTAAGGATGAAAGTAGCGGAAGTTGACAGGATATGATGCTGAGGTTATCTGTGAGTTGGAAAAGAGATAAATGCAGAGATGTTTGAATACAACTGTTCCTTGGGATAGTATATTTTTGCGAGAGTCAAAAAGATATGACATTATTGCCAATGAGATTGAAAAACTAAGAAAGAGAAGAAAAGTATCTGATAAATATTTAGTTTTCAGTTGTTCAGATTATTGTAAAAGAGGAAGAATAATATAAAGACTTTGAAGGATCTAAAGAGGTAAGAGTAATTTCAGCAGTTGGAAGTACTATTCAAAAACTGTTGAGGAATATAATAAAACAGCTGCTAAAAGATAGATCTTAATTATTTTTGATGGCGGAATTACATTGACATTGGGTAGAAAGCAGCAAGGGAAAAGCGGATGCAACATTGAGCGACAGATCGGTGTGTAATTATATAAAAACAGCAAGGACAGTTCAGCTGGTGGGAGCCTGAGTTTCAAATACCAACATTTTTCCTATTTAGAAAAGATAGCGAAGAATTAAGAAACGAAGTGAACCATGCGACTTGCTGAGATGAGGGCTGACGGAACACCGCTAAAATATCAGAAAAATGGTTTGGTGGAGATTATCATGAAGCAGTTAAAAGATTAGTTTTACTATAATATAAATAAAAATATCAAAAATGAGAAAATCATGAAAATATTTTTAAAAATAACAGAATTTTTATTGATAGGACTATTTCTTATCAGTTGTGGGAGGAAACAGGAAAAATGGTAAAAGTGGGGAGTAGTGAAGGAAAAACAAAAGTGAGAAGTTGAACAGAAGGGGTTTATGCACCATTTTACGTTCACTGATGGAAGTGGAAATTAACTGATATGATGTGGAAGTTGTTGAAGAAATTGGAAAAGAGCAAATTTAGATATAGAGTTTAGTGCCTACACCTGGGATAGCATGTTTTAGGACTGGAATCGAAAAATTTGACTTTATTGCAAATGAAATTGCTAAAAATCCTGAAAGAGAGAAAAATATACTTTTTCTGATGAGTTATTTAGTATCAGCAGCTCAAATTATCGTTAAAAAGGAAAGAACTGACATTAAGACACTTGAGGACTTAAAAAGGTAAAAGAGTTATGACAGGAGTAGGAAGCAATTAACAAGACTTTGACTGAGTTTTGACAATAAAGGAAATAAATTATGCTTATTTTGATGGAAATGTTTAATTGGTACTGGAAGAAATTGTACAAGGAAAGGCAGATGCTACTTTAAATGACAGATTGACAGTAGGATATTTCACAAAGCAAAGAGGAAATCTTTGTAGAAATCGTGAGAGCCTGCAACGAAAACGCCTGTATATTTTCATTTGAGAAAAGATAACGAAGAATTGAAAAATACAAAGTAAATAAAGCACTAGCTGAAATGAAAGCTGACGGAACGCTTTCCAAAATATCAGAAAAATGGTTTGGTGGAGATTATACAAAATAATTTATAAACAGGAGAAAAGTAATGAATAATAATGTACCTTTTTAAACTGGGGATTTATGGTAAGAGCGATTCCAGAAATACTGAAAGCATTGCCAATGACTTTGAATATTGCGATTGTTACGATGATATTTTCACTGATGCTCAGTTTTTATCGCACTTGCGAGAATAAATAAAACTCCTGTGCTGACAAGGCTTGCTACAATTTATGTGTCCTTTATAAAGAGGACACCTCTTTTAGTGCAGATTTACCTTGCCCCATGTATGGATTGCCTGAAAAATATTGGATTACATACATTTTGAAGCATGGATTTAATATAGATGTGAATAATATTCCTGCGATTGTGTTTGTTTATGTTGCATTTATTTTTAAATGTATCAGGTTATTTGTCGGAAACATTCAGGCGGCAATTCAGTCGGTGGATAAAGGACAAGTTGAAGCCGTACTTGTCTATTGGAATGACAAAATGGCAGGCAATGAGAAGAAATTGTGCTCTACAGGCGATTATAATAACTTTTCCTAATTTTGGAAATACTTTTTATAAGTCTGATAAAGGATTCTCGCTCGCTTTTTACAGTTTCAATTGTGGAAAATGATGGGAAAAGGAAAATAATGTCAGCTTCAGTTGGATATTTTTGAAGCATATATGTAGTTCAGGAATTTACTGGTTGTTTGTATAATTGTGGGAAAAAGTCATGGAATTGTGGAAAAGAAATTGAGAGTAGGTGGACTGCAGAATGATAGAGGTTGAAAATCTAAAATTGTCTTTTGGAAAAACGAAGTTTTGAAAGGAATAAACTTTAAAATAGAAAAAGGACAGGTAATAAGCATCATAGGACCGAGTGGATCTGGAAAATCAACATTTTTACGAAGCCTTAACTTTCTTGAAACAGCTTCATCAGGAACACTAACTTGGAAATGAAAACTTTTGACTTGAGCAAAATAAATAAAAGATATAAATAGGCTTTAGAAAAATACGACAATGGTTTTTCAGAATTATAATTTATTCAAAAACAAAAACTGCTTTGGAAAATGTAATTGAAGGTCTTTAATTGTATGAATAGGAACGAAGCAACAGAAATCGGATTGAAAAATGCTTGAAAAAGTGGGGTTAAAAAGATAAAGCTGAATTTTACCCAAATCAGCTTTCTGGAGGCAGCAGCAAAGAGTGGGAATCACTGCAAGAGCGGCTTTGCAATGAGCCCAGAGGTAATTTTGCTTGACGAGCCAACTTCGGCACTTGGATCCTGAACTTATAGGAGAAGTTCTGAAAGTTATAAAGGATATGGTAAAGAAAATATGACAATGATAATTGTTACCCATGAAAATGCAGTTTGCAAGGGAGGTCAGATTATATAGTATTTGTTGATGGTGGAACAATTATAGCAAGAAGCGTAAGCCAGAGAAATTTTTGTCAATTCTCAAAAATCAGAGGTTACAAAATTTTTGAAAAAGGTATTCTGAGGGTGAAACTGATATTTACTCAATATAGCAAAGTAAAAATCATAAAAGCCTCTAAATAAAAATATTTGATAGTCACATAAAATGGACATGAGCTGCCCTACATTTTGTAATAACTGATTTATTTAGCTAATATCGAGCCCTAAGTCTGACACAAGGAGGCTACCTTTTATACTTCAAACCTATCAAATGATAGTTGAGATATACATAATTTCACCAACAACAACAACAGAGCATTCAGAATTTTGGTATTCGTAATTTAATCTGGTGGATTTTTGCCGTTGTAACTTTAACAATCAATTATAGTGACTTATTCAGTTCCATCAACCCAACTGATTTTGATTATTCCTTAGTTTCTTGAGCTATCACCCTCAAGTCTTTTAAGGTTATTTTCCACAGGACGTCTATTGAATCTGCCTAATCCAATTAAAGTGCTTTAATCTTCTATCATTACAAATATGCTTATAACTTAATCTTGTGAATGTATACACACTCGTTGATTAATCGTCGCCACTTTATCAAAAGCCTACATATTCAGTATCCTGAATAATTCAAACTCATTTTTCCGCTATAACCTCAGCAACTCATGCTCTAGTTTCTTCACTGAGTTATGTCATAAACTAAATTATACCCTATAAAACTATTGTTTTCAAATATTATATTTTTAAATTTATTTTTATAGTTTTAAATAAAAATATAGTATATAAAAATAATTACAAATAAAATTTTTATAGTATAATATTTTTACATACAAATATAAAGATAAAAAGTAAAATATACAATAATATTTTTAGAAAGGAAAAAGACAAAAATGGACTTTAATTTTATAGTAGAAAATATTCCTAAATATTTAGAAGCAATGAAATTGACTGTGTTTATAGGAATTTTTGGAATTATATTTTCAATATTGATTGGGATAATTGTGCATTGGTGCTTTATTATAGAGTTCCAGTGCTAGGCAGATTGTGAGAATTTATATTGAACTTTCGAGAAATACGCCACTTGTAATACAGTCTGTTCTTTCTGTATTTTGGGCTTCCAAAAATTGGGATTACATTTAATTCGTATGTCTGTGCTGTGATTGGATTATCTTTCCTTGGCGGAAGTTATATGTGTGAGGCATTTCGGAGCGGACTGGAGTCAGTTTCAAAAGGGCAGCGGGAATCTGGACTAAGCATTGGGCTTACAGAATCACAACTTATAACTAATGTGATACTGCCACAGGCATTTACAGTTTCTTTCCAGCGATAGCGGCAAAATATAATATTTCTTTTAAAGGAAACTTCAGTAATAGGGATTTTTGGCTTTAATGGAACTGATGTACCTGACTCGGGATTTGATAGGGCTATATTATAAAACGAATGAAAGTCTGTTTATGCTTGTTGCAGCATATTTGATTATTATTTTACCAGTTTCGTTTGTTTTAACAGTAATTGAAAGGAGAATAAGATATGCAACTGTCGGGAATTGATGTTATTTTTTAAAGGAGTCAATTTTACAAAAGACTTATGGGCGGGCTTATTGTGACAGGACAAATTGCCCTTGTTTCCATAGTGTTTTCAATATTATTTGGATTAATTTTAGGAATAGTTATGACTTCAAAAATAAAATTATTTATTGGACTTTAAAATTTTTATCTGGAAAGTATGAGAATCATTCCCTGCTTTGTGTGGCTGTTCATAATTTATTTTTGGAATTGCGAAAAGGCTTTTGATTTGCATATTGATTCAGAGACTACGACAATAATAGTGTTTGTGATTTGGGGAACGGCTGAAATGATGGATATTGTGAGGGGAGCAATTATTTCTCTTCCAAAAATTCAAGGGGAAAGTGCAAAGGCTCTGGGGCTTGATACAAGTCAGGTTTATAGATATGTGCTGCTTCCACAGGCAGTAAGAAGAATTGCACCTGCAGCAGTAAACCTTATAACAAGAATGATCAAGACAACTTCACTTGCGATTTTTATAGAAGTTGCAGAAGTTTTAAAAATAGGACGGCAAATTATAGAATTTTCAAGCAGGAAAAATCCGATGGCACCATTTTGGGTGTATCTGTTCATATTTTTTCTATATTTCATAATTTGTTATCCAATTACATTGTTATCAAAAAAAAATGGAGAAAAAAATGGGCTGTTTTAAAAAAATAAAAGGAAACGGAGGTAAGCAAAATGGCAGATTCGGAAGTTTTTATTGGAACTTTCTGATATAAAAAAAGAATATAAAAAAAGGCGTACTGCACTAAAAGGAGTTTCACTTTCAGTAAATAAAAGCGAGGTTGTAGTAATATTAGGACCTTCTGGATGTGGGAAAAGTACACTTTTAAGATGTATAAACGGACTTGAAGAAATTCAGTCTGGAGAAATAAAATTACAAGGAAATGTTATCAATAAAGACAAGACAAAATGGCATTTAATACGCCAGAGAATAGGAATGGTATTTCAAAGTTACGAATTATTTGATCACATGACAGTTATGCAAAATCTTCTGTTAGGACCGCTTAAAGTACAGAAGAGGGATAAAAAGGAAGTTACAGAGCAAGCGGAAAAACTGCTGGAAAGAGTAGGGCTTCTGGATAAAAAGAACTCATATCCAAGAGAACTGTCAGGAGGGCAAAAACAAAGAATAGCAATTATAAGATCACTATGTATGAATCCAGAAATAATGCTATTTGATGAAGTTACAGCGGCGCTTGATCCTGAAATGGTAAGGGAAGTGCTGGATGTAATGCTGGAACTGGCAAAGGAAGGAATGACAATGATAATCGTTACTCACGAAATGGAATTTGCTAAAGCGGTTGCAGATAGAATAATATTTATGGACTCTGGAGAAATCGTTGAAACAAATTATCCACTGGAATTTTTTAGAAATCCAAAAACTGAAAGGGCTAAGAAATTCTTAAATATATTTAATTTTGAAAAAGAAAGATAAGATGGAATCAGCTTTTGCTGATTTAATTAATATGAATTGTGTTTATAAAAAAACAAAAAAATATAAATAAACTTGGAGGTAATTATGAAAAAAATTTTGAAAGGTTTGTAAAAATTATTGCAATCTTAGTTTTAGGAGTATTTGCAATAAGCTGTGGAAAAGGTGGAAAGGGAAGTGCTGAGCCAGGATCAATTGAGGCAATAAAAAAAGCAGGAAAAATAAGAATAGGAGTATTCGGAGATAAGCCGCCATTTGGATTTGTTGATGAAAATGGGAAAAAAATCAAGGGATATGATATTTATTTGGCAAAAAGACTTGCTAAAAGATTTATTAGGCGACGAAAATAAAATAGAATTTATCACATTAGAAGCTGCAAACAGAGTGGAATATTTATTATCAAATAAAGTTGACATTATTCTAGCAAACTTTACAGTAACAGACGAAAGAAAACAAAAAGTTGATTTTGCAAAACCTTATATGAAAGGTATCGCTAGGGAATTGTTTTCACCAGAAGGTGCTCCAATAAAAAGATGTGAAGGAGCTGAAAGGTAAAAAAATTAATAGTTAACAAAGGAACAACAGCAGAAATTTACTTTTACTAAAAATTATCCAGATATAGAATTGTTGAAAGTATGACCAAAATACAGAAACATTTAACGCATTATTAGATAAAAGAGGAGCTGCACTTGCACACGATAATACTCTAGTATTTCGCATGGGCAACAGAAAAATCCAGGATTTGTTGTGGATATTAAACAGTTAGGGGAACAGGACTACATTGCTCCAGCTGTAAGAAAAGGAACAAGGAACTGCTAGACTGGCTAAATACTGAAATAGATGCTCTTACTAAGGAAGGATTCTTTGAAAAAGCGTATAAAGCAACTCTTGAGCCTGTTTATGGGAAATAAAGTTGATCCTAAAACAGTGATTATTGAAAATAAATAGACTATTAAATACTAAAGTTTATAAAATAAAAAGTAAACTGCTTCAGAATATCGAGGCAGTTTAAACAATTTCTTTATGATTCAAATTTCTAATATTTTAATCGACTACAAACATTATTTTATAGTTGTTGTATGGATTTATAATTACTACTTTTTAAGTTTTGTATCGTAAGCATAGGCATAATCCGCGTCATCAGCTATTTCTTTAAGAAATGCGTTCTTTTCTAGTTTTAATCTGCATTTTTCTTTCTTTATTGGACCAGAAACCATCGAGTTCAGGTGACGCATCAATATATTGTGTTACAAAGTATCTTTACTATCTTTCTGAATTTTGAAACTATCTGATGTATCTGGATAACTAAACGTCTTGTTCAAAAACTTTTTCAGCATGCAACTTTCATCTGTAGTAAATTTTTGATCTATTCCTTTTGCTAATCCACATCGGAAATTCCTGGTCTTGTTGAACATTTTGAGTGTTAGTTTCGGCAACTGTACCTCCTTTTGCATAAGATACAGCACTTATTGCTAATACTGTCATTAGCATACATAATTTCTTTTTCATGACAAATTCTCCCTTTAGTTGATTTCAAAATAATGATTTTTATACTATTCTTTAATTAAAATAATTATATAATATAATTTACCGTAAGTCAATATATTTTTGAAATTTTTGATAGCTAACCCAAAAGTGTTATAACACAAAAATACTCCATTCAATAAAGAACAGAGTACTTTTTCGCTTTTTATTTACACAGATTTATCCTGTTTTTACATATTCATTATATCGCAAACGATAAAATTATTCAACTGGTTATTTTTTATATTATACTAAAATAACTTTAAGAAATTTGAATTAAAAATTAAACTTTTTAAATGGAGGAAAGACATTGGATATTATAAACAATGTAGAGAATTAAATTTTAAAGTGTCACAGGTGGAAAATACGATAAAACTTTTTGATGAAAGGGGCGACTGTAGCCGTTTATTGCCCGTTATAGAAAGGAAGTTACAGAAAATCTCGATGAGGAGCAGATTCGGAACGTGATTGAAAAATTACGTATTACAGAAATTTGGAAAAAGAAAAGAGGAAGTTATAAGGTTAATCGAAGAACAGGAAACTGACGGAGGAATTGCAGAAAAGCATCGTGAATGCGGTGAAACTGCAGGAAGTGGAAGATTTGTACTTACCTTATAAGAAAAAGAAACAAAGGCGGATATTGCAAAAGAACAAGGATTGGAACCTCTTTTCCAGAGTTTGCATTAGCCAAAGGGACTACGATGGAGCAGCTGGAAAAAGAAGCTGAGAAATATGTTACGGAAGAAGTGGCGGATGTTAAGGCTGCAATTGAAGGAGTTCACTTGATTATTGCTCAAGATATTTCTGACAAATATTAAAATAAGGGAGTTTTTAAGGGATAAAAATTGCAAAATTTGGAATTTTGACTTCAAAGTTATTGAGAAAAATAAGGAAAAATGATGAAAAAGGGGTTTATCAAGATTATTATGAATATTCGGAGCAGATTGGGAGAAGTGCTTCAAATAGGATTCTTGCTTTTAAATCGTGGAGAAAAGGAAAATCCTGAAAGTTGATATTGATATTGACGAAAAACAGAAGAAGTTATAACAAACTTTATTCTGAATATTTTTGAAAAATAAAAATTTAACTGAATTTTTAGGGGAGTTATAAAGGACTCACTGGATAGATTAGCTTATCCCTCTATAAAAATGAAGTGAGAAATATTTATACGGAAAAAGCGGAAAGAAGAAGGATTAATATTTTTCCGAAAAATTTAGAAAAATTACTATTACAACCGCCTTTATCCACTCTTATGGGACTGGATCCAGGATACAGGACAGGCTGCAAAATGGTTATTATCAATAAAGATGGATTTTATGAAACAAATGACGTGTTTATTCCTTGTGGATGGCGTGCATAACGAAAAGACAGCTTACGACTGCGAAGAAAAATACTGGATTATGTTGCAAAATATGATGTGGATATTATTGCAATTGGGAATGGAACAGCTTCGAGGGAAACGGAGGCTTTTGTTGCAGATTTGATAAAGGAAATGAAGAAAAAGTTTCATATTTGATTGTAAATGAGGCTGGAGCATCAATTTATTCGGCTTCAAAACTAGCAATTGAAGAATTTCCTGATTTAGCATGTTACAGCTAGAGGGCAATTTCCATTGCGAGAAGAATTCAGGATCCGATGGCAGAACTTGAAATTGATCCAAAATCAATTGGAGTAGGAATGTATCAGCACGATGTAAATCAGAAAAAGTTAAATGAAACTTTGGAACAGACAATTGAACACGTGGTAAATAACGTAGGAGTCAATATTAATACAGCTTCGTGGGCATTATTAAGTTTTTGTTTCTGGAATCAAGAAGAATGTGGCAAAAATCTTGTGGACTATAGACACGAAAATGGTGATTTTAAGGACAGAAAACAGCTTAAAAAGTAAAAGGGCTAGGAGATAAGGCGTTTTGGAGCAGATGGCAGGATTTGTGGTTGTGCCTGACAGTGAAAACCGCTTGATAACACGATTATTCATCCAGAGTCAGTATCACGTTGCAGAAATCATATTAAAGCGAAGCTGGCTGTAAAGTTGAGGATTTCAAAGGCTGACTTGATGCTGAAAGGCAAAAATTGCAGAAAATAGACTTGGAAAAATTATATGAAAATGATTTTGGAAGAAACTGCAAAAGGATGTGTATGAGGCGCTGTTAAAAAGATAGACGTGATCTCGTGATGAATTTGAAAACCGCTTTACGTTCGGATATTTTAAATATGGATGACTTGGACAGAAGGAATGGTTCTGGGAAGGGACAGAGAAATGTGGCAAAATTTGAGGGCATTTGTTGATATAGACTAAAATGATGCTTTTAATTCATATTTCTGAAATAGCAGAAAAATTTGTTTCAGATCCTACAAAGGAACTTTCTGTCAGGGCAAATTATTAAAGTTAAAAATATTGTCGCTGGATAAGGAAAGAGGAAGAGTGGACTTACCAGAAAAAGGAATTTAATATTAAAGAAATATGAAAAATTAACAAAATAAGAATAAAAATATAGAAAAACGTTTGTACTTTTTGTAAAATTTGATAATATATAGTATAAGATGTTAATTATTTTAATAAATTATAGAAAGAGGTTAGAAAATGGAATTTTTAGTGGGTTTAATACCAATAATTTTGTTTTTAATTTTGTTAGCAGTTTTGATCTGCGTTGTTTAGTACTATGCGAGCTTGATTGTAGCGATTATTTTGAACTTTTGTCAGCGTCAAGCTGGCGAATTCCAGTTCAAGGATTATTGCTTCACTTTTGAAGGATTCGCAGTGGCTTGGATGCCAATTGGATTTGTAATAATAGCGGCGATTTTTGCTTATGATTTATCAGTAAAAATGGTAAAATTGAAATTATCAAAACGATGTTAGGGAAATATTACATCAGATAGACGTGCACAAGCTTTAATACTTGCCTGGGGATTTGGTGGATTTATAGGGTATTGCAGGGATATGGGACAGCGGTTTGCAATTCCAGCAGCAATTATGATTTCTTTTAAGATTTTCTCCTACGACAGCGGCAATGATTTGTTTACTTGCAAACTCGACACCGACAGCATTTGGAACAGTAGGACTTCCAGTTACAACAATGATTTCAAACTTTGGATTAAATGCTCAACAGACAGCATTATTTACATCATTGCTATTGTTACTATTAACTTGTGTTATTCCTTTTATTTTAGTAGTTTTTGCAAATAAAAGAAATAGATGACGGAAAAATCCAGCTTTTGGAAAAGGAATTTTACCAGTAATTATCGTATCAATTATTGGGTATATGGTACAGCCGTTAATAGCTAGTGGCAACTGGGGCTGAACTTCCTACAATTATTTCAAGTTTAATAGCAATGATTTTAATGATTGTCGCAACAAAAATGTTTGTTAAAGCGGAAGAAGGATTTGAAACTGTGGCAGTTTCTACTAAAGATGCAATTTTAGCTTGGCTTCCATATATTTTAATGGTAGTTTTAATCGTAGGAACAAGTCCAGTTGTTAAAGTTATAAATGAGCCTTTTACACGAGCATACATTTCAACAATTGATTTTTCATTTGGACATTGGGCAACTTGGTTTAGAGATGCAAAAAGTGCAAAAGAAGCTGGAGTTGCGTTTAAATGGATTTTGGCACCAGCCGCACCTTTATTTGTAGCAACAGTTATTGCAGGATTTATTCAAAAAGTAAAAGTAAAAGACATGGTTGAAGTACTAGGTCATACAATTTATCATAAATTAGATAAAATGTTAGTAATCATGGGAATTGTAGCACTTTCAGTAGTTATGAAACACAGCGGAATGACAGCAAGTATGCTGGTGGTCTTAAAAACATTGACTGGATCAGGATTCCGTTCATTGCACCATTCTTAGTGTACAATTGGAACATTTGTTACAGGAAGTGATTTATCATCTAACTTGTTATTTGGTGGAATTCAAGTAGGAGTAGCGAAAGGATTATCACTAAAATCCAGCACTGCAGTCATTGTTAATTGCAGCTAATACTGCTGGAGCTACAGGTGGTAAAATGATTTCACCACAAAATATTGCAATTGTAACATCAGTTTCTGCAGCATTAAATGGAAAAGACGGAGAACTTTTAGGAAAAACTATTAAATATTCTGTACTGTATGGACTTGTTTTTAGGTGCTTTTGACATTTGTTGGAGCAGGAATGATACATTAGTAACTAAAAATTTGAATAAAATTTAAAAATTTAGATATAATAATTAAAGAAAAAGGAGAATACTAAAAATTTGGTATCTCCTTATTTGTATATTTAAGGACAATAACTAAGATAATATATATAAAGCTGAGTTATTTTTAAAATATAAAAATTGTGATATAATAAAAACATAAATAAAGAGATAATTTAAAATAAAATATGGGAGGAAAAATGTCGGGAAAATAATAATGTGGAAGACAAGGTAGATTATGCACGCTAAATTTACAAAGACGAGCTTTAAAATGAAAGCTAATCTGGCTCAAAAAGAACCTTTAACGTTAAGGGACTGGAAAAAGCTGAAATTTATGAAAAATCATTGAATGAAGGGCACCATTTTTGTACTGCACGATGGACCTCCGTATGCAAATGGAGATATTCACATCGGGCATGCATTAAATAAAATATTGAAGCGATATTATCTGAACATAAAAGATTAAGAGGATATAATGCGCCGTATATTCCAGGATGGGATACTCACGGGCTTCCCTATCGAATGGAAAAATAATGGAAGAACTTGGAGAAAAGGCAAAAATATGACGCCACTGCAAATTGAGGCAGGAATGTAAAAATATGCTTTTAAAAATGGATAGAAAAACAAAAAGAAGATTCAAAAGACTTGGAATTTTAGGAAACTGGGACAATCCTTATATTACTTTAATGCCTGAGTATGAAGCAGAACAGTTAAAAAGTATTTAAGAAATTTACGAAAACGGTTATGTTTATAAAGGTTTAAAACCAGTTTACTGGTCGCTACTACTGAAACAGCTTTGGCTGAAGCGGAAATTGAGTATAAAGATGTAGAATCTCATTCAATTTATGTAAAAATTTGAAGGGAGAAAAAGATTTGGCTGATAAATTAGGTGTGGATGAGGCAAGTATTTTAATTTTGGACAACAACACTTGGACATTGCCTGCAAACTTGGGAGTATTTTTACACCCTGAGTTTGACTATGGATTATACAAAACAGAAAAAGGTAATATTGTAGTTGCAAAAGAATTGGCTGAAACTGTATTTAAGACGCTTGGAATTTCTTATGAATTATTGAAGGAATTTAAAGGGACTGAACTTGAGAAAACTCATTATAGACATCCGTTCTTGGATAGAGAAGGGTTGGTAATGCTTTGGAGATTATGTTACGGCTGATGCAGGGACTGGAGCGGTACATTCAGCACCTGGACACAGGGCGGATGATTACACATTATTCACGAAAATATGAACTTGGAGTATTGTCGCCAGTTGACGACAGAGGGCATATGACAAAGGAAGCTGGAAAATACGAAGGAATGTTTTATGCAAAAAGCAAGCAACGTAATTGTAGCAGGACTTGACAGAAAGTGGACATTTACTGCATCACAGCAAATTTGTTCACTCGTATCCGCATGACTGGAGAAGTAAAAATCTGTAATTTTCAGAGCGACTGAGCAATGGTTCATTAGCGTTGATGAAAGCGATATTAGGAAAATGCGATAAAAGCATTGGATGATGTGGAATTGTCCATCTTGGGGTAAAAATAGAATTGGTTCAATGTTAGAAAAACTCGTCCAGACTGGACTATTTTCAAGACAAAGAGTATGAGTACCAATACCATTGTTCTACAACAGAGCGACTGATGAAGTTATTTATGAGCCAGAAATTATGGACAGAGTAATTGAAATGGTAAAAAAGAAGAACTGACATTTGCTGGAAATATGAAACCAAAGAAATTATCGGAGATGAACTTTTGGAAAAATACAACTTGAAAGATGTGGATATTAGAAAAGAAAGAAGTATAATGGACGTCTGGTTTGATTCAGGAGTTTCCCATAGAAGCGTGCTAGTCCCAAGAAACTTGCCAAGACCAGCAGACTTGTACCTTTCGAAGGAAGTGACCAGCATAGAGGTTGGTTCCAGTCTTCATTATTGACATCAATCGCAAAGTACAAAAGATGCACCTTTACAAGAGAATCCTAACTCATGGATTCACAATGGATGGACAAGGAAGAAAAATGTCTAAATCATTTTAGGAAACACAATACTTCAAAAAGATATTACAGAAAAAAATACGGAGCAGATATTTTAAGATTGTGGGTATCTTCAGTGGATTATAGAGAAGATGTAAGAATTTCGGAAAAATATCTTGCAGCAAATGTCGATGCTTTATAGAAGAATCAGAAATACAGCCAGATTTTTGATGGGTAACCTAAATGACTTTTGATTATGCAAATGATAAAGTTGACTATAAGGATATGTTTGAAATTGACAAATGGGCAATGCACAAACTGGAAGAATTGAAAGCTAAAAACAACAGAATTTTTACGATAAATACGAATTTTTACAGTCTATTCCAGGAAATTACATATTTCTGCTCAATGGAAATGTCTTCATTCTATCTGGACATAGTAAAAAGACAGACTTTACTGCGAAGTACAACTTCAATTGAAAGAAGAAGTGCTCAAACTGTGCTGACAGAAGTTCTAAAAGTGTTAGTAAGAATTATTTGCTCCAGTATTGTCATTTACTGCTGATGAAATTTGGGAAAGAATTCCAGAAGCATTAAAAGAAGAAGAAAGTGTACATTTATCAAAATGGATTGAAGCAAAATCCTGAATACCTAAACGAAGAATTGGCACAAAAATGGGATAAAATCGCACGTTTAAGAAGAGAAGTGAACAAAAAGCTGGAAGCAGAAAGACAAACTGGATTAATAGGCATTCTCTTGATTCTAGAGTCCTTTAAACATTGCCAATGATGAATATTCATTTATAAAAGATTATACAGAAAAATGAAGTTTCTGACTTGTTTATCGTATCTCAAGTTAAATTTGTAAATGATAATTTAGAAGAAAGCGAAATCGAAGGAATAAATATCGCTGTGGAAAAAGCGTCTGGAGAAAAATGTGAAAGATATGGAAATACGATGAGAAAGTTGGACACAACCACAATCATCCAGATGTATGCCCAAGATGTGCAAGTGTTTTGGAAAAATGTAACATAAAAATTTATTTTGTAAAATAGGACTAAATACAGCTAAATAAAAATAACTTATTTAGTTCGTTTTTACAAATATGTGTTAATAAAATGTGAGGAGAAAAGAATGCCTATATAATTATTATTTTGGTTTTAGCTGCATTAGATCAGATTACAAAGCAGCTGATGTTCAATGTATCAGGTGAGGTACAAGGTTTTTCTATACCAATAATAGATAAATTCTTTTCATTTTGACTTATGTTGAAAAATCACGGTGGAGTTTTTCGGTCTATTGCAAGGAAAAATCAATTTATTTACAATAGCAAGTGCAGTTCTAATTATATATGTAATCGCTGTAGAATACAAAAACTTTAAGAATTACAGCAAATGGACAAAAATAGGAGTAGCAGTAATTGCCGCTGGAGCTACAGGAAATATGATTGACAGAATTTCTTTCGTGGATACGTAATTGACATGATAGATTTTCGAGGAATCTGGGCTTTTGTATTCAATGTGGCGGATATGTATGTGCATATTGGCATTTATATTATTATAATTGACTATTTGTGAGAAAAATATGACGAAAAAGGTGAATAGCATATTTTTGCTGAGTATATGGATTTTTACTCTATTATAGTATTAATATTTGTGTATTTTGACTATTATTATTTTTTCTAAAATAAAGTTGTGAACAATTATTTGTGGATTTATATTGTTTTTACTATTAATTTTTCTATATTTGGTTTCCAATTAAAGAAAATACGAATTAAAAATAGCTAATGGTTTGCTCATAACAAATACAATGGAGCTGTTCATGAAGTAAAGTTTTTCTTTAGGAGATAAAGGATATTTTAGAAAATTAAACTAAAAATAAAAGATAACTGGATTGGTTATATTTATGATTTTGATGAAGTCAATGTACCAAATTTTTTAGATGAAGATAAAAAGAAAAATAGAATACAATAAAAATTCAGGTTATTTTATAATAAGTTCAAAATCAGTTATTTCATTTGACAGAAGAACAAGTAAAGAAAAACTGAAAGTAAAAACTTAATCTTAAAATCCAGAAAAATTATAAGAAAATATGGAGAAAAAGGAAAAATCTACATTTTATAAAATATTGATGATTATTTTATACCATTTTCAGAAAAGAATTGGTATATAGGTTGTGAAATAATCAAAATATTGTATTTTAATATTAACTTTAAGAATAATATATTTAAAAGACTTTTTAAGAAAAAGAAATCAAAAGAAAGGATAGAGATAAAATGACTTTTCAGGAAATTATATTAACTCTTCAAAAGTTCTGGGGAGATAAAGGGTGTATAATATCAAATCCATACGATATTGAAACAGGTGCGGAACGTTTAATCCAGACACTTTTAATGTCGTTAGGGTCCTGAGCCTGGAATGTTGCCTAGTGTTGAGCCATCACGTCGTCCAAAGATGGAAGATACGGTGAAAATCCCAACAGAGTGTATCAGCATCATCAGTTTCAGGTAATTATGAAACCATCACCAGAAAATATTCAGGAACTTTACTTAGAAAGTTTAGTGGCATTAGGAATTAATCCTAAGGAACACGATATAAGATTTGTGGAAGATAACTGGGAAAGCCCTACACTTGGAGCGTGGGGATTAGGATGGGAAGTTTGGCTGGATGGAATGGAAATTACACAGTTTACATACTTCCAGCAAGTTGGAGGACTGGAAGTTGACATAGTTCCATCTGAAATAACTTACGGACTTGAAAGAATAGCACTTTATTTGCAAAATAAGGACGATGTAAAAGATTTGGAATGGACAAAAGGTGTAAAATATGGAGAAAGAAGATTCCAGTTTGAGTATGAATTATCAAAAACACAGCTTTGAAGTAGCAGACGTTCCAATGCACTTCCAGCTTTTTGATATGTACGAAAAGGAAGCTCAAAAACTGCCTAAATAACGACTTAGTATTCCCAGCCTACGAATACGTTCTAAAATGCTCACACACATTCAACAACCTTGATGCAAGAGGTGCAATCAGTACAACAGAAAGAATGTCCTACATTTTAAGAATCAGAGATTTGGCTAAGAAATGTGCTGAGAAATCTAGTGAGGCAAGGAGAAATTAGGGATTCCCGTTGTTGAATAAGTAAAATATAGAAAGTGGGAAATTTTCTTTGAAAGGAGGGACTGTGGAATGAAAGTATCAATAAAGAATGTTGGAAACTAAAGGAAGCTGATGCTTGAGATAATGGGATAACTATTATTACGGGAGAGAAATGATACAGGAAAAGAGTACAGTTGGAAAAAGTTTTTTGTGTGAGTGTTTTCAATAGTTTCTATAAGTTGGATGAACAAATTGAAAAAGAGAAAGAATTGATTTTAAAAGCAAATAAATTTAGTAGTTATATTAGAAATTTAGCAACAGATAATGTAAAGAAAAACTTTTGAGTATAGAAGAGACATTATTGAAATTATAGTATTTAATAGAAATGAAGAAAATATAGAAAAGCTATATAACATTTAAAGAAAATAATTATTTTATAGATAATGACAGTAATGAAGAATTACTGCACGAGTATATATGCTATATTGAAAATATAATTGATACACAAATAATAAGTTTTCATAGACGAAAAACTATCAGTTGAATTTTAGTGAAGAAATAATCAAATAAAAAATAGAAAAGGAAGTTTTGAAAATATAAAAATTAAATATTCAGATAAAAGTAAATATTAATATTGAGATAAGTTAGGAGAATTTTATTGAGAAATGAAAGAATATTGATAATTTTATTTGTTATACAGAAAGTAGATTTATAGACAATCCTTTTATAATTGATGATATAGAAAATATATTTGAACAAAAAGAAAGAAAATTACAGACAACATCTAGTCAAAACTTTATTACAAATAGAAATGAAAATACAGTATGTATGTAAATGAAAAATTAGAAAAATTCTATAAAAATTAAATGTATTATTGCAAGAGTAAAATAATCAAGTAAAAGAAAATTAGATGTTTATTATAAAGATAGAGAAATGAAATAAATGCTAAAGAAATTTATCAACAGGACTTAAAATCTTTGCTATTATAAAATGTTATTCAGAAATAGAACTTTCAGAAGAAAATGGAACAATAATTCTAGATGAACCTGAAATTCATTTACATCCTGAGTGGCAAATAAAAATTTGCAGAATTAATTGTGTTGTTACAAAAAGAATTTGGAATACATATTTTACTGACAACACATAGTCCCTTACTTTCAAAGCTATCCAAGTTTATTCAAAAAGCATGAAATATCAGACAAATGTAAATATTATATGAGTGAATTAGATGGAGAACAAGCAATTTTTAGTTGACAAGACTAGCAAAACAGATGATTTGTTTTATAAGTTAGCTATTTCTTTTGAAAATTTGATGAATGAGGAAGAATTGTATGAAGATTAGTGATTTGAGAATAGAATGTAAGTCAACTTTGAAGAAAACTTCAAAGGATGATAGCAATAATTATATGACGAAATTCTGATTTGCAGGTAATTGATTTTGATTGTTTTAAAAGATAAATATATAGGAAGATTGATTTAATGGATTAGGTGTTAAATCAAATGATGCTTTGTTTATCAAAAGGTAAAAATTATGTTTTTATTGAATTTAAAAACGGAGAAATGAAAAATATTAAAGAATTTGAACTCATAAGAAGATATATGACAGTGTACTTATATTTTTGTGATATTTTTGATAAAAACGTTGAAAGATACTAGAAAAGAATTGGATTATATTTTAGTTGCTAATTTTTCAAATTCTGAAAGAAATGATAAAAATTGTTAGATAACTTGTTAAAGACTGTAAAAATTGAGGAAAGGTTGAGAGCTGGGCCAAGAAATTTTAAAGGTTATTGCTTCAAAAATGTACCACTTACTCAAAAGAAGAATTTGAGGAAAAATTTGTAAAAAGATGGAAAATTAGAAAAGTATTAGTTTAAGTAAAAATAGAGAATTATAAAATGTAAAGTTTGTAAAGGAGAGCTAACTATGAATTTTTCTTTTGAAATAGGATTGGAAGAATTGCCTGCACAATATGTGGATCAGGCAGAAAAAGATCTGAAAAATAATAGAAAAATGAGTTAAAGGCTGAAAGAATCAAGTTTTCAGGCATTGAATCGTTTAGTACGCCTAGAAGAGTTACTGCGATTATAAAGGATTTGGCTGAAAAACAGGATGATTTGGATAAAAAGCGTAGGGCCTTCGGTTGAGATTGCTTATAGGATGGGACAACTACGAAAAGCTGGAGAAGGGTTTGTGAAGTCTCAAGGTGCTACAGCTGATGATATAAAGATTATTGAAAATGAAAAAGGGAAATATATTTCGATTGAAAAATTTATTGCAGGAAAAATACTAAGGAAATTTTTGCCTGAAATATTGAAAAATGCGATAAAGAAAATAGAGTTTGAAAAAGTCAATGAAAATGGGCGGACAGAACATTTAGATTTGTAAGACCGATTAAATGGTTTGTAACTTTGTTTGATAATGGAGAAATTTTTACTTTTGAGTTTGAAGGGCTGAAAAAGGCGGGAATAAGACTCGTGGAATAGATATTTTGCTTCTCAGGACATTGAGATTAATAATCCGCTTGACTAAGGAGAAAATATTGCTTGAAAAATTTTGTTATCGTAGATGGTGAAAAAGAAGAGAAGAAATTTTGAAAAGCATAAGGGAAAAATGGTGAAAAAGGATGGAGATACTGCGATAATCAATAAATATTTATTGATGAAGTAGTTAATGAGTAGAATATCCTTATGCAAATAAAAGGTGAATTTAGTAAGGATTATTTAGAGCTTCTAGAAGATATTATCACGATTACATTGAAACTCATCAAAGATATTTTCCAGTAAAAGATAAGAGACGGTAAAAATTATCTAATAAATTTATTGTTATAAGAAATGCACCTGAATATTCGGAAACCGTGAAAAAGGAATGAAAGGTTGTAGAGCCAAGGCTTTGCTGATGCGAAAATTCTTCTTGACGAGGATTTGGAAAACAAATTTGCAGATAATGTGGAAAACTGAAGGAAGTTACTTTCCAAAAGGATATGGGAACAATTTTTGAAAAAGTTAAAAAGAAGTGAGAAAAATCGCTGAATATCTGATTTCGGAATTGAACTTGAATGACAAGAAGGAAAAATATTATAAGAACTGTGGATTTAGCAAAAAGCCGATCTTGTTTCAAATGTAATTGGAGAAAAAGGAATTTACAAAATTACAAGGGTTTATGGGTTCAGTTTATGCTGAAAAGCAAGGCAAGAGAAAAATGTAGCACTTGAATTTTTGAACTGACTTGCCACGTTATCAAGGAGATGAACTGCCTACAACTGTGGGGAAGGTGCATCGCTGGAATAGCTGATAAGATGGATACAATAATTGGATGTTTTTGCAGTTGGATTAAAACCAACAAGTTCTAAAGACCTCTTATGCATTAAGACGCGACACAAGGAATTATCCAAGTTGTATTAAATTCAAAATTATCTTTTAACCACAAAAATTAATTGAAAAGGCTTTGCAGAAATTTTTCAGCTGATAAAAAAAGTGCTAGAAAAAGATGTAGAAGGATGTAACAGAGTTTTTAAGCAAAGAATAATTAACGTACTTTCTGAAAAAAATAAAAAGATCTTATAAACTATGAGATAAATCTTGAAAGCAATGTTGTGGAAACTTGATAAAAATTATCTGAACTTCTGAAATTATCACAAACTGAAAACTTTGAATTTTGATAAATCTTTTAAAAACGTGTAAAAATATTGTAAAAGATGAAAAATATAACTACAGATGTTATCTTTGAATTATTTGAATCAAAAAGAAGAAAAGCACTGCTTGATTTTGCAAACAAATTGGAAAGTATGGAAAATAATGAGTTTTTCTAACTATATTGAAGAATTACTGAACAATGCTGATACAATAAATCAGTTTTGATAATGTAATTATTAATGTGGATAATGAGAAAGCTAAGAACTCAACAGAATAGCATTATTTGAAAAATTAGAACTTTCAATTGAGTAAAATGATAAATATATAAATTTAATTTTTAAAAATAAAATTGATTGATTTTACATAAAAATTTTATATAGTTATAAAAAGAAAAAAATTTAATAAAAATTAAAATCAACAAATGACTAAAAGTCAATAAAATTAATATGTTTAATTAAAAATACACTGATAAATATAAGGTTAATGAATAATTTTACTATGATTTTTGTTGACTTTTACGGATGATATTATTGATTGTAAATAGGAATCCTAATTAAAGAATATTATAAGTAAAAGTATTGTTTTTCCTTTTAAAAATATTGTATAATTACATTGAAAGGATTAGGAGAAAGCAGTACTAATTTATTAGAGAAAAATAAAAATGAAATTCAGGAGGAATTAAAATGAAAAAATTAGTTATTTTTAGGAACAGCTTTATTAGCTTTTAAAATGCTGTAGCATCTGAAGTCCAAATTAAAAAGTGGATATGATTTCTACAGAAAAATTTAAGAGTGGATCTGCTGAAGATTTTTCAGTAAAAAGAGGTCCAGTTGCATGGAGTGGAATACATCATTGATAAACCAAGGTGAATTCGAATGGGAGATTAGAGCAGAATATAAATTCTCAAATACTTCAGGAAAATTAAAAGAAAAAGTAAACGATAACAAAAATAGCAAGAAGTGTCTCAGCTTTACGCTTTTAGGTAAATTTAACTTGATTACTACAAATTCAGGAAATGATGCATTGTATGTATTAGGAAGAGCTGGATATAATTTTTGCTCATGAATCAAAAGAATAGGGGATAAAAATATCTCAGGTGGATTATGTGTAGCAGCTGGGTTAGAAACTGAATTTGGACCAGTTTCAGTAGAAGCTATTTATGAAAGATCTAGCCTTAAGGAAAAATCAGCAGGACAAGGAACAAGAACTAGAGATCACGTTGATTCAGCAGGACTAGATTAGGTATAGATTTGGGCAAATTGAAAAACGAGAGAGCACCAAAGAGTTAGTAACTCAAATAGTAAATGTACCAGTGCCAACACCAGTGCCAACACCGGTACCAGAACCAACACCAGTACCAGAACCAACACCAACACCAATACCTAATACAGCTGTGTTACCATTTAGCTGTTCAGCAAATGAAAGAAAAATGTGTAATTAGAGATTTAAAGTAGATGGTAGAATACCTAATGAACGTGAAGCAGGAGATTTAAGAGCTATCGCAGGTGTAATTAACCAATTTGCTGACGGTGGATCAATTGATTTCGTTGGACATACAGATTCAACTGATCAGATGCTTATAACCAAAAATTATCAGTAGCAAGAGCACAAAATGTTGCTAGATTGTTAAGAGAATACGGATTGAAGAACACAATTTCTTACGGAACAATTACTGGACAAAGGAGAAAGTAATCCATCAGATACTAATGATACTACTGATGGAAGATACAATAACAGAAGAGTTGAATTATTCTTCCAAAACGTTGACTTTAGTAATGTAAGATTCATTAATCAGTAATCTAAAGGTTAATAATTTAAAATAAAATTTTAATATTTAATTAGAGAATCATTGATAATGGTTCTCTTTTATAAAAAGGATATAAACATTGATTTTTAATCTAATAAATGCTATTATTTAGATAGATTTATTTTGAGGTGATATTATGGATTTGTCGAAAAATTAAAATTAGCTGTAATTATTCAATGTAAATCGCAAAAGACGTTGCAGCGGTTATCATTGTAGCCAGTCATTTTATGAGAGAAGTGGCGGATTTTTCTGAATATCCGATGGATCAGGATATGAGAGTTCTTATGTTTCAATGTGGAGGATGTAATGGAAAAGGAGTAAATTCTCTTTAATGAATGTAAATAAATGTATAAAAAGGAAGGTGAAGATTATACCTGAAGAAGTGGCTATCCACTTTGCTTCCTGTATTACACTTGATAATCATCATTCTTCCAGATGTATGTTTTTAAATTATATGAAACAACAAGTTTCTAAAACTTCTTTAAGAATTCACTTATTATGGAAGATACCTGGCATTCGAAAACTGCAAACTAAAAAGGCGGGCGGAAGGAATTTATAAGACAAATAAAAATAAAAACATCAGGAGAAGAAATTATGAAGGAAATAATTGTAGGAAATAAAGAATGAACAAGGACTTCATGCAAGACCAGCAGCTCTCATTGCTAATATTGCCAAAAAAATAATGTAAAACTGGAAATAGAAAAATTGGGGAAAAATGAAGTTATTGATGGAAAAATGTACTGGGTATAATGATACTAGGTGCAGCTAAGGGAGAGAAATTAAAACTTAAAGCAGTTTCAGAAAATGAAAATAGTATTGAAGAAGAAAACAGATTACTAGAAGAATTAAGGCAGTTAATTGAAATTGATAAGTTTTTTGAAAAATAATTATGAAAAGTTATTTTTATAAATTGAAATTAAAATTGTCGGGAAATTATATTGTAGTAAGATAACGATACAATATTAAAAATGTTAATAAACAGAGCAAAAACAATCCTTTGAGTTTAATAGGTCATTTGTTTGTTGAAAAACAAATAGTTTTCTAAAAATAATTATTTTTGACTTATAAGGATAAGTGAGAAATAGTTCACGTCGTTAAGTATACTAATGGAATTTTTATAATGTATTCAAACTTTTTAGAATCAAAATTTTTAAAATTTGATTTTTAAATAGTTTTATTATAGATAAAAATTAAATATAGAAGAAGGGAGAAGGACTGAACCAAAAGGGACAGTTCTAGAGTGCAAAAATGGACGAAAGAGAATTTGAAGTATTATTGGAAGATTATTTACCAGAGGAAAAATCTGGAGATGTAGTTGAAGGAGTGATTACACGAAAAGAATTGGATTATGGATTTCTGGATTTAAATGCTAAAAAGAAGGAAGAATTTATGCTCATGAAGTACAGGACTTTTGAAATTGGAGATAAAATCGAAGTAAAAGTTTTAAGGAAGATGATGACAATATTATCGTTTCAAAATTTATGTTGGATAAGGCAAAAAGAATTGGCATCATTTAATGTGGATGATATTGTAACAGGAGAAATTTCTAGAAAAATTAAAAGGTGGATATACAGTAAAAATTGGGAAACAAATGGAAGCGTTCTTGCCATTTTTCACTTGCAAGATTTGAAAAGGATAAAAGATTACACAGGGCAAAAATTTAAATTTTTAATAAGAGAAAAATAAAAGTAATATTACAATTTCAAGAAGTGATTTAATTAAACTTAGAAGAAAAAATATTTTGAAAGTGTGAATATTGGAGATATTGTTACTGGGAAAGTTAAAGAAGTGTTCGATTTTGGAATTATTTTGATTTAGGAGCGGCATGGATTTATCCATATTTCAGAAGTTTCTGGGAGCAAGTTGATAATTTGACTGAAAAATATAAAAAGGTGATGAAATCAGTGCTAAAAATTATTGAAAAAGATGCTGAAAAACAGATTGAAATTGAGTATAAAACAATTATCAGAAGACCCTTGGATAAATTTTGCAGAAAATCATAATGTAGGTGATGTAGTTGAAGCGTTGAAAAGATGTTCTTGATTTTGGAAATTGTTGCAACGGTTGATGGAAATTCAGTGATTTGTGCTATATTTCAGAATTAGCTTTGGCATAATCGGGGGCAAAAAGAGCTGAAAAATTACATAGAAGGCGATACTTTTTCAGCAAAAATTATTCAAATTGAAAATCGAAAAGAAAAATGTTAAATTATGTAAAACAATTGTCAGAAAATCCGTGGAATACAGTAAAGGAAAAATATCACATTGGAGACATTATTGAAAAACCGATAACAGAAGTATTTGATTTTGGATTATTGATTTCGTTGGAAAAAGACATTGACGGACTTTTACACGTTTCTGACTTGTCATACAAAAAGAGAATCAAACTTGACATCAAAATATAAAAGTTGAGACTTGATTAAATTCAAAATAGTTGACTTTAATGATGAAAAACAGAATTACTTTAAGTGCAAAGGCACCGCTTGATGACAGATGGGAAGTTCTTGAGGAAACTCATGACTTTGACAAATGCGTTTACTGGAAAAGTTAGGAATGTTCTAGGATTATGGAAATTTTTGTAGAATTGGAAAAAGGAATAGAAGTATTTATCCATAGAAATGAATTTTCTGGGACAGAAAAGAGCATAAGAAATACAAAGTTGGGGATGAAGTAGAATTTAAAGTAATTATAGTTGATAAATTGATAAAAGTTGTCAGGAAGTATTAAACAGCTGGAAAAATCACCTTGGAAAGAGGCAACTGAGCAATGTAAGAAAAGGAAATGTTATAAATACTGAAATTGTGGAAATTCAGGAAAAATTTTGTATTAGTTAAACTGACAGACAGATTTAATGGTATTGTGCCAAAACGTGAATTATCAGAAGAATTTTTAAAGGACATTTCTGAAAAATTTTCTATTGGAGATAAAGTTCAAGCAGTAATTACAGATATTAATGAAAAAGAAAAATCTATTGCATTATCAGTGAAAAAGTGAAAGAACAGGAAGAGAGAGTTAGATGAACTTATGAAAGTTTATGGAGTATAATTTCAAAAATTCAAGCATATACTAAATATATAGTTAAGTTTATAAATTTTTACATAATGAGTGTTAAAATGTAATAGTAAATATTAGAATGCTGAAATTATATGGAGGTAAAATTAAAATGGCAAAAACAGAATTTATGAAATTTGCATATTTCGATAAAGAAATTGTAGAATTTGAAAAAGCGACAGTTAGTATTACGACACACAGCTTACAATATGGGACAACTTGTTTTTGGTGGAATCAGAGGATATTACAGAAAATGGAAAAGTAGCGATTTTAGACTGAAAGATCACTACACTAGACTTATGAGCGCATCAAAAATGTTAGGATTTGAATATTTTATTACTTGGGATGAATTTAAGGATATCGTTACATGAATTAGTTAAGAAAATGATATAAAGGAAGATTTCTATATGCGTCCGTTCGTATTCTGTAAAGAGCCCAGATTGTCACCCCAAAAAAGCTGGACTAGACTTTGATTTGGCAATTTATATGCTGCCACCTGCAGATTATGTAAGCCCAGAAGGTGGATTAAACTTAATGAGTTCAACTTACAGAAAATACAACGATTCAGCAATTCCCTACAAAAGCGAAAGCAGGAGGGTCATATATTAACTCATTTCTTGCAACAAGTGACGCTCAAAGAAATGGTTACGATGATGCATTGATGTTTGATGATGCTGGAAATGTTGTGGAAGTATCAGTTGCAAATATAATTCTAGTTTATAGAGGGCAAATAATACTCCTGATACTGGAAATGCGGCTCTGAAGGAATCACAGTAAGATCGGCCTTTAGAATTGCTTGAATACAATGGTTACAAAATAAAACCGTGGGAAAATTGACAGATCAATGGTATTTACAGCTGATGAACTGTTAGTAACTGGAAACAGCGATGAAAAATTACTTATGCAGAATCATTGGACAGACGTCCTGTGGACAGCTGGACTTTAATGCAAACCTGAAGCTGGTAAATTTACAAATTACTAAAATCAGAATATGAAAAGTAATTAATGGAGAACATGAATTGTCTTCTGAATGGTTATTTGTTGTAGAATAGTTATATTTAATTTCAACAACAGTTTATTGATAGATTTGAATAATTAAGGAATTATTTTCAATTTAATGGGAGTAGTTCCTTTTTAATGGGATATAGTATTAGAGTTTTTGATAAAAATTGCACACGATTTTAAACTTTTAAATATTTTTAGTTATAAAATCATGCTTATTTCAATTGTTTTATTTAAGGATTTCTACTAAATCTCTCAACATAAATGGAATAAATACTTCACCATTAGCAAAATCTGTTCCTTCACCTTTATTGTAAATCAAGACTACAGCATCATTTTCCATATAAAAACTTTTGATTTTTAGAAATAGCGGTAAATGTCAACAGGAAGTAATCCAAATTGTCTCAAATCTATCGTTAACAGCTGTTGATAGTGGGTATTAAAAATCATCTGTAAACTAAATCTTTTAATCTTAATGTGCTTCCATCTTTTAAATTAAATGTAATTCCACTCATAAAGTTTTGTCTTTTGACCAGTTTTGTATTTTTCTTCAATTGTGAACAGGACACTTAAGAATAAACTGTTATCAGCTTTAATTTCAGAAGTAATAACATAAAAATCTATCCTTAGTTGACTTATAGTCTCAAAAATAAATTTTTCCATATTCTTGTTCATGTTTTTTTAACAATATTGGCATTTTTTACTACTTATAAACATTGGATAAGAAATTCTCGAACTTCCCAGAGCTTTTTTATTCTGTGTGAAGACTTTTACAATGCTTGTTGCTGCTGATGGAACGAACCCTTGAAATGTGAATGCCTCTCCCTGCGGCAAATGACAGATTAAATAAAATTAATGTCATCAAAAATAATGTGAACTTTCTCATTTTTATAATCACCTCAAAATTTTTAAAATTATATAATAACCAAAAACTAGCTTTTTGTTAAATAATCCAAATTTTTAAGTTATTTTAGTATATTATATACTAAATTTGATAAATAATCAAATGTTTTTCTATTCTTGAGCAAGTAAATGAATTTTATTTTTTAAAGTAATATAGACTTTTTAAAATAGAACTTGAGTTAAAAAGTAGCTTTTAATTTTATCAATGTCTAGTTTAAAAATCGTAAAACAAATTTAAATTATTCTTTTTATTTTCTAATAAAAACTTTGAATATCAAAATAATTTTTAATATAGAAGTTTTTGAAAAATGATACAATAATTGTAAATACAAGTGTATAAACAAATGTTTGATAAATATATATTTTAGCGAAGAAATTTAACAAAATTCAGCAAGAAGTCTCTTGCTTCTAAAAGGCAGGAGTAGTTCACTAAGTACCCTATAAGTTTATAAATAAAGAGAGGAATGATGGAAAAATGAAACTGGATAATTTTAAGAGAATTGAAAGATTATGAGGCTGAGAGAGAAAAAGAGTTGAGTTTATTATAAATTTGACAAGGGAAGCTTTAACTGATCCTGAAAAGGAGAAGGAGTGGAATGCAGTTAGGACTTCATTTGCACTTTTATACAGAAGGAAGAAAAAGGACATATATGATAAGACCTCGTTTTTGAAAGTAAAATTGACATTGAGGACTTTTGAGTATTTGCTGGATGTTGTGCAGAAATATTGTGATAAAAGGTTTCATCTTACGACAAGGCAAGATTTTCAGCTGCATGGAATAGAAAAAGAAAATTTGCCAGACTTATTAGAGGCTATTTCAAAAAGAGGATTTTTACGAAAGCAACTTGATGGAGATTCGACAAGAGCGGTAATTACTCCTGAAAACAACTGGATTTGAAAGAAGAAGTTTTTGACGTTTCTGCCTCATGCAAAAATTCATGACAGATTATATTTTAAATGGACGTGAATTTATGCATTTACCGAGAAAATATAAAATTGCTTTTTCAAATAAGGAAGAAAATTCGCTTTATGCAAAAATAAATGACATCGGATTTCAAGCAGTAATTCAAGATGGAAAAAGGATTTCGAGTGTATGTTGGCGAGGGAATTGGACCAATTTCAACTAATGCCATTATTTTAAGAGAATTTATCGAGGAAGATGAATTTCTGCATTATATTCATGCAATAAGAAATGTATTTAATGATCATGGAAACCGTAAAATTCGTGCAAGAGCAAGGCTTCGTTATGTTTTACTAAATTTGGGAGAAGAAAAATTTTTAGAATTGTGTAACGAATATATTTCAATTTTTATGTTGAAAAAGGGGATAGCCTTAGAGTTTATACGAGAAAAATTGCTAGATGAGAGAGAAATTTTAGATAAAGAAAAAAATTAGAAAGATAGAAATATTTTCTGATGGAGAAAATACAGATGAAAATGTTAAAAATGATGAATTTATGAAAAGCGAAATGAAATATCATAGCAGGAAAGCGTAAAGGAGAATATGGGTATTATTTAAGACCTGCCAGAGGAAATATTTACAAGGAAGATGGAGAAAAATTAATTAAGTTTGTAAAAAGCCTTGATTATAAAGTTGAATTGAAAACTTACAAGTTTTCAAAAGTATTCTGGTTCGAGGATTGAAAAAGAAGATTTATTAAAAATTAAAAGAAATTATGGAAGAATATTATGACGAAAACGAATTTTTTAATTCATACTCGTGTATTGGGAGTACAACTTGTAATGTTGGAATTTTTAGATACTCCGCCGATACTGGACTATATTTTTTTAAATATTTTGAAAATGAGGAAAAAGGGAGCTTACAAATTATTTGCCACAAATAAAGATTGCTGGATGTCCAAATTCCTGTGCAACACCGCAGATAGCAAAACTTGATTTAGTGGAAGAAGAAAAAGACGGAGAATACTTTTGCAATTTTTGCAAGAGGAGAATTTACAGGTAAAACTGTCAAGCTGAATGAAATCGTGGGAGAAATAAAGGCAAGTAAAATTCGTATTTTCCTTGAGGACATTGCAAATATCATAAAAGAGGAAAACATTGAATTTGAGGAGTTTGTACATGAGGAAAGATTTATTGAGCTGATAGAAATACAAGGAATTTGAACTTGAAGTGGTTGATTTCAATGATTTCCGTAAAAGCTGATATGGAAAGGGCGTGGTAGATGAATGTATGTGGAACTAAAAATATTAACAAAATGTACAACAGCTACAAAGCGTCAGACAATATAAATTTAGGCATTAGAAAAAGGAAAGCTGGTGGCTTTGCTAGGACCAAGCGGAAGTGGAAAATCCACAATTTTACGGATGATTGCAGGGCTTGAAACACCAGATTCAGGAGAAATTATTATTGACGGAAAAAGTTGTAAATGACATTTCTCCAAGCAAAAGGGGAATTGGCTTTGTTTTTCAGAATTATGCGTTATTTCGGTACATGACTGTGTTTGACAATATTGCATTTTGGATTTAAAAGATTGCAAAAAGTGAAAAAGTCCATTATAAAGAGAACGTGGAAAAACTGATGGAACTTGTAGAATATAAAAGGGCTTGGGAAACGGTATCCAAACCAGCTCTCAGGAGGACAGCGACAAAGAGTGGTATTTAGCAAGGGCATTAGCTCCTCATCCTGAATTATTGTTGAGATGAGCCTTTTTGCAATTGATGCTAAAGTCAGACAAGAACTTAGGAACTGGCTACGTGAAACAATTGACAAAGTGGGAATTACGAGCATTTTTGTAACGCACGATCAGGGAAGAGGCAATAGAAGTGGCGGATGAAATCATTGTAACAAATAAAGGAAGAATCGAACAAATTGAAGTCCAAAAGAAATTTATTCCAATCCCAAAAACAGCATTTGTAGCCAAATTTATGGGAAACCCAATAGAATTGGAAAATATAAACAGATTTAAAGGTTTTGAAAAATTTGGAAAAATGGACAAAAAGCAATAATTCGTCCAGAAAACGTGAGTATTATAAAAGTCAAATGAAAAATTTAGATATTCAGCTTCAACAGAAGTGGAATTGTTGAAATATACATTGTTTTCGTGGAAAAGAAGTAGAAATTGGCGTAAGAATAAACGGAATTTTGATAAAAGGAAATCGTAAAAATTGAAGAAGATGCGGTATCTGTGAGAGAGAAAGTCAATATTTACATATATCGTGCCTATGCCTTTTGGGGAAAAAATGAGGAAGTGGAAATTGTGGAAAATGAAAATACAAGAAATCAAAATGATGTCGTTATTTAAAAATAAAAATTTTTATATAATATTTAAATTGATTTGTCTTTGAACTTTTATAGAATATTTATTTGATTAATAATCAAATTTTTGATTAAAAATAACAGTTTATAACTAAATTTTTGTCAAAAATGCTTAGACAAGCAGGGGATTGTAAAGGGATGGCGATTGATCCCTTTACGTTTAGAAAAAAAGAAAAAGTATAAAAAAATTATTAGGAAAGATATTTTTAATAACAATAATCTATAACAGTAAAATTATAAAAAGTAAGTTTATAGAATAAGTTAAATAGATGTAGGGTTGTGAGGTAATTTTATGGCAGAGAATAAGGCTGACAAAAATAAAAATAATAAGGGAAAGAAAAACTTGAAAATAAAGGAATTGAAACGGATGTATTTGATTATTGGTGGGGGAACTGCTGGATGTTATGCAGCTATTACGCTTGGGAAAAAATTCTGATTTATCGGTAATTGTGGCAGAGAAGGCGAATATTAAGAGGAGCGGTGTCTTGCGGCTGGGATTAATGCAATAAATGCGTATAATGTAAAAGGACGTGCCACAGGATTATGTGGATTATGCGGCAAAAGGATGCTAATGGAATTGTGCGGCATGATTTGTTAATTACTGCTGCGAATAGATTTAATGAGATTACCGCTGAAGTGGAAAAAGTTGGGGCTTGTGATTTTTGAAAGATGAGAATGGAGAGTATGTTGCACGTGGAAATAGAAATATAAAAATAAATGGAGAAAATTTTAAGCCGATACTTGCTGATGCTGTGAAAAAACAAAAATGTGAGAGTTCTGAATACACTTAATATTACGGATTTGCTTGTGAAGGATGGGAAAGTTTATGGCGCGGTTGGATTTTCTATAAAAAAAGAAGAAGCGTATTTGTGATTAGGGCGAAAAAGTGATAATTTCGACTGGAGGAGCGGCTGGACTTTATAAGCCTAATAATCCTGGATTTTCACGGCATAAGATGGTATCCGCCATTTTAATACTGGGGCAGGATATGCGATGGGAATTTTGGCTGGAGCAGAAATGACAACATTTGAGATGAGATTTATTGCTTTGAGATGTAAGGACACAATTGCGCCAGTTGGAACGATTGCTCAAGGAGTTGGAGCGAAACAGGTAAATTCAAGAGGGGTGGTTTATGAGGATAAATATGGGCTTACGACTAGTGAGCGTGTTTATGGAACTGTGAGAGAAAATCAACTTGGAAATGGACCTTGTTATTTGAAAGACAAGTGGAATTAGTGAAGAAGAAAGTGAAAGTTTGTTAAAGGCATATTTGAATATGGCGCCAAGTCAGACATTGAAATGGATTGAAAGCGGAAAGAATCCGAATGAGCAGGATGTTGAAATTGAAGGGACAGAGCCGTATATTGTCGGTGGGCATACTGCAAGCGGCTTTTGGGTAAATACGAACAGAGAAACTACAATTAATGGGCTTTATGCGGCAGGAGATGTAGCTGGAGGCTGTCCACAGAAATATGTTACAGGTGCATTGGCTGAAGGTGAAATTGCGGCACTTGATATAATTTCAAAAGTTAGCTGATGAAAAAGATTAATTGTGGAAAAATTGATGAAAATGTGGAAAACTTTCTTTGGATGAACAAAAAATCAAATTATTAATCAGTATGAAAAAAATAAGAAATACAGAAGCTAAAAGATTTTCAACGGAAGATATGGAAGAAGGAATGCAAAAAAATTATGGATGAATATGCAGGTGGAATCTCAACAAACTATCAATTTAATGAAAAGCAGCTAAAATTTGGCAAAACAGAAAATTGATCAGCTTATAGAGCTTTTCTGATGAGCTTTCGGCAGATAAATATGCATGATTTAATGTTTGCTTATGAGCTGAAAGAGAGATTGATAGTGTGTAAATCACTAATTGAGCATCTTTTTTTCAGAAAGGAAACGAGATGGCATTCGTTTAATGAAAATCTGGATTATCCTGAAACTGACGAAAACTATTTTAAATATGTGAATTCGAGATTAGTTAACGGAGAACTGGAAGTATTTATGAGGAAATTGTTAAGGAGGAGAGATATGAGCATAGTAATTGATCCGTATAGTGTATAGGATGTACAAAATGTACGTTGGTATGTCCGGGAACTTTTAATTGAAATGCAGAAAGTGGATGACATGAAAATCGAAAAAGGCAGTTATGCAATATCCGAAAAGATTGCTGGGGCTGTGTTTCTGCGTGAAAGGAATGTCCAGTTCAGGCAATTTCATTTTTTCCTTGGGAGCAGATATTGGCGGAAATGGAAGCACAATGACAACTAAGGAAGAAGGATGTTCTGAAAATGGATTATTGAAAAAGAGACGGAACTGTAGAGAGAAATTGATATAAACAGGAAAAGATGCGAATAAATATTGATGAAATTTTTATAGAAAGGGTGATTTTATATGAATGAATTATCTCATTTAGATGAACTGGAAGCGAAGCGATATATATTATTCGGGAAGTTGTGGCTGAATGCGAGAATCCTGTCATGCTGTATTCAATTGGGAAGGATAGCTCGGTTATGCTGCATTTGGCGATGAAGGCATTTTATCCTGAAAAGCCGCCTTTTCCGTTTCTTCATGTGAATACTGGATGGAAATTTAAGGAAATGATAAATTTTCGTGACAGAAGAGCAAAGGAGCTTGGGATTGAAATGATAGAGTATATTAACCCTGAAGGAGTTGAAAAAAATATTAATCCGTTTGACCACGGAGCTTCATTTACAGATATTATGAAAACGCAGGCATTGAAGCAGGCGCTTAATAAATATGGATTTACTGCGGCATTTGGTGGAGGTCGTAGAGATGAAGAAAAAGTCATGCTAAAAGAAAGAATTTTTCATTTCAGAAATGCAGCTCAAGCATGGGATCCTAAAAATCAACGTCCAGAAATGTGGAAACTTTACAACACAGAAATTAGTAAAGGTGAAAGTATTAGAGTTTTCCCAATTTCCAACTGGACTGAAAAAGATATTTGGGAGTATATTCAAAGGGAGAATATACCGATTGTTTCACTTTATTCGGCGGCAGAACGTCCTGTTGTGGAAAGAGATGGAAATTTGATAATGGTTGATGATGAGAGAATGAGACTGGAAGAAGGCGAAGAGCCTGAAATTAGAATGGTTCGTTTTAGAACTTTAGGAGATTATCCGTTATCAGGGGCTGTGGAGTCAAATGCTGTAACTTTGGAGGAAATAATAGATGAAACGCTAAGTTCGGTGGAATCTGAAAGAACAAGCAGGGTTATTGACAAGGACAGCGGAGCGGCAAGCATGGAAAAAAGAAAAAGAGAGGGGTATTTTTAATGGTAAGATTATTAAAATTTATAACTTGTGGGAGTGTGGATGACGGAAAATCGACATTAATTGGAAATATCCTTTACAATTCTAAGCTACTTTATGCGGATCAGGAAGAAGCGTTAATTTTAGACAGTAAAGTCGGTTCACGTGGAGGAGCAATCGATTATTCGCTGCTTTTGGACGGATTGATGGCTGAAAGGGAGCAAGGAATCACAATTGATGTGGCATATCGGTATTTTACGACAAACTAAACGGAGCTTTTATTGTGGCTGATACGCCAGGGACATGAGGAATATACAAGAAATATGGCAGTTGGAGCTTCTTTTGCGGAAGTGGCAATTTTTCTTTTTAGATGTTACAAAAGGTGTACTTGTACAAACAAGAAGACACGCAAGAATATGCTCAATGGTTGAATACGTCATTTTGTCTTTGCAGTAAATAAAATGGATTTAGCAAAAATACAGCGAAGAAAAATTTAATAAAATTGTCGATGAAGTGAAGGAATTGGCAAAAGGAACTGGAATTAGAAAATATAAAAATAATTCCCTGTGAGTGCGACTGAAGGAGATAATGTTACGAAAAATCTGAAAATATGGACTGGTATAAGGAGAAAGCATTATCGAATATCTGGAAACAGTGGATGTAACAGAAAGATAACGAAAAATTCAGACTTTTTATATCCCAATCCAGCGAGTATGCCGTCCAAATCACGAATTTAGAGGATTTCAGGGCAAATTGAAAGTGGAATCATACGAACTGGAGAAGAAATCACTGTGTTTGCCAAGTAATGAAACTGCGACTGTCAAAAACGATTTTGAATGGAGATAAAAATGTAGAAGAGGCATTTTTCAGGACAGGCTGTTACGATTCAGCTGGACAAGGAAGTGGATGTGAGCCGTGGTTCTGTTATTACAAAAACAAAAATCTTCCAGTTTGCAAAATCGGTTGAAGCTGCATTATTGTGGATGGATGATGATAAGTTGACAGTTGGAAAAGAATATTTGGCAAAAACTTGGAAACAAAGAAACTTTCCTGCAATATTAAAGGAAATTGTATATAAAATTGATGTGAATACAGGAGAAAAAAATTAAAACACAAAGTATCACAAAAATGAAATTGTCTTTTGTAAAATTGAATTTTTCAGATAAAGTTATTGTTGATTTGTTCAAAAGAAAAATAAGACTTTGGGAGAATTGATACTAATTGACAGGCTTTTCACATCAGACTGCTGCTGCAGGAGTAGTGGAAAATATTGATACGATTGGAGAAAAACCATATTTTGAAAAAGATGATATAAAAATTTGACGGATATATTTTTGAAGAACTATATTTTGATTTTGAAAATGCGAGAATGTCTAAAGAAGGAACAAAAAGAAAAACATATCATGTAGGCGATGATAGTGCCTCAAAAAGGAGATAGCTTTTGAATATCCGCAATATTTTGACATTATATCACTTGAAAGTGAAGCGGCAGTTTTAGTACGAGATCGTAAAATTTTTGATATTGTTAAATTGGAAGATTATCATTTTTACAGGATTGCCAATATTAGACGACAGCAGGATTTGGATTGCAGATTAAAAACTAGGGAAGATATGAAAAATTATCTTTTAGATTACAATCAAAAATGTAAATAAAGTGGAAATTCACAAAAATGGGCAAAAATTTGAAACTTATAGAAGAGTAGTAAGTGGAGATAATTTTATATGATTTAATATTAATTAGATTATTGAATAGACAGATTTTACAAAAGGGGAACGAAGATGTTAAAGAAACTGAAAAATACCAGTAATATTTGCTATAATTGTTATTTTTCTTTATTTTGTCGGAATTATGCGGCAAAACAGCAAAATCTGGGAAAAAGTAGGAAAAAAATTAGAAATTGTAAATGTTTCCTATGATCCTACCCGTGAACTGTACGAAAAGTATAACAAAGCTGTTTATGGAATATTACAGGCAAAAATACGGACAGGATGTGAAAAATTTCCCAATCGCATGGAGGCTCAGGCTCACAGGCACGTTCGGTAATTGAAGGGCTTGATGCGGATGTGGTAACTTTGGCACTGGAAAATGATGTTGCACTTCTTGAGAAGGTAGACTTGCTTGAAAAAGGCTGGGTAAACCAAATTTCGGAAGCTCTTCTCCGTATACCTCTACAATCGTTTTTCTTGTAAGAAAAGGAAATCCGAAAAATATTAAGGATTGGAACAGTTTGACAGAAAAAGGAATAAAAGTGATAACACCTGATCCGAAAAAGCAGCGGTGGAGCTTGCTGGAATTTTTTGGCAGCGTGGTCATACGGACGTGAAAAATTTGGAAAATGATGAGAATAAGATTCAAAAATTTTTGTGAAAAATATTTATGACAATGTGGCAGTAATGGATTCGGGGGCAAGGGCAGCAACTACGACTTTTGTGGAAAATAATCAGGGAGATGTACTGATTGCGTGGGAAAATGAGGCGATTGCTACGATTAGGGAGTATCCTGAAAAATATGAGATTGTCTATCCGAGTGTGAGTATTTTTGGCACAGCCGACAGTAGCAGTAGTTGACAAAAGTTGCAAAAAGCAACGGGAACTTATCAGATAAGTACAGAATACTTGAAATATCTGTATTCAGAAAAAGGCGCAGGAAATAATCGCTGAAAGTGGCTACAGACCCTTACAATCAGAAAATTCTGATATGAAAATAAATTTGACTTGAAGATGAAACTAACAAAAATAGATGATTTTTGGTGGCTGGAAAAAGCCTATGAGAAATTTTTCAATGAAGTGCATTATTTGATAAAATTTATGAAAATTAGAAGTATAAATTATTTCAAAATTAAATAGCAATAATACTTTGTGCAGCAAAGGTTCATTGTCAAAAAGTCTTTTTATTTAATATAAGAGAATAGCAAAAAAATCTTTTAATTAGAGATATTGTTATGAAAGGAGTGAAAAATGAAAAATATTAGCATTAAAAAGAAAAGAAACAGTCTGTAATTCCAGGATTTGACTTACATTTGGAATATCATTGACAATGCTGTCAATTCTGATATTAATACCTTTAGCCTCGATATTAGTTTATTCCTTTAGGCTATCACCTCTTGAATTTTGGAAAGCTTATAACAGAAAAAGCCAGTTTTGAATCGCACTACAAGCGTCGTCTGTTCATTTATCGCTGCCGCTGTAAACTGTGTTTTCGGAGCAATTTTAGCATGGGTGCTTGTAAAATACGACTTTTTTGGAAAAAGATTTTTAGACGGAATGCTTGAATTGCCTTTTGCTTTGCCTACTGCAGTTGCAGGAATCACACTTTCAAAAATGTATTCTGATACTGGGATGGTTGGAAAATATTTTGCAAAAAGTGGGATAAAAAAATTTCATACACTCACATTGGGATAATAACTGCCTTAATTTTTCGTAGGAATTCCTTTCGTGGTAAGAGCAGTTCAGCCGATTCTGGAAAAAGCTGGACAATCAGTATGAGGAAGCGGCATACATCTTAGGTGCAGACGGAAAGACGACTTTTTGGAAAGTAATTTTCCCGAAATAAGACCTGCTTTATTAACAGGATTTGGACTTGCCTTTTCAAGAGGGCTTGGAGAATATGGAAGTGTAATTTACATTTTCAGGAAACAGCCTAAAAGAGCATACAAGTTGTTTCCTATGTAATTATGCAAAATTAAATTATGTCAGATTATCCTTCTGCACTGTGATTGCTCTAGTTATGCTAATATTTTCATTCACACTTTTATTTTTAATAAATTTAGTTCAAATGAACCAGTTCAAGCGGACAAACAATGTTTAGGAAAGGGGAAAAGAGTGGATACATTATAAAGTATGTATTAATAGCAGTAAGTATCCTATTTGTCGGTATTATGTTAGTATTGCCGCTAATTGCAATGTGTAAATTCGCTCAAAAAGGCTGGGTATTTTACATACAAAAGCCTAACAGATAAATAAGTCTTTTCAGCGTTTGAAAAGTTACAGTAATTGCAACAATATCAGCATTAATTATAAATACTTTTTGGAATAGCAGCAGCATGGCTTCTGCCAAAAGTTTTCTATTTCTGGGAAACATATGTAGCAACACTAATAGACATCCCTTTCTCGATTTCTCCAGTAATAGCAGGTCTTGCCTTCATTATGACCTTTTGAAGAATGGGCTGGGCAGCACCTATATGTGAGCATCTAAATAAATTTTTGTACTTGACATATAAAATAGTGTTGCAATTCCGTGAGTAATTTTAGCTACTGTATTTTGTAACTTTTCCCTTTTATTTCAAGGAAATCGTTCCGATTCTGAATGCACAGGGAAAAGATGAGGAAGAAGGGCTGCATTAATGGGAGCAGACGATTCACGATTTTTCAGAAAAATAACATTACCACAAATAAAATGGGGACTTCTTTATGAATTATCCTTTGTACAGCAAGAGCATTAGGAGAATTTGGAGCAGTAAATGCATTATCAAAAGCAGAGGAAAAACATTCACTTGCCACTAGAAATAGACGCTTTTATACCTATCAGGCTCATCAGAGTCAATATATCAGCATTTGCAGTATCTTCACTTTTGGTAATAATTTCAATATTTATTCTGATTATAAAAATATTATTGACATAAATCTAAAAATAAATTTATTAAGTAATTTATTTTTCATAATAGGGTTGCTTTGATAGTTAATTCATAATCATTCAACTAAATTGTTTTTATTATTTTCTGTATATTTTAGTTAATAAACATTTTATTATATTACTATGTTTTTCCTTTTTATGTAGGATTGCTCATTGCCGCAAAACCTTATCTTGCAGTAAAGGTTTGTCCCTAATAATTGTAAATTATGGCAAGATTTGTTTACGCAATAACGCTATAGCTAGTCTTTTCTGAACTGACAAAACTGCAATGCTCAAAAACAGTTTTGCCAGCACAGAAAAATGCTCCGACGGATTAATTTGATACTAGAATCTGTTTAAAAGAGTGAAAATTATGTTTTAATTATTTTTACGAAATTTTGATTGATGATTTTAAGCAAATAATAGTTTATAATTAAATTAAAAATGCTTAGGACGAGCCGGGACTGCAAAGGGGATGGCAGACTGTCCTCTTTGCTTTTATAGAGATATATATAAAATTACAGAAGAAATCTTTATTAATAACAATTTTATAAAAATTAAAATAATTATTTATATGTCTAAGAATAAAATTTATTGAGCTTATAAACAGTGTATTTACAAAAATATAATAGAAAGAAAAGTTAAAAAGTAATTGCAAAATTTGGACTAGAAAATATATAATTATATATATGCTAATTGAAATTTTAGTAAATGCAAGTTAAGTAGTTATAAAATTTCTAATTTGGAGGGAAAATGACAAAAATATGAAAACAATGGATGGTAACCAAGCTGCAGCTCATATAGCTGTACGCATTTACGGAAGTTGTTGAATTTATCCGATTACTCCGTCATCAACTATAGTCAGAGCTTTGTGATCAATGGGCATCATACGGAAAGGAAAAATTTATTTGGAATGCCGGTAAAGGTTGTGGAAATGCAATCGGAAGCTGGAGCTGCTGGGATTGTACACGGATCGCTTCAGACAGGAGCTTTGACTACGACGTTTACTGCTTCTCAAGGATTGCTGTTAAAAATACCTAATATGTATAAAATAGCTGGGAATTGCTTCCAGGTGTAATGCACGTGGCGGCAAGAGCTATTTCTGCACAGGCGTTATCAATATTTGGAGATCATCAGGATATTTATGCGGCTAGAATGACAGGATGGGACCATGCTTTTGCGACAAGTTCGGTTCAGGAAGTTATGGATCTGGCTGAATTGCACATTTGGCGGCAATTAAGTCGAGAGTACTGTTATGCACTTTTTGATGGATTTAGGACTTTCGCATGAGATAAATAAAATAGAAGTTATGGATTATGAATTTCTTGAAAGCCTGCTTGATAAAAAAGCTGTTCAGGAATTTAGAGAAAGAGCATTAAATCCAGAAAATCCTGTAACAAGGGGAACAGCTCAGAATGACGATATTTATTTTCAGGCGAGAAGCCCAAATAAATTTTTATGAAGCTGTACCTGATATTGTAAAATGACTATATGATTAGTGAAAAGACTGGACGGAACTATGCACCTTTTGTTTACTATGTCTCAGAAACTGCTGAAAGAGTTAGTTTATTGCAATGGGTTCTGTAAACGAAACAATTAAGGAAGTTGTGGATTATCTCAATAAAATGGCGAAAATGTGGGAGCATTGAATGTTCATTTATATCGTCCATTTTTCCAGCAAGTATGATGCAATGCCGAAAAGCGTGAAAAATCGCTGTACTTGACAGGACAAAGGAGCCTGGAGTATTGGGAGACTACTATATATGGATGTGAAGGCACTTTACTATGGACGTGAAAATGCACCGAAAATTGTTGGTGGAAGATACGACTGTCATCAAAGGATACAACGCCTAGAACAAATTGTGGCAGTATTCAAAAATCTTGCACAAAAGGAACCTAAAACAACTTTCACAATCGGAATTATTGATGATGTTACATTTACATCTCTGCACTGGAAGATGAAGTGTTTACTGGAAATGAGGATGTGAAAAAGATATCTATTCTATGGGCTTGGTTCGATGGAACGGTTGGGAGCGAATAAAAATTCGATAAAAATTATTGGAGATAAGACAGACTTGTATGCACAAGGTTATTTTGCATGATTCTAAAAATCAGGTGGAGTAACACGTTCGCATTTGACGATTTCAGCAAAAAGCTCGATCGTTCGACTTACTAGTATGACAAAGACCAGTTTTGTCGCTTGTTCAGCACCCGCTCATCTGGGAAAAATACGATATGATTTCAGGACTGCGGAAGGGGAACATTTTTATTAAATACAATTGGGATAAGGAAAAACTGCTAAAATATGTTCCAAATGAGATAAAGAGAACTTGCACGTAAAAAGCTCAGATTTTTACTTGATAAATGCAACGGAAATTGCAAAGGAAATTGGACTTGGAAATAGGACAAACACGATTATGCAGTCGGTATTTTTCATCTTTCGGAAGTAATTCTCACGACGAGGCAAAAGGAATATATGAAGGAATATGCCAAAAAGCTATGGAAGAAAAAGGACAGGATGATTGTTCAGAAAAACTGGATGCAATTGACAGAGGGGATTGATGGGCTGGATGAAGTGGAAGTATTCCTGAATGGGCAGATTCGAAGTCGATGAAAAATATAGATGATGCAAAAGCCTCGAATTTGTAAAAAGAGTTGCAGATCCGATTAATCATATGAAAGGGTAAATGAATTGCTGTTTCTCAATTATAGAAAATGCGTGATAGACGGAAGTTTACACGGATGGGAACAGTAAATTATGAAAAGAGGGGAATTGTAGATGAAGTGCCGGAATGGCAGCCTGATATGTATTCAATGCACTCAGTGCGTATGTGTGTCCTCGCTGTAATTCGTCCATTTTCTGATTGACGAGGAGGAAATGGCAAAGCACCGAAGCGAATGCCGCACAATAAAAAGGCACTGGGACGTGGAATGAACGGTTTGAACTATAAAATTCAGGTGTCGCTCTAGACCGTAGCAGATGTAAGCTGCCTGTAGACGTGTGTCCTGCGCCCACGTGGAAAAGCCATTGTTATGAAAATCACTCAGTCTCAAATTGATGAAATTGAATATACAGATTACTTATTTAATCAACGTTTCATACAAAGATAAAAATTTTAGGAAAATACTGTAAAAGGCTCACACCTTTGCAAAAACCACTGTTTGAATTTTCATGGAGCTGTGCAGGCTGTGGAGAAACGCCCTATATTAAATTAGTGACACAGTTATTTGGAGAACGTATGATTGTGGCAAAATGCGACAGATGTTCTTCACCTTTACGGAGCTTCAGCACGTCATCACCTTATACAACTGCCGAAAGTGGTTGCGGGACCCTGCGTGGGCTTCTTCACGTTTGAGGACAATGCTGAATACGGATATGGAATGTTTCAGGCTGTAAATACGATTCGAGTACAGAATTTTAAAAGAATGGAAGAAAGTAAAAGCAGATGTTTTAGCAGAATGGTTGATATGTTTACTGCTTTTAAGAAAACTTTAATGATGGAGATAAAACTACTGAAATTGAGATGAACTGGTAAATCTTTAATAGAAAAGGAAAAATCTGAAAAATACAAATGAAAAAGTAAAGAGAATATAGATGAAATATTGAGAAACTAAAACACATATTTAATCATCTATCTGGATGTTTGCAGGAGATGGATGGCTGACGACATTGATTTGGCGGGCCTGATCATGTCCTAGCTTCTGGAGATGATGTAATATGTTTCTGTGCTTGACACCGAAGTTTACTCAAACATGGAGGACAGGCTTCAAAAGCATCAAAGAGGAGCAGTTGCAAAATTTTGCTGCTTCGAAAAGCCAGTCAAGAAAAAGGATTTGGCTGCAATACTGATGACCTATGGAAACATTTATGTGCCAAAGCGTCGATGAGTGCAAAATCAAAACTGTGACACTAAAAGCGAGTAAGAAGCTGAAGCTCACCCAGGACCATCAATAGCACTGCTTATTCACCTGTACAGAGTATGGCATAAAAGCTGGCATGGGTAAATTCCAGACGGAAGATCCTGGCAACAGAAGCAGGATACTGGCCACTTCAGATTTGATCCAAGACTCGCTGAAAAGAGGGAAAGAATCCATTACTAGCCGGACACAAGAAATCCAGCTGGGGACAAAATATGAAGCACTTTCCTGTTAGAGAACGAAGATATGCAAGCTCTAGCCGCAGAATTTCCTGAAAAAGGCAAAAGAATTATCTGGAAAGCTACCTAAAAGAAATGCCAAAGACAGCTGGAACTACTATAAACGTCATGGCAGCAATGGATTACTCAACAGAAGAATAGACTATGATTGTGAATTAGGAATTATGATCATAAATTTCAGAGATTCCCTTTTATTTTAGGGGTCTTATTTTTGGAAAAAATAGCTGGCATTTATTTTGATGAAAAATGTTAAATTATTAAGTATAAAAAAAAAGGGAAAAATATAAAGAGGAGATAAAATATGAGAAAACATGAATGGTGCAAAAACTATTCCTAATCCACGACAGGAGAGGAATATATTGAAAGAGACAAGAAAAATGATGAAAAAAACAAAAATTGAAAAAGTAAGACCGAAAACAGAATTTTGAAAATGAATTTAAGTTCGGTAATTGATAATGATATTTTGAAAATACTTTATCTCACGGGATAACGACAGAGGGAAATAAGAGAGTTTTGAATCCAAAACTTGAAATCAGAACTTATGGACTGCAAGATAAGGAAAAGACAGTTTTGAAATTGAAAAGGCGATAAAGAACAGAAAAATATTTGATATATGGAGATTATGATGGGATGGGACTCGACATCTATTGTATATGGTATTAAAGAGCTTGGGCGGAAAATGAACTATTATATCTCCTATTCGGGATGAAGGTATGGACGAATAATGAGTATTGAAAAATAAAAATCTGGGCAGATTTGGTAATTACTGTGATTGTGGAATTACAGCATTTCCTGAAGTAGAGTAAATTTATAAACTTACTAATAATTATTACAGATCACCACAATTTGCATAGATAAAGTTCCAGATGCTATTACGGTTGTAACCAAACCTGAAAATGAATTCTCCTTGAGTTTCAGCGGAGTTGGAACTTTTTATGGTAATTCTTTGTCTTTATGAAAGAATTAAAAGCGCAAAGCATATAAATATCTCGATTTAGTAGCACTGGTACAGTGCGGATATTGTGCCGCTGGTGGAAGAAAACAGATTTTGACTAAGTTTGATGGAGCAGCTTAGCGTTCTAAAAATAAGGGGCTTAGATTTTGCTGCATAAATTATTTAGTACGCAAAATCAGATTTTAATGAGAAAACCGAGTATAATTCATATGATGTATTATCACAGCACCTGTCTTAATGCGGCTGGGCTTAAAGATGCAAAATGGTGGTAAATTACTAATTTCGATAATGATAGGAAATTGAGATAATCAAAGGAATTGATTAAGAATTTTGACGGAAAGAATTGCAGAATGAAATTGTGGAAAAGTGGAAAACATATTGAAGAAAGCATCGAAGGAAGATTATGTGATTGTGGACTATTCGCCTGAATATCATCACGGTGTATTGGTATAGCGGCTTCAAATTGTGGATAAATATTACAAGCCTGCGATTATCATTGAAGTGAAGGAAGATGGAAGGAATAGCAGTTGGATCGTGCCGAAGTATTGGGAACTTTAATATTTTGAAGCGTTGCAGTCAATGCCTGAGCTTTTGTAAAGTTTGGGGACATTCTGAGCGGCTGGATTTAGGATTGAATAAAAATTTGGAATTATTTAGAAAAAATAAATAAATTTGCAAAACAAAACTGAAAGAAGAGGATTTGTAAAATAATAGAAATTGATAAGCAAATCCCAATTCAAAAGGTTTCGTACGAATTTTTCCAAATAATAGAACTTTAAAGCTATTTGACGGAACCAATGCCGACATTCAGAACCAATAACGTGCTTTTGAAAATATAAAATTTATCGGAGAAAATAAAATCATATAATGTTTGACATAAAGCAAAGGGATTTTTAATAGAAATGCTGTCTGGTTTAATTCGGCGAGTATTTAAGGAACTGAACGAGAATTTATTTTACGATATTGTTTACAAATTGAAGACAGAAATGTTTAGACAGGTATTATACGAAGGTGTACATTGAAGATGTAAAAGTTTCCAAATTGAAAGACGATACTTTAACATATTATCATTCACTTTTAACACGTCTTTTCCAATAAAATCAGTATTCTACACAAATATTGAGCTGGAAAGAGAGAAAAAATAACAATGAAAGCAGAATTTGACCAGATTTCGCTTTTCAAGGCAGAAAATTTATCAGGCTTGATTATGGCATTTAACTTGTTAATTTTATTAAATCATTATTATAACTGAATTTTGCTGTGAAAATTGAAAATGGAACACTTCAAGCTATCAGTATTGTGAATATTGATAAAAAGATTATAACTTCAAATGTTACGATTATTTACAAGCTGGAATTTTAAGAAAATAAAAGAATTTATTGGAAAAATGAATATATTCTCAAACTAAAAATTTATTGGCACAGTTTAAACAAAATAAAAATTTGATTATAAAAATATTTTTGGTGAAAATGAAAATATAAATAAATATCAAATTTCAAAACTTTTATTGACGATTGAACTTATTATAAAAATAACAGGTAAAAAAAAGCAAATTGTAATAAATTCAGAAAAAGAACCGACTTTAACAATTTTATAAAACGTATTTTGACATAAATGAAAATATTCAGAAAATGACTATCCATTTACATTATTTTATAACTATGAAAATTTAGAAGAAATGGAAAGATTGTAAAGATGATTTTCAGTTAAAATGAAATAATTTATGATGGGAAAATAAGAATATTGCTGAAAATAGTTAATGAAGAAATAAACAGCTTAGAATACAGAAAAGTAGAAAATTGAATATAAAAATAGCGAAAATGGGGAAAAGAATGGAAAACAAGAAAAATATTCAAAATTCAAATGAAAGTGAAAATCAAAATTTGGAATTGAAAAAGATTTGCATAATAGTAAATTCTGAAGATTTGATGATAAAAACAGAAAATTTGGCTGAAAGTAATATTGCAGAAATAATCAAATTGAAGTGCCTAAAATGTAGTATTTTTAGAAAATTCTACGAAAAAGGAAAGAAAAGCAAAAATATTTTTTGAATATTTACCGATTGAAGAAAAAATTAAATTGAAAAGCTATTAGAAGATGGAGAAAAAAATTTATTCAGATTATTCAATTAATGAGATTTTAAATAATAATTATAAAATAAAACTATGTAAGTATTTATGTTGCAGCGAAGCAAGACCCTGTCAAAAAAAAAAAATATGAGGAATATTGAAATAATAGGATTTTATAAATTTTTAAAAATAATAAATTTTGTAAAAAATAGGAGGAGATATGAAAATTAAAAGGCTATTCTAGTTTATAACCAAATCTGAAATGCCAATACAATTTTAAGCAATTTTGACTTAATTACGAGAAATTACAGGAAAAGGGATTACTTGACACTTTACAGCATAAGTTGGGATTATGACTTGTTTACAGAAATTTTGAAAAATGAAAATATGACATTTTAATTTTATCAGGTGGAGACGGAACTTTGAGCCGTTGTTGAGCTGAACTTTATTCTAAAAACATTGAATTTCCTGAAGTTGCAATATTTCCGACAGAACTTCAAATTTTTGCAAAGCATTAAATATCGGAGAAAACATCGAAAACTGGATAGAAAAAATTACAGAAAAACTGCAATATGTTGATTTTGGTAATTAATAACAAAACTGTATTTTGTCTTCGTATGCTGGCGGACTCTCTTCACACAAATTTCCTATAATACTGATAAAACTTGAAAAAACATTTGAAAAGTCTTATTATATAAATGGACGGAACTTACATAAAGGCTTTGATTTGAATATTGTTTGGATGGAAATGAGAAACTAAGGAAAAGCAATTTTTTTGTCATTCTGAATGGAAAAGGTGTTGCAGGGTTTGATAATGTGATTGACGATAGCATGAATGACGGGCTTATGGATATTTTTAATTATAAAAATATTGACAATTTATTAGATGTTCCAAAATTTTGATGGATTTGATGAATAATAATTTGACGGATAATGATTATACAAGAACTTACGTGCGAAAAAATGTAAAATAGAAAAGTGAAAGAAGATATTAATTTGAGCATTGATGGCGAAGAAGGGAAAATATGGATGAGATTGAGTTTATTGAGAAAAAATTAAAAGTTTTTCATTAAAATAGAATGATAAGGTCAAAATATTTTAAAAATTTAATTATAAAAAGAGGAAATCAATTATAATATAATATGAAATTTATTGAAATTGGTTTTATGACTAGAGTGCCAGATTTTTCATTTTTAAAACTTTTTGTTTTTAATACTGCCTTATTGTCTTTAATTTATTTGTATCTGGTTTTCTTGGATCGTTTAAATAAATTTCATGATGGTATCTTTGCCAGCCAAATCAAGATTATAACCATTTTTTTGTAAAAGTCATTCATGAATAATGGCCCAGGCTGCCTATCATACAGAGCCAATGTGCATGCACTCGTACACAAAATCCTTCCAGTATAACTGTAAATTCAACTTGAAAATCTTTTTCTCAGTTAAGGTCTCTATTTATTGCCCATCTGCATCATCTTTTCCTGCCAAAATCCAGCACTCTAATTTAATGAAACCAGTCACTACTCTTATTTAATAAACTACTTCACTCATTTTCTTGCCACCAAAGACCCTTCCTTTACCTGGCGGAACAACGTATTCTCCAAAAAGTCTTTGATTTGATACTCCAGTCTTAGAGTAGCTCTATTTTAAGAGCGCAACTCCGCATGTCACTCAAACTGCTTTTTGATATTCTCCTCTTTCTTTCATTTGGATTTCTTTTCCCTCGTACTGCGATAAAAATCTCGTTTTGACTTCTCTAATTTCAGGATTTTGTGAAGGCCCATAAAATTTTTAAATTCCTTTGTGTCAGTCAATTATCTATCATCTCCTACTTATTATTTTATACTCGAATTTTCTTATTTTATATATGTTCAGTTAATTTAATTATATCAAATCTATTATGACAACTATGTCATATACAAATTATTTGTTAAAGATTATCACTTTGACAGTTTTGACATATCTTTCATTATAGAACTCGTGTCAGATTTTAAACATCAATTCATTTAGTTTTGAAATATATATATTAGATTTTATTAAACTTTTATATAAAACGCTTGAATTTTCTTGGAAAAATATGGTATACATAGTAGTATATATTTTAGAAATAGGAAAGTATGGAGGAAAATTATGAATGCTGGCTTTGAGTCTTGTTTTGTCACTCGCACATCTGCCGTATACGCATCCAAATATAAAGAATTTTTGGAAGAAGATTGGCTGTATGAGGCAATTACGGAAACTTATATTCCTTCTTATTGGAAATAAGTTTGTCACTTAACATGAGTACAACATACCTGAATATGACACTGGCAATGTCTGGAACACTTGTAAATAGTATGATGAATGATGTGATTGCTTACGTGGAAAGATGCTGTTCTGCTCAGATAAACGTAAATTCTAAATCGAATTTTGTGAAAATGAAGTAGAAAAGACTTAGTCCATATCCTGATGCTACAATGTTGTCAAAGTGACACAACTTGTGGTTTAGCACAAGAGCTAAAACGAGTATTTGAAGAAAATATGGAAGAGATTTAGTAGGGAGCATTCAGATTTCGTGATCAGGGAAATCTGGAAATTATTCCAGTTACAGGCAACACACTGGATTTTACCAGTAATGAAAGATTATCCAGAAGCGGTAAATGTGCTCAAGTATTTGGCGGCAGATTACACTGTACCTGCAGAGAACCCAAAACGAATCTGGCTAGCTGAATGTGCTCATTATCCGGTGACAAGATAAATTCTAGAAAAACATGGAATAAGATATTTCTTAGTTGATGCACACGGAATTATGCATAGTGATCCAAGACCAGTTTATGTATTTATTCTCCAGTTTATACAAAAATTATGTAGCAGCGTTTGCCGTGAGATCGAATCATCCGAACAAGTTTGAGTTCTGAATCAGGGATGCTGGAGATGGACTTCAGAGAATCCACAAAGATGCTGGATAAGGAGCCGGATTATGAATCCTGTAAAGCCATCATTTACGATAGTGATGGGAGTGAAGAAACACAGGAGTAAAATATCACGCGATTACAGACAGGAATCCTACAAAGCGTTTGACAAATCCTGAAGCGGCAGCAGCAAAGAGCAAAGAACATGCCTCACAACTTTCGTCTTTAATCGTTCAAACAACAAATTGAATATCTAGCTTCAAAAATGAAATCTATAGAAACCAATCGTAGTGTCACCATATGATGCAGAATTATATGGACACTGGGTGCAGGCGAAGGACTTATATCTCCCAGAGTGGGTATTCAGAGCAATGCAGAATCTGATCTACAATAACACCACACAAATACTTTGTGAACAATACCCCACAAAACCAAACTAGTTGATGTGCATGTCATGCTGGGGAGCAAATGTGTTACGACGTTTGGATTGGACGGTTCAAATGACTATGCATACAGACATTTACACAAAAGCTGCACAAAAATGATAGAATTGGTCAAAACGGAAGAGAACCATATAATGACTAGAATATAGAGCAGCTAAATCAAGTAGCAAGAGAGTTATTACTGGTACAGACATCTTGCTGGGAATTTATAGTCACCACGGGAACAATACGTTGGATATGCCTGAGCAAGAAAACAAGGACCACTGTTCACAGATTATTCAAGATTTAGCAGACGATCAAAATGGAAAGAATAGATCGTAGCGATGGCTTAACGAAAGTTAGAAAGTAGAGATATTATTTCCTTGTAAAATTGAATCATAGAATGTGGGTAGAACTGACTGGTTATAATATTGAATATAATCAAACTATTTGCATATGAGTTAATATGACTTGAACCATTACAAAAGTATAGAGCGTGAAAGAATCTCTTTAAAATATGATGTGTCAAAAAGACATTAAAGAGATTCTTTAATGAAAATTATAGCATATACGATATTATACAGCAAGAGCTGTTAGTAAACAGAAATGGAGATTTATTTAAGAACGAAGATTATACTTGAGCACTAATAACCCTCATCACACGCCGCATAAACTTATATACAACCAAATTCACCCTCCATATAAGGAAGCGTAGAACAGTGAAAATAGGCGTAAAGCGTACCAAGAATCTTGTAGATAGAAACTATTTTATGATTCATTATAGGAACAGCTGAAAATGAGATATGGAAAACTTATGGGAAACTCTCAAGAGACGCTATTTAATATACTTCTTGTTAAAGATTCAAATTATAAGGATAAATTCAGTGCAGACGGTTAATCACATGTTAGGTGCAAGAAGAGCTTTGTAACTTGGGCAGGCAAAGGATATGCTGTAAAACTCTCATTATAATGTATTTATTACGAGTAAAATAGCTCCTCAACAACTCAAAGTGGACCACAGTTACTACTTTGCACGATGCAGTTCTCAGGTCTCGCTCAAATTGGACAAAAGATTCACCATTTACTGGAGATGTCATAAATGAACTTGGCAGGTTTCATCATATAACTCTAGATTTCGCGGAATTACTTCGACACTACATCATTGCAGAAGCTCTTCCCAATGACACTACTGTAAATAAGTGGAAAAAGAGACTCAAAGGTGATGATGTAGAGGCAGTTACTCCTTCCACAGGAAACTCATTTCCAATGTTTGGAAACAGGTTCAGAAAATGTTTCGTTCCGACAGAATAAGAGTTAAAGATTTTTCTTGTGGATTTGAATGCACCTAAACAATCTTTTGAAAATATGGGAGGAGAATTGACGGAGACTATGAAAAAGAATGCAGAACCATGTACTAGTTAATGACAACAGGAGCGGCAAAATATCTCTTTACGCTCTTTTATGCACGTGCGAGAAACAATTATTGGCTGATGGTCAGGTGAATGATGGAGAACGTCTTCAGGAGCTTGTATGCTGCTCCAAGAGTATCAGGAGTACTTGCAATACTTCGATAAATTTAAAGGGTCATATTCTCAGGCTACAAAATATTCTTCTTTACCACAGCAAAACGTGATGCGTGATATGCTTGATATATATATAGTTGGGGAATTGTAGATAAAAATAAAGCTCTTAATGGACCAACAGCACTTAATGGTGACTATTGAAGAACAGAAGTAGCAGGAATGTATGATAAAATTTTTGATGGTTCTGACAATATTTATTTTTAAGCAGATGCGTGAATGAATGAAAATGGACCAATGATATTCAGGAAAACTCTTAAATACACCCATCGGGAGAAACTATTCTGACATACACAAATACTACTGATGAAGATGGAGAGTGTCTCAAAGTTTCTAGTGGCATTGTGCAACTGTTAGAAATGTAAATTTTAAGAATATTATTCGCGAGTATAATTACTATGAAAGCACTTTCCAAAATATAAAACCAGGATTACGTAAGGCGGGAAAAGGACGCTTATAACAACAGGAAATTCTAATATCCTGACGGACTGAGATTCTTGAAGGAAAATGATTATGAAAGGTTCAGTTCCCAAAAGTGAAATTTACTAGGTATGAAGTAAGGACACTTGAAATTTCTGGAGAAAATTATTATCAGATTAATCTTGTTGGCGGAATTCGATAAATGGAACCTAATATTCAGACTCTTTATTGAAAAATGATAATTGGTCAATTAATGAAAAGGGATCTTAGAATTGAAAAGTCATTGCCACATGAAAAAGTTCAAAAGATTTTAAATTCTGTGTTAAGGTTGAAGAATATTCAAATAGAATTCTAAATATGTTGAAAAAGATATTATTATAAACCAAAAAGTATCAGGATATTCCAAGAGAATATTTTTCAGACTCTAAATCAGAAATATTTTTCAACTAGAAATTCTCAAAAAGTATACAATGAAATGTTAAAAGATATACAAAATGGAAAATGCCCCAGAGAAAAGTGAAAGAAATTGTTCCTTTGGATATAAAATGGAAAGTTCCTTATGGACACAGCCCTTATTCAGACCCTACAAGACCTGAGGAATTCTACAACTTACCCTAATCCAGCATATTTTCAAAATGATACTTCACTTTCAATAAAAGAAAGATTTTGAGATAACAAATTTTAAAAATATAATGAAAAATAACACACACATAAAGGAAAGAGAGAAAATGGAAAAATACAGAATAAAACCTAGTAATAGAAGTATTAAATCTGATACATTGAGAAACTAGAAGTTTATATAAAAGAAAGAAACAATAAAGGAAAATATTGAATTTAGCAAGTAGAAGGAATGATAGATTTTTATACTGATAGATGGACTGAAAATTCACAGGAATTCATTTGTTTCGAATTTGATTATTAGTGGATTTTACTGCATTTTAGAAAACTCCTGAGAAAAGAAAAATCTATAGTTGTTGTACTGGATCAGATTCAAGATCCGAGAAATTTTGAAGCAATTATAAGAAGTGCAGAATGTTTTGGAGTGGATGGAATTATTATCCAGGACAGAAATAGCGTGAAAAGTTACAGAAACCGTTGTAAAATCATCGACAGGAGCGATTGAGCATGTGATATTGTAAAAGTTACAAAATATTTCTGATACGATTGATAAATTAAAAATATGGATATACAGTTTATGGTGCAGAAGCTGATGGGCAAAATTATTATTATGAAGAAAATTATCCCAGAAAAACGTGCCTTGTAGCTTGAAGTCGAAGGAAATGGAATGGGAAAAAAAGTGAAAGGAACATTGCGACAAAATTGTAAAAATACACTTTGAAAGGGGCAAATAAACTCGCTGAATGTGTCTGTGGCTGGGGGAATAATATTATCGGAGATGTCAAAATAGTGAAATTTGGAAATTTTTCATTGAAAAAGGTTAGTTAATATAAAAAGTAAAAGTTTGATAAAAAGTATTTGAATAATAAGAGGTCAAGATTTTTGCAGATGAAAATATAGAGTTTGATATTGCAAAGAAAATTTTTGAAGAAATGTCTAAATATTTTTCAAAATACAAAAATAGAATCTTATATATTTCATCTAAATTTTTACTATATGGAGACTTGAAAAATAAAGAAAAATATGGTATTATTATATGAAATATTGAAAATAATTATAGTTATAAATAGAAAGGAGCATAAGCAATTATGAAAAAGATTTACATCCATCATACGGATTTGTAGTATTTGAAGATACAAGTAACGGAGAAAAATTTTTAGGAAAATCAACTAAAACTTCTAAAGAAAACAACAACTTTTGAAGAGGCAAGAATATCCAGTAATAAAAGTTGCAACAAGTTCAACTTCTCACCCATTCTATACTGGGAAAATCTAAATTTGTTGATGAAACTGGAAGAGTTGATAAATTTAAGAAAAATACAACTTATAATTTTAAAGATATTGGAAACAGGATGAGTTATTATTCTGTTTTTATTTTGTTATTTTTATGAATTGATGAAGTAAAATATTTAGGGACAAATAATTTGTACTTAACAAAAAGAAAAAGAGTTAAGTGGAAAATATTGCTTTGTCAGACAGTAATCAAGAAATAAAAATTTTACTAGGTATCATTAATAAAGGGATACAAATATTCTGTCTTCAAGATAAAGTAAGAATTCAAAAAGAGTATTGAACGAAATTTCACAAACAAAAATATTTTACAAACAGTAGAAAGGAATTTAGTATAATTTTTATTGATTGTTCCAAATATTTTTATTTAGTATTTGTGTTTTTATTTGACATTATTTACAAAATTATTATACTATGTAACAGGTTAAAATATATTTTGAATAAAACATTTGTAAGATGTCGCAATTAGTATTGCAATTTTATGTTATGAAACAAAAGCGAGGAGATAAGTATATGAAAAATAGAGTAATTGTGGTAATAATGCTAATTATTGCACTTTTATCATTAAAATCAGAAAGGATGAAAACGCGGGAAATAAAGTTGCAATGGTAACAAATCGTATTAGAAAATAAAGAAGTAGTAGTAAACATATACGATTTTATAATAGAATTTAAACATTGATAAAGGACTTTGTATTATTTTGAAGATGCAGGAATGGATTTAAAGTTATTCAAGATGAAGATATAAAGGCTGATATTCGCAATAGATAGAAATTTTATTGATAAACTAAAGGAATTGGAACAAAACGAAGATAGCGAGTTGATAAAAAAGCTATAACTATGATTCCTATATTAGATGTCGCTCAATTATGCTGATGAATGAGAACTTATTGAGAAAAATAAAGAATATTTGAAAGATAAATATGCAAAAGCTCAAACTTTACACACAGAGTTGTTTGTTATTTTGGATAAGTATAACCAAGTATAAAGGCTTACAAGATTTATTTGATTCTGATGAAATAAAGAAACTAATGATAAAAGATTACGATAAACGAAGAGAATTTATTACTTAGAATCAGTTTATGTTTATTAAAGAAGGTGCAATATCAAAAAGAAATACATAAACAGGGACTGGATGCAAGGACTTTACTACTATGTAATCCTAAAAATTTATAGAAGAAAAGATGATAAAAGCCTCCGTAAAATTTGAAAAATCTCAAAAATGAAAACAACTTTAGAAGGATATACAGTTGAGAGCACAATGACTTTATTCAGAAAGCAAATAAATTTTAAACAATCTGGTAAAATGTATTTATTCAAAAATAGTAGTAGGAAAGCTTCCCATTCGTCTGCAAGTGACAGCTGCACAGACAGAAGAAGGAACACCAGAAAATATATTGTCTAATTTTAATGAAGTTATAAAAGAACACATACAAATTGTTAATGAAGAAAACCAAAAATAATTATTTAATAGAAATAGAAAATAGAGAGTAAATAAAGATACTTATGAAGAAGTATTTTGAGATGGAAAATATCTCAAGATTGCTTTTATTTTTATAAGCATATATTTTAAGTTATACTTTTCTAAATATTTTATAAAAAGAAAACTTGCATTATTTTT